>Ga0079224_100000094_pt1 | contig 65151 bp, 41 predicted proteins | sample Stecom2015_FD_80414 | JGI IMG/M metagenome (GOLD analysis project Ga0079224, IMG submission 80414) | Agricultural soil microbial communities from Utah to study Nitrogen management - Steer compost 2015 | ecosystem: Environmental > Terrestrial > Soil > Agricultural land | place: USA: Utah... | reverse complement strand
TGCGTTTCATCGGGGGGTGGCATTGACCATGAGAGCATTCACCTTCGGAATGATTACCGACCTGTGGGGCGATGCACCCTATACGGACGCCGTCAAAGGTGAACAAGGCATATTCGAACCGGTCTTCGACACCCAGGAAATCATCTACAGGGGGATCTTCGATGACCTGCAGGCCGCCGGGGAGATTTTCGCCACGGGCGACAATTCGGGATACCTTAACGGTTACGACGTCTTCTACGATGGTGACCCAGCCGCTTGGCATCGCTTTGCCAATTCCCTGATTTTGCGTTATGCGATGCGTGTATCCGACAAGCTGCCCGAAGTCGCAAAAACGCATATTGAACGAGTGGTGGCCTCCGGCATCTATATCAAGCAGCCAGCCGAGGATGCCGTCATCAATTACGTAGGCACCCAAACCAGTAATGCCTGGCCGCATAACTACGATCAGGACGACAACCAACTTAGCGGTTTCCGTCGCCGCGTGCCCGCAAAGGCCTTTATCGACCAGCTGTTGGGTACGAACGATCCGCGCCTGAGCGTGTGGTGGGCACCCGTACGCGTACAATGGGTGCAAGACAACACCCTGGGCCAATATATGGACGACGCCATCTATCGCGACGGGGAACGCCTTGGCGTGGTGGAGCTTTCGGAGGCTGATTTTCGCAACCAAATCAACGCAGGCTTTAAGTTCACCCGACGCTATAACCCTGCCCACAAACAACCCGGCGACGTGGATATCGATCCCAATCTGTATGTAGGGCTCGAAGCGGGCCTTTCGAATACGTACAGCTACAACGGCAACCCCACCGCGGGGCAGGATTTTCCGAACCAGCATGTGTCTACGATGTCCGACCTATATTGGTTCAGTGGGCATCCGGACTCCTACGACCTGAAGAAAGCACGTATTATCTCCGCGTCGGAAGTTAGTTTTATCCTCGCCGAAGCCGCGCTGAAAGGCTGGTCCGTGGGTGATAATGCAGAAACCCATTATCTGGAAGGTGTTCGCAAGTCGCTGGTTACATGGAAAAAAGGAGACGAGTATGGCGAGTTTGTCAGTCAACCCGGCGTCCAGTTCGATGCCTCGAATGCATTGGAACAGATCATAACCCAAAAATGGGTGGCAAGCTACACAGGCGCAACCGAAGCATGGATGGACTACCGAAGAACCGGCTATCCGCAGCTTCAGGCAGGACCGCAGTCCACGCAGCCCGTGCTGCCCGTCCGTTTTATCTATGGCTCGGCCGAGCAATTGGGCAATCCCACAAATATCCAGGAAGCAATCAATAGGCTAGAACAAAACCAGTATACGAACCAGCCCAACAGCCAATGGTCTAAACCGTGGATTATACAAGGCACCGGCAAGCCGTGGTAACGGCTTGCCGGTAGGCGTTTTTTAATGTTAAATTTTATAAATCGATAAGTTTGAATGTGTATCTTTAGCATACTAATCAATTAAACACTAGGCTAATGGGCGGGTTGGGCGGCTCCTGGCTGAGGAGCATTAGTCGTTTAGGTATATAACCAATTAGAAACCATTTAAAGCAACCTAATTATGAAAAGACGACGACTGTTTCTGCTGGTGGTGGCCTGCTATTTCCTGGTATTCGTTTCCTGCGAAAAGGACAAGGTTCCGGTCGACTACGTAGCGGCCAAGAAAGAATGGATCGCGGGCACGTGGATGCAGAAGGACCTGCTGTTGGGCGTCACCACTACGGTGGCGGGCTTTCGCCTGACGGAAGGCAGCAGCATGCTCACCGATCCTGTTATCAATGCGGTACTCACAAACGCGTTCGGCGGAAATCCCTTCCTTGCTACTGCCAATAATGGCTACGTATTCAATCCCAACGGAACTTATACGGCTAGCGGCGATTTTTCGCTCGTGCATTCGGAAATTGGTGCCGGCGGCCAGTGGGATCTGGAAGTCTACGGGGCCGTGCTGGCGCTTTTTCCCTCCGCTGACAAGCGGCTTCCCAATTGGGTCAACAATGTCCGGCCCACGGAACTGAATTTGGGCCTAACCGTGGATGTCCCCGGACTAGGCGCCATTCCGATGAACTTGTTGCTGGAAAAGCAGTAAGCGGAGCCACGTGCAGGCCTTAAACAAAGTCTGATGAAAACTTATTCGGTATTTCTTATGAGAAAATTTTACGGCATTATCGGGCTGTTGCCAATGTGCGGATTGGCGATAAGCATCGGGATTTATCCAGCGCAAGCCCACGTGGCCACGGCCAAGCAACAAATTGTGGTGCGGGGCAAGGTCAGCGGCGAAAACGAAGGAGCGCTCGCCGGAGTCGCAGTCCGAGAAAAAGGTACGGAGAATGCCGTTTCGACCACGGCTACTGGCGATTTCGAAATTCGCGTAGCTAGTAGCGAAGCCGTGCTCGTCTTCACCTCCATGGGGTATGCCCCGACCGAAGTCACGGTTGGCACGCAACACACCATCAACCTTACCTTGATTCCCTCCTCACAGGAAATCGAAGGCGTGGTAGTGACGGCTTTGGGGATCTCTCGGTCCAAGAAAGCGCTAGGCTATTCGGTAGAAGAAGTCAAAGCCGACGAATTCGTGCGGGTACCGCAAGAGAACATCTTGAACGCCATGAGCGGCAAGGTAGCCGGAGTCACCATTAACCAAACCGGCGGCGTGGGCTCGTCGGTCAGCATGATTATCCGGGGTGCCACCTCGCTCAGCAGCGACAACCAGCCGCTCTTCGTGATCGACGGCGTCCCGGTATCGAATACGGTCAATAACGTCACGAATATCGGCGACCGCAATAACGCCGATTACGGGAACGCCATCTCTAGCCTCAACCCGGACGATATCGAGAGTGTAACCGTACTGAAAGGACCCAACGCGGCGGCCTTATACGGCTCACGGGCGGGCAATGGCGTCGTGCTCATCAACACCAAAAGCGGGCGCAATGCGGATCGGGTCACGGTCTCCATCACCTCAAATACGGTCATCGATCGACCTTATCGATTTCTGGATTTCCAATCCAAGTTTGGCTCAGGCTCATTTTCGGCTATACCGACCGAGATAAGCGGCTCGCTTTTCTCCAATCCCTTTGATGCATTGGTCCAGGAAAATGTCTCCGGGTCATACGGAGCCGAGCTCGATAAAGGCTACATGGCCGTGCAATGGAACAGTCCGGTAGGGGACGACGGCAAGCGAATCCCCACGCCATTGGTGTCTTATCCAGATAATATCCGGAATTTTATCCAAAACGGGCTGACTTCGACCAATAGCATATCGGTCGCTAACAGCAACGAGCGGATGAACTACCGCATGTCGTATTCCAACATGGCGCACCGCGGAATGATCCCCAATACGGACCTAAAGCGCAATACGCTTAATCTCAACGGGGGGCTACACTTGCGCGAAAACCTGCGTATCTCGAGCATGATCGACATCAGCCGCAACAATGCCGATAACCGGCCAAGTGGCGACCGTGGTACCAACCCGCTGGAGGCCGCCTACATGCTCTCTCCGCACATCAACATATTGGAATTGAAGGACTATTGGATGCCGGGGCAGGAGGGCTTACAGCAGCGTAGCCACAACCCTTCGGGTTTTGATAACCCCTACTTCCTCGCTAATGAAGTGAGCAACGCATTCAGCCGCGATCGCCTGTACGGTAATATCCGTGCGGACTGGGGCATCATCCCCGGGCTGGACCTGATGATTCGTTACGGATTGGATACCTATAAGGAACAACGCGAAACCAAGCTTCCCATGAGCTACACCCGCGAGTTGAGGGGAGGCTACGGCATAGTCAACCTCAACCGGTTTGAGAGCAACGCAGATTTCCTGCTGAGCTACAATACCCAGGTTCGGGACTTTTCCATTGGCGTATCGGGCGGGGGCAACTTCAGATTCCAGAAAAATACGGATATCGTCAACAAAAGCCGCAACGGATCCCAAGGGCTGATTCTGCCGGGCGTGTACACGCTGCAAAATATTCTCGCTTCCGATTTGGATTACTCCAGCTACCTGATGCGTAGGGGCGTGCACAGTGCCTACGGGATGGCCAATATCGGCTTCCGCGATATGGTGTTCCTCGACCTCACCGCCAGAAATGACTGGTCAAGCACCTTGCCCAACGCAAGCCCTTATTTTTACCCGTCGGCGTCGTTGAGCTTGATCGTTAACGATATACTGAGCGTGAACAACCGCAATGTCGACTTGATTAAACTCCGTGGAAGCTACGCTCAGGTAGGGAACGACGCGGGCGCGTACTTATTGATGAATACGCTTTCCAACACCAGCGTATGGGGCAATGTGCCGCGATTTGGCATTCCGGGCGTGCGGCTGATACCCAACTTGAAGCCCGAGATTGCACGCTCGTATGAAGGAGGCGTCGACCTCAATTTTTTCCGAAATGCGCTTCGTTTCTCAGGCACATGGTATACGGTGGATAATGAAAACCAAATCTTCCCTACCACGAGAGCCGCTTCTTCAGGGGTAACCAACGCTAACATCAACGCAGGCAAATTGAGGAGCAAAGGCTTTGAGTTAACGTTTGGCGCCACGCCGGTGCGTTCGGCAAATTGGAACTGGGATATCAACCTGAACTTTACCCGGAACCGGACGCGGATACTGGAGCTGACGGACGACATGCCCTTCTACCGTTTTTGGGGTACGTCGGGCGCCGGCGCATGGACCTACGTAGGCGAAGAGGTGGGGGATATCTACGGCGCGGAGCTTGTGACCGTCAATCATCCTAAATACCCTCAATATGAGGGTTATCCCTTGCTGGACAACACGGGTAAGTGGGTGGCGATCGACGCGGAAGAAACGCGGAACAAAATCGGCAACTTCAATCCCAATTTCATCATGGGTGGGCAAACCGGCGTTTCGTATAAAAACTGGACCCTTCACATTTCCCTCGATTGGCGGAACGGCGGCGACTTCTTCTCCGAAACGTTTCGGCGTGGCGAGGAGGAAGCGCGCTCTAATCGCTTCCTCGATAAGCTTTTTAATCGGGGTCTAATGACCGATAAGGAGGTGCGCGACTACCTGGTAGCTAACGAAGACCAGATGATTCGGGTGTCGGGCAATAACTTCCCGCTGGTGGGCGGCCCCACGCCCGAGTACAATAGCTATCCGTTTTTATATCCGCCATACACCTTGCCGTACGGCGGCGTGTTTGTGCCAGGCATACGGCAGGTGGGCGTAGATGACGCAGGTGATCCGATATACGTGGAGAACCTTGGCGAAAAGATTAACGAGCCGGACGGCACGCTTGTGCTTCCATTTGCGGGCGCAACCGCGTGGAGCTTCCCGCAGGCATTCGTATTCCCATCCGATTACCTCAAACTGCGCGAAATATCCGTGACCTATGCACTTCCCCAGCAGCTTGTTAGTCGCTGGAACGTGCAAAATATGAGCGTTTCGGTGTACAGCCGGAACATCATTCTGTGGACGAAGGCCAAGATCGGAGTGGACCCGGAGAATGCCTATAAGCCTTCGGGCAACGGATTCCTGCAAGGGGTGGAGCAGTACAACATTAATCCGTGGGTGATGCCTATCGGGTTTAGGTTACAAGTCACATTTTAGCACGTAAAGATCATGAAAAGATTCAAAATTTACGGCATATCGCGTGCGGCACTATGGGTGTCGGCCACTCTGCTGCTCGGTAGCTGCACGGACTATCTGGTCGAGCTGAACGAAAATCCGAACGGCGCGGAGCCGTCGAACGCACATCCCAACTTGGTGCTGCCTACCGTGCTGTCCGAAGCCGGCAAGCTCTACCTCAATCTCGGATATCAGGACCTGGCAGGCGTGATGCAGCATACCCAGAAAGACGGGTGGAACGGTTCTCACAACAACTACGATTGGGAAGGCTCTAATAGTTGGGACGGCTACTACGACATCCTACGCAACAACAAGTTCGTGCTCGAGCGGTCCGAAGAGCTCGGCTATGAGATGCACCAAGGTGTGGCGTTGGTTATGAAGTCGTTTCTCTTTGGCCTGATGACGGATTTGTGGGGAGATGTCCCATACTCCGAAGCCCTGTTGGCACAGGAGGGCGGGACGATGACGGCTAAATACGATCGGCAGGAAGACATCTACATGGGTGTGCTCGCGGACCTGGAGCACGCTAACCAACTGCTTTCCAAACCTGCCGCGCAGTATGCCGCCCCGCTGGGAAGCAGCGATTTGTACTTCAACGGAAACCCCGCCAAATGGCAGCGCTTCGCCAATTCCCTGGCCCTGCGCTATTACATGCGGCTCTCGCATAAACTGCCTCAGGCAGCCCAGGCGGGTATCGAAAAAATTGTCCAGAATCCTAACGAGTATCCCATTATCCTACAAGCTGCTGACGATGTGACGATGGGTTTTCCTGGTACGAATGCGGGTGACTCCTGGCCGTTTAACCTCACGTTCGACAGCTCGGACGAGGGTACGAACTTCCGTCGGATTAAAATGGCCCACACGCTTGTGGAGCATATGAGGGCCGAACAAGATCCGCGTCTGGGCGTGTGGGCCCAGCGCGTGCAGATACCCATTAGCATTGACGCATCGCTGCCCCCAGGGACGGACGCCATTATCGACGGTGTACGCAAAATATCGCCCGACAAGCTGGCATCCATGGGAGCGAACCCCGACGAAATCAATCAAAACTTGGATTACGTCGGTTTGCCCACCTCGCTGGTAGGTCCGCAGGCGTTTAATCTCAGTCCGGATGTCAACCAATCGGCACGCAACCCACACGTGTCGTGGCTCAACGACATGTACCGGCAGCCCTCGGGGCCGCTGCTGCGTGCGCGCCTGTTGTCGGCGGCGGAGGTCAACTTGATTTTGGCGGAAGCGGCGTTGAAAGGTTGGAACGCGGGCGATCCCAAGGCGCGATACGAAGCTGGCGTAAAGGCGTCCTTCGATGCCTGGGGCTTGGCGGACCAATACGGCGCGTATATCACCGGGGCCCCATACGAGGGCACCATCCAACAGGTCATTGAGCAGAAGTGGGTTTCGTCGTGGACCGCGGCGGCGGAAGCGTGGTTCGACTGGCGCCGCACCGGGTTTCCCGAACTGCAGACGGGGAGTCAAGCCATGGGACCCGTGTTGCCCGTACGATTTTACTACATGTCGTCCGAACGCGAGCTAAACAAGGCTAACGCGGAGGCAGCAATCGCCAATTTGGAGGAAACGCCCTATACGTCATTTGGAGCGGTGGGCGGAGCAGGCAACAGTGCGTGGTCTAAACCGTGGGTGCTGCAAGGAACGGGCAGGCCATGGTAAGGCGCGGCAAATCTAAAGGGGATACAACAGGGAATGCGTACAAGCGTGGCCGAAATGAACAGGTGAAATATTACATAGACGCTGCGCCTGCGCGCAAGCCTAACGACGCACAATGATGGGAAAGAACAGGAGAATACCCTATTGTATCACTCGCACGAGTCTGCTCGCATGGGTCGGACTCCTGCTGGCAATGGCGGCAGCACAGGCCCAAACGGATCCGGTAGAGGTGACGCCCGAAACCGCCCTGCGGAGCTATTTAGACGCGGAAGACGATTCCTATCAATGGGAAGTGAAGGAAGTCATTTCGGTCGGTCCCGTCAAAGCGTACGACATCTTGCTCACGTCCCAGACCTGGAAGGGACACGTGTGGAAACACCAGTTAACCGTGGTGGTGCCACGTCGTGTCAAACGAGAAACTGCGATGCTCTTCATTGACGGGGGAAGCGTGGACGACGCGGGAGAGCCCAACTGGCGCGATCCGCGGAAAAACGCGATCCTGCAGGCGGTAGGCATGGCCGCATGGGAGAACCGGGCCATCACCGCGGTGCTCAAGCAGGTGCCGATGCAGCCGTTGTATGGCGGTAAACGCGAAGATGCTCTGATTTCCATGACCTTGCATAATTATCAGCAAGACAACGACTATACGTGGCCATTGCTGTTTCCGATGACCAAGAGCGCCATCCGCGCCATGGATGCCATTCAGGAACTCGCCCGCGAGGAACTCGGAATGGAAGTGGCTGATTTTCTGGTGGCTGGTGCGTCTAAACGCGGCTGGACCACCTGGCTCACGGGCGCCTCGGAAGACGCCCGCGTCAAAGCCTTGGCACCCATCGTCATCGATATCGTAAATATGCCTGCAAGCCTCAGTTACCAGCTGGAAGCCTACGACCAATACAGCGAGGAAATCCAGGATTATACGGATTTAGGCATTCCTCAGGCCATGGACAGGGAGCGGGGACGCGATATCGTGGCGATGATTGATCCGTATTCCTATCGAAGCGTGCTCACGCAGCCCAAGATGATCTTTAACGGCACTAATGACCCCTTTTGGGTGGTAGATGCAGTCAAGCACTACCTCGATAGCATCCCTGGCCAAAATCTACTGCATTACGTACCCAACGCCGGCCACGACCTAGGCGACGGCAAGCAAGCGTTCCGCGCACTGACCGCATTTTTCGGATACATCTCGCGCAACAAACCGTTGCCGCTAATCCGTTGGTCCGAAACCGTGGAAAACGGTCAGGCACTGGTCCGCGTGCAGCCGGAGCACAAGCGCCTGCGAGGCATCCGGCTTTGGTATGCCTATTCGGACGACCGTGATTTTAGGGACGAAGCTTGGGGCTCCCAGGAATTGCCTCTGCCATCGCGGGGGCAGCCGCTGAATGCCGTGGTGCCCTTGCCCGCGGAGGGATATAAAGCGTTTTATATTGATTTTGTCTACAAGGGCTTAACGGGAAAAAAGTATACCCAAAGCACACGTGTATTCGTTGCCGGCATTAAGGACATCCTCTAAAAGCGGACGAAGCTAAAATTTTAATGTGTAACCAAAATTTTGCAACTTTGGGTTATGCGCAAGAGATTCATAACGACAGCTACCGCGCTCGTCGTGGCTATATTGATTATTGGCTTTTGGTGGCCCCCTATTTGGTGGTCCTACGTGGTTGTACTTCCCTTGGTATTGCTCGGCGTGCAGGATATTCTGCAAACCAAGCAAGCTATCCGGCACAATTTTCCGCTGGTCGGGCGCCTGCGTTATCTATTCGAGAGTATCCGACCCGAGATACAGCAGTATTTTGTAGAGAGCGATACTACGGGCAGGCCGTTTAGCCGTATGTTTCGTGCCGTCGTGTATCAACGCGCAAAAAAGGTCTTGGACACCACGCCGTTCGGCACGCAGCTTGACGTATATAGCAATAACTACGAATGGCTGAGTCACAGCATCGCAGCGGTCGACTACTTTAAGATTAACGAGCACCCGCGGGTTACAGTTGGCGGACCGTATTGCCAGCAGCCATATTCCAGCAGCGTCTTCAATATCTCGGCGATGAGCTACGGCTCGCTGAGCAAGCAGGCGGTCATGGCCCTCAATGGCGGTGCGAAGATCGGTAAGTTCTACCACAACACCGGCGAAGGAGGTATCACGGAATACCATCTGGACGGAGGCGGCGATCTGGTTTGGCAGATCGGGACGGGCTATTTTGGCTGTCGCAATCCCGATGGCAGCTTCAATGACGAAATGTTTGCCCAAAAATCACGGTATCCGCAAGTCAAGATGATCGAGATCAAGCTGTCGCAGGGCGCGAAGCCTGGGCACGGCGGCATTTTACCCGCTATAAAGGTGACGCCCGAGGTGGCACGCATACGTGCGGTGGAAGTGGGCAAGGAGGTCGATTCGCCGCCGTATCATCGCGAATTTTCCACGCCCATCGGCTTGCTCCAATTCGTCAAGCGCCTGCGTGATCTCTCCGAGGGGAAACCGGTGGGATTTAAGCTGTGCATCGGTCACCGAAGCGAGTTCGTGGCGATCTGTAAGGCGATGATCGAAACCGAAATCTACCCGGATTTTATCACCATCGACGGAGGCGAAGGAGGCACCGGGGCCGCACCCCTGGAGTTTTCCAACTCGGTGGGTATGCCCCTGCGCGATGCGCTGGCTTTTGCCTACGACTGCCTGACCGGATTTGGTCTCAAGCATCATATCAAGATCATTGCCGCGGGCAAAATCGCAACCGGATTCGATCTGGTCAAGTATTTTGCCCTAGGCGCCGACATCTGCAACAGTGCCCGAGGCATGATGTTGGCACTTGGCTGCATACAGGCATTGCAGTGCCATGCCAATACCTGCCCCACGGGCGTTGCCACCCAGGATCCGGTGCTGGCCAAGGGTCTGGACGTCGCCGACAAACGCGTGCGTGTGGCTAACTTTCACCAACAGACGGTTAAGGCGGCTGGCGAGTTAATGGGCGCGGCGGGTATTAGACATCCCGATGATATCCACCGTGTGTACATCCATCGCCGCGTGGCGGCCAATAAGGTGGAAACGTATCTGGACTCCTACCCGTACATCCCCTGGGCGAGTTTATTGCAGCCACCGTATCCCAAATCGTTTGAGTTGCTGATGCGCATCAGCCGGCCGGATTCCTTCCAGCCCGATTTTTCGGATATCGATTTCGTAGAGTACGCGTGGGCGAAAAAGCCGATGACCGGTTGATGTGCCTGTCGCGCAGATACGCAGGTTGTCCGGTGTTGGCTCTGGTTGGCGTCAAAGCGCGGACGGGAATGCCTTGGTGCGTCCCTCCGCCGGCCCCCGGTAGGTAGGGTGGCAGTTGGCGTCGTTTTATAGCCAATCGGCAAGGGCAAAGGTTTCCCTCAATCGAATCCCCTTTTCCGTCATTTGCAGGGTGCAGCATTCGTGGACCGGATCATGCTCCAAAAAAAGCACGTATTCCCCGTCCAAGGCCTCTTGCCAATAGCGCTTCCGTTCGTCCATGGTCGTGAGCGGACGCACATCATAGCTCATTACGTAAGGCAAGGGGATGTGGCCTACCGAAGGCAACAAATCGGCCATATATAGCAGTGTTTTGCCCTTGTAATTTATCTCGGGCAGCATCATGGCCTCCGTATGGCCGTGCACAAACCGGATCCGGATGTTCTCGGTAAATGCGATGCCGTCTATGGAGTCTATAAATTCCAGTTGCCCGCTTTCTTGTATAGGCAGGATGTTCTCCTTCAGGAATGAAGCCTTTTCGCGGTCGTTCGGATTCAGTGCCCAATCCCAATGCGCCCGATTGCTCCAATACGTTGCATTTTTAAACGCGGGGACGAGCTCTTCGCCCGCCCGTACGATGGCCCCGCCGACGTGGTCGAAATGCAAATGCGTGAGGAATACGTCGGTGATGTCGTCTCGATGGAAGCCCTGCTGCGCCAGGGACTTGTCCAGGGTGTCATCGCCATGGCGGTAATAATGCCGAAAGAAGTTTTCGCCTTGCTTATCGCCGAGGCCTGTGTCAATCAGGATCAGACGTTGGCCGTCTTTGATGAGTAGCAGTCGGGCGCCCCATGTGCAGAGGTTTTGTTCGTCCGCCGGGTTGGTCCGTTGCCAGATGGACTTGGGTACTACGCCAAACATGGCGCCTCCGTCTAATTTAAAAAAACCGGTATTTATGGAATACAGTTGCATACTGTGCCTTTTGGGGTGAAATTACGAAATGGCGGGCTATTTTCGGCATGTTTGCGGATGATGGCTCCCGTGGAGAGGCCGCGCCTCGGAAGCGGCTGACTCCGAGACGCCTTGTTTCGGCCGGTCGACTTAGCAAGGGTGGATCGGGAAAGTGTTGCGATAATTGCGTAGTTTTGTTAGCTACTTCCCTACGGTGCGCAATCGGTCTACGAGCTTGCCGCGTAGTGGTTTGCCGCGCGGTATTGCGCTAACTGGATGAATGGATAGAACAAAGTTAAAATTAAGATATCCCTGGATGAACGGATGGGCTTTGCTGGCCCTATTGGTCTTTCTATTTGTGGCCACGCCCGCGTTCACTTTGGCCGTCCGGATATTTGACGGTAGCGGACCCCAGTGGTCATACATTGCGGGCCGCCTGTTCTCCCACTACCTTCCATCTACGCTTTGGCTGCTTGCCGGGGTGTCGGTGCTCACGTTGGTCGTAGGGATCGGGATGGCCTGGCTGGTATCGACCTACGCTTTTCCGGGCCGGCGTTTTTTTGAGTGGGCTCTTATTTTGCCACTTTCGTTTCCGGCCTATATGATGGGTTACAGTTACGTCGGGTTGCTGGAATACACCGGCCCGGTGAACACCTTTTTGCGCCATCGTTTGGGGATGGATATCACGGGGCCGATTTTCGACATCATGAATATCTGGGGTGCGATATTCGTCCTCTCGATGAGTCTATTCCCTTATCTTTACGTCATTTGTCGGACCACGTTTGTTTCGCGTTCCGCGGATTTGCTGGACGCGGCCGCCATGCTCGGCAGCGGGCCGTGGCGCACTTTCTGGAAGGTGGCGCTACCCATGGCCCGTCCGGCGGTAATTGCGGGTCTGGCCCTGATCGGCATGGAGGTGTTGAACGACTACGGCACGGTGAAGTACTATGGAGTCGATACGTTTACCACGGGCGTTTTCCGCGCTTGGTTTTCCATGGGTGACGTCAGTACCGGAATTCGGCTTTCGGCGATCTTAATGGTGTTTGTCGTTGGGATGCTCTGGCTGGAGCGTGGTCGTCGGGGAAATAAAGCGTTTGCAGGGCGCAACGCCAGCTACCGGCCCGCGAAGCGGCGTCGCCTGCGGGGCGGTGCCATGGTCGTGGCGATGGTGGCTTGTAGTGCAGTGCTGTTGCTGGCATTTGCCTTGCCGCTTGGCCAAGTGCTTTATTGGGTGAGCCTAACCGCCCACCGGGTGGTGGATACCGCCTTTTGGACGCTAGTCGGCAACAGCGTACTGTTGGCGCTATCCGCTTCGGTGTTGATCCTAGTCTGCGCCACGGTGCTGCTTTATGCCGCTCGCATTAATCGGATCGAATGGGTACAGTACGCTTCCCAGCTGTCCATATTGGGGTATGCTATTCCCGGGGCCGTGATCGCCATTGGGATCTATCTGCCTATGGTGTGGGTGGATAAGTGGCTAGTGACGCTATTTACCGGCTCAAGCGGACTGTATGTGTCCCAAACGGTGACCCTGTTGATATTCGCGTATATCGTACGCTTCATGGCCGTGGCATACCATGCAGTCTCTGCGGGTTTTCAGAAAATCGGTCCCCACGTGTCGGAGGCCTCCCTCATGTTAGGTGCCTCTACTTGGCGAACGTTGATTCGCGTGGACGTCCCTATGATTCGCAATAGCCTCGGCGCCGGCCTGTTGTTGGTGTTTGTGGATGTCATTAAGGAGCTACCGTTGACCTTGATTTTACGCCCGTTCAACTTCCATACCTTGGCCACGCGGGCTTTTGATTTGGCAACCAATGAGCAGGTGGCCGAGTCGGCCAACTTTTCCCTGTGTGTGGTGGCCATTGGCTTGCTGCCCGTACTCCTGTTGAATAATTTAGTGAAGAGGAATTCCCATGAGTGACATGATACTGCAAGTAAATGGTATTAGTAAACGCTACCGCAACGGGACGGCGTACGCGGTGTGGCGTGTGGCCTTCGACCTGCGGCCGGGCGAACTGCTCGCCTTGGTGGGGGAGAGCGGTTCGGGGAAAACCACATTGCTACGGATGATTGCGGGGCTGGAGCACCCTGACGAAGGGTCGATATCGTTGGCAGGGCATGTCTTAGCTGCGGGGACCAAAGCCGTGCCTCCTAACCAGCGCGGCATTGGCCTGTTGTTTCAGGATTATGCGCTTTTCCCGCATCTCACCATTTTCCAAAACATTGCCTTTGGACTCCATGGCCTTCCCAAAGCGGAGCAGGAAGCGCGCGTGAAAGATATGATGGCCGTTACCGGATTGGAAATTGACGCCACGCGCTACCCGCATGAGCTATCGGGCGGGCAGCAACAGCGCGTCGCCTTGGCCCGTGCGTTAGCGGCCCGTCCGCGGCTTTTGCTGCTCGACGAACCGTTCAGCAATTTGGACACCATCTTGCGGGAACAGATCCGGGAGGAGGTCAAGGAAGTTATCGGGAAAACCCAGACGACAGCCATCCTGGTTACCCACGATATCAAGGACGCATTGGGCATGGCCGACCGAATAGCGGTAATGGACCAAGGTTGCCTGCTGCAAATCGATACGCCGGGAGCCATCTACCACCAGCCGGTCAATGAATACGTGGCGCGGCTCTTCGGAAAGTTCAACGTCATGGAGGCGCGGGTGGAAGGGGAATTTATCCATACGGGATTCGGCTCCCTGCCAATTGCCGAAAAAACGGGGAACAACACGGCAGCCCGAATCTGCTTTAGACCAGAGCAAGCACAACTTAGGCCCGCTGACGACAGTGCTCTCTCGGGTATTTTGCGGACGTGTGGGTTTCGTGGCGACCGCTGGCAACTACGGCTAGGTGATTTGGAAAACAAGGGCGAATCGATTTACATCGACTGCCAGGACGCAGGGCATTTCGCACCCGGCGACCGCGTGGGATTCACCCTTTCCGGGTTTAGCCATTGGGACCGCTAGAAGGGAAGGACTGACGGGAAGATAATTTTGTCGATCGTCATCGTCTAGTCGTAGTCCCCGCCATCTCGCTAGTTCCACCCGGCCGCGTCGAATACCTTGATGGCCTTCTCGTTAAAATCGCCAAGCAACGACAGATTAATCGAGTCGCGTTTGAACGTACCCCATTGCGCGAGCAGATCCGCCATTTCCACGTTGGGGTTTAGCGGATATTCGTAGTTGGCCAGCGCCAGCTTCTGCTGCACTGGCTCGCTGAGGAGAAATTCGGCAAGCTGGATGGCGTTTTCCTTGTTCTTGGCGTGTTTCGCTACGCCGAATCCACTCACGTTGACGTGTGTTCCCCGGTTGCTTTGGTTAGGGAATATAATGCCTACTGCCTCGCCGGCCTTGCGTTCTTCCTCGTTGTCGCTGTTAAGCAATTGGCCGATGTAATAGGTGTTCACGATGGTCAGGTCGCCTTCGCCACCAGCGATCGCTTTTACTTGGTCGCGGTCGCTGCCTTTGGGTTCCCGGGCCAGGTTGGCGACCACGCCGTTGGCCCACGCAGTCGCTTCCGCTTCCCCTTCGGCGGCGATGATGGACGCCAGTAGCGACTGGTTATATACGTTATCCGAGGAGCGCACCAATACCCGCCCTTTCCACTTAGGGTCGGCTAGGTCAGCGTAATCTTGGATTTCGTCGGGATTGACCCGGTCTTTGGCGTAGGCGATGATGCGGGCGCGCGTTGTCATTCCATACCAAAAACCGTCGGGGTGGCGGTATTGCGCGGGCACCAAGGCCGTGAGCTGGTCTGAGGCGAAGGCTTGCAACAGCCCTTTATCATGCGCGCGGTTCAGACGTCCGGCATCCACGGTGATCAAGAGGTCAGCTGGCGAATTTTCGCCTTCGGTTTCCATACGCTGGATGAGCTCATCAGCACTGGCATTGATGACGTTCACCCGAATTCCCGTCTCTTCGGTGAATAGGGCGAAAATTTCTTGGTCTACTGCATAATGGCGATGTGTATATACGTTAACGGTGTCGCCTTCGCTGCCGGATTGACAAGAAAGCGCTATCGTGGCGACAATCGCGAAAAGAACAAGCGTCAGTTTTTTCATGGTGTTAAAGCGTTTTAACGGTTGGTGTCAATGTTGTTTTAATTTAGACTCATCCTAAAGAATGATGCAAACATACTGAACTGTTTTGCATTCCGCAATAAAAATTAAGGTGTTCTACGCCGATGGAAGAATTTTCTGCAAACGTGGAGCCCTGCACCTGACATGAACGACCTCCCGATTTTTGTGCAATCGATTGTTTCGCCGAACAGGTTGAAACCCAGTTCGGATTATTAGGCGTTTATTTTATATTGCGCCGCATTCTTTGATCCAACAACATCAACCCCTCTACGATGAGTGATATATCGAGTCTTTTAGCGGCGGCTAGTGCTTTTGACCTAACGACAATGCCCCGTTATGCGCGCGCGTTCGGTTCCGGCCACATCAACGATACCTACCGCGTGTGGGGTGACGGCGAATCCCAGCCGCCCTATCTGATGCAACGGATTAACCACAACGTCTTTCCGGAAGTGGACAAGCTCATGGAGAACATGTGGTTGGTAACGGAACACCTGAAGACTAAAATAGCGGCCTCGGGCGAAGGGCGTCCCGAACTAAACGTACTGACGATCGTCCGCACGCGCGACGGTGGCCTATATCACTGCGATCGGTCGGGAAACTACTGGCGGATGTTCCTGCTGTTGGAAAATACGCGATCTTACGATATCGTCACCAGCGAGCAACAGGCTAGGGAAGGAGGGCGTGCGTTTGGGCGGTTCCAGCTTATGCTCGCCGACGTGGACGCGCAGCGCATCTACGAAGTGCTTCCGGGATTCCACCATATCGGCAAGCGTCTCGACGCGCTAAAGCGAGCGATCTCGGAGGATGCGGTGGGGCGGGTTGCCGGATGCCAGGATATGATCCAATTTGCCTTGCAACGCGCCGATCGCATGCATACCATCCTGCGTATGGGCAAATCGGGCGAGCTGCCACTGCGCATCACGCACAACGATACGAAATTCAACAATGTGTTGTTAGACGACCAGGATAAGGCCCAATGCGTGATAGACTTGGATACGGTCATGCCGGGCTATGTGGCCTATGACTTTGGGGACGCGATACGGACGGTGATCAACAGTGCAGCCGAAGACGAGGCGGACCTTTCGAGAATCTCGCTCAATATTCCGTTTTTTAAGGCCTATACCGAAGGCTATTTCTCCCAAGCGGCCAGGTTCCTCACGCCGGCGGAAGTCTCGTCTCTAATGGAGGGCGTATTGTTACTGCCTTATATCATTGGCGTTCGCTTCCTCACCGATCATTTGGAAGGCGACCATTATTTCAAGACGCATCATGACGGACACAACCTGCAACGGGCCCGAACGCAATTCCACTTGGTGGCGCAACTCGAAGACGCCGAAGACACTCTGAACGGTATTATCAGGGAAATCGCACAAACACACGGGCTTATTCCGGGCACGAATGCAGGATAGTGCCGCAGCTGCCCGCAAGGCCAACCCGCTGCCGCGGCACTGTCAACCGATTGAACCGATGACGAAGACGTTAACCATACCTTACTTGGCAGGCCTGGTGTATGAGGCGCCTCTCCGCGCCTTTGATGCCGCTCTGAACAAAGTAAGGCCCGCCGCTATTCGTGAGGCGCCATGGGCGGAATTCCCTTACGTACCCGATGTCAGCGTCAGTATCGGCCACTTCGCGGGAGGTATCGCCATGCGATATCGGATTTCGGAGGAGGTTGCCCAAGCCCGGTACCAGCAGACCCATGATCCGGTGCATAAGGATAGCTGTGTCGAGTTTTTTGTGTCATTCGACGACGGAGCGCACTATTATAATTTGGAGATCAATTGTTTGGGGACGAGGATGATGGCCTATGGCGACTCGGTCGTTTCCCAGCGTAGCGTATTGCCTACCGATATAGTGGAAACCATACGCATTCGGTCCAGCATCGATACCGGCAAACCGCTGACGGGGCAGGGGCAGTGGGAGCTATTGGCCGTGATACCGCTGTCGGCATTCGTGCAACATCCCGATTTGAGCTTGCCGTCCGTAGCCGTCCGTGGAAATTTTTACAAATGCGGGGACGATTTGCCCGTACCGCATTTCGTCGCTTGGAACCGGGTGGAGCATCCCACGCCCAGTTTCCATCAGCCTGCCTGTTTTGGCAACCTTCTCTTCGTGAAGCCTTAGTCGTCCAAAACCGTTCTCCAACAAAAAAATTCCTTACTTTACCGGCTCCCCACGCATGTGGAGTAACGCCGGCAGATAAGGAATCGTGGTAGACCGTGTTTCGATTAACCGAACACGTCTTCCTTTTTGAACGCTTTGGCGAGCAAAGCATAAAAAATGACGCGATACTTGTTGCGGTTTGACGAACCCACTTTCTCAATGGTTTTTTGGATGGCATCGTCAAGGGCTTCGCCATCTGCCAAGCCGAGTTTCCTAATCAGGAAGTTCTTTTTGACACGCTCCAGCTCGGCGGGATCGGAGGAGGCAATGGTCTCGGCGTCCGCGTTGTAAATGGAGGGACCTAGACTTTTGGCCACTGCCGTAAGCAATTTAGTGTCTACGTCCAGTCCCAGTTTCTTCACTTCTGCCTCATACTTGGCAATCAGATCGTCAAATTTACTCATGATGGAATACAGTTTTAAAGGAAATATAAATACTTTCGGACTAAAGTAATGATTAATTCGGGGATGCAAAACCACCATTGAATTTTCCTCCAGTACGCCTTAACTTGACTTTGTCCGTTAGATGCCATTGTTCGGGTAAATTCCTTTTTTTGCGACGCCGAACCAATTTTATGAGTATCTTCGAAAGGCTTGGCCAGCTGTAAAAATATGCTTTGGCCACCCTAAATCTATTTCTTTTTGACGCGATAAAACAATGTAGGATGCCAAACGACACGCAGATAAAATGCCCAAACTGTAGTGCTACCATTGATGTGCAGGATATCCTTGCCCATCAGTTGGAGGATGAGATCAAACAAAAATACCAAGCTCAGCTAGCGGCCGAACGGCAGCGTTATGAACACGAACAGGCCAGGCTCCACCAGGAGCGCGAAGCGTTCGAACAAAAGAAACGGCAGGAAAACGAGCTTTTCCAGCAGCGCCTCGATGCGAAGCTACGCGAGGAGAAAAAGACGATTGAAGGCCAGCTGAAAGCGAAGATGCAAGCCGATATGGCCGAGCAGTATGATACCTTGCAGCGCGAGCTGCAGGAAAAGTCCGAGCAGCTCCGGGAACTTCACCGGACGAAGGCCGAAATCGAGCAGCTGAAACGCGAGAAGGAGGAAATTCGCGAAACGGTAGCGCTGGATCTCCAGCGACGGATGAACGAGCAATTGCAAAACGAACGCGAACGGATCAGGAAAATGGAGGAAGAGCGGAACGAGCTCCGCATGCGAGAGTTACAGAAGCAGCTCGACGACCAAAAAAAGCTGACCGAAGAAATGAAGCGCAAGCAGGAGCAGGGATCCATGCAGCTGCAGGGCGAAGTGCAGGAGTTGGCCATCGAGGAGTGGCTGGCAGTGCAGTTTCCCTTAGACCATATCGAAGAGATAAAGAAAGGCGCGCGCGGAGGCGACTGCATTCAGGTTGTCAACACGCATAACCGCGTCAACTGTGGCCGAATCTATTACGAGAGCAAGCGGACCAAGGATTTCCAACCCAGCTGGATTGAGAAATTCAAGGCGGACATGCGGGAAAAAGGGGCGGACGTGGGCGTGCTGGTGACGGATGCGATGCCCGCCGGGTTTGAGCGCATGGGTATCAAAGACGGGATTTGGGTGTGTAGCTATGAGGAATTCAAAGGGTTGTGCGCCGTGCTCCGCGAAACGGTCATCCAGCTCAGCCTAGCTGTGGCGTCGCAAGAAAACAAAGGCGACAAAATGCATATGCTCTATGATTATCTGACGAGCAGCAGCTTCCGCATGCAGGTAGAAGCGATCGTAGAAGGCTTTTCCTGTATGAAAACCGAATTAGAAAAGGAAAAGCGTGCCATGCAACGCATCTGGAAGGAACGTGAAAAGCAAATTGACAAGGTGGTGACCAATACGGTCGATATGTACGGTGCTATCCGCGGTATTGCGGGAAGTGCCATACAGCCCGTGGCGGCGCTGGAACTACCGGGCGCAGGCCATGATGAGGACGAGGACTAAGAAGCGGGCGGGCCAAAACCGTAGCCCGAGAGCCTAGCTCGGGTAAGGAAAGGGTGTCAAAAATAACGCGCAGAAAAACAAAAAAGCCTGCTAGGCGAACTTGGCAGGCTTTTTTCAATCGTCGGTGCGCGATTAGATAATCAGCATGGCATCGCCATAGCTATAGAACCGATACTTCTCTTTCACGGCTACCTCGTAGGCGTTCATCACGTTTTCATACCCGCCAAATGCGGCGACCATGACGAGCAGGGTCGACTCCGGCGTGTGGAAGTTGGTGACCATGCTGTTTGCGATGTTGAAATCGTAAGGAGGATAAATGAATTTGCTCGTCCAGTCGTTGGCGGGTTTGAGATGCTGGTCGGTCGATACCGAAGACTCGATCGCGCGCATGGACGTCGTGCCTACGGCGCACACGCGGCGCTTGGCGTCGATGGCCTTATTCACGGTTTCCGCGTCTTTGGGCTGGATCACGAACTGCTCTGAATCCATCTTGTGCTTGGTCAGGTCCTCAACCTCTACGGGACGGAAGGTACCTAAGCCGACGTGTAGGGTGATTTCGGCGAACTCGATGCCTTTCAGCTCCAGCCGTTTCATCAGCTCGCGGCTGAAGTGCAGACCGGCAGTAGGAGCCGCTACGGCACCTTCGTGCTTAGCATAGATCGTCTGGTAGCGAAACTTGTCTTCCGGATTAGCCTTGCGCGTGATGTATTTAGGCAGGGGCGTTTCACCCAAGATTTCGATGTTCCGCCTAAATTCCTCTTCAGTGCCGTCAAACAGGAAACGGATAGTACGCCCGCGCGAAGTAGTGTTGTCTACCACCTCGGCGACAAGCAGGTCTTCTTCGCCAAAATAAAGTTTGTTGCCTACGCGGATCTTCCGTGCGGGGTCGACCAAAACGTCCCATAGGCGGAGCTCCTTGTTCAGCTCGCGCAGGAGGAACACCTCAATGGTAGCCCCAGTTTTCTCCTTGTTGCCGTACATCCGAGCCGGGAAAACCTTGGTGTTGTTCAGGATCATCACGTCATGCTCGTCAAAATAGTTCAAGATATCCTTGAAAATCTTGTGCTCTATTTTTCCCGTTTTGCGATCCAGTACCATCAAACGCGACTCGTCTCGGTGCTCGGCAGGCTCGTGGGCGATTAGTGATTCCGGTAGATTAAATTTAAATTGAGATAATTTCATCGATGCGTAAAAGTATATTAGTAGTTTGCTGCAGCGAAAGAAGTTTGCCGCTTGCGAGCTCAGTTGGCTGATTGACAAACCTAAACTCTCCTTGCGCTGCTCCTTTCGGAACATGCCGAATTGGAACTAAAATAGCGCGCAAAGATACAAAATAAGTACGTAAAAAGCGAATATTTATTGTCTAACTCGGCCTAATCAGCGAACCATACTTGCTAAACGCGCCGGGGCTCGCTTTTGTTTGGGGCTGATAGCGATAGCTGCGCCCACTTGCGATGGATGCATGACAGGCCATAACAGTTAGATAAAGCAGCTGTTTTATCTTGCGTCGAATTTCAAGCCGAATAGCGAATTAAATAAAGAATTATTAACCTATTTTCCACTATATGAATGCACTAGCAGGAGTTATTTTTCATCTTATTGGCGGGTTCGCCTCAGGAAGCTTCTACGTGCCCTACAAAAGAGTAAAAGGATGGGCATGGGAAACATTTTGGATTGTCGGTGGCCTGTTTTCCTGGCTCATCGTACCGCCGTTGGCCGCTTACATCACTATTCCCGGTTTTGCCGACATCATCCGGCAGACCGACAGCGCCACGTTGGGCTATGCGTATTTTTTTGGTCTATTATGGGGTGTAGGGGGCCTTACCTACGGCTTGGGGGTGCGCTATTTGGGCGTGTCGTTGGGCAGTAGCATCATCTTGGGAATGTCTATGGTTTTCGGCTCGTTGATGCCCTCTATTTATTATTACTTTGCGGGAGTAGAGGGAAAGGAAACCATCGACCAATTCATAAACGAAGGATGGGGCCGAATGGTGCTGATTGGATTGATAGTCTGTATCGTGGGTATATACATGTGTGCCGTGGCGGGCGTCCGCAAGGAGCGCGAGCTGGGCGTCAAGCAAAACGGCAACACCGATTATAATTTCGGGTTGGGGATTACGGTCACCATTGTGTCCGGAATCCTAAGCGCATGCTTCAACTTCGGGCTCGAGGCGGGCAAGCCGATGGCAGACGTGGCCAATGAGCTTTGGAAGGCAGCCAACCCCGGAAAAGGAGAGTTCCTGTACCAAAATAACGTCACCTACGTAGTCGTTCTGTGGGGGGGATTGACCACGAACTTTATTTGGTGCATGTACCTCAACGCACGAAACCGAACCTTTGGGGATTATGTCAACAAGAAAGTGCCTATTGCGAGGAATATCCTGTTCTGTGCATTGGCCGGCACCACCTGGTATTTACAGTTTTTCTTCTACGGCATGGGAGAAAGCCGGATGGGCAACGGCGCCAGTTCCTGGATCCTGCACACGGCGTTTATCATCCTTATCGCTAACGCGTGGGGCGTGATCCTGAAGGAATGGAAAGGTACGACAAAGCGGACCTACTCGATGGTGATTATGGGCCTTGTGGTCATGATCGCATCGGTTGTACTGGTAGGCTTCGCCCGTATGCTGGGAGAATAGAGATGACAATAGAATATTAACCAATTATCACATCAAAATATAATAGTACATATGGCTGATACAGCATTGAAAAACGGATTTAAGCACGTAAGTTACCTATGGGATGCCGAACGCGCGGCGGAACTGGAAGGGGACGAAGTAGCCCTCTTGCTCTACCGTTCCAATTTACTTGGCGCTGACCTGAGGCTGACCAACTACGGCGGGGGCAACACCTCTTGCAAGGCAATGGCACCAGACCCCCTCACGGGCAAGGAGACCGAAGTAATGTGGATTAAAGGCTCGGGTGGCGATATCGGCACGTTGACGCGTAGCGGTTTGGCTGCGCTTTACGTAGATAGGCTCCAGAACCTGGAAAACGTATACCGTGGCATTGAGCACGAAGACGAGATGGTCGAACTATTTAACCATTGCATCTACGACCTGGCCTCGAAAGCGCCATCGATCGATACGCCGCTGCATGGCTTTCTGCCCTTCAAGCACATCGACCATCTTCACCCGGACGCGGCGATTGCTATTGCGGCGGCTAAGGACGGCAAGCGCATTACCCAAGAGCTCTTTAATGGCGAAATTGGGTGGGTAGATTGGCAGCGGCCCGGATTCGATTTGGGTTTGCAATTACGGCAGTGCTTGGCTGAAAACCCGGACATCCGTGGCATCATGCTCGGCTCGCACGGCTTGTTCACATGGGGTGACACCGCGTACGAAAGCTATCTCAATACCTTGCAGGTAATCGAAAAATGCGCCGCTTATCTGGAAGAAAACTATGGCAAGAAGCGTCCCGTGTTCGGTGGCGTCAAGGTTGCCGACGTGGATGAGGCCCAGCGTAGGGCGCAGGCCGCCGCCTTGGCACCCGTGTTGCGCGGTTTCTGCTCGTCGGAGCGGAGCATGGTCGGTCATTTTACCGACGATCCACGCATCCTGGAATTCATCAATTCCAACGACTTGGAACGCTTGGCTCCGCTCGGAACGAGCTGCCCGGATCACTTCCTGCGCACGAAGATTAGCCCGCTGGTGCTCGACCTGGCGCCTGACGCGGACCTTTCGGACGTTGAACAGCTAAAAGCCCGATTGGCACCGGCCTTCGACGCTTACCGTGCCATGTATGCGGAGTACTACGAATCGTGCAAGCGTCCGAGCAGTCCGGCGATGCGCGACCCCAACCCAGTCATTATCCTCTATCCGGGCATCGGCCTGTTCTCCTTTTCGAAGGACAAGCAGACGGCACGCGTCGCCGCGGAGTTCTATACCAATGCCATCAACGTGATGAAAGGAGCCGAAGCGGTTTCCGAATATACATCGCTCCCGCGTCAAGAGGCCTTCGATATCGAGTATTGGCTGCTTGAGGAGGCCAAGCTGCAACGCATGCCTAAGCCCAAGCCCCTGTCGGGCAAGGTTGCCCTAATCACGGGCAGCGCCGGCGGTATCGGCAAGGCCATTGCCAAGCGCTTTGTGCAAGAAGGTGCCGTCGTGGTGCTCAATGACATGAACGCCGAAAGGCTGGAGGGCGCGGGCGAGGAGTTTAAAGCCGAATTTGGCAAAGACGCCTATACCACCGCCATCCTAGACGTGACGAATGCCGAGCATATCCAGGCTGCCTACGACACGGCAGCACTCGCCTTCGGTGGCGTGGACATTGTGGTCAATAATGCGGGTCTGTCCATTTCAAAACCCATCGGCGAACACACGCAAGCAGACTGGGACCTGCTCTACGACGTACTGGTCAAGGGGCAGTTCTTGGTGACGCAGGCTGCCGTGGCGGTCATGAAAAAACAGGCGATCGGTGGAGATATCGTCAACATCGTCAGCAAGAACGCCTTGGTGAGTGGACCAAACAACGCAGGCTACGGTTCGGCGAAAGCGGCACAGTTGCACCTAAGCCGACTGAATGCGGCCGAATTGGGCGCAGATGGAATTCGCGTCAACGTGGTGAACCCCGATGCGGTCATCAGTGACAGCAACATTTGGGCAGGCGGATGGGCCGAAGGCCGTGCCAAAGCGTATGGCGTCAAGGTCGAGGAGCTACCCGCATACTACGCGAAGCGTACGCTGCTCAACCAGGTGATCCTGCCCGAAGACATCGCGAACGCATGCTTCGTGTTGGTGGGCGGGCTGATGCACAAGTCGACCGGAAACGTACTGAACGTGGACGGCGGCGTGGCGATGGCTTTCGTACGCTAAGGGCGGCACCGTCTTTTGCAACGTAGCGGCCTACGCTTGCAGGCAGTGCGCGTTATTTTATGACGAATAAAAAAAGGACATTATGATTATTGATAAGAATCAGATAGAAAAGCATAACCAGGCGCTGAGCGAATCGCATCGGCGCAAGTACGGCCAGCTCGCGGACACCATCGAGAAGGCAAACGATATCGTAGGCAAACTAATGGCGTTTCAGGTGGCGGTGCCCAGCTGGGCGCTGGGCACGGGAGGGACGCGTTTTGGCCGATTCTCAGGTGGGGGCGAGCCCGGCACGTTGGAAGAGAAAATCGCTGACGTGGGCATCCTGCATGCCCTGAACCAGTCTAGCGGCGCCATATCCCTGCACATCCCTTGGGATATCCCGCAAGACTATGCGGCGATCCGCCAGTTGGCCGAAGAACACGGTTTGGTATTCGACGCGATGAATTCCAATACCTTCCAAGACCAACCTGACCAAGCTTTGAGCTATAAATTTGGCTCGATGCAGCACGTAGACAAGGCGGTACGCCAGCAGGCGATCGAACATAACATCGAGGTCATCAAGCATGGCGTCGAGCTGGGTTCCAAATCGCTGACCGTGTGGCTGGCGGACGGTTCGAGCTTTCCGGGGCAATTAAACTTCCGGAAGGCCTTCGAAAATACGCTGGAAAGCTTGGAGGCCGTCTATGCGGCTCTGCCGGCCGACTGGAAGATGTTTGTTGAATACAAAGCTTTCGAGCCAAACTTCTATTCCATGACGGTGGGCGATTGGGGGCAATCCTTGCTATATGCCAACAAACTAGGCGAGAAAGCCTATACCTTGGTCGATTTGGGCCACCATTTGCCGAATGCGAATATCGAGCAAATCGTATCCCTATTGCTTATGGAGGAGAAGTTGGGCGGATTTCATTTCAACGATTCCAAATACGGCGATGACGACCTGACTACCGGAAGCGTTAAGCCATACCAACTGTTCCTGATTTTTAACGAACTGGTTGCCGGACTGGACGCGCGGGGTCTGGACCACGCCACAGGCTTGGGCTGGATGATCGATGCATCGCACAACCTCAAGGATCCTTTGGAGGACTTGCTCCAGTCGGTAGAGGCCATCCTGATCGCTTACGCACAGGCCTTGTTAGTCGACCGCGCGGCACTGGAGGATGCGCGCAACCACAACGACGTCGTCCGGGCGCAGGAGATCCTGCAGGACGCATTCCGTACAGACGTTCGGCCGCTGGTGGCAGAGGCCCGTCGTCGGGCCGGTGCCGCGCTGGATCCGATCGGAGTATTCCGCTCCCTGCGCGTACGTGAGACCCTGATTGCCGAGCGCGGCTCCAATACCGTTGCGACCGGCTTGTAAGGAAAGGTGTGTGAAGTTTTTGTTTAATTGATTGTTATCCAGCGCGATGAAAACGCCAGTTGTTGCGATATTTGATGTAGGGAAGACCAATAAGAAGCTGTTTTTATTCGATAGCCAATACCGGGTGGTCTTCGAGCGATCGGCCCGTTTTACTGAAACTGTCGACGAAGACGGAGACCCTTGTGAGAATCTAGACAGCCTCAGGTTGTCCGTCTTTGACTCCCTGCATGAGGTATTCCGGAATCCGGAGTTCGATGTGAGAGCCATTAACTTTGCAGCATATGGCGCCAGTCTGGTGTACCTCGACGAGCAGGGCAAGCCGCTGACGCCTCTATACAACTACCTGAAGCCTTACCCGGAACAGTTGCAGGAGAAGTTCTATTCCGACTACGGTGGCGAGGAGGAATTCTCGTTTCGCGCGGGCTCGCCCGTTCTGGGAAGCCTCAACTCCGGCATGCAACTGTACCGAATTAAGTACGAGCGGCCCGCCTTGTTCGAACGCATTCACCGTGCGCTGCATCTACCGCAGTATCTGAGCTTTCTGGTTTCTGGGCAGACATATACCGATATGACCAGCATCGGTTGCCATACTAATCTTTGGGATTTTACTAAAAACGATTACCACGAATGGGTGAAGGCCGAAGGTCTATTGCCCAAGCTCGCGCCGATCGTAGATGGCAACCAGGTATTTCCCGCTTCCTTCCCTGGCAACAATTACGGCGTAGGTGTAGGACTCCACGACAGTTCCTCGGCTCTTATCCCGTACTTGGTTAACTTTGATGAACCTTTCGTACTGATTTCGACCGGAACGTGGTGCATTAGCCTTAACCCCTTCAACAGTACGCCGCTCACCGCTGCCGAATTGCAGTCAGATTGCCTAAATTACATTAGCTACATGGGCATGCCGGTCAAGGCGTCCCGCCTGTTTGCGGGATATGAGCACGAGCAGCAGGTGAAGCGCATAGCGGACTACTTCGGCGAGTCGACGGCCAAATACCGCTCCATGCCCTACAATCGGGCGTTGATGCGGCGGTTGCGGCAGAGCCAGCCCGATGGGCAGCCGCTGGGCGACAAGGTGTCGGCATTTGGAATGCGTGAGCTGGATTCCTTTGCTAACGACACCGAAGCATACCATCAGTTGGTTGCCGACCTGGTAGAGCTGCAAAAAAAATCCACCAATCTTATCCTCGAAGGAGACAAGGTCAAGCGGATTTTTGTTGACGGAGGCTTTAGCAAAAACCAAATTTACATGAGCCTGTTAGCGGAATCGTTTCCCGATATGGAGGTTTACGCGGCATCGATGGCACAAGCCACGGCCGTGGGCGCCGCTCTGGCCATCCACGATGCCTGGAACAACACGCCACCACCCTCGGACCTGATTGCGCTGCGCTTCTATGCTCACAGTAAGGACGACTAAGAAAAACGAGAATACTAGATCCCATGCAAGCAAATTTATTAGCATATAACCCGCGCTATCCTTCGGTCGCCGACTTGAAAAAGAAGGCCAAACGCCGTATCCCCAAGTTCGCATTCGATTACCTCGAAGGGGGATGCAACGATGAAATTAACCTGTGGCGCAACGAGCATGACTTTCGTGATATCATGCTCATGCCGCAGTACCTGAAGAAACACAAAGGCGTTGATATGCGGGCCGAGTTGTTCGGCCACGTTTACGACGCGCCCTTCGGCATTTCTCCCATCGGCTTGCAAGGCTTGATGTGGCCTAATGCGCCGGAAATCCTGGCGAAGGCGGCCGTCAAGCACAACATTCCCTATACACTCAGTACGGTGTCTACCAGTAGTATCGAGCGCATTGCCGAAATCACGGATTCGCGGTTTTGGTTCCAACTGTACCACCCCACCGAAAATGCACTGCGCGACGATATCCTCAATCGCCTCGAGCGCGTACAGTGTCCCGTTCTGGTAGTGTTAGTGGACGTGCCGTCTTTCGGTCTTCGCTATCGGGAGATCAAAGCCGGCCTGTCGATGCCGCCGAAGCACTCAATCAGCAACTTCGTGCAAGCGGCCTTTCGCCCCGCGTGGGCATTTGAAACGCTACGCGTCGGCATGCCCGAGTTTGCAACACTCAAACCCTATATGGCCAAAGGCCTAGACATGACCCAGCTCGGCAAGTTTATGGATGCAACGTTCACCGGTCGTGTAGACGCGGATAAAGTCAAGGCAATCCGTGATAAGTGGAAGGGAAAGCTCGTCATCAAAGGCGTAGTGAGCGACGAGGACATGGAGGAGAGCATCCGAATCGGCGCGGACGGGGTAATCGTGTCCAACCATGGCGGGCGTCAGATCGACGCAGGCGAATCCACCATCAAGCCACTTAAGGGCTTGGCTGAAAAATACGGCGATCGGATGAAAATTATGATCGACAGCGGGCTTCGGTCGGGACCGGACATCGCGAAATCCATGGCCTACGGTGCAGACTTCACCTTTATGGGACGACCCTTCATGTACGGTGTAGCGGCACTTGGCAAGCAGGGTGGCGACCATACCATCGGCATGTTCAAGTCGCAGCTCAAGCAGGTGATGGAGCAGCTCTGCTGCGAAACCCTCGCGGATTTTCCGGGGACCCTCATCGAACGCTAAGCCGGCGTTGCCCGGCTCAGATGGCCCATCCTTACGAAATAATCAACCTAAAATAAAAGGCACGCGAGAAATTGCGTGCCTTTGCCATATTCCCTCGAGGAAAAAACGATGTTATTTTTGTCGGTTCATAAATACGAACTGATTATCGAACATGTCGATTCGGATGTTGCTTTCCTTGTCAATTTTACCCGCTAGGATTTCCTTCGAGAGCTCGTTTAGAATTCGCTTTTGGATAACGCGCTTAAGCGGACGCGCCCCAAACTGCGGGTCGTAGCCCAATTGGGCCAGCCAATCCAAGGCTTCCTCGCTCGCTGACACCTCGATGTCCATTTCAGCCAGCTGCTTTTTTAGCCCATCAAACTGGATCTTAACGATCTTGCCGATCTCTGCCCGGCTCAGCGGAGTGAACATGATCACTTCGTCAATTCGGTTGAGGAACTCGGGACGGATCGACTGCTTGAGCAGCTCGAATACCTCGACGCGCGTTTTGTTGACGATCTCGTCGTGGTTGAACTCGTCCAGCGTGCTGAAATTTTCCTGAATCAGGTGCGATCCAATGTTAGACGTCATGATGATGATCGTATTTTTGAAATTGACCACGCGTCCCTTGTTGTCCGTCAGATGGCCATCGTCCAGCACTTGAAGCAAGATGTTGAATACGTCGGGATGCGCTTTTTCGATCTCATCAAACAGGATGACGGAGTAGGGGCGACGGCGCACGGCTTCGGTAAGCTGCCCGCCCTCGTCGTAGCCCACATAGCCCGGGGGCGCGCCGATCAACCGTGATACCGAGTGCCGCTCCTGGTACTCGCTCATGTCGATGCGTACCATCGATTGTTCGTCGTCAAAGAGAAATTCCGCCAACGCTTTGGCCAGCTCCGTTTTACCTACGCCCGTGGTGCCCAGAAAAATAAAGGATCCGATGGGGCGACGCTTGTCGCTCAGCCCGGCCCGCGAGCGGCGGATGGCGTCTGCAACGGCCTCGATGGCCTCTTCCTGGCCAGCCACACGCTTGTGGAGCTGCTCCTCGAGGTGCAATAGTTTTTCGCGCTCGCTTTGAACCATCTTCGACACCGGAATACCCGTCCAGCGCGATACGACGCCAGCGATATCCTCGGCAGTGACTTCTTCCTTCAGCATGCGGCTGTCTGCCTGTTTCTCGGCCAGCTCCTTTTTTAGGGCTTCCACGTTGTCCTGGGCCTCCTTGATGCGTCCGTAGCGTAGTTCGGCCACCTTGCCGTAGTCGCCGGCACGCTCGGCCTGCGAAGCCTCTAACTTGTAGTTTTCGATGGCTTCGAGCTCCTGGTTAACTTGGTCGACCAGGTCCTTCTCACTTTGCCAAGCGGCGCGCAAGGCGTCCCGCTCGGTTGTCAGGTTCGCAATGGTTTCGCTGAGTTCAGCGACTGTTTTCTCGTCTTTCTCCCGCTTGATGGCCTCGCGCTCGATTTCTAGTTGCATGATGCGGCGCTCAATCTCATCGACGGACTCCGGAACGGAATCCATTTCCAGCCGTAGTTTGGAAGCCGCTTCGTCCATGAGGTCAATGGCCTTATCGGGTAGGAACCGGTCAGCGATGTAGCGCTGCGACAGCTCGACGGACGCAATGATAGCTTCATCCAAGATGCGCACCTTGTGATGCGTCTCGTAGCGTTCCTTCAGTCCGCGGAGGATCGAAATGGCATCTTGCGTATCGGGTTCCTCCACCATCACCTTCTGGAAGCGGCGCTCCAGTGCCTTGTCTTTTTCAAAGAATTTCTGGAACTCATTGAGTGTGGTGGCCCCAATGGCGCGCAGCTCGCCCCGCGCCAGGGCGGGTTTCAGGATGTTGGCGGCGTCCATCGCTCCTTCGCCGCCGCCAGCGCCCACCAGCGTATGGATTTCGTCGATAAAGAGCACGATTTCGCCGTCGCTCTCGGACACTTCCTTCACGACGGCTTTGAGGCGCTCCTCAAACTCGCCTTTGTACTTGGCGCCTGCTATCAGCGCGCCCATGTCGAGCGAAAAAACCGTCTTCGATTTCAGGTTTTCCGGCACGTCACCTTTGATTATCCGGTGCGCGATGCCTTCGGCAATGGCCGTCTTACCCACGCCGGGCTCACCCACCAGGATAGGGTTGTTCTTAGTACGCCGCGATAAGATTTGGATGACGCGGCGGATTTCGTCGTCGCGTCCAATCACCGGGTCGAGCTTGCCCGATTCGGCAAATTCGTTGAGGTTGCGGGCGTATTTATTCAACGCATTGTAAGTAGCCTCGGCATTTTGGTCGGTCACGCGAGTGTTTCCCCGAAGCTCCAAAATGGCTTTTTTGAGATCTTTCTCCCGCACGCCCTGGTCCTTGAGCAACGTCGCGGTCTTGTCGCTAGCATGCAGCAAGCCCAACAACAGGTGCTCGACGGATACAAACTCATCCTTGAACTCCTTGAGGTAGCCTTGAGCTTTTTGGAGGGCGCCATTCAGGGGCGAAGCCAAGTAGATATTGCTGCCACTCACCTTGGGGAAGCTGGCAATCTGCTTGTCTAGCTCGTCTTCCACATAGCTAATGTTGACGTTCAGCTTTTTGAGCAGATGCTTCACCACGTGTTCGTCGGCCAGCATCGCCTTGAGCAAATGCGCAGTCTCAATAGCTTGCTGCTGGTTGCCCACCGCGATTTCCGAAGCCTTCTGTATGGCTTCCTGTGCCTTAATGGTATAGTTGTTAAAATTCATTGCCTGTATATTTTGTCGTACACCAACGACTGTTCAAAACCAGTACCACCGCCCCAGAAAACGTCAAATCGGAAAAAATGACAGGTGTAATTTGGCTTTAATGACTAAATGGCTGGATGATTGGCGTTTATATTACACCTTTCCTCAATTTCCGGTCCTCTACTCGGACAGCACCATTTGGGTTACGGGAGGTAGGCTTTAATAGATGTCTGCTGCCCCATTACGTCCCAGCTTTTTTCTTTAACCGCTCGTGGTGTCGTAGAAACGCGCGCAGCGTTTTCTCGTGGTTATGAAGCGTCGCATCGCCGATCGGGCTGTCGGTATCCATCTTCTTGAGCCAGCGATCGAGGGTGTCATTTCGGTGCGATTCAAGCAGTAGGGGATATACGTAGGCACTTTTGCAAACCGCGCGGGTGTTGCCCAGTTTCTTGGCCACGCAGTCAAGCACCTCCACCTCGATTTTTGCTTTCGACCGCCCGTCGGCCTCCTGATGGCAGATGGCAAATTGGCGTAGCGCCTCCAGCGTACCTCCCCAGGTGCGGAAGTCCTTTGCGGTGAAGTCGCTTCCGGTGATTTCCTTGATGTAGTCGTTGATCTTGCCCGAGTCGACGCTCCGGCGCTGCCCGTTTTCGTCAAAGTACTGGAAAAGTTCTTGCCCGGGAATCTCCCTGCATTTCTTCACCAGCCGTGCCAGCCGGCGGTCAGTGATCTTGACGTCCTGCCTGACGCCTTTTTTCCCGACGAAACTCAGCTGCATGGTATTGCCGTTAATCTTGACATGCTTGTCTTTCAGTGTGCTGAGTCCCACGCTTTTATATTGTTTTAAGTAGGTTTTTGTGCCTACGCGGAGGAAGGTCTTTTGCAGGAGATCCACGCAGATGGCCAGCACCTTGCGCTCGTCCAGTACGCGTCGCGCCAAATCCCTGCGTAGGCGCTCCCGCGCTTTGGGCAGCGCTTTGCCGAATTCCAATAGCCGGAAATACTTGTGCTGTGACCGCCGTTTGGTCCAATCCGGATGATACCGATATTGTTTGCGTCCCGCAGCATCGACGCCCGTGGCCTGCAGGTGCCCGTTGGCTTTGGGGCAGATCCAGACCGATGTCCACGCAGGCGGCAGGACCAGCGCCGCGATCCGGGCGAGTTGCTTCTCGTCGGTAATCCGTTTCCCCGAACGGTCCACATAGTGGAACTTGCCCGGCTTGCCCGTGCGGCAGATGCCGGGCGAACCGTCGTTGCTATACGACAGGCCGGTTTCCTTGATGATTGCTTCGGTGGGTGTCATCGGCTTTGGTGTATATATTCGGGGCCATGCGGTATCAGCTACATGCCAACCGTGAAACAAGCACGCCGACGGAAAGTTTGCGTTCATAATCGATGGTAGGATGCCATTCGAGTTATGCGCGTCCACTAAAGGGCGGTTTCTCAGCCGTATCGGTCATGGGCGTCCGCACGAATTTGGGCGAGCGGCCATATTTTTTCTTGAACTGCCGAGAGAAATAGAACGGGGATTCAAAACCGGTTCGGTACCCGATTTCCGATACGGGTAAATTCGTGCTCTTGAGCAGCTCTTCGGCCTTGCTCAAGCGCAGATTCAGGTGGTATTGGTTGGGCGATTCGCCGGTAATTCGTTTGAAGGCCTTTCTGAAAGCGGAATAACTAATGGGGAATGCTGCGGCTAGGTCTTCCATACGGATGGGTTTGGCCAGCTCGCTCTGGAGCTTGTGGATGGCTGTGGATACCCACCCCGCCGCCGGGTCCTCCGTCCGCTGATCGCTCGCCTTGTCCCGATCGATCAAACCGATAAGTTGTAGGACCATGCCGCTCATCACCTGTTGGCTTCTGTAGTCAGACTGTGCGGCCGCACGTAGCAACTGCCTAAACATCCCACGTAACGCGAGTGGGGCTCCCGTTTGGATGCACGGTGCTTCCGGCCGGAACATACGGTGCATGACGTGCTGGGGGTAATGTCCGTTGAAGCCTACCCAATATTCTTCCCACCCGTGGTCGGGGTCCGGCCTGTACCTGTGCCAGATTCCCGGAAAGAGCAGAAAGCACGTCCCCGGCACAACGGTCATAGGGGGAGTCACGGCCGATTCAAACATCCCGCGTCCACCGGTAATATAGACGATGTAAAACCCGTCCAGAATGCGCCCCCTGTTCCAAGTAAACGCGTGGTCAGCCGGATGCTTATCCCGTTGCGGATATGGGCTATGGGTTTCGATTCTGGTGTAGCCAACGGTGTTGATGTAGAAACCAAGTTCGCGATCCAGAGAGGTTATGTGGAGATATTTGTGGTAGTTATCCATGATCAGTTTGTACATGTCGTTTGCTCGCCTTTCGACATTGAAAAGGAGTGTCTATGGCGGTGCCTGGCCGTTAATCACCCCAATATATGTCAAAAAGTGCAAATATATGGCTGATTGGTTATTGTGGGCAACCGGCCAATACGCTATTTTAGCAATTTAGAGGAGGTCCGATCGAGCGGGACCTGTTTTTAACGGAGTGATGATAGCCAAATTAATTAACCTGCATTTAACCTACCTATGAAAATTCGTTTCTGCCACGCGGTAGCGGTCATGCTGCTGCTGCTGATAGCAGGCGTGGCGTTAGTGGGCTGTGAAGGCGGTAAAAAGGACCGTGGAACCATAGATCCTAACGTAGCCAAGTTTACCTTGCTGCCAGAGTTTGAGATTGAACACCTCCATAATGTTTCCGAGCACCAGCAAGGGTCATGGGTAGCCATGACCTTCGACGATAAGGGACGCATGATCGTTTCGGATCATTACGGGGCATTGTATCGCCTGGAGATCCCCGATATTGGTTTGGACTCCGTCAAACCTCGCGTGGAGCAGTTAACCCAAATCGATGGGGGACTGGAATTTGGATATGCGCAGGGTTTGGTGTGGGCGCATAATAGCTTGTACGCGCTAGTGAGCAAGGAAGGATTTCACGATGTGGCTACGGCGCTCTACCGCCTTCAGGATACGGACCACGATGACCGGTTTGATCGCATGACCAACTTAATTACTTTCGAGGGGGACGGCGAACACGGCGCGCATAGCGTCGTGCTTGGGCCGGACGGGGAATCGATCTATCTAGTGCTAGGGAACTACATCAACGTCGGCGCGATGGATCATTATCGGCTGCCCGCCACATGGGATGAAGACAACGTGTTACCCTTAATCAGGGATCCGCAGGGGCATGCCACAGACCGGCAGGCGCCAGGAGGGTGGATCATGAAAACGGACTCCATCGGGGCAAGTTTTGAGTTGGTCGCGGCAGGTTTGCGAAATCCGTTTGATATCGCTTTCAATGGCGATGGTGAAATGTTTACCTATGACGCGGATATGGAGTGGGATTTAGGCATGCCTTGGTACCGTCCTACCCGAATCCTGCATGTGACCAGTGGGGCGGAGTTCGGGTGGCGGACGGGAAACAGCAAATGGCCGCCCTATTTTCCGGATAATCTCCCGGCCGTGGCCAACATTGGCCAGGGTTCCCCCACGAATTTGCTGTATGCCGGCCACGCGAAGTTTCCCGGTAAGACCAACGATCGCTTATTGGCGTTCGACTGGAGTTTCGGCATTATCTACTCGGTCACCCTGGCACCCCAGGGCGCGTCGTATATTGCCGAGGTGGAAGAGTTTCTTTCAGCGCCTTCCCTGCCCCTTACCGATGGCGTCATCGGCCCGGACGGAGCCCTCTACTTCTTGACGGGAGGAAGAACCTTGCAATCTGACCTGTATCGCGTATACCATAAAAACCATGCGAAGATCAATAAAAATAACCCGGGTAATCGTACGCTCGATGACGCGGCGGTGTTGAGAAAGGAATTGGAAAAGCTGCATAGGCCGACAAGGCCGGATTCCGGCGCGATAGAACGGATCTGGCCGCATTTAGCGCACCATGACCGCCATGTGCGGTATGCAGCCCGCATTGCGCTCGAGCACCAGCCCACGGCGTTATGGCAGGACCGTGCTCGGAACGAAACGCATACCGATGCCGTTATTGAATCCATGATTGCGCTCGTGCGGAAGAATGATCCGGTCGTATCTTCCCAAGAGGTCTTACAAAAAGTGATGTCGATCGACTTTCCGCAGTCGACAGAGACACAGCAATTGGGTGTGTTGCGGGTAGTGGAGCTAGCCTTGGCCCGAAACGGTCGGCCGGCAGGCGAGGTCTGCGACTCGCTTATCGCATATTTGGACCGAAATTATCCGTCCGCATCGAACTTGACCAACCGAGAGCTGAGCAAACTGCTAGGGTATCTCGATTCCCCGAGCTTCGTCGCCAGAACGATCCCACTGCTACTCAATGCCCAGGATGATGCATCGTACCAGCAGGAAAGCGTCAGTTCGGCAGAACTAATCTTAAGAAACCCGTCCTACGGCTTGGATATCGCCAAGACCTTATCAAGCAAGCCTCCCGCGCAACAGATCCACTACGCATTGGTGCTGAGCCAAGTAAAAAGCGGCTGGACACCGGAATACCGCGAAACGTACTTCGCGTGGTTTCGCCATGCTTTTGGGTTCAAAGGGGGCAATAGCTATATCGGATTTATCAACCGAACTCGAAAAATGGCCTTGGAAAACGTGGCGCCTGAGCAGTTTGACCACTATAATGCATTGTCAGGCGACAGTCTGGTGAACCCATCCGGCCTGCATTTAGCCGCGAAGGTAGCGCCACCCAAGGGTCCGGGGCGTAATTGGGAGGTAGCGATAGCCGATTCGGTGATTAATAGCGATACTTCCTTAAGGAACTTCGCCAGGGGGAAGGAACTCTTTGCCGCCACATTATGTAATTCATGCCACTCCATGGGCGGCGGTGGGAGCTCGTTCGGGCCTGACCTGACGCAGCTGGGCACGCGCTTTTCCGTGAAGGATGTCCTACAGTCGATCGTATCCCCCCACGATGCGATATCCGACCAGTACGCATCCAAGGTGTTTTATCTGAAAGACGGAAGCACCGTGATTGGTAGATTGATGGATACGGACGGATCTAATTATTATGTCGCCCAAAATCCCTACGCGCCGGACGTGTTGAAAAAAGTGGAAAAGCAATCGGTGATCGACGTGAGCGTATCCGACATCTCCATAATGCCGGCGGGGCTCATCAATCCGCTCAATGAAGACGAATTGCGAGATCTGATGGCTTATTTAATGTCGGGAGGGAAGGAGGACGACCCGATTTACCAACACGGTAAGGGCGCGAGCCATGTTACAGGTGATATAAACTATGAAAAATAGAGATATTCGCATAGGCGGTTTGGCGTGGGCGTTGGCAACCGTGCTCGCATTCGGGAGTTGCGCCCCGCAGAGACCGGCAACGGGAAAACAAGAGGCCGGATTCGTCGATATGTTCGCGAACAACAGCCTGGAAAACTGGGAAGGCGATATGCGGTATTGGCGGATGGAAAGCGGTGTGCTGATTGGCGAGATAAGCCCGCAGCTGGCTCTCGCCGAAAACACTTTCCTAATCTGGAAAGGCGAAGTTGCCGATTTCGAATGGGTGGCCGATTTCAAGATCAGCGCTGAAGGCAATAGCGGAATCAACTATCGCAATGAACGAGTCGAGGGTTTGCCCTATGCCCTAAGGGGATACCAAGCCGACATCGACGGCCAAAATGCCTATACCGGCCAGAACTACGAAGAACGCCGCCGCACGACAATCGCCTACAGGGGCGAGAAGGTCATACTTCCTACCTCGGAAGAGGGCAAAGTGGAGCATAACGCATGGACACTTCGGCTCAGCGACGGGACTTTGGGATCGTCCGATTCGCTCAGGAATCTTATCCATGTACAGGATTGGAACGAGTTGCGGTTGGTGGTCAAGGGCAATCGGCTGCAGCATTACGTTAACGGCGTGTTGATGAGCGACGTGACGGATAACGATAGGATTAACCGGCGGTTCAGCGGGCACCTGGGTATTCAGCTGCACGTGGGACCGCCCATGCAGGTGGCTTTCAAGCGTGTTAGGATAAAGAAATTATAGCCCAGGCGGCTGGTTTTAGGGCTGTTTGTCCCTTCGCCACAGCGCGAAGGTTGATCCGGGAAAAACGCCATACGATAAGGTTCATAAAACAATAAATGATAAAAAAAATACTGTTCCTCTTACCGCTTTTGAGCGGATCGGTCACTATGCTCTGGGCACAGGAGCCCATTAACGCGATCCCCACGTATCCCGCCATCAAGGCCGTCCCCACAGGCACTCAGATAGTCCAATCACCAGATCCACTCGTGCATTACCGATGGGACAACCCGACAGCCCGCGACGGCTTGGAGCATTATATCTTGAGGCCGACGGTGATGACCGCGGATAGGCCCGACGCCGTAATTGCCCACGGCGATGGTAATTATACCGTGACCGGTACCTGTGACATCCGGTTTGATTTTGGCCAAGTCAACGCGGGTTGGCTGGAGTTTGACTCGCCCGATTACAACGGGGAGATTGAGATGAGTATCAGCGAATTTAACGAACCTGCGGTATTCAACATCGGATCCCAACATCCCAAAAAGACGGCGAAGCCGGTGAAGCATGGACACACCTACCGCCTCGAACTGAACAAGGAACTGTATGAAGGGGTGCGGTACGGCTGGATACATATCCGTACGCTGGATAGGCCCATGGAGATCAGGTCGCCCCGACTGGTATGCCAAATCAAGCCGACAAACTATAACGGCAGTTTCGAAACCAACGACACGCTGTTGACACGCATCTGGTATACCGGCGCATATACCGTCAAGCTCAACCTGCTTAAGGATCACTTCGGTGCCATATTGATGGAGCGGAGCGATCGGCACTCTTGGACTGGAGACGCCCATGTATCCCAGGCCGCCTCCATGGTTGCCTTCGGGAATTTCGACTTTGTAAAGGAAAATATCCGATATACGTCCGAACAGTACAACGGTATAGCCAGCTATTCCCTGTACTGGATCCTGAGCTTGCTCGATTATTACCACTACACCGGCGATGTAGCGCTCATGGAGGAAATGCTTGAGAACGCCGTGACCAAGCTGGACAGGGCCTATGACCAATACGATGCAAATGCGGAGCTCGCCTTCTACGGTTGGGACGAACGCCTTGGTGCCGGTTTCGAGACCCCCAATATTCCGGAAAGCCAGCGTGCGTACGAGATGCTGTGTATCCGAGCCTGGACGGAATTTGCAGCCGCCATGCGCCACATGGGCAGGCACGAGCTGGCCCACAGATACCAGCAATACGCGACTACTAAAGCGGAACGGCTTCGCGCGGCCGAATCGTGGTGGAAAAACTTCGGGGTGCACGCCTCTGCCGACGCCATTAATGCGGTATTCGCGGACCGCGACGAACAACGCTTGATCTGGCAGAATGCATTCGCTGACCGGATGCAGCGGCTTTCCTACTCGCCGTTTAACCAATACTTCATCCTGCAGGCCATGTCGCGCATGCAGCGACATGCCGAGGCGATCACCACGGTCGATGATTGCTGGGGCGGCCAGATTCGGTACGGAGCTACCACATTTTTCGAAGTGTACAGGCCCTCGTGGAACGACGTTTCTAAACCGAACGATGCACCTATCAATAACCAGTGCGGATATACCAGCCTGACGCATCCCTGGAGCGCCGGCGTGACGAAGTGGATGACGGAAGAAATCTTGGGAATAAAGCCCTTGTCTCCCGGATTCGCGACATTTTCGGTGAAACCCTTTCTATCTGAGCGAATTACACGGGTGAAAGGCGACGTGCCTACGCCCCACGGAACCATCGCCTTTTCCATCGATTCGGAATCGGGGGCCATAGCCTTATCCATCCCCAAAAACACGGTCGGGAACCTCGCGATACCCAAAGCCGGACGACAGATCAATAGCATCAGCTTGAAAAACGGACGTGAACTGGCGCCTCATGGGGAAGACGACCGATACCTCTATTTTCATCACCTGGCTCCAGGCCATTACCAAGGCCAAGTGGCCTACGCAGGACCGTGGCACCCGGAGGTCGAAGAAAGCTTCCAATATTCCGCGGTGAAATTTGAAGAAGACAGCCTCACGGGCGGCGACTGGGAAACGAAATACGGCCGCAGCGGACACCTGTTTTTTAATTATCACGCTTTGGGGGTGCATGACAGCGTCACGCCCCCCTTTGTTACCGGCGTCGAATGGAATAAGACCCTACATACCACGTGGGCGGTGGATGCCACCGACCGGCGAGGGCTAATGCTGGCCAATACTAATAGGCTGGGCGTCATCTACACGGACGATCCGAATGCGTGCATGCAAACCATGACCGTCGATATCAAGACCGCAGGGGATTTTTCAACAAAGCTGTCCTTGTATTTCGTGGATTTTGATAGCCAGGATCGGCGCTCCGCCATCGAAGTCTTCGACCTGCACACCAAGGAACTGTTGATGCCCGTTTACATGGTTCGAAATTATGTGAACGGAACGTATGTTACCTTTCCTGTGGATCGTCCGGTCAGGATACGGATCAATCAAGTACGCGGAGCGAATGCAGTCTGCAGCGCCCTGTTTTTCGACTGATGCTCCGCCCTCTGGATCTGGCGAGCCTCGTGTTCTGATAAGGGGCTATCCGAGACGCAGCTAGACTACTGCTTGTAAAGCAATTCCGCCTTGCCGGGTTCATCCAGCTGCACGTGCCTTTCGCGTAGCGCGTCCGCCATGGACGCGCCCGGCTCAACGTGGATTTGGTATGAGTTCTCGATGAAGTTATTGCTTGCTTTTATTTGCTGGATGTAATCGCCGATCACCAGGTGGTTGAAGGTGCTGTTATTGACCGATACGCGGCTGAGCATACGATTGGGCCCCGCGCCGTGCAGGCGGATATTGCAAACGCCGGAGGTCAGCGCACTGATGTTGACATTATCTACATGGCCGTGGAATTCTATATCGCCGTTAATGAAAAAATTGCCTGAAAAGAGGAAATTATAACCGATTCCGAAGCGGAAATCAGGATTCAGGTGTCCTGTTTCCTGATCGTCGAACTTGACCGCGAAGCCGCCTACTTGGTTTGCTTCCTGGCAGGAAAAGTTGATGGCATTTCCCCATTCCAGGTCATGCACGCGGTAGGCGGCCTCCTGTTGGTAGGTGACGTAGTAAACCGAAGCTGCCAGCGGACGGTTTTTCTTCCAGATGATCCGCGAGGCACCTTGATAGGCGCCACTGTCGACCTGCTCCACGATAAAGTCGACGCCCTCGACCCACTCCGTGCCGCCGGTGCGTGGCTGGCTGCCGATGCGGACGATTTTTCCATAGCGGGGCAGTCCGTACCATTCGCGTCGCTGGTTTTCATCGGGCTCATCCACCACGTAGTGATCATGGATCGTCAGCCAATCCCAGTCCTTGCCCTCCCGACGCTTGACGATGGCTTCCGGGTAGGGATTCATGCGGTCGCCGAATTTACCTTTGGGCCCGGCAAAGATGCCGCTGGTAAACGAGCAGGAGCTGTTGTGGATGGAGGGGCCCTGGCCACCTACCCAGTCGAAGAACACCCCGTCCCTAAACACGGCGGGATTGCCCATGGCGTAGATCGACTCAAACTGATATTCGCCCTGTCCGCAATGATTACCGTTGTCTAGACGGATGCCCGTGTGGGCATCAAGGCGATGGATGTTTGAAACGCGGATGTGCCCGGCCGACCCTTGAATGTCGATGCCTACTTCAAAAAACCGATCGGCCAGGATGCCACCGCTGTGGTTCTCGCCGATGTCCACCTGCGTCACCACGACGTGGTCGAGCACGAAATTACCGGTGCTGGCATCGCCTGTGGTTTCGACGATTCCCACGTTGTCGTCCGGGAAATAGACGATATGGGCGATGGAGATTGCGGCGGTTCCGGCAATCGTCTTGGGCGGGAGATCGTCGGCCAATTTGACAGTAAGCTGTTCTACGCGGCACCCTTTGTGCCTAATCCGGAGCGTCGCGGCAGGCACGCGCTTGAAATCCGATCGTGCTTCAAAGCCGAAGTCGCGCTCCGCGTTGTGCTGGATAAGTCTAGTGGCACCCACGCCATCGCCTCGGAACGCCTGGCCGCGGGCCGTCGACTCAATCGTGCCGCGGTTGGGCAGGGCGCTGCCGTTAAAATGGTAGTCGCCGGCCGGGAAGTACACGGTCGCGCCCCGGGGCGCTTGGGCCATGATCACCGCTATCTGAGCGGTATTGTGGTCCGCAAAGGCCGGGTCGTTTTTTACTAAGGGCTTGCTGACGTATTGCCCATCGGCTTGATCAACACGGATATATTGGGCGAATAGGGGTGTGGCGGCCAGAAGAAAGAGTGCCGCCGTGACTAGGGCCTTGAGTGTAGGGAGTAATTTCATGATGTGATCGTGCCGTCTTACATTCCGCAAGTAGGGCCTAACGTATAATGGGTTGATGGTTTTACAGTCGGATAGCAAGTCCGTTTAGAAGTCAAAATTACTGGTTTCTGTGAAAGGGGCAACCCGTACTGTAGGGTAGGAGCCGTCCGTGAATAAGCAAGCGGTGCCGGGAGTGATGTGCCTTACTAGGCTCGCCGTCGGGTAGGCGATATGCGACGCGATCAAGTTTGTATCTAAGGCAAATTTATATAAGTTTGCAAGAAACTAACCTCACCGATGGTGCAAAGTGCGAAGGGTGACCCTAAATGAAGGCTTATTGCAATTACTCAGACGACAAGCTGGTTTATTTAGTGCGGCAGAAAGATAGATTAGCATTCGCCGAGATTTATAAGCGATATTGGTCGCTACTGTACGCAACTGCACTGAGGATTACAAAAGATGAGGAAGCTTCCATGGACATGGTGCAGGATATCTATGCCGATTTCTGGGACAATACTTCCCGCCTCGCTGTCCATAGTTCCCTTCGTGCCTATCTATACACAACCGTGCGTAATCGGGTTATAGACGCCATTAAACATCAGAAAGTACAGGAACGCTATCTAGATTCACTGGCTCTATATGCCGAGCGGTCCGGAGATGATGTGAGCGACGCTGTCATTTATAGCGATTTAGTACAAGTTGTCGAAATGGCGGTATCGAATCTGCCCCCGAAAATGCAGCGTATTTTCCGTATGAGTCGTGAAGAAGGGTTATCCCACGCGCAAATAGCCGAGAAATTGGAGGTGACGCAGCACACCGTAAAAAAAACCATCAGCCGGGCATTGCACATTCTACGACACAAATTGCTACAATTGATTATCGTCTATTTGCTAGGGGTAGTCTTTTAATGCTTTGTAAGTCAGTGGTTTGTTGCTTTTCAGTAAAAAAACAACACTTGCGACGTCTACCTATACCTTTTGAGATCGTCCTATAATCAAACGGGCATGGACAGAAAAGACGCAGAACAATTATTGGATCGTTATCGGGCAGGCACCTGCACAGACGGAGAGCGTCGCTTGGTGGAAGCTTGGTTCAATCAAGAGTTGGCTTTCCATGGGTTAGATGCCGATGTTGATTGGGAAGTGGCAGAATCCGCTATTTGGAATCGGGTCGAGCCACCGAAGCGTCTTCCCATATCAAAGTGGCTACCGTATGTTGCGGCGGTGATTGTAGCAATGGCTACCGGCACGTGGTATTTTGCTAGCCACCGGCCGATGGAAGGATCCGAGGTAGTAAGTTTGGAAGAGGTCGACGTAGCGCCTGGAGGTAACAGGGCCACCCTTACGTTGGCCGACGGGCGTAAAATACCCTTAGATGAAGCACAAGGTGGGATCGTGATAAGAAACAGTGAAATAACTTACAGTGATGGGAATCAGCTCGCCGATATCGACGGAAGCGACATGCAATCTTCCTCCCGGCTATTGGAGGTGAGTACACCTAAGGGGGGCACCTATCAGATCACGTTACCCGACGGCAGCCGTGTTTGGCTCAATGCGGCCTCCAAGTTGCAATATCCGGCTCAATTTGACGGTGACGAACGCCTAATCGCATTGGAAGGTGAAGCTTATTTTGATATTGTGCCTATGCAAAAGGCGGACGACCTAACGAAACAGACGTTGGACGTGCCCTTCAAAGTGGTTACCAATAGTCAAACCGTACACGTTTTAGGAACCGAATTCAATATCTCTGCTTATGCGGACGATGGTGAAACAAAAACTACACTGGTTGCCGGCAAAGTAAGGGTAGCGGCTACCGAGCGAAGCGCTTCACATGCCGAACCCGCTGTATCCGAGCTAGAGCCCGGTCAACAAGCAACCACGCGTGGATCACGGCTCGAAATCCGAAACGTTGATGTTTTTGATTACACAGCGTGGAGAGAGGGCATGATCGTGCTCAACGGGGCCCGGCTTACTGACGTAATGCGGCAAGTAGAACGTTGGTATGACGTTACGATTGAGGTTTCCGCATTAAAAGCGAATAAAACCGCTTACGTGGTAATCAATAGAAATGAAAATCTGTCAAGTGTGCTCAAAGCACTTGAGGAGACGTATCAAGTGGAGTTCAAACTAAAAGGAAGGAGGGTGGGCAGTATCGATTGAGACGCGGATATTCTAACTGGCGGGGCTAAAGCCGTCCGCCTGCCCGGAAAGAAAAAGCCGAATTTCGAATTGCGCTCGAAATCCGGCGTACGTCGGGCAGAAAACTAACTTTGGACTTGTATTTTTTTCTAACCAACATTACAAACCTAATGAATAATAGCCATTATGCCAATGGCCGCACGTCTCTTTCTTACCGGCGGTCAAATTACGGCAAGGTGCTTTTACAGGCACGTCTGATCATGAGATTAACAATTTTTCTTACCTGTGTGTTATCCCTCCAATCGCTAGCTAACGCGATGGCACAAAAAGTTGACATCCAAGTCAGGAACACATCGTTCAAATCCGTCGTTCAGCAGTTGCAGCGCCAAAGCGGGTATTCCTTTATTCTGGATGAGGATTACTTAGTACAGGCCCATCCCGTAACGCTGTCTTTAAAAGGAGTGGAAATATTGGATGCGTTGTCTTATGTTTTTGAAGGTCAGCCTTTTGGGTATAAGGTTGAAGGTAAGGTCGTATATTTTACCTCCCGCGAACGGGCTAAGTTGACCGGGGTCATGTCAGGAAAGTCCGTGCAGCAACGGACAGTATCCGGGCGGGTTACCGATAGTGACGGCGTCCCGCTGGAAGGTGTTACGGTCAGGGTAAAAGGAACAACAACGGCGGCCTCTACAAGTGCGGACGGTAGGTACGAAATTGTCGTTCCGAATACGGATGGTACTCTCGTCTTCAGTAACATCGGATTTGAGACTAAGGAATTAAAAGTCAACGATCAGCATGTTGTCGACGTGTTGCTAAAGGCTGAGATCAGTGATTTGGAAGAGGTGGTAGTGGTGGGATATGGCACACAGAAAAAAGCCGATATCACCGGTTCAGTGGCGTCAGTCGACGGGCAAGAAGTCGTTAAGTCCGCCGCGACCAATATCACCAATGCGCTCGCCGGTCGGTTACCTGGTATCACTGCGACGAATGGAAACGGAAAGCCCGGAAGCGGCTCGCAGATTACTATCAGGGGCGTAAGTACCTTCGGTGACAACAGTGCGCTGGTCGTGGTAGATGATGTTGTAAGGAGTTTGGACCAAGTTGACCCTAATGAAATAGAAAGCATTTCTATCCTAAAAGACGCTTCCGCTACCGCAGTGTACGGATCGAGGGCGGCCAACGGTGTAATCCTTGTTACTACGAAACGTGGGAAATCCGGTAAGCCCACAATATCATACAACGGATTCGCCGGTATACAAAACCCTACGATCTATCCAGACCTGATGACCGGCCCAGAATATGCCCAAACCAAAAATGTGGCCCGCCAGAATATGGGCCTCCCCCCGGCTTACTCCGATGAAGAAATGCAAGATATTTTGCAGGGCAGGATACAAGAGCAGAATTGGTATGATCTTACATTAAATAAAAGAGCGTTTCAAACCCAGCAAAATGTGGGCGTAAACGGCGGTACCGAAGCGATAAAATACTTTATGTCGGTCGGTTTTATTGATCAGGACGGGTTGTACGATAACCTCAACTTTAAACGTTACAATGCCCGGTCTAATGTGGATGTCCGCATCAACCAGAATTTCGATCTTTCGTTGGATATCGATGCGAGCCGGAGGATCAATAATGGCAGTGGGTATTCCCCCGAATCCATATTCAGCGATATCATGGCGGCCTATCCCTACGATCAGCTATATAATCCGGATGGGACTATCTTCTATACCCGCGAACAACATCCGGTCGAAGAAATCAAAACAGGATATCAGCGGGGGCATTCCGACATTTTTCAAGCAACTATTTCCGCTAAACACGAATTGCCTTTTATACCCGGCTTATATGTGCAGGGGCGTGCTTCGTTTGGGCAGGACGCTTACACCGCTAAGACGTACCAGGTACCCATCCTGATGAACCGGCAGGATGAAGAGGGCAAGACGCTGGAAGTGTATCCTTACGGCGGGTGGAATGGTAAAACCGCTCTGACGCAACAGTATAGTGACTACAATACGACAACGTTGAACCTTAGCTTAAACTATCAGCAGCGATTCGGTGACCATGAGATGAGTGGCCTTGTGCTGGTCGAACAGTTCGATGCCAAATCAAAAGAATTTAGCGCATTTAGGACGAATTTTCCTGCTATTGGTCTCGATGAGTTGCTATATGGCGGGCAGGAGCAAAAAGACGCCAACGGCAGTTCCTTTACCGATGGTAGGCGAAGCTTTGTAGCGCGGCTACAATATGCGTATCAAGACAGGTACCTGCTAGAAGCATCGTTCCGTTCTGACGGATCGGTGGCATTTCCAACCAGCAACAAGTATGGCAACTTTCCAGCCGTATCCGCAGGATGGAAATTATCGGAAGAAGCTTTTTTCAGGAATAGCGATCGCTTGGGTTTTGTAGATGATTTGAAAATCAGGGCGTCCTATGGGTTGGTAGGGAATGACAGGAATGTGTACTCAGGAAGGATACCTACCTTCCAGTACCAGCAGGTGTATAATCTCTCTTCTACCATTATTTCCGGATCTAACGCCTATGCCAGCGTCATCCCGGGAGTGCTTCCCAACCCCGACGTCACCTGGGAGAGTGCCGCTATCACTAACGTAGGCCTCGATGGGTCGATGTGGGGTAGGCTCCTGTCGTTTGAGTTGGATCTTTTCCATAAAAGAACCTCCAATATCCTGTTGAGTAGAATCCGCTCAGTACCTGGTACAATCGGTGCTCAGCTTCCAGCTGAAAACTATGCCAAAGTAGACAACAAGGGATTCGAAGTAGCACTTACCCACCAGAACAACATCAACAGTCTGAATTACTTTGTAAAAGCCAACTTGGGTTTTGCTCAAAGTAAAGTGATTTTGCTGGATGAGCCGGCCAATATTCCGGACTACCTCTTGCAAACTGGAAGGCCCTTGAACTTCATCGTCGGGTACAAAGCGCTGGGCTTTTTCCAGTCGGATGAGGAAGTGGCCAATTATTACCCGCAGTTTAACGGTGGACAGAAAGCCGGGGATGTAAAATATGCTGATATCAATGGAGACGGGGTGGTCGATGCGGACGACCGCACCATTATTTCAATGGATAACAGTATTCCTAAGCTCCTAGGAGGGTTGTCTCTTGGAGGATCTTACAGGGGCTTTGATCTGAATGTGCTATTCCAAGGCGCAACGCGGATGAAGAAAATGTTATATGGACGGTCCAGGACGTTTTTTAATGGAGGGTCACATAACAACTTCAGAGACCTCCTGGATTATTGGACGCCGGAAAATAGAGATGCAAAGTTTCCACGGCCGTGGGAAAATCAGCACCCCAACAACTCGCAAGAATCGAGTTTATATATCAGGGATGCCAGCTATTTACGGTTACGTTCCATTGATTTGGGCTACACGTTCCCCCAGCATGTTAGTCAAAGATTGGGCATGCAATCGTTACGCGTCTATTTTTCGGGAACCAATCTTTTCCTCTGGGATAAGATGAAGATGTTTGATCCCGAGGTGGAAAACACCGATGGAGCCTATTATCCCCAACAACGTACGCTCAACCTAGGCATTAATCTCTCCTTTTAATCATAGAAGCAATGAAAAAAATGAATCGCAATATATCGTTACTGGTTATTCTCTGCTTCCTCGTCGTGTCATGCAGTAAGGATTTCCTAGATCGGGAAGCCGCCACGTCGATTCCCGAAGAAGCGATATTCAACGATCCCGCACTTATCCAGCTTTTTGTTAACCAGATGTATGCGGATGTGCCGGCATTTGATCACGATTTATATGATAATATAACGGATGAATCCCGGAACTTCTGGGGCGGGGCGCCGAGGAACGTCGTGCAAGGGCAATGGTTTGCAGACAACAACCCAATGGATTATTGGGCATACGAACAGGTTCGGCGTACCAACATGTTCCTCGCGAGGGTAGACGAATCCGCATTGGAAGAAGATGACAAAACAATACTCACGGGGCAAGTGAAATTTCTTCGTGCCAAGCTTTATTTCGACATGGTGAAAAGATATGGCGGCGTACCGATCATCACCATTCCCCAGACGCAGGACGACGACCTGTTTGTCGCGCGGGCGAGCACCGACGAGACCTTTGCATTTATTGTAAAGGAGATGGAGGAAGCGATTGGTCTGCTCCCGGAAACATATGGCGACCGTGCTATTGATGTCGGGAAAATAAACAAGCATTCTGCTATGGCCTTCTTAGGCAGGGTACAGCTTTTCTGGGCGAGCACCTTGTATAACGCGTCCAACGATGTGAACCGCTGGGAGGCGGCCGCTGCTACGAACAAAGCCGTTATAGAAAGCAATGTTTACAAACTGCACCCGGATTTCAGAAGGATCATGCTAGACAAGAACAACGAAGAGGAAGTGTTCAGCGTGCAGTTCCTGAAAACCTTGAGAGAGCACGGATGGGATTCCTGGGCCATGCCAGATTCACGCTCAAGACAGGATGCTTCACGCCGTTCGCCGGTCCAGGAGCTCGTAGACGCATTTGAAATGAAAAACGGAAAGCCCATCACCGATCCGGATTCGGGGTACGATCCCGCCGACCCTTATATCAACAGAGATCCGCGGTTTGACGCCACGCTGATCGTAAACGGTTCAACGTTTGGCTTCCAGGGGTTACCCGTGTACACCTATGTAGGGGGAGACGATGGTATTAATATCCCCTACCAGACGGTAACAGGGTATTTGATGAGAAAGGGCACAGACGAGTCTAATCAAGATTATTATGGCGGCGTGGGAAGCGACCAGAACTGGCAAGAACTACGCTATGCTGAAGTGTTGCTAAATTACGCCGAAGCTCAAAATGAAGCGCTCGGCAGCCCTGACGAAAGCGTGTACCACGCCGTGGAAGCGATTCGCCAACGGGCAGGGATAGCCCCCTACCAGTTGCCAGCAGGGCTCACGAAGGAGGAGATGAGAGAAAGAATTAGGCATGAGCGCTATATTGAACTGTGCTTCGAGCAGAAACGGTACTGGGACCTGAGAAGATGGAAAGTAGCCGTGGATGTGCTCGATGGTAAGCAATTTGGTGCGATGTATATCACTCGGGTCGCCGAAGATATGTATACGTATGAAAGAAAACCTGTTGATGGAGTACCCTGTGTTTTCCAAGAAAAGATGTACTTTATGCCGATCCCCCAGCGCGAGATCGAAAAAAATCCTAACCTCATCCAAAATGAAGGGTGGTAGTATTTGTACCTTGACCGCGTTCTTAAAGCGTGGTCAAGGTGCCTTTTTGTTAATAATCATTTCCCCCTAACTAATTACATATGTTCTTCGAACAACGCATTTTTACAACCGCTTTCATTGTTTACGCATTAGCTGTCTTTCTGTCGGCCTGCAACAAAAAAAGCGAACCAGAGGTTGTCTACCACTTAAACCCCAAGAGCAATGAGCATATTGTGATCATCGGCAATACGTTTGCCGAAAGGCTACAGTATTACAATTACTTGGAACCATTGTTATATAAAAGTTTCCCGGATAAAAACATTACGGTCAGAAACCTAGGCTGGAGTGCGGACGAGATCAACGTGCAATCCCGTCCATTGAACTTCCCAACCCAGGACGAGCTACTGAGCCGCTATAAGGCCGATCTTATCTTGGCCTGTTATGGTTTGAACGAAGCATTTGATGGCCCGGACAGCCTCGATGCTTTCAAGACGCAACTCACCGATTACCTGCAACATTTGCAGCAGCAGCGTTATAACGGGGATACGCATCCGCAGGTTATTCTTGTTTCGCCGATTGCTCACGAGAAAATGGGAGGCTTTTTCCCGGACCCGGCCAAGCATAATGAAAATCTAGCACTGTATACGGACGGTATGCAACAAGTGGCAAAAGAGCTAGGCATTCCGTTTATCAACCTGTTCAAAGCCACGCATAGGTTTCAAAAGGGCGAGCGGGAAATTACCATAAATGGTATCCATCTCAACGATGCAGGCTATAAAGCCGTTGGCCAAGTACTGGCCAAGTCGTTGGGCTTACCATTTGCCGAGTGGGAGGAAGACGACAGCCATCTGCAAAATCTAAAAAAAATAATTGATCAGAAGAATCAGCAGTTTTTTTACCTCTATCGGGCGGTCAACAGCGAGTATATCGTGGGTCGAAGGAAAGAGCCGTGGGTGCAGCCCGCCGGTGGTCCCATTTCGTATCCTACTGAATTTGCTAAGCTTAGGGATATGGTATTGCGGCTCGACAGCGTGGTGTGGAACCAAAGTGTAGCAGACGACTGGTCCAACCTTGAGCAGAGTAATCGTATATTGAATGATACAGTGCAGTTCGCTGCGCTCGACAAAACGAAATTAGAAAGGCCATCTACGGATCAGTTTACGTTGCCAGAGGGCTTTGAAATTAACTTGTTTGCATCCGAAGTGGATTTTTCCCTGACCAACCCCGTCACCATCACATTTGACCCGAGCGGCAGGATGTGGGTAGCCGATATGCCGTCCTATCCCCAATACCTGCCGGGCGTACAACCCAATGATAAGATACTTATTCTGGAAGACACCGACGGGGACGGCGTTGCAGACAGGGAAACCATATACGCGGACAGCCTGTATATGCCAACGGGCATGGAGTTAGGTAATGGAGGGGTATACGTCTCCCAACCGCCTAATGTTTGGTTTATGAAAGATACGGATGGGGATGGAAAAGCAGATGAAAAAGAGATTATCCTGCACGGTTTCGGTACGGAAGATGTGCATCATACGCTCGATACCTACACCTGGGGGCAAGATGGCGCATTATATTGGCATAGCGGCACCTTCCTGCATTCCCAAGTGGAAACACCATGGGGACCGCAACGTAGCGACTACGGCGCCACTTGGCGCTTTGAACCGCTAAGCAACAAGCTCGAACCTTACGTTTCTTACCCTTACGCAAACCCCTGGGGACACGTATTTCTGAGGGACGGCACGCAAATTATCAGCGATGTTTCCACAGGCATGAATTACTTTGCGCCACCCCTTTCCGTAGCTACCGAATATCCGGTGAAACATACCGTGATGAAAGACTTCCTGACATCGGCGAGCAAGCCCAAAACATGTGGAACGGAAATCATTTCCAGCCGACACTTCCCAGAAGAGCTACAGGGCAATGTATTGTTCAACACCTTCGTCGGTACGCTCGGCACCCAACAGCACCGTATATACGAAAGCGGAAGTGGCATTGTAGCACAGCAAATAGAATCACTACTGCAATCGAGTGACCCCAATTTCCGGCCGGTGGATCTCCAATTCGGACCCGATGGAGCACTGTATATCGTCGACTGGTACAACCCCATCATCAACCATGGCGAAAGGGCTTTGCGGGATCCGCTACGTGACCATACGCATGGCAGGATATGGCGGATAACCTATAAAAACAAGGCTACGCTAGAACCAGTGGATCTCACAAAACTATCCATCGATCAATTGCTCGATCAATTAAAGGAATACGAAGACAGGGTGCGTTATCGAGTTAGGACCCAATTGAGGCAGCTTAGTGCGGACGTGGTTTTGCCCGCTGTCGATCAATGGATATCTAGGTTGGATGATCGTGATAGCCTCTACGACCAACACCGTCTGGAGGGTCTGTGGGTATATCAACAGTTCAACCGGCCGAACCAGCAACTATTGGAAGAACTACTGAATAGTAATCAAGACCACATCCGGACCGCTGCCACCCGGGTGATGTTTTTCTGGCGGGAGCATATCCCAGAAGCAGAAAGTAAGCTGATCGATCTTTCCAAGGACGGATCGATGAAGGTAAGACTGCAGGCAATTATATCGCTTAGTCATTTTCAGACAGAACAATCCGTGATGGCCTTATTGGATGCCGCCACTCTGCCCACCGACTATTATATTGACTATGCCCTTAAGGAATCGTTCCGTCACCTAAAGCCCGTGTGGTGGCGTATGTTTAAAAACGATAATAACTACTTGGCTGACCAGCCTATAAAAGCGGATTGGCTACTGGGCTCAATGGCAGATGAGAGAGAATTGAGTGTGCCTGGCTTCATTGTCGAGGATCCTGAATGGCCGAAGTACGGTAGGAGGGTGCTTACGGATGAGGACTATGAGGAGCTGAAAAATAACCTTGCAGTGGCATCCTTTAGGAAAAGCTGGCTAGCAGCGGCGGCAGCAACCAGGCCGGATGACAGAACACCCGAGGAAAAAGGCGAGGCGCTTATCGCCGAGTCAGACTGTTTCGCCTGTCATGCAGCGCATGAAAAGCTGGTGGGCCCTGCATATGCAGAGGTGGCCAAGAAATATGGAGACCGAGACATTCCGCACCTCGTGGACAAGATAATAGAGGGAGGATCGGGTATATGGGGAGATATTCCCATGACGCCACATCCCGGTATGGGAAAAGTCGACGCGGAAGCTATGGTGCGTTATATACTTTCCGTAAAATAACTTTAACGTGATTATGCGAGGCCGCGGCCGGACGGCATGTGATGAGGTCAACGGATTGTGATTGGAATTCTTTAATTTTGGGTGTAACTAGTTAGGGTAAGATTATAGTAGAACGATCGCGGTGCATAGCCGAGTACGTTTGCGAGTCATTGCACCATCCGTTATCCTATCTCATACTCAGTTAATTCGCCTAATGGGTAACGGCCATGCCGAGCCCTCATGATGACATCTGAAATGAAAGTAAGAAATTTTAGCGTGTACGGCCTAGTCTTCGTGCTAAGCCTTTGCGCCTTTGCCTGCAAGGAACGCCAGCGGGCGTTGTCGACAGCGACGACCCATCCTGCCATGGAGATGGATCCTGCGTCGGCCATTGACCTAGACGTCGTTAGGGAGCCCCAGGGCCATTATGTTCTGAAAACGACGGGCACCGATCCCTATGTATACCTGACGCCCTTGGCACGTTCCATCGGCGACGGCGCGCAGGTGCTGACGTTTGAGTACCGCGCCTCGGCACCCCTCAACCATATCCAGGTGTTTTTTGCCGGGCCGGTATCGGAGCAGCGCTCGATCAAAATTAAGGATGTGGTAGCCGCCTCCGACTGGCGGACGTTTTCCATCGACCTGGGCGACCAAATCGAGAAGTTTTCCTGGGGTAACGCCGGCGATACCCTTCGCATCGACTTCGGGCAACGTGCGGACGTCGATATTGAAATCCGCCGCATGGGCATGAGGAAGCGCAATAAGGAGGAGCATAAGTTAGCGCTGGCGCGCGCGGAATTCCGGCGCAATGACCGGCAATGGAACGATAACCTGGCCGGCTACCTCCAGTACGAATATCCCGACCGTGTATCCTCCGTTGAAGTGACTGCCGGGAGGATCCGCATCGAAGGAGTCAGCATGCTGGGGGACGGATTCCTTGCCGAGATCACGCCCTACGACGAACTGACCGAAATGAACGCCTTCCCGAAAGGCGTGCGGATCGAGGAGGGCGCATTCTCGGTGGAACTGGAGCGCTATGTGGAGTATGATGGATTTCGCTACGACCGGGCACTGTCTAAGTGGGCCATCGTCGACGCCAAACGGCCGAAAACCGGCCTTCGCTCACATGCCCGCCATGCGGATCGCATCACCCCCAAGCACGACACGCAGCCCGCAGTTTTGGCCGGCAGAAAGGGGTTGGGCGGGTTTGCCCAAAATCGCGGCTTTACCAACGATTTGGATGAGCTCGATATTACAAGTGTCACCGTGAACATCGCGTTGACCAATATGATGCATTTACGTGAACAACCCCATACGTTTCCTCACGTTTACAATGGCAAAGCCTACTATGTAGATCAGGAATACGTCTCACAGCTCGATCGAACCTTCCGTGAAACCGCCAGCAGGGATATCGTGGTGGCCGCGATAATTCTGGTCGAAGAGGCGAGCAAAGCCGCGGATCCGGAGATGGGAGCGCTTTTGGAACATGCTCATTTTTCGGGCGACGGGGCGTTTTTTACCATGCCACGGCTTGACCGTGCCGCCAGCGTACACGCCTATGCAGCCATGTTGGATTTTTTGGCGAGCCGATACACGCGTGCAGACAGCCGATATGGTCGGATTCACAAGTGGATTCTCCATAATGAAATCGACATTGGTTTCGAGTGGACCAACATGGGCGAAAATCGCCCGATGCACGTTTATCTTGATGCCTACCACAAGTCCATGCGGCTCTGCCATGCCATCGCACGCAGCTACGACGCGCATGCCGAAGTAATGGCGTCTTTTACGCATTCTTGGGCCGAACCCGATAATCCCCGCGGTTATGCGACATTGGACATGATTGAAGGGTTGTTGGCTTACTCCCGCGCGGAAGGCGATTTTCCTTGGGGTTTGGCCTGCCATCCCTACCCCCAAGACATCCAAGAACCTAAAACCTGGCAGGATGAGCGCGCGGTACATCACATGCGTACGCCTTTGGTGACGTTCAAAAACCTCGAAGTGCTGGATGCCTGGATCAAGCAGCCCGAGAATAAGTTTAAGAAATCGGTCAAACGTACCCTTTGGCTGTCCGAGAACGGTACTAACTCGCGCACCTACTCGGATCAGGACCTGCGGGAACAGGCGGCCGGTTTTGCCTATGCCTGGAAGCAGTTTAAACATTTGGATGGCATAGACGCGTTGCAATGGCATAACTGGATTGACGGCCGATTCGAATTCGGGCTACGTATTGGGCTGCGCCGCTTCCCGGACGACGAACAGCAACCTGGCGGACGAAAGCCCGTATGGTACCTGTACCAAGCTGCGGGCACGGATCGGGAAGACGAGGTTTTTGCGCCTTACAAGTCCGTTATCGGTATCGACAGTTGGGATGAAGTCATGAGAGGAGTCGCGCGATGAAGGGGCTTACATGGTGGGGTGGGGCTGCGATGCTGCTTTTTGCGCTATGGGCGTGTTCCGGCGTTCGGCGTGCCCCTGTGACTGCAAGGCCTTCATTGGGTTTGTCGGTGGGCGAAGGAGGGATCTTGCTGCTTGAAGGGCGGCCTTACCGGGGGGCCGGAGTCAATTACTTCAACGCGTTTATCCGCACGCTCGACGAAGGAAATTTCGCGGACACTTCCTATCGCAACGGATTCCGGTATTTGCAAAAGCGGGACATTCCGTTCGTCCGGTTTGCAGTTAATGGCTATTGGCCAAAGAGCTGGGGCATTTATCGACACCACCCCGAGCGTTTTTTCGAAAACCTCGACGCCTTCGTCGATGCTGCCGAGGAGTTTGGAATTGGGTTAATCCCGTCTTTTTTCTGGCATACACCCACCTTGCCGGACTTGGTGGGCGAGCCCGTAAACCAGTGGGGAAACCCGGACAGCGAGACCAGCAGGCTGATGAGGCAGTTTGTCCGAGAAGTTGTCGTTCGTTACCGCGACTCGCCCGCGATCTGGGGCTGGGAGCAAGGCAATGAAGTGAACTTGCTGGTCGACCTGCCGGGTGACGATGCGCATCTCCCGCCGACCGTGCCAGCGCTCGGTACGCCCAGCATACGAAGCAAGGCCGACAAACTCACTACCGCGGATTTGCAGGTGATGATGAAGGAATTTGCCCAGGAGGTACGCAAGCACGACCCTCAGCGGATTGTGATCACCGGCAATGCCATTCCCCGGCCCGCGGCCTACCACCTGTGGCACGAAAGAACCTGGAACCATGACGCCGCCGCACAGTTCGCGGAAGTCCTTAACACACAAAATCCGGACCCTATAGACGTTCTGTCCATCCATCTTTATCCGAATGCCGCAGATGAAGGCTACTTTGCCGATGACCCTGCGGATCTGGATGAACTAATTGCCACGAGCGTGGCAACGGCCGAAGCGCTTGGCAAGCCCTTGTTTATTGGCGAGTTTGGTGCGCAAGATGCGAAGTTTGGAGCCGACGGGGCCCGCCAACACTACGGGGCATTGTTGGAAAGCATCGCGCGCCATGAGGTGCCGCTGGTTGCTATGTGGGTGTTCGACTATCCGCCACATGATCAAGAGGAGGGGATAAACGTCAGTCCAGACAATGGCCCCCGAGAATATATGCTGGAAGGAATTCGCGCGTTGAATGAGCGTGGTCACTAAAATGATAGCCTGTTGTAGACCTGTTGTGGTATGGGGATCATCGCCAAGATCTTCATAGCTATTTGCCCTATGAGCTCCGGCTCCAAAGGCGCGTTGAAATAGCTGGTATCAGATTGTCAAAAAAAGCCCGCCGGGGGAAACCTTAACGATGTACGGAGTGCTTTGGGCAGTTAGATGCGGGGCAACTAACGGATCGTTCAACGGATTAAGGATTGGGAAAACCATGATTAGTACGATAAGGAACGAAAAGCGATATCACCAAGTGATGGTTCTAATTGGCGGCTATCTCTAAAAAGCTGCCGATGGTCGTGGTTTCCATGTATTGAGCCAACAGGGAGCAGATGAATTAACGAAGCTAAACCTGTTGGCCGAACGGTATGAGGATGAGGATATGAAGCCGATGCCCATGGCAGTAACGCTTTGTGCCGTTGTGGAAGCGAAAAAGGAAGAATTGGGCGTTACCCAGAAAGAACTGGCATCCGTACTTGGCATCGCACCCAATTATCCCAAATACTCAACGGAAAACGTAACCCGACGAGGGCTTCCTGAAATCATTGCATCAAAAAAATTGGGGATTGACGGGAATTTATTTTGGAGCAGGTATAAAGCCTTTTACATCCCTACAAACCACAAAGGCCTGGAGATCCAACGATTTCCAGGCCTTTTGCCTTGCTAGTACCCAGGGCCGGGATCGAACCGGCATGGGTCGCCCCACTGGTGTTTGAGACCAGCGCGTCTACCTATTCCGCCACCTGGGCATGTTAAAGTACTCCCCCCATTGGGGGATGCAAATGTATTTATTAATCCGTGATTTGCAAAATGTTTTTTACTAAAAAAACGGGAGCGAAGCGAACTCCTTCAGGACGAGGAATATGGTTTGATGGTTCATGGCGCGTTTTCCAAAACCGGCACGATGATCCCTTTGCGTTTCCTTGCCAGTTGCCAAGCGAAAGCGCCTGCGAAACACGCGCCGACCATCACAGCCATGCATCCGGCTACGGAAGCATCGAGCCAGCTGGCGAGCAAGTAGCCCGAGCCCGCAATGATAAACGCCTGTGCCACCGTAATCCAGAGCATCCGCTTGAGCGAGCTGGTGAGCAGGTAAGCCGTAGCGGGCGGCCCAATGAGAAACGCCACGACCAGAATGGCGCCTACGGATTCGAACGACCCGACGGTAGCCAAGGAGACAGCCGCCATCAACAGGTAGTGCCAGAGTGCCGTCGGTACACCGATAGACTGTGCAAATCCGGGGTCGAAGGAGGTGAGCATGAGCTTTTTATAGCCCAAGGTGACAAACGAGATCACGAGGAGGAGCAAGGTAGACAGAATATACACCGCCCGCGGGCCCATCACCGTTCCGCTGCGGGTAATCCAAAGATCGACCGGCACATACGCAATCTCGCCGTAAAGCACGCAGTCTTGATCGATGTCCACATATCCGGCGAAGGCGCTGATCAGGATGATGCCTACCGCAAACAGGAATGTAAAGGTCACGCCTATGGAGGCGTCCGCCTGCAGTCCCGCCCGCCGATGGAAGTAGGTGATCAGCATCGTGGCCAGCATGCCCGTAGCGGCCGCCCCTATGAGCATAAAACCCGTATCGCGCGAGCCGCTGAGCAAAAAAGCGATGACGATGCCCGGCAATACGGCGTGACTGATGGCGTCACCCACCATGCTCATCCGGCGCAGCACGAGAAAGCAGCCCAGTAGTCCGCAGCTCATGGCCACGAGGGCACCGGTCAATATAATCCAAAATGCTATCATTCCGCCACGTTTTGTATCGTTCGTACTTATAATTCCATTTATCCGTTCGTTGTTTTCTCATTGCCGCTGCCCACCGGCGGGATGGGGGAGTCGTGCGGGTCTTTGGAGGGATAGCCCAGCTCGCGCTCCAATTCGCGTTCCAGTTCAGGCGTGATGACGTGTTCCATGGCTTCGGCATCTTCGTGGACGTGGTCTGTGGCAATGTTCATGCGCTTGGTCAGGTAAAGTTCCCACAGCCGGTGTAGCCGTACTACGCGCGATGCTTCCGCCAGCCCCGCCTCTGTGAGCGCCCATGACCCTTGCCTGTGCTTCACCGAGTGACTTCGTACTAACTGCCCCAAGGCATGGCGCAAGGCGTTTTCATTCGTCTCGCGTGCCTGCAGGAGTTCATCCAAGGTTCGGTTCTCCCGGAAATTGCCCGTGCGCTCGCCCAGCTGATAAAACAGCTTTAGCGTATTCTCGTTCGCGATCAGGCGGCGGTTTCTGCGCTGCCGGCGGGCATGCTGGAAGATTCCTTTGCGTGGCGCGAAGAAGAATGAAAAAAAGGCAATGGCCGATGACACCACCACCATCCACGGCCCCGTCGGCATGCCGGGCGCCAGAAAAGAAATGAACGCACCTACGAATCCCGAAAATGCGCCAATGGCCCCGGCAATCCACACCATGGCCTGCATCCGTTCGGTCCAGTAACGTGCCGCAGCAGCCGGCGTGATCAACATGGCTGCCATCAACACCACGCCCACGGCGGTGATGCCGGTGACCACGGCGAGTACCGTCAGGCTGGTAAGCAATAGTTCCAGCCGCCGTACCGGCAATCCCAGCACCTCCGCATATTCGGCATTGAAGGCAATTAATGTGAACGCATTGAAAAACACGCCTACCGTGCCGACAATCAAAATGGAAAGCACGCCGAACACGACCAAGTCTTGGCCCACGAGTGCGGCCGCGTTGCCAAAAAGGAAATGCTCCAGGCCGCTCTGCGCGGCATTGCCGCTACGCTGGATAAAGGTGAGCATCACGATGCCGACACCAAAGAAAACAGACAATACCAGCCCAATGGCAGCGTCTTTCTTGAGCTTGGAGTGGGCGGTAATGTAATCGATGGCGAGCAACGACATCCACCCGGTGACAAACGCGCCGGCCACCATTAAGACCGTGCTCTTTGTGCCCGCAAACAGGAACGCCGCGCAAATGCCGGGCAGGACCGAATGGGCGATCGCATCACCGACCAACGCTTTCTTATTGATGAAGGTGAACGCACCCACCACGGCCGCGCTGGCGGCCAGTAGCATGGATCCCAACACGACATAGAGGACGTTGGTGTCGCGAAACGAAAAAAAATCGATCAGTGCGTCCATGGCCTCGTTCTTTACTCTTCCCGCTCGCGCGGCGGAAAGGATTGGTCTTCAATGATTTCGCCTAACTGGCTCAAGATGTTGAGTGTGCCGCCGTACGTTTTCTGCAACAGTTCGTCCGTAAGCACTTGCGTGGTAGGCCCGGAGGCCACCAGCCGCATGTTGAGTAGCACGATCCAGTCGAAGTAGGCTTTGGCCGATGGCAGGTCATGGTGCACGACCACGATTGTTTTTCCCTCGGCCGCCATCTCCTTGAACAGGGCGAATATCGCGTCTTCCGTGGCGGCGTCTACGCCGGCAAAGGGTTCGTCCATCACGTACAGTTCGGCTTGCTGTGCCAGGGCCCGAGCCAGGAAAACCCGCTGTTGCTGTCCGCCCGATAGCTGCGCGATCTGCCGTTTGGCGAGGGCCGACATACCAGTTTTTTCCAAGCTCGCTTCCGCGATTTTTCGGTCTTCACGGCTTAGCCGCGCCCGGGCACCCGCTCGGCCGTAGCGCCCCATCAGCACCACGTCGAGCACAGACACCGGGAAATCCCAGTCCACAGACTCCCGCTGGGGCACGTAGCTCACCCGCTGTCGCACCTCGTCGAGCTCCCTCCCCATGAATTTTGCGTATCCGCTGGCGACCGGGAGCAAACCCATCGCCGCTTTGAGGAGCGTGGACTTGCCTGCACCGTTGGGACCGAGAATACCGGCAATGGCGCCGCGGGGCAGGGTGAAATCCACGCCCCACAAGACCGGTTTGCGCGAGTAGCTCACCGTCAGGTCGTGGACTTCCATAATGGGGTTTTCTACATGTGCTATCATCTCTTTGTCGCTTGCTGTGTGTGTTTACCGCAATGCGTTCACGATTGTGTGAACATTATGCCGAACCATACCGACGTACGTACCGGCTGGCGTGCCGGGCGGGCCCATCGCGTCTGCATAAAGCTGCCCGCCAATCCGGAAGGCATGCCCTCTGTCGCGCGCGCCCGCCACGACGGCCTGGAGCGAGCGGCCGGAAACGGATGTTTCCAGAAATATCGCGGGGATTCGGCGGTCAATGACGAAGTCTACGAGCTCCGTGACGTCCCGCAGGCCAAACTCGGAAATCGTTGAGATGCCTTGCAGTCCACGCACCTCGATGCCGTAGGCCATGCCGAAGTAGCTAAAGGCGTCATGCGCCGTAATCAGTACGCGCCGTTCCGCCGGGATGGACTGGATTTCACTCCGCACCCATTGATCGAGCATGTCCAGCGTGTCGGCGTAGGCCCGCGCATTTGCCAAGTAATACTGTCGGTGTGCGGGATTGAGTTGGCCGAGCGCCTCGGCGGCTAGCAAGGTGGCGTCGCGCCAAAGTGCCACGTCAAACCAAATGTGCGGGTCATAGACGCTGCCGTGCCTCAATAGGCCTGTCCCCAGACTGTCGCCTACGCTTACGACGGGTTTGGCAGCAGCTTGTTTGTGCAATACCCGCGCAAGCCGTCCCTCGAGGTCAAGCCCGTTATAGACCAAGTAATCGGCATCGACGATATGTTGGAGGTCGTTCAGGCTCGCCTTATATAGGTGAGGGTCCACGCCGGGCCGCATGAGCGCTACCACCGTGGCCGAGTCGCCTACGATATGCTCGACCATATCGGCCAACATCCCGGTAGTCACGACGATCTTTGGTCGTTGGTTGCTGGCGGGCATCGCGGAGCCACACGACGATGCCATCGCTATCGCCCAAAGTAGAGTGCCGCTCCATAGAATTCGTTTCATCCCGTACGCTCGCGTTTTATAATGCAAAAATACAAAACTTAGATTAATCTAACATTTTATGTTCGACCTAAACTTTTCGGCGATTCGACTGTTCTTCATTGCGTGTACGGGTATGACTACCCGACTGCTATTGTGTAATTTAGACTGAATTTGTATTGTAGATAACGTACGGAACTTAACGGGCCTTTACCTAAATTTGCATAAGGCAGTGACAGGCAATCCCTGCACGGAATAGCAACTAGACAAACTGGAATAACTATGAAAGATTTATTGGGTTTGAAAACTTCGTTAAACGAAGAAATCGAAAATATACTAAACGAACAAATCAAGGCGGAAGCCTACGCATCTTCGCTTTACTTGTCGATGTCGTCATGGTGCGACGATCAGGGACTGGACTTCAGCGCCGAGTTCTTTGCTCGGCAGTCGGATGAGGAGCGCGCGCACATGCTGAAGCTTTTCAAGTACATCAATGATCGCGGTGGCCGGGCTATTTCGCCTGAAGTAGTGAACATCCCCACCGAATTCGACAGCTTTCGGGGCGTGTTCGAACAGACATTGGAGCAGGAGATGTTCGTGACCCAGCAGTTTAACAAAATTGCCGACACCTGCTTCCGGGTGAAGGATTTCGTCACGTTCCAATTTATCCAATGGTTCCTTGAGGAGCAGGTGGAAGAAGAGTACGTGGCGCGTCGGATTTTGGATATGTTTGACGTCATCGGCGAAGAAGGCACGGGTCGTTGGGAGATCGACAAGCACATCCCGAAAGTGGCGTACGAGGAATAGGCTGAGGAAGCTTAACGAGCGAATCGGGCTGTCCCCAGAAACGGGCAGCCCGATTTTTTTTGCACGAATACGGATTTAGTACTATCTTACGTTTCATATCATAGTACCTCGCACAAACAGCAGGGTCCTGGGGTCGTAAGCTTGCGTTGGAGGCGCGAAACGATGCCGTCAGAGCGAATGCTTTTTATATAACAGTTAACGAGAAAATTGCCGCGCCGTTGCACACATACTATCCTGCTTTCTTGGTTCTCCATTCTCGTGCCGTTCCTCGCCGACGCGCAGTATCAGCGGAGGGACGTGCGAGGCGTGGTCATTGATACGGCGGGAGCACCATTGCCAGGCGTCTCGGTGCGCTTGGCGTCCGTCTTGGACACGATGACGACCGTCACCGGCGAAAACGGCAGGTACAGTTTCCCCGGTGTGGTAGGGCAAGAGTTTCGGATAACATTCCGCATGATCGGCTACCAGCTTACGGACCGTTATTACCAAGCATCTTCTTCTTCGCCCGAAATGGTTTTGATGCCCGTGGTGTTGGGGCCCGAAAGGGTCCTCATCAAGGAGGTCCTCGTACCCCGGGTCCGGCCTATTGAAATTCGTGGCGATACCGTCCAGTACAATTTCGCCGCCTATGAATTCAGGAAAAACGCGTTGTTGGAGGAGGTGTTGAAAGGGCTGCCGGGCGTGCGCGTCACGCGCGACGGCCGGGTAATCGCCAACGGGCAGGAGGTGCTTAAAGTCCGAGTAGACGGCAAGGTTTTCTTCGGGGGCGACGTCACGGTGGCTACCCGCAACTTGCCCGCCGATTTCATCGAGAGCATACAGATGATCGATGCGCATAGCGAAATGGACCAACAGACGGGTATTAAGTCCGGGGAAACTGAGCGTATCATGAACATCGTCCTGAAGGATGACAGGAAGAAAATACTCTTCGGACAGGTCACCGGTGGAGGCGGTGGCGACGTGGAGGTTCGCGATGCCCGCGGGCGCTATCTGGGAAGCCTGGGCGTGAATAACTTCAACGACGGGCAGGAATTTTCGCTGGTTAGCTCCATCAATAACACAAATACGAGCCTATTTAGCTACGGATCGCCCACCGGCGGCGGCACGCGGGAGCGCGGTGGAGGAGACCTGACCGGTCTAATCGACCCGGTCGATGGTGTCAATACGGTTAACTCCCTAGGCGTGACATTTTCCGACCAGTGGTCCGAACGAATCGACGCGTATGGCAAGTATACCTTCGTCAACCGAAACAATGCCACCGAGGGAAACTCCCTTTTGCGAAGCGTCTTTGATCGCTATACCATCGTTAACGAGGAGGACCGTAAAGCGACCTCGGATGATTATAACCACTTGATGTCTTGGGATCTTGAGTATCAAGTAAGCGATCGGAACTACTTGAAATTCAGTCCAAATGTATCTTTTAACTACTCCAACACATTAAATAACTCCATCAACACGATCCGCAATCGGGACATCACCAGTATCCAGGAAAACCAGGCCATCGGGCGGCTGTCGTCCCCATCGTTTGACATGGACGTCCTGTACGCAAGGACCTTTGCCAAGCCTGGGCGGAAATTTGTGCTCGGCCTGCATGGCGAATACTTCAAGCAAAACAAACTGGACGAAATCGGGGATAGTTTCGTGACGATTGACTCGTCGTTTCTGCCTCAGCCGCGCGTGGATATTTACGAGCTCGACCAAGAAGTGAAGAGTGATAACAACAACCGCGTAGGTCGGATACGCGCCTCATTTGTCGAGCCCCTGGACCCAGTCAGCAAGCTGGAAGTCAATTACGAATACAACTATACGTCCATCGCCAGCCGGCGCTACGTCATGGCCCCGGATGATGAGGCTCTCATCGATTCGCTGGATGTCGATTATTCCTATTTTTTCCAAAGTAACCGCATTGGTGTCAATTACCAGGTCGAGCAGAATTCGAAATTTAAATACACGCTGGGTTTCGCCATACAGCCCCTGTACCTGCGGGGTTTTACCTACGACCGGGACGTGGTGACTGAGCACCGCAATATCAACATGATTCCCAACGCGGGATTCCGTTATCGCATATCCAACGAGTCCGAGCTGATGGTTGACTACTTGGGAACCAACAACCAGCCTAATTTCTCACATATACAGCCCGTGAGTAACCTCAACAACGCCCAGCATATCATTGTGGGCAATCCCGACCTCAAGGCCGAGTTCATCAACCGCGTGAACGCGCGTTATCGACGCACCACCTTTGGCAAGAACCGGTTCTTTGAGGCGAGCGTGACCCTCACTCAGGTGAAGGACAAAATCGTGATGGCACGTTCGGCTATTCCCAACACGACCAGCCAGCAAACGAGCTTCTTAAATACCTGGGGCTATTTTGATAGCCGGGGGTATTACATGTACAGCCGCGACCTGTTCACACGGGGCATTCAGCTCAACCTGAACGGTTCGGTCGACTACATCAACAACATTTCCTACATCAATGACGACCGAAACGTGGCCCGGCACGTCATTCTCTCCCAAGCCGCCAACCTCCGCTATTCGGTCGAGGACATCGTGGAGGCGGAGGTGAATACGAGCTACACTGTTAATCGGGCTACGTATTCGCTTCCATCGGTCGGGAATGTGGCCGCAAACACGTTTTTGGTGGGCTTGGCGGCCAAGACTTATTTCTCTGATTTCTTTTCGGTGGGATTCGACCTCTCCAAGCGTGTAAACACCGGATACACCAGCTATATCAATGCGAATCCGACTATCTTGAACGCCTATATGGAGTATACCTTCCTGCGCAATCGCATGGCACTGCTCCGCCTGCAGGGCTTTGACTTGTTTGACCAGAATACGGGTATCACGCGGGAGGTGCTAGGAAGTGATATCCTCGACATGCGAAACAACCGCCTGTCGCGTTATTTTATGCTGTCGTTGAATATCAGGCTGCAGCGTTTACCTAACTAAAGGATGATGAAAGCTGTCGTAATAACGGAATTTGGGGGGCCGGACGTGCTGGCTGTCCAGGCGCGCGACGTGCCCCAACCGGGCCCCGGCCAATTACTGTTGGAGGTGTACGCCGCAGGGATCAATCGGCCTGATGTGTTTCAGCGGAAGGGTAATTACCCCGCGCCGGCAGGCGCGGTTGCCGATATTCCCGGGCTGGAGGTGGCAGGCACCGTGCGTGCGGTAGGCGAGGGAGAATTGCGGTTTCGCGTGGGCGATCGCGTCTGTGCCTTGCTGTCGGGTGGGGGCTATGCCGAATACGCCGTCGCCGAAGACAGTCATTGCCTGCCGATCCCGGACCAGGTGTCGTTTGCCGAAGCGGCATGCATGCCCGAAACGGCGTTCACCGTTTGGCATAACGTATTCCAGCGTGGCCAGTTGACGGCGGGCGAGGGGCTGCTAGTACACGGCGGAAGTGGAGGGATCGGCACCACGGCGATCCAGCTGGGACGCTTGTTCGGCGCGCGTGTATATACCACCGCGGGTACGGACGAAAAATGCGAGGCCTGCCTGGGCCTCGGCGCCGTGCGAAGCATCAATTACCGCACGGCCGACTATAGAGTCGAACTAGCCGGAGAGTGCATCGACGTCGTGCTCGACAGCATCGGAGGAGACTATTTCGACAAGAATATCGACTTGTTGGCGCCGGACGGGCGTCTCGTGTATATTAATGCCACCCGGGGCCGAAAAGCAAGCCTGGACTTGCTTAACCTGATGCAAAAACGACTTGTGCTCACCGGAAGCACGCTGCGCGCTCGCGACCGAAATTTTAAGAGCGATTTGTGCAGCGCGATCGAGAAAGCCGTATGGCCGCTATGGGCATCGCGGCAATTCCGTCCCGTTGTGCATCGGGCGTTTGATTACGTTCGGGCGGCGGAGGCTCATCGCTTCCTGGAGTCGGGTAACGCCTTCGGTAAGCTGGTATTGACGTTTAAGTAACTAATACGTATTAGCAAGTCTTTTTGTTGCCTTTTCTGGTTTTTATTTCTATTTTGGCACCGAACTTCCGATGCCTATCGCGGTGCCGGCAGAACACATTTTTTACCATTCATAAC
>Ga0079224_100000093_pt1 | contig 65185 bp, 58 predicted proteins | sample Stecom2015_FD_80414 | JGI IMG/M metagenome (GOLD analysis project Ga0079224, IMG submission 80414) | Agricultural soil microbial communities from Utah to study Nitrogen management - Steer compost 2015 | ecosystem: Environmental > Terrestrial > Soil > Agricultural land | place: USA: Utah... | reverse complement strand
TGGACGCTGTCCTTGTCCCGGCGGCTGTAGGTGGCCAGGAGCAGGTTTTCCCGCACCGTCAAGTTGGCAAAGACGCCCCGGCCTTCGGGCACGTGGCAGATGCCGAGGCGCACCACCTCGTGGGCCGGGTAGCGGCTGAGATCCTTGCCCCGAAAAATGATCCGCCCCTGGGCCACAGGAACGAGGCGGGAGATGGCCCGCAAGGTGGTGGTCTTGCCCGCGCCGTTGGCCCCGATGAGGGTAACGATCTCGCCCCGGTGCACGTCCATGGAAATGCCCCGCACCGCGAGGATGTTGCCGTAGGCGACGTGCACGTCGTGGAGGGTCAAGAGCGGTTCGCCGCTCACGCCATGGCCACCCCCCGCCGGCCCAGGTAGGCTTCCAGCACCCGGGGATTGTTGCGCACGTCCTCGGGCGTTCCTTCCGCGATGACCTGGCCAAAGTCCAGCACCGTGATGCGTTCGCAGATGCTCATCACCATCTTCATCTGGTGTTCGATCAGGAGCACGGTGACGCCGAAGCGATCCCGGATGTTCTGGATCAGTTCGGCCAGCTGTCCCACTTCCGCCGGGTTCATGCCCGCGGCGGGCTCGTCCAGGAGCAGCAGCCGGGGGGTGGTGGCCAGGGCCCGGGCCATCTCCAGCTTGCGCTGGGCGCCGTAAGGCAGGCTGCGGGCCGGCTCCAGGGCCAAGTCGGCCAGGTCAAACACTTCCAGCAGCCGCATGGACCGCTCGGTGATCTGTTGCTCGCGGTCCAGGACGCGGGCGGTGCGCAAGAACGCGGGCCACAGGCCGTAGCGGGCCCGCTGGTAGTGGGCGATGCGCACGTTGTCCAGCACCGTCAAGTCCCTGAACAGCCGGATGGTTTGGAAGGTGCGGGCCACGCCCCGGGCCACGATCTGCGAGGGCAACAGGCCCACCAGCGACCGGCCCCGGAAGCGGATGTCGCCGCTGTCCGGCTGGTACACCCCCGTGATCAGGTTGAATACCGTGGTCTTGCCTGCGCCGTTGGGGCCGATGAGCCCCACCAGGCCGCCTTCGGGCACCTGCAAGTTCACGTTGCGCACCGCGTGCAGCCCGCCGAAGCGGAGGTTGAGGTCTCTAATCTCCAGCAGCACCGGCCGTGCCCCCTTTGCGCGCCCGCAGCCGCCCCAGGCGCCAGCGCTCGTCCGCGGGGATGAGCCCGCGCCATTCCCGCAGGCCCATGATCCCCGTGGGCCGCAGGATCATGAGGAGCACCAGCAGGAGCGGCGCCAGCACCATGCGCCACACGCCCATGAACCGCAGCGCCTCCAACAGCACGGTGAAAATGCTGGCGCCCAGGATGGATCCCATCAGGCTGCCGATGCCGCCCAGATACACCATGACCAGGATTTCGGTGGATTTGATGATGTCAAAGTTGCGCGGGTGGATAAACTGCAGCAGGTGCGCAAACAGGCCGCCCGCCACCCCCGCGAAGAAGGCCGAAAGGATGAAGGCCCGCACCTTGACTTCCCGGGTGCGCACCCCCACCAGCTCCGCCGCCACCTCATCCTCCCGGATGGCCAGGACGCCCCGGCCTGGGTTGGAGTAAATGAAGTTGCGGATGGCCCACAGGGTGACGATGACCCACACGTACACCCACGGCAGGGTGGTCAGCCGGTTCATGCCCAGAAACCCGCGGGGCCCGCCGATGGCCTCGATGTTTTCGATGACGCTCTTCACGATCATGTTCAGGGCCAGGGTGACGATGGCCAGGTAGTCGCCGCGGGTGCGAAAGGAGGGAATGGCCACCAAAAGGGCCACGATCCCGGCGCCGGTGCCGCCGCCGATGAGGGCCAGGGGAAACAGCACGGGCCCCCAGTCCCAAGGGATGAGGCGCACGGTGAGCACCGACGCCACATAGGCTCCCACGGCCATGAACCCCGCGTGGCCCACGGCGAACTCGCCCATGTGCCCGTTGACCAGATTGAGGCTGACGGTGAGCATGATGTTGATCCCGATGTACATCAGGACCAGTTCGTAATAAGGGTTGATGAGTTCGTATCGGGGAATCGCCCAGGCGAGGCCAAGGCCGGCCAGCACCGCCAGCGGCATCGCCCAGCGCGACGTCCAGCTCGCCTGTTGCACGTGCCCGTTGCCCCTCTCCGTCCTCCGCGTCTGCCGCCCGGTCTGGGCGGTGCCCGTCTACGCCTGCACCTAGACCTTCTGCGCCTGGACCCGCCCCAGAACTCCCGTCGGGCGGAACACCAAGAGCAGCAGCAGGAGGGTGAAGGCGACGAAATCCCGGTAGGTGCTGGGCAGCACCGCGGCCACGTAGATCTCCGTCACGCCCAAGATGTACCCGCCCAGCATCGCGCCCCGGACGTTGCCGATGCCGCCCACCACCGCGGCGATGAAGGCTTTCCACCCGATCAGGATCCCCATGTACGCGTCGATGATGGGATAGGCCTGGCCAAACAGCACGCCGCCCGCCGCCGCCAGCCCGGAGCCCAGGGCAAAGGTGAGGGAGATGATCCTGTCCACCGAGATGCCCATCAGGGGCACCACCGAGCGGTCCCACGAGATGGCCCGCATGGCCATGCCCGTCAGCGTGCCCCGGATAAACCAGTCCAGGGCCATCATAAGCAGCACGGAGACGCCGATGATGAGCAGCTGCACCGAAGACATGGTCAGCCCGCCGGGCAGGTCAAAGCGATGGGCCGCGATGAGGGCGGGAAAGGCCCGGGGCTCCGCGCCCACCGTGGCCAGGACGAAGTGCTCTAAGAAAATCCCCACCCCCAGGGCGGTGATGACCGCGGACACCCGGGGCGCGTTGCGCAGCGGCTTGTAGGCCAGGCGCTCGATCAGCACGCCCAGCAGGGCGGTGGCCGCCATGGTCAGCAGCAGAGTGGGGACCATGGGCAGCCGGAGCGACAGGGCGGCGGCCAGGCCGATAAAGGCGCCGACCATGAAGATGTCGCCGTGGGCGAAGTTGATCAGCCGCAGGATGCCGTACACCATCGTGTAGCCCAGCGCGATCAGGGCGTAGATGCTGCCGAGCTGCAGGGCGTTAAGCGTTTGCTGCAGCCAAAATTCCAACCCAAGACCTCCCCTGGTCCACGGCCACCAATGTGCCGGCGCCGGCCGCGGCCGGCCAAGACGGGGGCGGGCGGGTGCGCGACCCGGCCCACCCCGCTTCCCCCTGCCCCGGGCGCCCCGTGAGGTGGGCCCTTGGGCCGCTGGGGCCGCGGCCGGCGGTGGGGCCCCAGGCGGGGCCCCAGGCGGCCGCCTTACGGCGCCACGGAAGTGTAATAGGTGAACCGGCCGTCTTTGATCTGGATGACCACCGCGCTCTTGATGGGATCGCCGGTGCCCTCAAAGCGCATGCTGCCCGTCACGCCCTCAAAGTCGGTGATGGAGGCCAGGGCGTCCCGCACCGCTTCCCGAGCCACCCGGCCGGCCTTCTGCAGCGCATGGAACAACAGCTGCATGGAGTCGTAAGAGAGGGCGGCCACATCGTCGGGCGTGCTGCCGTAGCGGGCCTCGTAGACCGCGATGAACTCCCGGGCCGCCGGCGTGGCGATGTCGGGCGCGTAGTGGGTGGTGAAGAACAAGCCTTCCATGGCCGCGCCGCCCAGGGCCAGGAGCTCCGCCGAGCCCCAGCTGTCGCTGCCGATGATGTGGGCCGAAATGCCCAGCCGCTGGGCCTGCTGCACCTGCAGGGGCACCTCGCTGTAGTAGTTGGGCAAGAACAGCACATCAGGGTTGGCGGCCCGGATGTTGGTCAGCTGCGACGAGAAGTCGCGGTCGCCGGTGGTATACGTCTCCCAGGCCACGACCCGTCCGCCCAGAGCCTGGAAGGATTCCCGGAAGATTTCCGCGATGCCCTTGTTGTACTCGCTGGCGATGTCAAAGAGCACCGCGGCCGTCTGGGCGCCCAGGTGCTCCCTGGCAAAGGCGGCCACCACCTGGCCTTGGAAGTCGTCGATAAACGCGGCCCGGAACACGTAGCGCTTGCCGGCGGTGGTGGCCGGGTTGGTGGACCAGGGCGAGATCAGCGGCGTGCGCATGTTTTCCGCGATCTGCGCCGCCGGCACCGCGTTGCGGCTGGCGTTGGGGCCCACCACCGCGACGACCCGGTTTTGGGTGATGAGTTTGGTCGTCGCGGCCACCGCGGAGGCGGCGTCGTCCTCGTTGTCTTCGATCACGAGGCGGATGGTGTAGCGCCGGCCGCCCACCTCCAGCCCACCGGCGGCGTTGATCTGGTCCACGGCCAGCTGGGCCCCGTTGCGGCTGGACTGCCCCACCACGGGAATGCTCCCCGTGAGCTCGGCGTTAAGGCCGACCACGATCTCCTGGGCTGCGGCCGCACCGCCGAGGAGCCCCGCCAACAGGGCCATCATCAGACCGGTTGTCATCCACCTCTGCATCAGCTCGTCCCCCTTGTGATCAAGGTTTTAAATAGGGAACTGCGGCTAGACTCCTACTATTCGGCCAACCCAGACGATCTCCTGCCAAGTGAAAATAGACAGGTATGTACGATAAGACAACCCGGAAACCCCGGCTGATGCCGGGCCCGAGAGGAAAGCGGGCCGGCGCGGCTAAGGTTCGCGTGGAGGTGACGCCATGGAGGCCTGGCATTACCTGGAATCCCTCTGCCGCCTGGGGCCGCGCGGATCGGGTACGGACGGGGAGCGGCGGGCTGCGGCATGGCTGTCCGAGCAATTGGCCGCGTTGGGCTACGCGGTGGAAATCCAGCCCTTCCGATGCCCGCGCCACACCCTTTATCTCGGTCCGGCCGCCGTCATCGCCGGCGTGCTGATGGCCCGGGCGCTGGCCGGGTGGAGCCCGCCGCTGGGCCTCGCCCTCATGATCTTAATGCTGGTGCCCCTGGTGGGGGAGATGCTGGGGGCCCGCCTGAACTTCGATCTCCTTCTTCCCAAGGGGCCGTCGCAAAACGTCGTGGCGCAGCTCAAACCCGGCGCGCCCGTGGCCGCGCCGCCGGGCGGGGCCAGCCCCACCGCTCCGTCCGCCGCCGGGGAGGGCCCGTCCGCCGGCACGACCGTGGTCATTGCGGCCCACTATGATACCCAGCGGGGCACGTGGCTGTTTGCGCCGGCTTTCCGCCCTTGGCTGCGCCCCTTTTTTGTCACCGTGTACGCGGCCCTGGCCCTGGCGCCCCTGGGCACGGCGCTGGGCTGGGCCTTTCCCGGGGCCCGGTGGGCCGGGCTGGTGGCCGATGGGGCCACGGTGTGGCTCGCAGCCACCGGCGCGTTCTTGGTGCTGGCCTGGGCCACGGGCCGTGACGTCCAGGGCGCCAACGACAACGGCTCGGGCGTGGCCGTGGCGCTGGCCTTGGCCCGGCGCTGGGTTCGGGAGCCCATCCCGGGACTGAACCCCCTCTTTCTCTTTACCGGCTGCGAGGAAGCGGGCACCCGCGGGATGCGCCACTTCTTGGCTGCCGCGGACCTGCCAGCGGGTACGGTGTTTCTCAACCTGGACAATGTGGGAGGCGGCCGCCTGCGCTATCTCCAGGGAGAGGGCATGCTTGTGTACCGCCGCTACGATCCGGAACTGGTGGCGCTGGCCCGGCGGGTGGCGGCCCGGGTCAGCGACGCCATCGCGCCTTTGGAAAACCTGCTCCTGCCCACCGACGCCCTGCCGGTCGCGGTCGCGGGCTTCCCGGTCTTGACCTTGCTGGCCGCGGGCGACGACGGCGGCATTCCCCACTACCATTGGCATACCGACGTGCTGGAAAACGCGGAACGGGCCGTGGTGGAGCTCACGGAGGCCTTTGCTTGGGCGCTCCTTCAGGCCCTGGGCCGGCGGGTTTCCCGGGGCGGGGAGCAGGGAGGCTCTCTGTCTGGATGGAATTGATCTATAATGGGCCAAGGGGCCGGCAGGCGGCGTTGGGGGGGCGACGAGCGTGGGAGCGCGGTTCGTGCCCACGGGGCACGCGGATTTGGACCAGCTGCGCCGGGACGGCCTGGCTGGCTGCGCACCCTGGTGGCTGACGACGGCGGCGGGCACGGCCGCAGGACTCACCGTGCTCCTCGCGGTGCCTTTGATCTATCTGGTGTCCGCGGGATTCGCCGCGGGCATTTACGCTCTGCAGCTGGGCCCTGAGGCCGCCGGCCAGGTCCTGCGGGAGAGCTGGGGGTTGGCCCTCCAGTACGCCCGCTATTTGTGGTTGAGCGGCTTCGGGATGGCCGGCGCGGGCGCGGCCTATGCCCTCCTTAGGCGCTGGACCGTGCTGCGCCTGCGCTATATGCGGGTGGGGCCGTGGGAAGTGGGCGCCCACACGCTGTTGGCCGCGGGTTTGGGATACGCCGCGTTTATTTTGGCGGGCCACTGGTGGCCGCCGCTGCGGCCCGTGAACACGTGGCTGTTTTGGGCGTGGGGCCCCAGTTTTGCCTGGATTCTGAGCCGCCTGCAGGACGCCTTTATCCTCTGGCTCGCCCAGCCCGGGTGGCAGATGGAAGTGGAATCGGCGGTGCGGGTGCTCATCCCCCGCCGGTTTCGCTGTCCCGGCCACTGCGTGCGGGTGGAAGCCGACCCCGCGAGCCACACCGTGGCGGTGGTGGCCGAGATCGAGGAGGGCGAGGCCCACCGGCTGCGGGAGCTCATCCAGGCCATTCCGGAAACCGTGTCCGTCACTATCCAGGCCCTGGGCCGGAAGCGGGCCGCGGAACCGGTGGAAGAGACGGGGCCGGCCGCGCCCCAATGGCCCCGGCACCGCTTTTCCAGCGGGCGATAGACGGCGGTCCGCCAGGGGCCCAAGGGCGGGCCCGCCACCGGCGGCCGGGCCAGGGGGCAGGCCGCCGGCGGGCGGCCGTCAGGGGGCGGGTTCCTCGACCGGCGGGCGGCGGCGGGTCCAGCGATCCGCGTCCCGTTGCCGGTACTTGGCCATGGTGCGGGCAAAGGCGTCTTCCAAGTCGATGCCCAGGGAGTTGGCCAGCGTGATGAGCACAAAGAGGCAATCGGCCAGCTCCAGGCCGATGTCGCCGGCGGGTTCGCCGGGTTTTTTCGTTTTGGGCCCGTACTGGTCGTTGAGCTCCCGGGCCAGTTCGCCCACTTCTTCGGCCAGGCGGGCCAGATTGGCCAAGGGGGGCCAGTAGCCCTCCTCGAACTGGCCGATCCATTCGTCCACCATCTTTTGAGCGTCCCGCAGGCGCACGGGCTTCCCCTCCTTGGGCATGGGCTGCTCAAGGGGCTGCCGCCCGGGCCGGGGATGGAAGCATGAGGCCAGGAGGTGGCGGCATGCCCCTTTGGGTCGTCTTTCTTATCTTAGGCTTGTTCCAGCTGGTGATCTACGGGGTCCTGCGGGCCGTGGCCCAGCAGGTGAGCAAAGGCCAGCCGCCGCCCATGCTCAGGGCGGCCGTAGCCTTTGCGGGCATCGTGGGGCTGTTGGTGCTGGGATTGGCCGTGTACGCGGCGGTGGCCGGGCTATAGCCCCTCTGGAGGGGCCCGGGCGCAGCGGGATTCGCCTTTTGGATCGGGCCGCCGCGTTGCCCCCTGGATCTCCAGGGGGTGGCCCCCATGGCCGCCGGAGAAAAAACGGGCCTCTCCCCGTGCTCAGCAGGGGAGAGGCCCGAGGGATGCCCGCGAAGCGCCGCTTACCGGTACTGTTCCAGCAGCTGGGCGAAGTCCTCCTCCGGGATGGTCCAGTCCTGGTGCACGATGGGCTCTTCCCGGTAGCCGGGGAACAGATCCTGGAAGGAAGGCTGGTCCGGCGCCTTGTAGACCAGGCCCCGCACCCGCTCGTCGGTGTCGATGAGCAGCTGCAGTGCCTTGCCCCGGTCGGTGGGATCGTAGGCCTCGTCCTCGTCCAGGTTGAGAAGGACTTCCTTGTACCAGTCGTAGGTGTTGACCCGGTTGAAGGTGACGCACGGGCTGTAGACGTTGATCAGGGCAAAGCCCTTGTGCTGGATGCCCTCGGCGATGAGCCGGGACAGCTGCCGCACGTCGCTGGAAAAGCCCGACGCCACGTAGGTGGCCCCGGCGGCGATGGCCAGCTGCAAGGGCCGCACCGGGCGCTCGATGTTGCCCTCGGGCGTGGAGCGGGTCTTGAAGCCTACGGCGCTGGTGGGCGACACTTGGCCCTTGGTCAGCCCGTAGATCTGGTTGTCCATGACGATATAGGTGATGTCCACGTTGCGCCGGATCGCGTGCAGGAAGTGGTTCCCGCCGATGGCGTAGCCGTCGCCGTCACCGCCGGCCGCAATGACCGTCAGGTCGCGGTTGACGAGCTTCAGCCCCATGGCTGTGGGCAGCGTTCGCCCGTGGACCACGTGGAAGTTGTAGCAGTTGATGTAGTTGCCGATCTTGCCGGAGCACCCGATGCCGGCCACGATGGCCACGTTGTGGGGCTCCACGCCCAGGTCCACCAGGGCCTTCTGCAGCGCGGCCAGCACGCCGAAGTCCCCGCACCCCGGGCACCACCAGGACTTTTCGGTGGTCTTGAAATCAGCCAGCTTGGGCATAGCTCGTCACCTCTTTGGCCTCCGCCACGATCTCCGTGGGCAGGAAGGGGTTCCCGTCGTACTTGCGCAGGCTGTGGATGGGGGGCACCGGCTGGCCCTGCTCCCGCATGGCCTTGCCCACCCGGTACTCGATCAACGCCGCCAGCTGGCCCTGGGCGTTGTTTTCGGCCACCAGGACCCGCTTGGCCCGGGCAAACAGCTCGCTGAGCTGCTGGACCGGCAGGGGCGCCAGCACCTTGATCTGGGCGTGCCCGACACGGTAGCCTTCGGCCTCCAGGGCCTTGCGGGCGTCGCTCAAGGGGCCTACCGTGGAGCCGATGCCCACCAGCAGCAGGTCCGGCGTTTCCGGTCCAGAGTAGGTGACCCCTTCGAGGCCCAACGCGGCCGGATCCGCAGGCACCTTGCGCAGCCGCTTATCCATCATCGCGACCCGGTTCTTGGGGTCCTCGGAAACCTTGCCGAACTCGTTGTGCTCCACGCCGGTGGCCAGGTACTGGCCCTTGGGCTGGCCCGGCAAGGGCCGGGGAGAAATGCCCGATTCGGTGATCCGGTAGCGGCGGAACCCGTCGGGCTCGGCCTGGGCCGCGATCTCCTCGTCGGTGAGCAGTGCGCCGCGGTCGATCTTGATGCGGCGGATGTCCAGGTCCTCCACGGTCTGCTTGTTGAGGGCCAGGGACAAATCGGTGGCCACAAAGACCGGGCACTGGTACTTGTCCGCCAAGTTGAAGGCCTCAGCCGTCGCGTAGAAGGTCTCTTCGACGGTGCTGGGCGTCAGCACGATGCGGGGCGTGTCGCCGTGGGTGCCGAAGAGCAGCGCCCACAGGTCGCTCTGCTCGTGCTTGGTGGGCATCCCCGTGCTGGGGCCGCCCCGCTGGGTGTCGACGATGACCACGGGGATCTCCGCCGTGTGGGCCAGGCCGATGGCTTCCTGCATCAAGGAGATGCCCGGCCCCGCCGTGGCGGTGATGGCCCGGGCGCCGGCGAAGCCCGCGCCGATACAGGCGGTAATGGCGGCGATTTCGTCCTCCGCCTGCACCACGACGCCGCCGTAGCGGGGCAAAATGTCCATCAGGGTTTCCATGACCTCAGAGGCCGGGGTGATGGGATAGGCGGCGCAGAAGCGGCACCCCGCCGCCGCCGCACCCAGCGCGACGGCATCATTGCCCATCATGATCAGCCGCTTCTTGCCGTCGCCGGGCGCCAGCCGCCAGGCGAGCTCGAGCAGGTGCTCCTGGGCATACGCGTAGCCCTGCTCGAGGGCGGCCACGTTTTGCTCGCCCACCTCCGGGCTCTTGCGGCCAAAGCGCTCCATGACCACTTCCTTGAAGGCTTCCAGCGGCAGCCCCAGGATGTAGGCGGACACGCCCAAGGACACCACGTTGCGCATGACCGGGCTGCCCACTTCCTGCGCGATCCTGGTCAAGGGCACCGACAAGAGCCGGGCCGGGCAGCCTTCGGGCACGACCGGCTCAAAGTGGGCGTCGGCCACCAGGATGCCGCCCTCCACCAGTTCGTGGTGGTTGCGGTCGATGGTCTCTTGGTCGATGGCCACCAGCACGTCCAGCTCGCTGGAGGTGGACGCGACGGGTTCCGTGCCGATCATAATCTTGTAGTTGGAATGGCCGCCTTTAATCCGGGAGGAGAATTGCCGGTAGCCGTAAATGTAGTAGCCCAAACGGTTGCAGACGGTGGCCAGCATCTCGCCGGTGGAGTCGATCCCCTGCCCCTGCTCGCCCCCGATCTTCCAGGACGCCAGACGCCTCTCCTGCATGATCCCACGCCTCTCTCGTCGTGATGGCGGACGCGAAGCTCGCCAGCCTACCTTACTTTTATTCTAATCCCCGGTGACGTATAATGCCAATGAATTCGATTTATCATTTGGATTCCGGGCCGGAATCCCGTTTCTGGGCTTCGCCGCGGCCGCGCGGCGGGGCCATGCATCTCTTCGACACCTTTTGCGGGGCGCCTGCCGGGGCGTTCCGGTTTCCACCGGTTTCAGGGAGGAGGGAGGCCAGGTGCTCCTGCAGCAACTGATCACCTTTTGTACCGTCGTCGACGAGGGCGGCTTCACCCGGGCCGCGGAAGTGCTCAAGCTGAGCCAGCCGGCCGTCACCAAGCAGGTCAAGAGCCTTGAAAATGAGATGAAGGCGACGCTCTTGACCCGATCGGGGCGCAAGATCGCCCTGACGCCCGCGGGCGAGATCGTCTATTCCTACGCCCGGCGCATCATCTACACCATCGAGGAGTGCCAGAGCGCCCTAGAGAACCTCACGACCCCGGGCTACGGGCGGCTGACCATCGGCGCGGTCTCCACCGTCGCCATGTTTACCCTGCCGGAGCTGTTGGGCGCCTTCGCCAAGCAGCAGCCGCTGGTGACGGTGCACGTGCGCACGGGCACCATCGACCAGGTCCTTCTGATGGTTCTCCGCAACGAGATGGACCTGGGGCTGGTCACCGTGCCCATCAGCCACGAGTTGATCCACACCATCCCGCTGTTCCGGGACCGGATCGTCCTCATCGCCAGCCCCGGCTCGCCGTGGGCCGAGCGGCGGGTGCTGTCGCCCCGGGAGCTGTCCAGCATCCCTATGATCGCCTACGAGCGGGATTCCAAGTTCCGGGCCTATGTGGACGCGAGTTTTGAAGCCGCGGGCATCACGCCCGACGTCATCATGGAGTTCGACAGCCACGAGGCGGTCAAAGCCATGGTCATGGCGGGGTTTGGCGTCGCGATGGAGCCGTGGTCGGCGGTGGCCAAGGAGCTGCGGGAAGGCCGCCTGGTAGAGCTGGCCATCGCGGGGTTTGAGGAGCTGGGCCGCATTACGTCCCTGATCATGCGCCGGGATCGCCACCAGAGCCCGCCGGTGCGGGCGTTCTTGCGCCTGGTGCGCAGCACCTTCCCCAATCCGCCCCGGGTGTTCTAGGCGTTGGCCGGCGCCCGCTGCCGCCGCAGCCGGCACCAAAGGAAATAGCCAAAGCTGGCGGGGCCGCCGGCGCAGAGCAGGGTCAGGGCCAATCCTTCCAGGCGCTGTTGGGGCACCTTGCCGTCGGAAAGGTACAGCCCCGGCAGCCCCTGCACGATGGTTTCGTGAAACTCCCGGTCCGGCAGGCCTTGGGCCCGGGCCCGGGCCTCCCGGACGAAGCGCACCAGGCGCTGCCTGCGCTGGGCAGCCGATGGGTAGTAGCTCACCAGGTTGAGGTCGCCCCCGGCCGCGTCTTCGGCCTGATCGATCAAATAGTCCAGCAGGATGTGCAGCCCGCAGATCCAGGGAAAGTAAGCCTCCTCCAGTTGGGCCGCGGCTGCCGGGGTGAGGCCGGGGTGGGCCGCGGCCGCAAAGAGGGCAAAAACGGCCAGGGTGGAGCCGCAGGCCGCGGCAAATTCCCACCAGTACAGGTCTCGCCACGGGCCGGCCCGGGCGTGAAACCAGGCGGCCAGGGCCGGCTCCCGCCGCTCCAGGGGCCCGTGCTTATTCACTTGCAGGTCGTTGTAGAGGCCCACCAGGCGCCGCACCCGGTCCCGGACGACGGGATAGGCCGGAAGCCGGCGGAGGCAGGTCCGGCATTCGGCCACCAAGGCCTGCAGGTAGCCGCCGTCGTCCCGGTTGGGGTGCAGCGCGTAGTAGTCGTGCAAGGGGCGGGTGTCGTCCACCGCGTCCAGCATGGCGTGGTGCAGCTGGCGGAAGTCGGCTTCGTCCATGGACACGCTGCGGTCGCACAAGTTGTCCAGGTAGTCGGAGATGGTCTGCAGGGCCACGATGAGGCGGACCAGGGTCGGCGCCCACTGGGGGCGAAGGGCGGCAAAGACGCTGCCGCCTTCGCAGTGAAACCGCTTGCTGGTGATGCTGGCCCAGGCCTGGCGCCGCAGCTCGGGATTGGGAATGTGCCCGATGCGCTGCTTCCAGCGGGCCAGCTCCGCCTCCACGGCCGGGAGCACTTCCCAGGCGATGCGGCGGGCGTAGACGGCCCGGGACCAGGCGCGTTGCAGCAACATGGCAGGTGCAGTATGCCCCACCTGCGGCCGGGCCACGCCCGGCTATGCCTCAGGCGTCGCGGCGGGGGCCTGGAGGCCCAGGGCCTGCTTTATCTCGTCCGAGGAGTTTTCCAGCACGTCGGGATACTGCTGCAGCGCCTGCAGGAGCGCGGCCCGGCCCTGGTCGTCCAGCGCGCTCAAGTCCACGTGGCCGTTCATGCACTTGGACAGCTGGTTGACGTGCTCGGGCAGGGACTTCCACCCGACGCCCTTCTCCTCGTCGATGAGCATGGAGACGGCCACCAGGCCGTAGTAGCGGAAGCTGCCGCCTGCCGCCGGGCGAATGTACACCCACACCGGGTGGACCCAGCGGCCGTTGGGCACCTCTTCGGGGGATTTGACCCACTGCACCGCCTGCTCGATCGCGGTGCGGCCGTGGAGGGCCGCCTCGTCAAACCACGCCCGCGGGCCGTCCACCACCACGGCGGTCAGCTTGGGGCCGCGGCCGCCGTAGGCGCTGTCGGCGGCCACGATGGGCAGCATGCCGCTCTCTTGGGTTTCGTCGTAACAGGTCGGATTGACCTGACCCTTGCGCACTTTGGCCATGGGGCATCCCTCCGTGTTCCGCGCTATTCCCAGTATACCATAGCGCCCTGGCCGGGGGTCCCGGCAGTGGGCCGGGGACCGGCGGTGGCGGCCGCTGCCGCCGGCGCTGGGCCTGGGCCGCCGCTTTCGCGGTCCCGGGCGGGGAGCCCCGGCCGGCGGCGCCCAGGGAGGGTGCCGGAAAGCGGGGCCAGCGAGGGCGCGCTCCTGCGGGCGGGCCGGCTGGGAGGCCCGGCAGCCGGGGCACGGGGTTTAGCGATTGTGATAGAATGAAAACGCGGAAAGGTGGTGTGGGACCGCGGGATGGATGTGGTGCGGGAGTTTTTCAGCACCAACCAGATCGTGGTCGTGTTCGGTTACGGCCTCATCTATTTCCTGCTGGGTTTCGCCTTGTCCTTGGTCTCGCGGCGGCCCAGCGAGCTGACCCTGGCCCAGGCCCTGCCGCTGTTGGGCACCTTTGGGATTTTGCACGGCGTGGCCGAGTGGGGGCAGGTGTTCATCCCGATTCAAGCCACGTACCTGTCGCCCGACAGCATCGTGGTGCTGTGGGCCGTCCAGGGGACGCTCCTGGCTGTGGCCTTTGCCTTTTTGTTCCAGTTTGGCCTGCGCCTGCTGGCCGAGGGGCTGCCGGCCCGATACCGGTATTTGCCCCTGTTGCCTTGGGGCATCTTCGGCGTCTGGTTTCTCATGTTTACCCTGGGCGGGCCCCTTTTCCGGGTGGAGCTGGCCGCGGGCTGGCTGGACGCGGGCGACGTGTGGGCCCGCTATCTCCTGGCGCTGCCCGGGGCGCTGGTAACGTGCTATGCCTTGAGCCGGCAGGCCCAGGAGTTCGCGCGGCTGGAAGTGCCCCGCCTCATGAGCGTGCTGCGGCTGACGGTGGCGTCTTTCGCCGTGTATGCGGCGGCCGACGGGCTGATGGTGCCGCCCGCCGACGTGCTCTTGGCCCGCTACGTCAATACCCGGATTTTCTTTGAACTGACGGGACTGCCCATCGAAATCCCGCGGGGCTTGGCGGGCCTAGCCATCACGGTATTCGTCATCCGCATGCTGGAGATGTTTGACATCGAGCACGCGCGGCGCCTGGAGGAGGCGGACCGGGTCAAGGCGGTGCTGGAGGAGCGGGATCGCATCGCCCGGGAGCTGCACGACGGCATCATCCAGTCGCTGTACGCCGTCGGCCTCAATCTGGAAGCCGCGGCGGAGCAGCTGGAGGAGGACCCGGCTGAGAGCCGGGAGCGCATCAGCTTTGGCATCGAAAGGTTAAATGAAGCCATCCGCGACATCCGGCAGTACATCACCAACCTGCGCTCGCCCATCGAGGACAGCCGCACGCTGCAGGAGGCGCTGGCCAGCATCGCGGCCGAGTTTCGCCGGGACTTCGGCGTGGCGGTGACGGTGGAGGCCCGGGGTGAATCCGCGACCCGGGTGCGGCCGGAAGTCCTCAATCACCTGCGGCAGATCACCCGGGAGTCCTTGACCAACGCGGTGCGCCACGGCCGGGCCAGCCGCATCCGCATCGGCATCGACGTGTCGCCGGAGCGGGTGGAGGTGACGGTCAGTGACGACGGCACCGGTTTTCAGATGAGCGAGGCGGTGCCCCGGACCGGCCACGGGCTCCGCAATATGCGCCAGCGGGCCCAGCTCATGGGCGGCGAGCTGCAGGTGACCAGCGCCCCCGGCCGGGGCACGCGGGTGGCGGTGGCGGTTCCCCGGGAACTGGCCATGGGCTGAGGGCCCCGCCGCGGGCTGCGGTCCGGCGGCGGTCCCGGGGGCAACCCCGCGGCGGGTGGCCGCGCCCGGTGCAGGCGGCCGCGGACGGGGACGGGCGCGGCGGGGAACAGGGACGGCAAAGCAACGGACGAAGGGGTGGAACGGGTGGAGACGATTAAGGTGGTCATTGTGGACGACCACGAGGTGGTGCGGCTGGGACTCAAGAGCCTCCTCAACCGGGTCGCGGACTTGCAGGTGGTGGGCGAGGCGGGCTCGGCCGCGGAGGCGGAACAGGTGGTGGAGCAGACGCGGCCCGACGTGGTGGTCATGGATATCCGCATGCCCGGCGGCAGCGGCATCGAGGCGTGCCGCGCCATCCGGTCTCGCTGGCCCGAAACCCGGGTCATCATGCTGACCAGCTACTCCGACGACGAGGCGGTCATCGGGTCGGTCATGGCGGGGGCCAGCGGCTACGTGCTCAAGCAGATCGGCACCCAGGAGCTGGTGGACGCCATCCGCCGGGTTTCCCGGGGCGAGTCGCTGCTGGATCCGGGCGTCACCGGCAAGATCTTGGAGCGGGTGCGGGGCGGCACGGGCGCCGGCGCCGGCGACGGCCGCGGCGCGCCCGAGTCCCTCACGGAGCAGGAAGAGCGGATCCTGGCGCTCATCGCCGAGGGCAAGACCAACCGGGAGATCGCCGGCGAACTGTTCCTCAGCGAAAAGACGGTGCGCAACTACGTCAGCAACATCTTGGCCAAGCTGCAGCTGCACAACCGGGCCGAAGCCGCCGCCTGGGCCGTGCGGCGGGGGCTGGACCGGGCCCAGAGGGGCGACCGGTAAGGTGCTGCTGCGCCTCACGGAGGCGGGCAAGGACTACGGCGCCCGGGCGGTGCTGAGCGGGGTCAACGTCACCGTCTACCCAGGCGACAAGATCGGCGTGGTGGGCCCCAACGGGTGCGGCAAGAGCACCCTCCTGCGGGTTTTGGCCGGGGAGCTGGAGCCCGACCGGGGGCGGCGGGAGGCGGCCCGGCCCGTGGTCGTCGGGTACTTGGGGCAGCATGTGGGCTTTGCCCCGGCAGAGTTGGGCCTCTCTATCCACGCCTTCCTGCGGCAGGCCCTGGAGGCCGTGGAAGCCTTGGCCGCCCGGCTGCGGGAGCTGGAGCAGGCCATGGCGGACCCGGCCATCCACGGGGACGAAGCCCGGCTGGCGGCGGTGATGGAGGAGTATGCCCGGGTGTCGGCCCGCTTTGAGCAGGCCGGCGGCTACCAGGCCGGCGCTCGCCTGCGGGCCGCCGCTTTTGGGCTGGGCTTTCGCGAGGCGGATCTGGAGCGGCCCGTGGGCACTTTGAGCGGCGGCCAGCGGGTGCGGCTGGCCCTGGCTCGCCTTTTGCTGGCGGCGCCTGATGTGCTCCTCCTGGACGAGCCCACCAACCACCTGGACACGGCTGCCGCCGAATGGCTGGAAAGCTTCCTGCGGCAGCTGAAGCAGGCGGTGGTCATCGTCTCCCACGACCGCTGGTTCCTGGACGCGGTGACGACCCGCACGTGGGACGTGGAGGGCGGCCGGGTGGAGGAATACGCCGGGCCCTACAGCCGCGCCATGGAGCTGAAGGCCGAGCAGCTGGAGCGGCGCCGGCGGGAGCACGCGCGGCAGCAGGCGGAGATCCAGCGGCTGGAGGAGTTCGTGCGGCGTTACCGGGCCGGCGTCAAAGCCCGCCAAGCCCGGGGGCGGGCCAAGCAGCTGGCCCGCCTGCAGCCGGTGGAGGCGCCCTCCCCGGGGCCCCAGGGACCACGCCTGGTGTGGGGCGCGGCCGGCCGCAGCGGGCGGGAGGTGGTGCGCCTCCAGGGCGTCGTCAAGCGCTTTGGCCGGCGCCTGGTCCTGGACGGCGTGGATCTGACGGTGGAGTGGGGCCAGCGCATCGGCGTCATCGGCGCCAACGGCAGCGGCAAGACGACGCTGCTCCGGCTCATCGCCGGCCGGCTCCAACCCGACGAAGGCTGGGTCATTCCGGGCGAAGGCGTGCGCCTAGGCTACTTTGCCCAGGGGCAGGACGACTTGGATCCGGACATGAGCGTCCTGGACCACATGCTCGCGGTCCAGCGGCTCACGCCCGAAGAAGCCCGGCGCCACTTGGCGCGCTTTTTGTTTTTCGGCGACGACGTGCTGGCGCCCGTGGGGCGCCTGAGCGGCGGCGAGCGGGCCCGGGTGGCCCTGGCCCGGCTCATCCTGCGGGCGCCCAATCTCCTCCTCCTGGACGAACCCACCAACCACCTGGACATCGCTGCCCGCACCGCGCTGGAGGCGGCGTTGGCCGACTACGGCGGCACCCTCATCGTGGTGTCCCACGACCGCTATTTCCTGGACACCGTCTGCGACAGCCTGTGGGTGGTGCAGGGCGGGCGGGTGCAAGCCTTTGACGGCACCTACGCGGCCTACGCCGCGGCCCGAGAGCAGGACCCGCCAGGCGTCCCGGCCGGCGCCGGCCCCGCGGCGGGCCTGCAGCCGCCCGGGGATCCCGCGGCCCGAGGGCAGACAACCGCCGGGCCCGGGGAACGGGGCGCGGGGCCGCAGGCCGCAGGGGTGCCCAGGCGCCCCGACCGGGCCCAGGCCGCGGCCCGGCGGCGCCTCGCGGCCCGCCTCCGGGCCATCGAGGCGGAAATCGAGCAGTGGGAGGCGGAGAAGCGCCGCTGGGAGGAGGCGTTGGCCGATCCGGCCCTGTACGCGGATGGCGGCGGAGAGCGGGCCCGGGCCGCGGTGCAGGCCCACCGGGAGGCCACGGCCACCCTGGAGGCGCTCTTGGAGCAGTGGGAGCAGCTGCTCGAGGAAGAGGAGGCCCTGGCGGGCCCGCAGGCGGAGGCGCCGTCCGGACGGCCAGCCCGCTAGGACGGCAGGCGCGCGAGCCCGGGGCCAGGGCCGGGAGGAGGGGAGCCATGGGCCGCGTCATCGCGGTGGCCAACCAAAAGGGAGGCGTCGCGAAAACCACCACCGTCGCCAATCTGGCGGCAGCCCTCAGCGAGGCCGGTGCCCGGGTCCTGATGCTGGACATGGACCCCCAGGGCAGCCTCACCCTGTGGTCGGGCCACAATCCCGACGCTCTGGACAAGTCCTTGTACGACTCGCTGATCAAAGGCCTCGACTCCAGGGAGATCCTGCTGTCCACGCCGCTGGGAGCGGACCTCTTGCCGGCCAGCATCGACCTGTCCCTGGCCGAGATGGAACTGGTGGGCATGGTGGCCCGGGAACGGCGCCTGGGCGGCGTGCTGGCCCCCCTGCGGGACCGGTACGACTACGTGCTGGTGGACTGCCAGCCGTCCCTGGGGCTTTTGACCGTCAACGCCTTCGCCGCGGCCGACGCGGTGCTGGTGCCGGTGGCGTGCGAGTTTTTGTCGACCCGGGCTATCCAGGTGCTGCTGCGCATGGTGCGCAAGGTGCAGCTGCGCCTCAACAGCCAACTGGTGGTCGCCGGCATCTTGCCCACCCTCTTTGACCGGCGCACCCGCCACGCCCAGCAGGAACTGGAGGCGCTGGTCCAGCAGTTTGGCCACGAGACGCCGGTGCTGGTGGACTGCGCGGTGCCCCGCAGCATCCGGTTCGCCGAGGCGGCGGCCGCAGGCAAGTCCATCCTGGCCTTTGCCCCGCTGCACCCGGGGGCCGAAGCCTACCGCCGGCTGGCCCGGGCCATCGCCCCCGGCTTGGAGGCCCGGGAGGCACCGGCGGCCGGCGCGGGCGGCGGGTTGGCGCTGCTGGACACCGACGGACCGCGCGTCGACGTGTTCGTCCGCAAGGGCACCGCTGCCCGCCGCTGGCCGCGGCGTTAGCTGGCGGAGGTGTCAGAGCCCGCGAGGAGCAGGGAAAAGGGCGCGCCGGCCCGAGGCTGTACCCGCTGCCCGCGGCGGGCGCGACGGGGCAAGGATCAGGCCGAAGACCGGTCCGTGTCCAGGGGATACAGCTCTGGATGCCGATGGGGGATGAGCGCGCACAAGATGGCTTGCTCCCACAGCTCTTCCCGGGTGAGCAGCCCCCCTGTAAGGATCCCCACCGCGCCCAGCCGGCCCTTGGCCGCCGGGGTGCCGGCCAGCTCATCGATGACGGGGGCCAGCTCTTCCCCGGCCAAAAGCCGGGCCACCACCCGGGGCGGCAGGGGAAAGCGCACGCCCCAGGCCTCGCTGACGCGCCCGCCGCGGGCGGCAATGGCGCAGCAGTTGACCAAATCGCCCCCGCCGCCGGCCGTCGGCTCCACACCCCCCTCCAGCCCGATGCCATAGGCCGCCCCTGGGACGGCCGCCAGGGCCGCCCGCGCCCTGTGGCGGGCGCCGGCCGCGGTTTCCGCGGCGCTCATGGGTTGGGCCGCTACCCCGCTGGCCACCGCCACCGGCACCACCCGGGCCCCCGGAAACGCGCGCCGGGCCACGGCCGCCGCCGCGCCCACCTTGGCGGGATTGGTCGAACCCACGGCAATGACCGTTTCCGCCACCCTTTCCACCCTTTCGCCGGTGTTGATTCCTTTCGTTGGCTTCCTGCCGTTGGGCGCCTCCGGTTGCGTTTCCATTGGCGCCCCTAGCTATTTCCCGCGCCCGGCGGTCCGGCTCCTGCTGGGGCCATGGTAACCCAAACCCTCCCGGGACAGACTAACGGCGGTGACAAACGGGCGGCTCCCTAGAAACGCCTGCGGGAGGGATGGGGTGTGAACGGTCCCATGACGGTGGCCCAGTACGCGGTGCGGCAGATGCAGGCGTGGGGCATCGACGCCGTCTTTGGCGTGCCCGGGGATACGCTGCTGCCGCTGTTGGAGGAGCTGCGCCAGGCGGGCACTCCCCGCTTTATCGTCTGCCGGCACGAGGGCAGCGCGGCCATGATGGCCTCGGCCTACGGAAAGCTCACCGGACGCCTGGCCGCGTGCGTGGCCGACGCGGGCCCGGGCGCGGTGCAGATGCTCAACGGCGTCTACGACGCCGCCATGGACCGGGTGCCCCTGCTGGTGATCACCGGCCAACTGCCGACCCGGCGCATGGGCACCCACTGGCCCCAAGATGCGGATTTGGACAGCTTGTACCGGGAGGCTACGGCCTTCAACCACACGCTGGCCGACGGCGCCCAGGCGTGCGCCATCTTTACCCACGGGCTGCGGCGGGCGGTGTTCGCGTCGCGGCCGGTGCGCATCGGCGTGCCCAAGAACATGTGGATGGAACCCTGTGGTCCCGTGCGGGTGGAGCTGCCGCCCCGGGATTTTGGCGGACGGGTGGAAACCCGGGAAGAACTGATCCAGGAAGCCGCCGCGTGGCTGCAGTCGGCCAGCCGGCCGGTGCTCTTTGCGGGCCTGGGGGCTCGTCGGGCCGTCGGATCCTTGTTGGCCCTGGCCGAGCACCTGCAGGCACCCATCGTGCACTCTATGCCGGCCCTGGGCACCATCCCCAGCGAGCATCCGTGGAACTTGGGCGTCATCGGCAAATTTGGCACCCAAGCGGCCGCCGACGTGCTGGCCCAGGCCGACCTCATCCTGGCCGTGGGCACCACCTGGTGGCAGCCGGAGTTTGTGCCGGCCCGCGCCCGGGTCATCCAGATCGACAGCGCCATGCACCACATCGGCTTGACTTTCCCGGTCGATCTCGGGATCTGGGGCGACGCGGCCGTGGTGCTGCCGCGCCTATTGGACGCGGTGGGCCGCAGTTACCGCCCGGAATGGGCCGAACGGGCGGGCCAGGCCCGGCGATCCTGGGACGCGGAGGTGGCGCAAATGGCCGCGCCCGCCGACGGGCCCTTGCACCCGGCCGCGGTGGTCGCGGCGGTGGCCCGCCACTTGGTGCCCGACGCCGTGGTGTCCTTGGACGTGGGCAACAACGCCTTTTGGTTCAGCCGGTTTTACCGGGGGCCCAACATCCGCCTGCTCCTGTCGGGCCACTGGCGCACCGTGGGCTTTGGGTTGCCCGGCGGCATCGGCGCAAAGCTGGCGGAGCCGGCGCGGCAGGTGGTGGTGTTCGCCGGGGACGGCGGCTTTGCCATGAGCAGCCCGGAGCTGGCCACCGCGGTGCAGTACCGGCTGCCCATTGCCTGCATCATTTTGCGGGACGGCCGCTACGCGGAAGAAGAGTCGCTGCAGCGGCAGACGGGGCGCCGGCCCTTCGGCACCCGCCTGCACAACCCCGACTGGGCCGCCTACGCCAGGGCCTGCGGCGCGGAGGGCTACCGGGTCGACACCTACGAACAGCTTACGGCCGCGCTGGCCCACGCGCTGCCGCGGCTGGCCGAAGGGCAAGTGGCCGTGCTGGATGTGGGGGTGGCGGCGGTGGAGCCGCGCCACGCCCAGCCCGGCTCGGTGCCCGCCCGGGACGAGCGGCCCCTGGCCGCTGCGGGAGCGGCCCGGCCGTAGAGGCGCGGTTTCCGGTGCGGGCGCGAGGCCGCGGCCCGCGGCGCAGCGACGGCCCGGGACGCCAAGGCCAAGGAAAAGCGCCCGCCCGGACGGACCCGGGCGGGCGCCCCTTTACGGATTGGTGATGATGACGGGCAGCTTGACCGGTTGCGGAGCGCTGGCGGCCCGGGCTACCGTGTACACCAGGAAGACCTGGCCGGCCAGGAACAGGGCCAGGGCGGCCCCCTGGAGCATCAAGGCGGGCCAGAGCACGCCCGCGAGGTCGGCGCCGAAGGCGGTCCGGGCCGACACCTGCAGGATGCCGCCCAGCCCCAGCCCAACCACGTAGAGGACGATGCCCAGGCCCGAGATGCCCAGGTGCCAGCGGGCGGCCCGTTCCCGGTACAGGGGCGTGCCGGGGCGGTCCGCCGGCCGCCGTAGCATGGGCAGCAGGTGGTAGATGCCGGCAAACAGGAGGAAGGTGGCGCCGCCCAGCATGGCGATGAGGGCCGGGGCCACGGCCAGCTGCGTCATCCCGATGGCGCCGTGCACCACGCTCAAAGGCTGCAGGGCCGCCTGCAGGCCGGCCAAAAGCAGCAGTACCGTCCCCCAGATCAAGGCGCGCCCGGGCGGCGTGGCCGCCACGGCGTCCCAGCGGGGGCGAATGGTCTGCACGATGTTGGCGGTGCCGGCCAGGGCCGGGATGAGGGTCAGCACGGCCAGGCTCGCGCCCAACGCGGGCAGCCAAGGGGGCATCTCCGCGCCCAACAGCCGCTCGGTGCCCGTGCCCGCGTACAGGACCAGCCCCCACAAGCCCAGCGCCGCCAGGGCGCGGCTGTAAAGGGGCTGCCCGCTGAGGTCGGGCGCCACGTACAGGGCTGCGGCCAGGGCCAAGGGCACCGCCCACAGCCACACCATCCCTTGGGCGTACATCCCATACAACAATCCGCCCAGGGCATCCACAGGCCAGCCGGGCGCCAGGACGCCGCTGCCCAAGAGGTAGACGGGCACGGCCCAGGTCAGGGCCGCCAGGACGTACCAGGCGCTGGCGTACAAGGGCTGCCGGGCCCGGCTCGCGGTGCGGGCCACGTTGAGAAGGAGCAGCACCAGGGCCGCCAGCCAGACCGCCTTGATCTGCCACAGGGAATCCGCGAGGGCAGGCCCTTGCCGCCATCCCATGAGCAGGGTGGCCACCGCCGCGGCGTTGGCGCCGTTCCACAGCCACACGGCCAGTTGGCCCCAGGTTTCGCTGGCCAAGGTGATCCCGTGGGCCCGCTGGATGGCCAAAAGGCCCACCCCCAGCCCGGCCATGGACAGCCAGCCAAAGAGGAGCGCGTTCAGAAACACCGGCTGCAGCAGCCCGACCCCGGCGGCGCCAAAGGGCAGCTGGATGTAGAGCGCTCCGGCAGCCGTGAACACCGCGCCCACGCCCGCGGCCAAGGCCACGAACAGCCAGACAATGCCCGAGTAAAGCAGCAGCCGCGCCGTGCGGCCCGCTTGATCCCGAATCAGCACGCTGCAGCCCCCCGCACTTAGGGTCCTTGCCAGACCTACGACCTATTCTGTCTTCGCGGCCGAAAATCCTTTGTTATTGTTGGCTGCCCGGCCGGCCGGGACCCGGTTTCCCGCTAATACAGGCGATTCGCACTGGTGCGACGCAGAAACGGGGCGCGGGTTGCACAAGGCGGCGGCTTGATATAAAATAGTGCCGCAAAGCGAGACTGCCAATTGAATACGGCCGCGCTGAATCCCCGCTGGAGCGGGGAACGGGGGACCCACCTGGAAGTTCGCGGGGCGAATCCATCCTGCGTCAACGGATGGTAGGGGATCGCTCTACCCGAGCCCGTCAGCTAACCTCGTAAGCGCTTGAAGAGCGAGAAGGTAGCGTTCAAGGCCTGTGGTGCTGTGCTGGCGGCGCCCCGGAGAATTGCCTTCTCCGGGGCGTCGTTGCGTTTCTGGGGCCCCCCCGGGAGAAAGGAGTGGTGAACCCATGGCCGTGAAGGTGCGGGTCACGAACCTGTACAAGCTGTTTGGTCCCAATCCCATGGGCGCGCTGGAAAGGCTGCGCCAGGAGGGGTTGACCAAGGAGGAGCTGCTGCGCCGCTACCGCCACACCGTCGGCTTGCGGGACGTGTCCTTCGCCGTCCAAGAAGGCGAAGTGTTCGTGGTGATGGGCCTGTCGGGCAGCGGCAAATCCACCCTGGTGCGCTGCATCAACCGTCTCATTGAGCCTACCGCCGGCCGCATCGAGGTGGACGGGGAGGACTTGACGGCCATGAACGCCGCCCAGCTGCGGCAGGTGCGCCGCCAGAAGATGGCCATGGTCTTCCAACGTTTTGCCCTGCTACCCCACCGGACGGTCCTGGACAACGTGGCCTTTGGGCTGGAGCTGCAGGGCGTGGACGCGGCCCGGCGGCGGGAGCGGGCCCGCGAAGTCATTCAGGCCGTGGGGCTGGCGGGTTGGGAGGACAGCCTGCCGGAGCAGCTGAGCGGCGGCATGCAGCAGCGGGTGGGCCTGGCCCGGGCCTTGGCCATCGATCCGGACATCCTGTTGATGGATGAGCCCTTCAGCGCGCTGGATCCGCTGATCCGCCGCGACATGCAGAACGAGCTGCTGCGGCTGCAGTCGGAGCTCAAGAAGACCATCATCTTCATCACCCACGACCTGGACGAGGCCATCAAGCTGGGCGACCGGATCGCGGTGATGAAGGACGGGGAAATCCGGCAGATCGGGACGGCCGAGGAGATCCTGCGCCGGCCCGCGGACGACTACGTGGCGGAGTTCGTGCAGGACATCGACCCGGCCCGGGTGCTCACGGCCCGGCAGATCATGTTCCAGCCCGATACCGTCGTCCCGCTGCACGCGGGGCCCCGCACCGCGGTGCGGGTCATGCGCCACCATGGGCTGTCCAGCGTCTTTGTCCTGCAGGACCCGGACCGGGTGGCGGGCATCGTCACCGTGGACGACGCGGTGGCGGCCGCGGAGCGGGACTTGCCCCTCAAGGACATCCTGCGCCAGGACTTCCCCCGGGTAGCGCCCGACACGCCCCTCAAGGAACTGATCCCCATCGCCGCCCAGGCCCGGTTTCCCATCGCGGTGGTGGAGGGGGAACGGCTGTTGGGCATCATCGTGCGGGTGACGGTGCTCTCGTCCTTGATGCGGGAGACGGTCCGCAACGGGGCGGCCCACGGCGGCGCCGTCCCGGTGCGATCCAACGGCCCGGCCGTGGCCGCGGCCGCGGGAGGAGGTTGATGCGGTGGAATTCGTGCGCCTGCCCTTGGGCAATTGGATGAATGCGGTTGTCGACTGGCTGGTGGACAACTTGGCCCCCGTGTTTCGCGCCGTCCGCCACGTCATCAGCACGTTCCTCAACGGGACCGAGGACTTCCTGCAGTGGCTGCCGTGGCCCGTGGTGATCCTCGCGGTGGCCTTGCTGATGGGACGGGTGGGAGGCTGGCGGGGGGCCCTCCTGTCCGCGGCCGGCCTCTACCTGGTGGGTGCCATGCACCTGTGGGACCGGGCCATGACCACTTTGGCCCTGATGGTCACGTCGGTGACCCTGGCGGTGGCCATCGGCGTCCCCGTGGGCATCCTGTGCGCCCGCAGCGACCGGGTGCAGGCCGTGGTGCGGCCCATCCTGGACATGATGCAGACCATGCCCGCCTTTGTATACCTGGTGCCGGCCCTGATGTTCTTTGGCATCGGCAAGGTGCCGGCGGTGTTCGCCACCCTCGTCTTTGCCACGCCGCCGGCGGTGCGCTTGACCAACTTGGGCATCCGCCAGGTGGCCAAGGAAGTGGTGGAGGCCACCCAGTCCTTTGGCGCGACCCCGTGGCAGATGCTGGTCAAGGTTCAGCTGCCCTTGGCCATGCCCAGCATCATGGCGGGCATCAACCAGACCATCATGCTGTCCTTGTCCATGTCGGTCCTGTCGGCCATGATCGCCGCGGGCGGGCTGGGGCAGGAAGTGCTGCGGGGCCTGAGCCAGGTCAACTTGGGCCGGTCCTTTGAAGGCGGTCTGGCCATCGTGGTCATCGCCATGATCTTGGATCGCATGTCCCAAACGTGGGGCCAGCGGCGGCGGGCCGCCTAATTGCCGCTCGGCGCGGCAGGACGCGGGCGGCGTCCTCGGTCCCGAACGGAATTCCCCCGCAGAGGAAAGGAGCGGATATGCATGCTGAAGCGCAAGACGGAGCGGGTCCTCCCGCTGATGTTGGCCCTGATGCTGGCGGCGGGGCTGGGCCTGGCTGGAGATCCGGCCGCGGCCCAACGCCTGCCGGGCACGGGCCAGACGCTGACCTTTGCCTTTACCAACTGGACGGGCGACTGGCTGCCCACCATGGTCACCAAGGTGCTGGTGGAAGACTACCTGGGCTACCGGGTCGACATCGCCGACCTGACGGTGCCCGTCACCTACGCGATGATTGCTGCGGGAGAGGTGGACGTGTTTGCCAACGCCTTCTTCCCCAACCAAGAATCGCTGCTGGCGGGCTACCGGGGGCAGCTGGAAGTCATCGGCTGGCACTACGACGGCACGCTGCGGGGCTGGGCCGTGCCCACCTGGTTCGCGGAGGAGTACGGCGTGCGCACCGTGCAGGACCTGAACAACCCTGAGATCGCCCGCCTGTTGGACCTGGACGGCGACGGTTACGGCGATCTCATGGGCTGCGAGGTGGGCTGGACCTGCCACGACCAGATCGAGTACAAGCTGCAGGCTTATGGCCTCGACCGGCTGTACCGGCAGATCGACGCGTCGGAGCAGATGATCAACATCGCCGTCCAAAGCGCCCTGGACAACCGGGAGCCCGTCCTGTTCATGGCCTGGACGCCCGACTGGCTGCTGGCCGCCTATCCGTACCCCGAAGTGGTCACCTTCCTGCGGGATCCGGTGGGCGCGTGGCCGGGCGCGGAGGATGAACCGCGCAACGAGTTCGGGTACCCGCCCGGCCGGGCCGGCATCCTGGTCCACCGGGACTTCCAGCGGCGGCACCCGGAGGCGTACCGGCTGATGAGCCAGATTTCGGTGCCCCTGGAGGCGGTCAACGAATCGGTCTATCGCCAAGTCGTCCTCGGAGAAACCTCCGCGGCGGATCTGGAGCGCCACGCCCGGGAGTGGATCGACGCGAACAGGGAAACCGTGGACGGGTGGCTTGCAGCCGCGGGCCTGCGCTAGCGGCGGCCCGGGACGCCCGGCGCCTTGGGGACACAAGGCCGACGGCGGCAGGAAAGAGGCCGGCGGGAGCTCCGCCGGCCTCCTTTTGCCTGCCGGGGCAGGATGCCCAAGGCGCCGGTGGCTTAGAAGCCCTCGGCCCGGGCTTCCTCGTACCCCACGAATTCGATCTGGCCGTTTTGGATGGTCCAGATGCCGATGGACGCGACGGCCACGTCGCCGTTGGCGTCGAAATCCACGGGGCCCGAAGCGCCCACGTACTGGATATCCTGGCCGGCCCGGATGAGCTCCACGGCCTTGGCCCACTCGCCGGGCAGGATGACCTCGCCGGGCGGGTTGGTTACCTCCCGCAAGGCGCTGCGGATGGCCGGACCCGTGGCCTCACCGGCCTTCTCGATGGCCAGCGCGATGGCGAATGCCGCGTCGTAGCTCTCGAACATGAACGGCATCGGCGGCGGTTCGCCAAAGCGCTCCTCGTAATACCGGTTGAACAGCGCCGTGGCCTCGGTCTCCGCCGACCGCGGCGCCGTGCCCCACGAGCCCTCCAGCGGATCGCCGATGGCGTCGATGATGTCGGGGGCCTGCATGCCGTCGGTGAAAAGGAACTTGTCGAAGTAGCCGCCCTCGATGGCCTGCCGGAGGATGGTGATGCCGTTCTCCGGATACGCGATGAGGAGCAGCGCTTCCGGATTGCCGCGGGATGCCTGGTCCAGCTCGCCGCGGTAAGAAACCTGGTTCTGCTCAAAGGGCACATTGGCCGTCACCGTGCCGCCGTGCTGGCGGAAGTTGGCCTCAAAGGCCTGCGCGAGGCCAAGCCCATAGGGGTTGTTGACGTAGATGGTGGCCACGCGCCGGTAGCCCACGTCCGCTGCCAGCTTGCCGAGGACAATGCCCTGCATCGCATCGGACACGACGGTGCGGAAAATGAAGTCATTGTCCTCCAGGGTGGTCAACAGCGGCGACGTGGACGCCGGGGAGATCATGACTACCTGGTTGGGGATCGCCACACTGGTGGCCACCGGAATGGTGACGCCCGAGGACGCCGCCCCAATGATGGCGGGCACCCGCTCCACGTTGACCAAGCGCTGGGCCGCGGCCACGCCCTGGGTCGGATTGGTCTGGGTGTCGGCCAGCACCAGCTCCAAGGGGCGGCCGCCCAGGATGCCGCCCTGTTCGTTGATCTGCTGCACCGCGAGCAGGGCGGAATTGTAGAAGGGCTCGCCGAAGGCCGACAGGTCGCCCGTCATGGGGAACAAGCCGCCGATGCGCACCGGCGCCTGCTGCGCCGCGGCGCCCAGGGCGCCGCCCAGCACCAATACCGCCAAGGCCAGGGCCAACGCGGTGGTTTGCCGCAGACTAGACATGTTTCGCACCATCTATTCCCCCCAATCGTATATTTTGATTAAAGGCCGACTGAGCCCAATGTTTCGACGGAATATTTCCTGAATCCTCCTGTCCAGAATTTGGATTGGCCGGGGATGGCCGGGGAATGCCCGGGCCCGTCTCTGCCCGCCTGGGCCCGAATTGCCCCGTAGGGCGGTGGCGGGAGCAGGAGTTGTGCGGGCAACAGAGAAACAGTCATAGACTTGTTCCAAGACAGGCTCAATTCGGCCAGAGAAGTTGAATTGAGCGTTTTTATACGGGGGCACGGGGTAGCCATGTCCCAGGCCATCTTGGAAGTGCGCAATCTTGTCAAGGAATTCGGCGGCATCCGGGCCGTGGATGACTGCTCCTTTGACGTGCGGGCCGGGTCGATTACGGGGCTCATCGGGCCCAACGGCGCCGGCAAGACGACGGCCTTCAACATGGTGACCGGGTTCATCCGGCCCGACAAGGGCGAGATCCGCTTCCGGGGCCAGCGCATCGACCATCTGCCGCCCCACGTCATTTTCCGCCAGGGCATCGCCCGGACGTTTCAAATTCCCCGGGAACTGCGCCTCATGACGGTGCTGGAAAACTTGATGCTGGTGCCCCTGCACCAGGGGGGCGAAGGCCTGTGGCAGTCGTGGTTTCTCCCGGGCCGCGTGCGGGTGCAGGAGGAGCAGATCTACCGGCGGGCCGTCGAGGTGCTGGAGTTTGTGCAGCTGATTCATCTCCGGGACGAACTGGCCGCGAACTTGTCCGTCGGCCAGAAAAAGCTGCTGGAATTGGCGCGGGTGCTGATGGCCGATCCGGATCTCATCCTCTTGGATGAGCCCGCGGCCGGGGTCAACCCGACCCTTATGAAAAAGCTGGCGGGTTACGTGCGCACCTTGCGGGATCAGGGCAAGACCTTTCTGCTGGTGGAGCACAACATGGATCTCATCGCGGACCTGTGCGACTGGGTTATCGTGATGAACAATGGCCGGCCGCTGGTGGAAGGGAAACCCCACGAGGTGCGCGAGCACCCGGAAGTGCTGGAAGCCTATCTGGGCGGCGCCTATGCCGTGCGCTGACGGTGATCCAGCCGCGGCCCGGCGCAGCCGGCCTGCGTCCCAAGCGCACAACCCTAGGACAAGGAGACGCAAAGATCGTGGCACTGTTGGAGGTCAGCGGCCTGCGGGCCGGGTATGCGGAGGTCGACATCCTCCACGGGGTGCAGCTGGCGGTCCAGGAGGGGGAAATCGTCTGCGTGGTGGGCCCCAACGGGGCGGGGAAATCCACCTTGATGAAGACCATCTTTGGCCTGGTCCCGGTGCGGGACGGGCGCATCGTGTTTCAAGGCGAAGACATCACCGGCCTCGGCCCCGCGCAGATCGTGCGGCGCGGGATGTGCTACGTTCCCCAAAGCCACAACGTGTTTCCGTCCCTGACCGTCGAGGAAAACCTTGAGATGGGGGCTTTTATCCGCACCGGGGACTTCAGAGACAAGATGGAAGAGATGTTCGAACTGTTCCCCATCCTCAAGGAGCGCCGGCGCCAGAAGGCCGGCACCATGAGCGGCGGGCAGCAGCAGATGGTGGCCATGGCCCGGGCGCTGATGCTGGACCCTAAGCTGCTGCTCCTGGACGAGCCCACGGCGGGCCTCTCGCCCAAGTTTGCCGAGCTGGTGCTGGAAAAGGTCGTGGAGATCAACCAGCGGGGCGTCAGCGTCCTCATGATCGAGCAGAACGCCCGGGCCGGATTGGCCATCTCCCACCGGGGCTACGTGCTCACCATGGGGCGCAACCGGATCGACGACACCGGGCAGGCGCTTTTGGAAAACGAAGAGGTCGGCCGGCTGTTTCTGGGGGGATAAACGCGACGTGGCACAACTGATTCTCTACGGGCTGATCTACGGCGGCATCATATCCCTCGGCGCCATCGGACTGACGCTCATCGCCCGCATCCTCCGCTTTTCCCACTTTGCCCACGGCGACATGATGGCCCTCGGGGCCTACTTGGCGTTGCTTTTCCGGGTCACCTTCGGCCTGCCCATGTGGGTGTCGGCCGTGTGCTCGGTGGCCCTGACGGCGGCAGCGGCGGTGGCCATCGACCGGATCTTTTACAAGCCCCTGCGCCGGACCAGCCCGGCCATCCTGCTCATTGCTTCGGTGGGCGTGGCCCTGGTGCTGCGCCACCTCATCCAGTTATTTTGGGGCGCGGCGCCGCAGGTGTACCAGCGGGGCGTGGAGCGGTCGCTGGTCTTTTGGGGCTTGCGCATCCGCCCCGTGCAAGTGTGGATCTTGGTCATGGCCGTGGTGATTGTAGTCGCGGTGTGGCTGTTCCTGCAAAAAACCAAGCTGGGCAAAGCCATGCGGGCCATGGCCGACAACATGGACCTGGCGGCGGTGTCGGGCATCGACACCGAGCGCATGGTCATCTGGACGTGGGTGCTGGGCGCGGCCTTGGCGGCGGCGGCCGGCATCATGCTGGGGCTGGACACGCAGCTGCGGCCCGCGATGGGCTGGCTGATGCTCTTGCCCCTGTTCGCGGCGGCCATTTTAGGGGGCTTGGGCAACCCCTACGGCGCCATCGCGGGCGGGATGGTCATCGCCCTGGCCCAGGAGCTGTCCACCCTGGTCTTTAACACCGCGTACAAACCCGCGGTTTCCTTTGTGCTCATGGTGCTCCTGCTGCTCTTGCGGCCCCAGGGCCTGTTCGGAGGGAAAGCCTGATGGACTGGAACTGGAGCGGCATCGCCGGCTACGGGCTGTTCTTCCTTATATACGGAGGAATCTACGCCATCTCCGCCCTGGGTCTCAACGTCCAGTGGGGCTACACGGGGCTGTTCAACATCGGCGTCGGCGGCTTCTTCCTGGTGGGCGCGTACACGTCGGCCATCATGACCAAGGGCCCCGACTTTTCCCACCTGGGCGGCTTCGGCCAGCCGTTCCTCGTGGGCGTCCTGGCGGGCGGGGTGCTGGCGGCGCTTTTGGCCTTCTTGATCGGCATCCCGACCCTGCGGCTGCGGGGCGACTACTTGGCCATTGCCACCATCGGCATCGCGGAAACGCTGCGGCTGGTGGTGACCAACGAGCAGTGGCTGACCGCGGGCGTCTGGGGCATCGGGGGCATCCCCAAGCCCCTGTTGGGCACCTTTGGCGACGCCTACAACGCCTTTTACGCCGTGCTGGTGCTGACGGCCATGGTGCTGGTCTACTTCGCCATCGAGCGGGGCATTCGCTCGCCATGGGGACGGGTGCTCAAGGCGATTCGCGAGGACGAGGCGGTGGCCCAAGCGGTGGGCAAGGACATCTTCCGCTTCAAGCTGCAGGCCCTGGTCTTGGGCGCGTTCTTCATGGGGGTGGCGGGCGCGCTCTTTGCCCACTTCGTGGGCTACATCAGCCCCGAAGCCTTTGAGCCCATGAACGCCACCTTCCTCGTCTGGGTCATGCTCATCGTGGGCGGCAGCGGCAACTCCAAAGGGGCCATGCTGGGCGCGTTCTTGGTCTGGGTCATCTGGTCGGGCACCGAGTTTGTGGCGGCGGCGCTGCCGCCGACCTTTGGGCCCCGGGCCCACGCCCTGCGCATCGTCCTCATCGGGCTCTTGCTCATGATCATGTTGCTGGTGCGGCCCCAGGGCATGTTGGGCGAAGAGCGGCAAGTGTCCAAACTGCTGCGGCCGGCAGGCGGCGGCCGGCAGGCTCCGGCCGACGGGTGACCGCCGCGGGCTACCACGCGACGGCCTGGCCGTCTTTGCGGGGCTCAGAGCCGGCGATGTATGCGCCGGTGTCCGGGTCTCTCCAGATCATCTGCCCGCCGCCGAACAGGCCGCCATCGGCTTCCATGCGCACCCGGTGCCCCAGGCGCAAAAGCTGCCGCACGGTGTCGGCGGGCAGCGCGGCCTCCACATGCACATCGGCCCCGCCGGCTACCCGCACCCGGGGCGCGTCCAGCGCCGCCTGGGGATTCAAGGCGTAGTCCACGATCCCGATGACCACCTGTACGTGGCCTTGGGGCTGCATGTCGCCGCCCATGACGCCAAACGCGGCCAGGGGCACCCCGTTCCGGGACAGGAAGGCGGGGATAATGGTGTGGTACGGGCGTTTGCCGGGGGCCACCTGGTTGGGATGGCCCTCCTCGAGGGTAAACCCGGCGCCCCGGTTGTGCAGCGCGATGCCGGTGCCCGGCACCACGACCCCGGAGCCGAAGCCCATGTAGTTGGACTGGATGTAGGAGACCATGCGCCCCTGGCTGTCCGCGGTGCAAAGGTACACCGTGTCCCCGTCCCGCGGCACGCCCGGCGCGGCTTCCGCCAGCGCGGCGTCGCGGGCGATGAGGGTCCGGCGCTCCGCGGCGTACGCCTTGGACAAAAGGGCCGCGGTGGGCACGGGGGCCGCCGACGGGTCGGCGATGTAGCGGCGGGCGTCGGCAAAGGCCAGCTTCAAGGCTTCGATGATTAGGTGAAGCTGAGCGGCGGAGAGATGGGGCAGAGACGGGAGTTCTGTGTCTTCCAAGATGTTGAGGGCCAATAGCGCCACGAGCCCCTGGCCATTGGGCGGGATCTCCCACACATCAAAGCCCCGGTAGGTGGTGCGGATGGGCGAGACCCACTCGGGCTGGTGGGCCGCCAGGTCTTCCTCGGTCAAGAAGCCCCCCGTCTGCTCCGCATAGCGGGCCATGGCCCGGGCCAGCTCGCCCCGGTAAAAGGCCTCCCCGTCGGACTCGCCGATCAAGCGCAGCGTGCGGGCCTGATCGGGGCATGCGAAAAGCTCCCCCGGCTCCGGCGGCCGGCCCCACGGCAAGAAGGTCTGCCGCCAGTCGTCCCGCTGGGCAAAGCGCTGGGCCGCGGCCCGCCAGTAGCCGGCGATGACGGGCGGGATGGGATGGCCTTCCTCCGCGTAGCGGGCCGCGGGCTCCAACAGCCGGGCCAGGGGCATGGACCCGAAGCGGCGGGTCAGTGCGACCCAGGCCGACACCGCCCCGGGCACCGTCACCGGCAGCCAGCCGTCCTTGGGCACCTCCGCGAGGCCTTGCCGGGCAAAGACCGCCGGCGTCAACGCCCGGGGCGCCCGGCCCGAGGCGTTGAGCCCGTGCAGCCTTTGGCCGTCCCAGACCAGCGCGAAGGCGTCGCCGCCGATGCCGTTGCCGGTGGGCTCCAGCACGGCCAAGGCCGCGGCCGTGGCCACGGCGGCATCGATGGCGTTGCCGCCCTCCTGCAGGACGCGCAAGCCGACCTGGGCGGCCAGGGGGTGGCTGGTGGCCACCGCGCCCCGGCGCCCCATCACCGGACTGCGCTGGGATGGATAGGGAAACCGGTAGTCAAACACGGCCATCGGTCAATCGGCTCCCGGGGGCACGGGGCCGGTGGAAGCGCCCCGGTGCAAGTAGGGGTCCAGCACCACCCGCTGGGGTTCCTTGCCGTTTTGCAAGGATTCGATGAGCAGCTGCACTGCGACCCGCCCCATCTCCCGCATAGGCTGCACCACGGTGGTCAAGGGAGGACTCGCGATCTGGGCCAGCGGGGTCCCGTCAAAGCCCACCACCGACAGCTCCTGCGGCACCCGCACGCCTGCCGCGGCCGCGGCCTGGAGCACGCCGATGGCCAGCATGTCGTTGGCGCAAAAGACCGCCGTCGGGCGGGGATTGAGGGACAGCAGGTGCTGGCTGGCCCGCAGGCCGGCGGCAATATCAGAGCCATCGGCCTCGATGACCGTGGGCTCCACGCCCACGGGCTGCAGCGCGGCGGCAAAGCCTTGCCGGCGCTGGCCGCTGGAGTGGATGCGGGCCGGCTCGGTGATGACCGCCATGCGCCGGTGCCCCAGCTCCAACAGGTGCCGGGCCGCCAGGGCCGCGCCGGCCTGGTCGTCGGTGAGCACGCGGTTGACGGCCGCGGACGGCACGTCCCGGGCCATCAAGGTAATGGGGTACCGGCGCTTTTCCAGGTTCAGGACCAGCCGGTCATCGTGGGCCGCGGTGGCAAAGATGATGCCGTCAATGCCTTTGCGCCGCAGGACGCTGACGTAGCGGGCCTGCTTCTCCGTGTCGTCGCCTACATTGCAAATGACGCAGTTGTAGTTGAGGTGGGCGGCCGCGTCCTCTACGCCCCACGCCACCTCGGCAAAAAAGGGGTTGCTGATGTCCGGCACCAGCAGGGCCAGGAGTCCCGTCCGCTTGGTCATCAGGGCCGAGGCCACCAAGTTGGGCTCGTAGCCCAGGCGGGCCATGGTCTCCTGGACCCGCTGGCGGGTGGCCGGTTTCACGTATGGGCTGTTGTTGATGACGCGGGAAACGGTGGCCAGCGAAACCCCCGCTTCCCGGGCCACGTCGTAGATGGTGACAGACATAACAATCTTATTCCGCCTCGGTGCTGCTGTTCCTTTCCCCGGGCCGCGGTTGGCCGGGCCGCCGGCAGGGTGGTCCGGGTCATGAGGCCGCCGCCGGTTGCCCGGTGGCCATCCCGGGCAGCACGTACATCCCCCGGGGAGAAAACTGCAGCTGCACGGGCGTCCCCGGCGGCAGCACCGGCCCCGCGAGGTTGACGTCCAGCACCATCAGTTGGCCCGCGTCGGTGTCCACCAAGTACTCCGCGCTCATGCCCTGGTAGAAGGCATGCACCACCCGGCCGGGCAGGCCGTGGGCGCCGGGCGCCTGGCCGTTGGCCTGGGCCGGCTGCATGGCGATGGCTTCCGGGCGGACCATGAGGAGGCGGCGCCCGTCCCGCCGGTCTCCGGGCGGATCCGGCACCCGGTACCCTTGCACCCACACCGTGCCGCCCCGGATCTCGGCTTCCACCAGATTGGCGTCGCCGATGAAGCGGGCCACGAAGGCGTTGGCCGGCCGGGTATACAGTTCCTCCGGGCCGCCGATCTGCTGGATGACGCCGTCTTTCATCACCACGATGATGTCGGACAGCGCCAGGGCTTCGGACTGGTCGTGGGTCACATAGATGCTGGTGATGCCCAGCCGCTGCTGCAAGGACCGGAGCTCCTGGCGCACCTGTTTGCGCAGCTTCGCGTCGAGATTGGAGAGAGGTTCGTCCAGGAGCAGCACTTGCGGGCGCATGACCAAAGCCCGGGCCAAGGCCACCCGCTGCTGCTGGCCTCCCGACAGCTGCGAAGGCGCCCGGGATTCCAGCCCCGCCAGGCCCACCTGCTCCAGGGCCTCGGCCACGGCCCGGCGGATCTCCGCCGCCGCCACCCGCAGGTTGCGCAGTCCGTAGGCCACATTCTCAAACACGTTGAGATGGGGAAAGAGCGCGTACGACTGGAACACCATGGTAATGGGCCGCTGGCTGGCCGGCTGGTGGGTCACGTCCTGGTCGCCGATGAACACCCGCCCCTCGCTGACGGTCTCCAGCCCCGCGATGATGCGCAGCGTAGTGGTCTTGCCGCAGCCCGACGGCCCCAGCAAGGTCACCATTTTCTGGGCCGGGATGTCCAAAGACACGTCGTTGACGGCCACCACCTGGCCAAACCGCTTAGTGACGTGTTCAAGCCTTACCGGCGCTCCCATTCCCGTGGCCAGCGGCTGGGTCATGAAAGGTCCACCGTCCTCGACGATTTAGTACGTTGCCATGCGCTGCCCGCGGCGGTTGGTCCGGTGCAGCACCACGTTGAGCAGCAGCACCACCACGGCCATGGCCGCGATGAGGACGCACGACAATGCGGCGCCGCGGCCGATGCTGCCGTGGCCCACCCAGGACAAGATCAGCACCGTGGCCAGGTTGGTGCTGGGCGTCACCAGGAAGATGACCTGGCTGATGGCGGTCATGGCCCGTACGAAGGAAAACATCAAGCCCGAAATCACCGCGGGCACCAGGAGCGGGAACAGGATCCGCCGCAGCGTGGTGACGTTGGAAGCCCGCAAGGTGGTGGAGGCTTCCTCCAGAGACCGGTCGATCTGCTGCAGCGCCGCCAGGCCGCTGCGGATGCCCACGGGCATGTTGCGGAACACAAATGCCAGGATGATGATGAGCTCCGTCCCCGTCAGCCGCAGCGGTCCGTGATGAAAGGCCAGGACGTAGCCGATGCCCATCACCGTGCCCGGCACGGCAAAGGACAGCATGGACGTGAACTCCACGAGAGATCGGCCCGGAAAGCGCAGGCGCCCCACCACGTAGGCGATGAGAAACCCCACCAGAGCCGAGGGCACCGCCGCGAGGGCCGCCAGGCGCGCCGTGTTGAGGAACACGCCGAAGCCGCTGGTGCGCAGCGCCTCGTAATGCTCCAGGGTAAAGGTGTTGTTGAAGCCCCACAGCTTGACGAAGCTGCCGAAGAACACCGACGCGTACAGCATGACGCCCAGCAGCGTCCACAGCCCGAAGGCGACGGTCATGGGGTATTCCAGGAATCCCGGCAAGGGGCTGGGGTTGCCGCCCGACGGCTTGCCCGTCACCGTCACGTAGGAGGCCTGGCGCAGCCAGTAATGCTGCAGCACAAAGACTCCCACGGTCATGGCCAGGAGCACCACGCCGTACACCGCGGCTTCGTGCTGGTTGAAGCGCCCCTCGATGGCAAAGAACACCTCGGTGGGCAGGAAGGGCACGCCGCCTCCCAGGATGAGGGGGTTGCCGAAATCCGCCAAGCTTTCGATGACCGTCAAGAGAAACGCGTTGGCCACGCCGGGCCGCAAAAGCGGCCACGTCACCGTGTGAAACAGGCGCCACCGGGAGGCCCGCAGCGTCTGGGCCGCTTCCTCCATGGCGGGGTCCAGAGACCGCACCACGCCCGTCAGCACCAGGTAGGCTAAAGGCGTAAAGGCCAGGACCTGCGCGACGCCGACGCCCAGGGGCCCGTAAAACGCGTTGGTGGACAAGCCCAGCAGCTGGTTGGTGATGAGCCCCTGCCGCCCGAACATGTAGATCATGGATAAGCCCAGGACAAAGGGCGGCGTGATCATGGACAAGGTGGAGAAGGGGCCCATCAGGGAGCGGATGGGAAACCGGCTGCGCTGCGCGAGGAGGGCAAAGGCCAACCCCAGGGCGGTGGACAGCACTCCCACGCTCAAGGCCAGGAGCACGCTGTTGCGCAGGGCGCCGAAGCCGGTGCTGAGGGCCGAGAGGCAATACGCGCCCAGGCCGATGATGACCGAACGCAAGGCTTGGCGGGCCAAGGGGATGTCGCCCCAAAGGGACTGAAGCGGGAAGGCCAGCACCGCCGCGAGACTGCCCACCCAGAGCGCGACGCGGCGCTCGCTGATCTCGGTCCACGGGTTTTCAAACAGGAAAAAGGTGGGCGAGCGCAGGGTCTGGCGGAAGACGTCCAACGTGAACTCGTCTCTAACCCAGACGCTGGTGGTCAGTACCACCGCAAGGGGATAAAGGATGAAGACGGCGATGAAGGCGGCCAACCATAAGATCGCGCCCCCTGCAAAGGGCTCCACCCGCAGCCAGCCGCTGTAGGACAGCCCCATACCCGCCACGCTCAGGAAGCCGAGGAACACCAGCAGGGCACCCAGGCCGAAGGGCTGGCCCTGGGCCAGCACGTGGCCCGCGGTGACGGCGCCCCCCGCGGCGGCCACCAGGACCATGGCCCGGCCCGCGGCCCGGTGGGGCACCGGCGGGCGGCCCAGGAACAGGAGGAGGCCGGCCAGCGCCAGGGCGGCCGCGATGGGCCACGCCTCGCCTACAAGCCGCAGTCCGGTGCGGGCCGCATCGTACTCCAGCACGTTCACGCCCTGGCGGGACCAGGGCAGCCCCAGGCCGGCTGCAAGGATGAGCAGGGCCCACCAAAAGCCGGCGCCCAAGGGGCCGCGGTCCGCCGCCGTATACGCAGGCTGCTGGGGAATCGACGGTGCCGACAAAGGATCAACCCCCGCGTCGGGGTGGGGGAAGGGCGCCGACGCGCCCCCCCTCCACCCGCCTAGGCAACGTCCAGACCGGTGCTCCGCCCGCGCCGGTGCTCCCGGGCGCGGCGGGCACCGGACGGTCTTGGCAAATCACCCGCGGGGCCGCGGCATCGGGTAGATCTCGCTGGTCCAGCGGCCCACGACCGCGTCCCGCACCGCCGGGTCGCCCCAGTGCGCGAAGTCGTAGGGGATCACCCGCACTTCGTCAAAGCGGGGGGCGTGCTCCGGCAAGGGCGTGTGCACGTTGGTGGGCAGCTGGTACGACTCGCCCCGTTGCGCGGCCAGCACCTGGGCCTCGGGCGACAGGGCCCACTCGATGAAACGAATGGCGCCTTCGCGGTTGGGGCCGTTGCGCACCAGGCTCAGGCCGCCGATCTCGAATCCCGTGCCGTCCGCGGGCGCCCGCACGCTGACGGGAAAGCCTTGGATGGCCTGGTGGAGGGCGTCGTGCATAAAGGTGACGCCGATGGCCACCTCGCCGCGGCCCGCCAAGAGCCCCGGCTCCGCGCCCGCCCGGGTATACTGGGCGATGTTGAGGTGCAGGTCCCGCAGCAGTTTCCACCCTTCCTCATCGCCGTAGATCTGCAGGATGGTGGCCAGCATGGTGTAGCCGGTGCCCGACGTGTTGGGGTTGGGCATGGCCACCAGGCCCCGGTACACGGGGTTCGTCAAGTCCTTCCACGTGCGGGGGATGGGCAGGCCCATGCTTTCCAGCATCTGGTCGTTGACGGCCCAGCCCAAGATCCCGGCGTACAGGGGCAGGTACGACTCGCCGGTGACTTGCCGGAACGCGGGGATAAGATCGTCCCACGACGACGGCCGGTAAAACTCTGTCAAACCTTCCGCGAAGGCCACAAAGTGGGGATCGCCGGTGCCTCCGAACCACACGTCAAAAGTGGGGTTGTTGCGCTCGGCCCTAAGGCGCGCCAAACCCTCGCCGCTGCTCAGGCGGATGTACTCCAAATTGATCCCGGTGGCCTTGGGAAACTCGTCCTTGATCACGTCGCACCAGACGACGCTGGGGCTGCAGAGGACCGTCACAGTGCCCTGCGCGTTCGCCGGCGGCACCAGGAGCAGCCCGGTCCCCAGCAGGAAGCACACCGCCCACCACATCAGCCGTTGCCGTTTCGACAATCCCGTCGCCCTCCTTACTCGTTTGGATTGTATTGTGCTGTTGCACCCGGATTGCCGGGACAGCGCCGCGCGGAAGCGCTTACAACCCTTGGGAAAAAGAATGCCCCATCGCGCCCGGCACCGGGCGCCGCCGGCCGGGAACTGGCGCCGCTGCGCAAGCCGGCTGGGAACGGGCGTGACTGCGCAATTCGCACTCTCCGATTAGAAGGGTACATTCAACATCATTGCGTGAACCCCTCTTTAAAAGCACTCCCACAGAAAATTCCCGCAGAACGCCGGCAAGGGCGGAAAGCCAGAAGGGCGCCGGTGGCCCCACTGCGCGCCCTTCCGGAGTCATCCCCGCAGCCCGAGCGCGCCCACCTGGCCCAGGGCTCGAAACGATGGTACGCTAGCTTTGGTTGAGAAACGAACTCGATCGGAAGGAGCTTGAGATGACCCAGTATCGCTTGTTGGTCAGCGATGTGGACGGGACGCTGCTGGACAGCCGCCACCGGCTGTTGCCGGAAAACGCCGCCGCGATCCGGGCGCTGCGGGCGCAAGGGGCGCTGTTCACCCTGGCCACCGGCCGCATCGAACGGGCGGTGCGGCCCTTTGTCGAGGAGCTGGAGCTGGACCTGCCCCTCATTTTGTACAACGGAGCCCGGGTGGTGGACCCGCGCACGGGCCAGTGCCTGTGGCAGGCCCACTTGCCCGACGCGGCCGTGGAGGCTGCCTTGGTTCTGCTGCGGGAGTTTCCCATGGACGTCAACCTGTACTCGGCAGGCCAGCTGTTCGTCGAGGCCATCACCCCGCGGGTGCAGGCCTACATGGCCCAGGACGGCATCAGCGCCCGCGAGGTGGGGGACTTGTTGACCTTCTTCCGCACCCGGCGCCCCGGACCGGTGACGAAGCTGCTGATGATCGGGGACGAGCCCGCCTTTGCCGCGTTTGCCCAGGCCTTGGCCCAGCGGTTGGGGGATCCGATGCCAGTCTACTTAGTGAAATCGTATCCCATTTACTTGGAAATGCTGCCCGCGGACGCGTCAAAGGGGCAGGGGCTGCGCCACTTGTGCCGGCACTTGGGGATTCCCCTGGAGCAGGTGGTGGCGGTGGGCGACGCGCCCAACGATTTGGACATGCTCCAGGCCGCCGGTCTGGGCGTGGCGGTGGCCAACGCCCATCCCGACGTGCTGGCCGCGGCCGACTACATCGCCCCCGCGGGCGATGACGCCGGCGTCGCCCACGTGATCCGCCGGTTTTTCCTGGATTCGCCCTAAAGGAGAAGCGCCTGAGCCCCAAATTGTCCGCCGGCGGCCCGCGCCCGGCCCCCCTCCGGCCGTCCTCTCTTGACGCGAAAGAGATAGAAGCGAATGGAATTGGCGGCAGGAGTCTGGGGATTGGCGTCGAAAGGGCGAAAATGTAACCGCTTACAATTCCCCGGCGGCGTGGCCGCCGAGGACGGCGCACCACTTGGCTGCTGATCGCCGCCGGCCAATGGGGGATGGGCATGGCAGGGGCGACCATGGAGGCGGCCGTCTTCCTCGGGGAAGGACGGCTGGCTGTTAAAACGGTCCCGGTGCCCCGCATCCGCCGGGATGACGACGTGCTCCTCAAGGTGCTGGCCTGCGGGGTGTGCGGCACCGACCTGCACATCCTCTCGGTGCCCCCAGGCCACCCGGCGACGCCCAACACCATCCTGGGCCACGAGTACACCGGCGAAGTGGTGGAAGTGGGCCCCGCCGTGACCCATCTGAAACCCGGCGACCGGGTCGTGGTGGACGCGAACATCGAGTGCGGCACCTGCATCTACTGCCGTTCCGGCCGCGCCCACATGTGCGAGCACATGACGACCCTGGGCATTTTCGAAGACGGCGGCTTTGCCCCCTACAGCGTCGCCCCCGCGCGGGCGCTCCATCCCATTGACCCCTCCGTTCCGCCCCATCTCGCTGCCTTCGCGGAACTGTTGTCCTGCGTCGTCAACGGCGCGCGTAAAGTGAGGATAGGCCCCGGCGACGGGGTGGTGGTTCTGGGCGCCGGCCCGGCCGGCCTCCTTTTCATCCAGCTGGCCCGGGCTGCGGGCGCGCGGGTGGTGGCGGTGGAGGTAAGCCCCTACCGGCAGCGGTTCGCCCGGGAGGCGGGGGCGGAACTGGTGGTCGATCCGTCCGCGGGCGATGTGGAGCAGGCGGTGCGGGATGTGACGCGCGGCGGCGCCGACGTGGTCATTGACGCGGTAGGCAGCTTGTTGGCCCTCGCCTTGCGCCTGGTGCGCCGGCAGGGGCAGGTGCTGCTCTTTGGCATGGACGCGACGGCCACCGCCCGGGTGCCCCAGGTGGAGATTACCCGCAACGAAATCGAGGTGCGGGGCACCTACATCGCCGACGGCACGTTTCCCGACGCGATCCGCCTCATCGAGGCGGGAGTCCTGCCTTTAGAAAAACTCATCACCCATCGGGTTTCCCTGCAGGCGCTCCCCGGCGCGCTGGATGCCCTGAGGCGCCGGGAGGCCATCAAGGTCATCGTGGAGCCCTGAGCGGCCCGCGGGCCCGGGCCCTTGGCGGGCGTGGGAGCATGGACGGGGGGGATGCATCCGAAGCGCTGGGACAAGTTTCCATGCAGTGGAAGTCGGCAGAGTTGAATCAACCTTTCCGGGAGGATGGGAACCGTGCGCAGGATCTTGTCGATTCTGTTGGTCGCGGTGCTGGCGCTGGCGCTGGTGGTGCCGGCCTTCGCGCAGGGCGTCAACCGCGGCGACATCCGCATCATTGTGGTGACCCACGGCACCGCCGCGGACCCCTTCTGGTCCGTGGTGGCCCGGGGCGTGGATGAAGCGGCCCGGGACATGGGTGTGCGGGTCGAATACCGGGCTCCGGAAACCTTTGACATGATCCAGATGTCGCAGCTCATCGACGCGGCCGTCGCGGCCCGCCCGCACGGTCTGGTGGTGTCGATTCCTGATCCCGACGCGCTGGAAGCTTCCATCCGTGGCGCGGTGGCGGCCGGCATTCCCGTCATCTCCATCAACTCTGGTTCCGATGTGAGCCGGGACTTCGGCGCGTTGCTGCATGTGGGCCAGGAGGAGTACCTGGCGGGCCGGGGCGCGGGCGAGCGGATGCGGGAGGCCGGCGTCACCAAGGCCGTGTGCGTCAACCACGAGGTGGGCAACTTGGCCTTGGACCAGCGGTGCGACGGCTTTGCCGACGGCCTGGACGGCCAGGTGGAGGTGCTGGGCGTCCACGGCGACTTCACGGAGATCCGCAACGCAGTCGAGATTTACCTGCGGCGCAATCCCGACGTGGAGGGCATCCTGACGCTGGGCCCTGTGGGTTCGGATCCCACGCTGGCAGCCCTGGAGTCGGTGGGGCGAGTGGGCCAGGTGCAGTTCGGCACCTTTGACTTGTCCCCGGCTATCCTGGAGGCCCTGGACGCGGGCCAGATGAGCTTTGCCATCGACCAGCAGCAGTACCTGCAAGGGTACCTGCCCATCGTTTTCTTGACGCAGTACGCCCTCTACGGCGTCATGCCGGCCGTTCAGGTGTACACGGGCCCCGGCTTCGTCACCCAGGACAATGCCGCCCAGGTCATGGCCCTCAGCGAGGCGGGCTTCCGGTGAGCCGGCAGCCGGCCCATTCGGCGGGCGCAGGGACCCCTCGTCCCTGCGCCCCCTGTTGGTGAGGTACGATGGCGCGAGCGGATGTAGGCCTGCGGGCTGAGCAGCGGCTTAAACCCTTGCATCCCTTTCAGCGGCTGCTGAACCGGCCGGACTTCGGCGCCATTGGCGGCGTGGTGCTGGTCTACGCCGTGTTTGCCGTGGTGGCAGGGGATCAAGGGTTCCTGTCGGTCCGGGGAACCGTCAACTATCTGGAGGTCGCGGCCCTCTTGGGGATCAACTCGGTGGCCGTGTCCCTCCTGATGATTGCCGGGGAATTTGACCTGTCGGTGGGGTCCATGATCGGGGCGGCCGGCATGGCCATCGCAATCATGCTGGTGGAGTTCGGCTGGCCCCTGTGGCTGACCATCCTATTGGCCTTTGCCTTTGCCGCGCTGGTGGGCTGGTTTAACGCGACGCTGGTGCTGCGCACGGGGCTGCCGTCGTTCATCGTCACCCTGGGCTCTTTGTTCATGCTGCGGGGCCTGACCATCGGCATCACCCGTTGGGTCACGGGGCGCACCATCGTATCGGGCGTCAAGCGGGTGGTGGAAGGGGACTGGCTGTACCCGCTGTTCACCGCGACGCCCCTGGGCCTGCCCATGTCGGTGTACTGGTGGGTAGCCTTGACGGCGCTGGCGTCGTGGGTGCTCTACCGCACCCAGTTTGGCAACTGGATTTTCGGCGTCGGCGGCAACCCTCAAGCGGCCCGCAACGCGGGGGTGCCCGTGGGCCGGGTCAAGACCATCCTTTTTATCGCCACCGCCGCCTCCAGCACCCTGGTCGCGGCCCTGACGGTGCTCACCGCGGGCTCCGCGGACGTGCTGCGGGGCCAGCAAAAGGAATTTGAAGCCATCATCACCGCGGTCATCGGCGGCAACTTGCTGACGGGCGGCTACGGTTCGGTGCTGGGCGCGAGCCTGGGGGCTCTCATCTTTGGCATGGTGCGGCAAGGCTTCTTCTTCACCGGTGTCCACACCGACTGGTTTCAGGTGTTCTTGGGGGCTATGCTGCTCATCGCGGTGCTGTTTAACAACTACTTGCGCAAGAAGGCGATGACGAGCCGATGACGACGCCGACCTTGGAAGCCCGCCACATTCACAAGCATTTCGGGCCGGTGATCGCCCTGCAGGACATTTCCATGGCCGTCTACCCGGGGGAAGTCCATTGCCTTTTGGGGGACAACGGCGCCGGGAAGTCCACGCTCATCAAGATCTTCTCGGGCGTCCACGAACCTACCCGGGGCCAGCTCTTTTTTGAGGGGCGGGAGGTGCGGTTCCGCTCCCCCAAGGACGCCATCGATCTGGGCATCGCCACGGTGCACCAGGACCTGGGGATGATTCCCCTCATGAGCATCGCCCGCAACTTTTTCCTGGGCCGGGAGCCCGTCAAGGGCTGGGGCCCCTTCCGCCGGGTGGATATCGCCTGGGCCGAACGGGTGACCCGGGAAGAGCTGCGCAAGATCGGCATCGAGCTGCGGGACGTGAACCAGGCCGTAGGCACCTTGTCGGGGGGCGAGCGCCAGTCGGTGGCCATCGCCCGGGCCGTGTATTTCGGCGCCAAGGTGCTCATCTTGGATGAGCCCACCAGCGCCCTGGGGGTCAAGGAAGCGGGCGTGGTGCTGCGCTACATCGCCCAGGCCCGGGCCAACGGCCTGGCGGTCGTTTTCATCACCCACAACGCCCACCACGCCTTGGCCGTGGGCGACCGGTTCACCGTCCTCAACCGGGGTGTCAGCTACGGCACCTTCGCCAAAGACGAGATCAGCCGCGAAGAGCTCTTGTCCATGATGGCGGGGGGCGAGGAGCTGGCGCAGCTGTCCGAGGAACTGCAGGAGCTGGCCAGGGCCGGGGGCACTCGCGACGCCCATCCCCGGGCAGGCGAGGCCGGCGGCTGAGGAGGATCCCGGGGGGATGCTGCCGCCGCCGGCCACCGCCGCCTGTCCCCGGGAACGGCCCGGGCGCTGCGGGGGAGGAGAAAAAAAGGAAATCTCCGGCGCAGATGGAATCATCTCGCGGCAGGTATGTAAGCGCTTACGTTTTTGCGAAAGGCGGGATCCGGATGCAGACGGTGCGGATGACGGTGGGCCAGGCCATCGTGCGCTTCTTGGCGCGCCAGTACGTCGCGCGGGACGGCCAGGAGCAGCCCTTCTTCGCGGGCGTGCTGGGCATCTTTGGCCACGGCAACGTGACGGGCCTGGGCCAGGCCTTGGAGGAGCTGGGCGAGCTGACCTACTACGCGCCCCGCAATGAGCAGGCCGCGGTGCATATCGCCGCAGGCTACGCCAAGATGAAAAACCGGCTGCAGACTTTCGCCTGCACGTCGTCCATCGGTCCCGGCGCCACCAACATGGTGACGGGCGCGGCCATGGCCACCATCAACCGGCTGCCGGTGCTGCTTTTGCCGGGCGACATTTTCGCCACCCGGCTGCCCCATCCGGTGCTGCAGGGTCTGGAGCACCCCCACAGCCAGGACGTGAGCGTCAATGACGCCTTCCGGCCCGTGTCGGTATACTGGGACCGCATCTACCGGCCCGAGCAGCTGCTCGCGGCCCTGCCCCGGGCCATGCAGGTGCTGACGGACCCCGCCGCCACGGGCACCGTCACCCTTTGCCTCCCCCAGGACGTGCAGACGGAGGCCTACGACTTCCCGGCCCACTTCTTCGAAAAGCGGGTGTGGACCATCCACCGCACCACGCCGCCCGCACCGGCGCTGGCCGCGGCGGTGGCGCTGATCCAGCAGGCCCAGCGGCCCCTGATCGTGGCCGGCGGCGGCGTCATCTATTCGGAAGCCTCCGAGGCGCTGGGCGACTTCGCCTCCCGGTTTGGCGTGCCGGTGGTGGAAACCCAGGCGGGCAAGGGCGCCCTGCCGTGGAATCACCCGTGGAACGCGGGTCCCGTCGGCGTCAACGGCGGCCTGGCTGCCAACAGGCTGGCTGCGGAGGCGGACCTGGTCATCGGCGTGGGCACGCGCTTCTCGGATTTCACCACGGCGTCCATGACCGCGTTTCAGCATCCGGATGTGAAGTTCATCGGCATCAATGTAGCGCCCTTGGATGCCTACAAGTTGGGGGCCCTGGCCCTGGTGGGCGACGCCCGCGAGACCTTGCGGGCGCTGGCGGACCAGCTGGCCGCGGCCGGCCGCCGGCCGTCGGAAGCCTACCGGGAGCGGGTGGCCGCGCTCAAGGCCCAGTGGGACGCCGAAGTGGACCGGCTGCGCACGGAGCGCCCGGGCGACAAGCTGACCCAGGCCAACGTGCTGGGCATTGTCAACGACGCTGCGGGGCCGCGGGACGTGGTGCTCAATGCTGCGGGCAGCATGCCGGGGGATTTGCTGAAGATATGGCGCCCCGTAGATCCCAAGGGCTATCACCTGGAGTACGGCTACTCGACCATGGGTTACGAGATCCCCGCCGGGCTCGGCGTCAAGATGGCTGCGCCCGACCGGGACGTGTTCGTCATGATCGGCGACGGCAGCTACCTCATGATGAACACGGAGATCGTCACCACCCTCCAGGAAGGTTGCAAGCTCATCATCGTGCTGGTGGACAACGGCGGGTTCCAGTCCATCCATGGCCTGCAGACGTCGTCGGGGTCGCCGTCCTTCGGCAACGAACTGCGTTTCCGGGAGGAGGGCACCGGCCGGCTGACGGGCCAGTACATCCCCATCGACTACGCCGCCAACGCAGCCAGCCTGGGCGCGCTGACTTTCCGGGCCGACGACGAGGCGTCGTTGCGGGAGGCGCTGCAAAGGGCCAAGGAAGCCGACCGCACGGTGCTCATCCACGTCACCGTCGATCCGGAGGCGCGGGTGCCCGGCTACGGGGCGTGGTGGGACGTGCCCATCGCGGAAGTGTCGGGGCAGGAGCGGGTGCAGCAGGCCCGGGCGGCCTACGTGGAGGCCCGGCGGCGGCAGCGCTACTACTACTGATGCGGGGAGGTGTCCGCGTGGCCAGTCGGCTTTTGATTCGGCCGGGCGGGGACGCCCGCACGCCCATCCGCATCACCCCGCAGGACGCGGGCTGGGAGTACGTGAGCTTCTCGGTGCACGCGCTGGCCGCGGGCGAGTCGCTCCAGGACGCGACGGGCGGGGAAGAGGTAGGTCTGGTGCTCTTGGGGGGCCGGGCCACGGTGCGCTCCAGCGCGGGCACGTGGGAGCATATCGGCGGCCGGGCGGACGTATTCGATGGCCTGCCGTGGGCGGTGTATTTGCCGCCGGGCGTGGAGTTTGAGGTGCACGCCGAAACGGACCTGCAGTTGGCCCGGGGTGGCGCCCCGGCGGCCAAGGGCGCGGCGGCCCGGCTCATCCGGCCCGAAGACGTAGAAGTCGTGCAGCGGGGCAGCGGCAGCGCGCAGCGCCGCATCCACAACATCTTGATGGGCAACTTGCCGGCGGAGCGGCTGCTGTTGGTGGAAGTCATCACCCCCGGGGGCAACTGGTCCAGCTACCCGCCCCACAAGCACGACACTCACCGCCCGCCCGAGGAGACCTACCTGGAAGAGGTGTACTACCACCGCCTCCAGCCCGCGAACGGCTTTGCGCTGCAGCGGGTGTACACCGACGATCGGTCGCTGGATGCGACGCTGGCCGTAGGCGACGGCGAGGCGGTGCTGGTGCCCCGGGGCTACCACCCCGTGGCGGCGCCGCCCGGTTTCGACCTGTACTACCTCAACGTCATGGCGGGACCGGAGCGGGATTGGAAGTTCCACATCGACCCGGACTTTCGCCGGCTGGCCGGCGAGATGGGCCAGCAGCCGGCAGCAAAATGACGAGCAGGAGCGTGGCCAAGCCGGTGGGAAGCAAACTGGAACAACTGCATGTGGGTGTCATCGGTGTGGGGCGCATGGGCGCGTGCCACGCCCGCAACTTGGCAGGGCGCATCCCCGGCGCGCGGCTGGTGGCCTTGGCGGACCCCGACGCGGCCGCCCGGGAGCGGCTGCGGGCGGAGCTGGGGGTGCCCTTTGGATACGACGACTTTCGCGAACTGGTCCACCGGGACGACGTGGATGCGGTCGTCATCGCCACGCCCGTGGAAATTCGCGAGGAGATCGTGCGGGAGTGTGTCGCGGCGGGCAAGCACATCTTTTCCGAGAAGCCCGTCGCGGCGGATCTGGCCACAACGCGGCGCATCCGCCGGTTGCTTTCGGGCGCGGGGGTCAAGTACCAACTGGGCTTTATGCGCCGGTTTGACCCCGGCTACGCCTACGCCTACGAGCAGATCCAAGGGGGCCGCATCGGCCAGCCGGTGCTCATCCGCCTGACCAGCCGGGATGCCTCCGGCCCGCCGGTGTCCTATGTGCGCACCAGCGGCGGCTTGTTTGTGGATTCGTCGGTGCACGACTTCGATCTGGCCCGCTGGCTCATGGGCGACGAGGTGGCCTCGGTGTTCGCCCTGGGCGGCCGGTTTGTGTACCACGACTACGCGGCGGCCGGCGACATCGACACCGGCGTCGTCGCCTTGCACTTCCGGCGGGGCGGCCTGGGCCTCCACGACAATTCCCGCCATTCGGGCTACGGCTACGACATCCGCACCGAAATCTTGGGCACCGAGGGCGCCATCCAGGTGGGCTACCTGGAAAGCCGGCCGGTGGTGGTGCTGCAGGACGGCCGCGTGGGCCACGACACCGTGGCGGACTTCCTGGAGCGGTTCCGGGACGCGTATCTGGCCGAGATGCAGCATTTCGTCGACTGCCTGCACCGGGGTGAGGAGCCGGCGGTGGGCGTGGAGGACGGGGAGCGTTCCCTGGAAATCGCCCTGGCCGCGCTGGCCTCGCTGCGCACGGGCCAGCCCCAGCCGGTGCCCGTGCCAGGCGATCCCGACACCCTTGAGCGCGCCGGTGGCGACGGGCAGGAGGTGGCGTGACCATGCGGGTGGGGACGGCCCCTATTACCTGGGGCGTATGCGAAATCCCCGGCTGGGGCCCGCAGCTGCCCTACGGGCAGGTGCTGGACGAGATGGCGGCCGCGGGATACGAGGGGACGGAGTTGGGGCCCGCGGGCTATTTGCCCGCGGATCCGGCCCGGCTCCGGGACGAACTGGCCCGGCGCAACTTGACCATGATCGCCGCCTTCGTGCCGGTCAACTTCCGGGACACCGCGGCCCATAGGGCGTCCCTGGCCGTGGTGGACGAGACCGCCCGCTTGCTGTCGGCCCTGGGGGCCCGGCACATCCTGCTTTCCGACGAGGGCGACGACTTGCGGCGGGCCATCGCCGGGCGGACGGCGGAAACCGCCGTCCAGGGCATGGCGGCGGAGCAGTGGCGGGCCTTTGTGGCCGGGCTTCACCAGGCTGCGGACCGCTGCCGGGACTTGGGCCTCACGGTGAGTTTCCACCCCCACGGCGGCACCTACATCGAGCACCCCGCGGAAGTGGCGCGCTTGCTGGAGTCCACCGACCCCGACCGCATCCGCCTGTGCCTGGATACGGGCCACACGGCCTTTGGCGGCGGCGACCCGCTGGAGATGGTCCAGCGGTACGGGTCCCGGGTGGGCCTGGTGCACCTCAAGGACATCGCCATGGATCGGCTGCGGGCAGGCATCGCCCAGGGCAAAGGCTACACGCCCCTGGCCCAGGAAGGCGTGTTTGTGGAACTGGGCACGGGCTCCCTGGACCTGCCTGCCATCATCGGCGCGCTGCAAGAGGCGGGCTACGACGGCTGGCTGGTGGTGGAGCAGGACCGGGTCGTGCAGCCCGGTGAGGACACCCTGGCGGTGGCCGTGCGCAACCGGCAGTGGCTGCGGGACCACGTGGGGCTGTAGCCATAAGGACGCGGCCTGGCGGACGGCGGCGGGCGTGGCGTCCAGGCGGGGCGACCGAGGGGCTGTGGACCGGAGGCTCCGGGCCGCAGCGTCGCGGACGGCGGGGCTGGGTGTCTCGGGCAGCACAGGGAGGCGGGCTTTATGGAAGTGTTGACCGTGGGCCGGGTCATCGTGGACATCTACGCCAACGAACTGCACCGGCCCCTGGAGGAAGTGGAGACCTTTTCCAAGTACCTGGGCGGCTCGGCGGCCAACATCGCGGTGGGCCTGGCCCGGCTGGGCCATCATTGCGGCCTCATCAGCCGGGCGGGCGACGACGGCCACGGCCGGTTTCTCCGGCGGTATCTGGAGGAGTCGGGGGTGGACACCCGCTTTGTGGCGGTGGTTCCCCGCTACCGGACGGGCCTGGCCTTCGCGGCCCTCTTTCCGCCCCAGGACTCGCACGTGCTCTTTTACCGGGACCCGTGCGCGGACACCCAGGTGGAGCTGTCGGACCTGGACCTGGAAACGGTCCTCAACGCCCGCATGCTGGTGGTCACCGGGACCGCCCTGGCCAAAAGCCCCCTGCGGGAAGTGGTGCTGCACCTGTTGCGGGGCCGGCACCGCCGGGGCGCCCTGAACGTAATGGACATCGACTACCGCCCGGGCCTGTGGGCCAGCGACACTGAGCGCCTGGTCTACTACGACATCGCGGGCCGCCTGTGCCATGTGCTCATCGGCAACGAGGTGGAGGTGGCGTTCCTGTCGGCCGCGGTGCGGGAAGCCGGAGGGGTGGAGGTGCCCGCGGCCGAGCGGGCGGCGGTGGCGGGGGCCAAGGCCGCCGGGGTGGAGGAGTTGGACGCCATGGCCCGGGTGCTGGTGGAAGCAGGCACGTCCCAGGTGGTGGTCAAGCTGGGGGCCGACGGCGCCATGGTGGTGACGCCCGAGGGGCGCATCCAGAAGCCGGGCTTTCCCGTGGACGTGGTCAACACCTTGGGGGCGGGCGACGGCTTCGCCGCCGGCTACTGCGCGGGCCTGCTCCGGGGCTGGCCCTTGGAGCGGTGCCTGGAGTACGGCAACGCCACGGGCGCCATCGTCGTCAGCCGCCACGGCTGCGCCCCCGCCATCCCCACCGTGGGGGAGTTGGACGAATTCTTGCGGGAGAGGACGAAAGCATCATGAAACCGGCTCAAGAGCCGCCGGCCCCTGCGCCGGCAGCGCCGCAGCCGCAAAGGGCCGTGGCGTGGACGGCCGACAGCCCGGGCAAGGCCTTGCGCCTGGGCCGCCTGTTTGACAGGGCCAGCGGCCGCTCGGTGGTGGTGGCCATTGACCACGCCTTGGACCACGGCCCGCTCCCGGGCCTGGACGACATGGAGCGGACCATCGCCAGGCTGATGGAGGACCCGCCCGACGGCCTCATCGTGCGGCCGAGCACCCTAAAGCGGCATCACCGCCTGCTCGCGGGCCGGGGCGGCCCCGCCCTCATCGCGGCTTTGGATTCCCGCATGACCGCCTCTTTGCCCGGGGGCGACACCCTGGGGGAGGAGCACCGGCTGGTGGCGAAGGTCGAGGAGGCCTTGGCCCTGGGGGCCGACGCGGTCAAGGTGTTGCTGATCTTTGGGCGAAAGGATCTGCGGGTGCACGCGGAAAACCTGGAGCGGGCAGCCCGGGTCATCGCCGCGGGCGACCGGTGGGGCGTGCCCGTGATGGTGGAGACGGTGCTCTGGGGTTTGGGCGTGCCCAAGGAACGGCAGCACGACCCCCAATGGGTGCGCCACATCGCCCGCGTCGGCACCGAGCTGGGGGCGGACATCATCAAGGCGCCGTACCCGCCCGAGGGATTTGCCCGGCTGGTGCAGCAGCTGCCGGTGCCCGTCATGATCTTGGGCGGCGGGCGGACGGCCACGGAGGAAGCCTTTTACGAAACCGTGTCCCGGGCCGTGGCCGACGGGGCGGCGGGCGTGGCCATCGGCCGCAACGTGTGGCAGCATGCCGACCCGGCGCGGGTGGTGCGCCGGCTGAAGGAAATCGTGCACGGCAGAAAACAGGAGGTGTGAGCCTATGGCCACGGCGCAGCCGCAGGCCGACGTGGTGCGCCTGCGCAACTTCATCGGCGGAGAGTGGGTTGAGCCCGAAGCCACCGGCAGCGAACCCGTGTACAATCCCGCGACGGGCGAGGTCATCGCCCAGGTGCCCCTTTCCAGCGGGGCCGACGTGGACCGGGCCGTCAAAGCCGCGGCGGCCGCCTTTGACCCGTGGCGGGAGACGCCTGTGTTCCAGCGGGCGCGGCTGATGTTCCGCTATAAGCAGCTGTTGGAGGAGCACGCGGACGAACTGACCGCCCTCATCACCCGGGAGCACGGCAAGACGCTGGCCGAAGCCCGGGCCGAGCTGGAGCGGGGCATCGAGGTGGTGGAGTTCGCAGCCGGCATCCCCACGCTGATCATGGGCCGGACCTTGGAGCTGGTGGGCACCGGCGTCGACGCGGAGATGTACCGGCAGCCCTTGGGCGTGTGCGTGGGCATCTGCCCCTACAACTTCCCGGCCATGATCCCCATGTGGATGTTTCCGCTGGCCATCGCCTGCGGCAACACCTTTGTGCTCAAACCGTCGGAGCGGACGCCCCTGACGGCCATGCGCCTGGCGGAGCTGCTGGCCGAGGCCGGCGCGCCCGCGGGCGTCTTTAACGTGGTCCACGGCGCCCGGGAGACGGTGGACGCGCTGCTGGCCCATGAGGAAGTGCGGGCCGTTTCCTTCGTGGGGTCGCAGCCGGTGGCGGCCTACATCTACCGCACCGCCGCGGCCTATGGCAAGCGGGTGCAGGCGCTGGCCGGGGCCAAGAACCACATGATCGTGCTGCCCGACGCGGATCTGGACTACACCACCGAGGCCATCATCGGCTCCTCCTTCGGCAGCGCGGGACAGCGCTGCATGGCGGGCAGCGTCTTGGTGGCCCAGCAGGATGTGGCCGACCGCATCCTGGAACGCCTGGCGGACCGCTCCAGCCGCCTCAAGATCGGCCCCGGCGACGAGCCCGGCGTCGAGATGGGGCCCCTTATCCGCGACCAGCACCGGGAACGGGTCAAAGGCTATATCGATCTGGGCGAGGAAGAGGGGGCGCACCTTATTCACGACGGGCGCAAAACGCCGGTGCCCCCGCGGGGCTTCTTCCTGGGGCCCACCATCTTTGACCACGTGCAACCCGACATGCGCATCGCCCGGGAAGAAATCTTTGGCCCCGTGCTGGCCACGGTGCGGGTCAAGGACGTGGAGGAAGGGATCAGCCTCATCAACCGGTCCGCCTACGGCAACGGCGCGGTCATCTTTACCCGCAGCGGCGCGGCGGCCCGGGCTTTCCGGCGCCACGCGAAGGCGGGGATGCTGGGCATCAACATCGGCGTGCCCGCGCCGGTGGCGGTCTTCCCCTTTACCGGCTGGCGCAATTCCTTTTACGGCGACCTCCACGCCAACGGCGAAGACGCCATCAACTTCTACACCGACCGCAAGGTGGTCACCACCCGCTGGTTGTGAGCGCGCGGGCGGGGGACGGCCCAGGCGGCCCGTCCCCCGGCGACATGGGCTGGCGCCCCGGCCCGCGCGCGGCCGGCGCGTCGCCCCCTGTGTCTGCTAGTAGTACGTCTTTTGCTTGTCTTCCACTTGGGCCAACAGTTGCAGCCGGGCCGCCGCGGTGTCGCCCAGGATGGCGGCCACCGCGCTGATGAGCAGGGTGATGAGGGTGATGGGCGCGGCGTAGGCGCCGACCAGGGAGTCGCCGGCGGCCGGCGCCACCAGGTCCACCGTGGCCAGCTCCGACAAAGGGGATCCGTAGGCTTCGCTGACGGCCACGATGGGATACCCCAGGGAGCGGGCGTAGCCCACCGTCTCGATGAGCCGCCGGTCGTGGCGGGCCAGGCCGATGGCCAGCACCACGCCCCCTTCCCGCACTAAGGCCAGGTGGTCCAGGAGGCTGGAGTCCGCCCCGGTAAAGACGTAGACGTGGGGCAGGAGCTTCTTTAAGTGGTAGCCCGCGTGCATGGCCAGGGCCGCGGCCTGGCGAAAGCCCAGGACGGTCACGGACTGGCTGCCGCACAGCCAGCGGGCGGCCTGCTCCACATCTTCCCAGTTCAGCTGCTGGGCCAGGCGGCGCAAGTTGTCCAGTTCCGCCGCAATGAGCTGGCGGCCCGGCGCCTGCGGGGGCGCGGCTTCCTCTTCGGGCTCCGCCGCCCGCCAGTCCGCGGTCACAATTTCCCGCAGCCGTTCCCGCAGGTGGTTGAAGCTGGCGAAGCCCAGCTTGGGGGCGAGGCGGATGACGGTGGCCTTGCTTACGCCCGCGGCCCGGGCGATCTCCTCGGCGGTGAGGAAGGCCGCGTCCCGGTAAGAAGCGATCAAGTAGTCGCACAGCCGCTGCTCGCCGGGGGTGGCGCGCGACTGGCGGAAGGTGGTGAGCCGCAGCAACAAGTCCCGTTTGGCGTTGCCCGGCCGGGGGTCCGTCGGCGTTTCATCCAGCGCCATAGGGGAAAATTTCACCCCCTTCGCGCCCAACCCCTGCCGGCCGGGAGGCGCCGCGGGTCCTCAGCGGCGCGAAGCCCCCAGCCGCAGGCCCTGGGGCGTGAGGATCTCCTCCAGCCGCCGGAGGAAGAAGTCCAGAATGATGGCCAGCAAGGCCGTGGGCACCGCCCCGTACCAGACCAGGGGCGGCACCCGCAAGTCGATGCCGTGGACAATGGCCGCGCCAAATCCGCCGGCGCCGACGAGGCCCGCGATGACGGCCACGCCCACATTGAGCACCGCGGACGTGCGGATGCCTGCCAGGATGACCGGGATGGAATGGGGCAGCTCCACCATCCACAAAAGCTGCCGCGGCGTCATCCCCATGCCTCGGCCCGCGTCCAGCTGCGCCTTGTCCACGTTTTCCAGGGCCACCGCGGTGTTGCGCAGCACCGGCAACAGGCCGTAGAGCACCATGGCCACCAGCGCCGGCACAAAGCCAAAGCCCAAGAGGGGCAGGGCCAGGGCCACGATGGCCAACGACGGGATGGTCTGCCCGGCATTGACCAGCCCGTCCACCACGGGCCCCCATTCGTCCCGGTATTTGGGCCGGGTGGCCAAGATCCCCAAGGGGATCCCGATGACGGTGCACAGCAGCGTGGACAGCAGCACCAGCTGCACCGTGCGCACCCCCATCTGCCACATGGTGCCCCCTTGGAAGGGCAGGGCGTTGGGGTATTGAGGCCATAGGACCAGCAAAATGCGGGCGTGCCAATCCTCCAGCAGGAAGAAGACGCCCAGGAGCACCAGGGCGGCGGCCGCGGAGGCCCCCAGCCGCAGGATCCTCACGGTGCCACCTCCCCGGCGGGGAAGTCCGCCAAGAGGGCCAAGAGCCGTTCCCGGCGCACCCAGCCCACCACCGCGCCGCTGCCGTCCACCACCGCCGTGTCCCCAAGGCCGTTGAGGATCGCGGCCGACAGCGCGTCCCGCACCGTGGCCGTGGCCGCCACGGTGGCCGCCCCTTGCGCCGCGGCCTGGCCGTTGGCGGCGGGCTCCATGATCCGGCTGACCGGGACCAAGCCCAAGGCCTTAAGCACCCGGTCGCCGCCCACAAAGTCCTGCACAAACTCATCCGCGGGCTGCCACAGGATGGCCTGGGGCGTGTCGTACTGCACCAAGCGGCCGTGGCGCATGATGGCGATGCGATCGGCCAGCTTCAGAGCTTCGTGCATGTCGTGGGTGACGAAGACGATGGTCTTCTTCACCACCCGCTGGATTTCGATGAGCTCAGCCTGGAGCCGCTCCCGGGTAATGGGGTCCAGGGCGCCGAAGGGCTCGTCCATGAGCAGGATGGGCGGGTCCGCGGCCAGGGCGCGCGCCACCCCCACCCGCTGCTGCTCGCCTCCCGACAGCTGGCGGGGGTACTTGTGGCGGAACGCGGCGGGTTCCAACCCCACCAAGGCCAACAACTCTTCCACCCGCTGGTCGATGCGGCTTTGGGGCCAGCCCAAAAGCCGCGGCACGATGCCCACGTTCTGGGCGACGGTCAGGTGCTCAAAGAGGCCCACGCCCTGGATGACGTAGCCGATCTGCCGCCGCAGCTCTTCGGGGGGCACGGCGTCGTTGGGCTGGCCGTTGATGAGGATGCGCCCGGCGCTGGGCTCTACCAGCCGGTTGATCATGCGCAGGGTAGTGGTCTTGCCGCAGCCCGACGGGCCGATGAGGACGCAGGTTTCGCCCTGCATGATGTGCAGGTTGAGGTTGTCCACGGCCTTCTTTTGGCCGTACAGCTTGGACACGCCCTCAAACACGATGATAGGTTGGCTCATGCCGACATCCCCCTCGACAACCGCAGCCCCTTGGGCGTCAGCCAGCGGCCCAACCCGCTGAGCAGCAGGTCCACCGCGATGGCCACCAGGACGGCGGGGATGGCGCCCAAGAGGATGTGGGCGATGCTGGCCCGGTTGATGCCCTGGAGGATGTAGTAGCCCAAGCCCCCCCCGCCGATGAGCTGCGCGAGGGTGGCGATGCCAATGAGCAGCACGGCCGTTTGCCGGATGCCGGCCATAATGACCGGCACCGCGTGGGGCAGGAGCACGAGAAACATAATCTGCCGCGGCGTCATGCCCATGCCCCGGGCCGCGTCCAGCTGAGCGGCGGAGACGCCGTGCAGGCCGGCGTGGGTGTTGCGGATCACCGGCAGAAGCCCATAAAGGGTCAAGCCCGTAATGGCTGGGGCCGCCCCCAGGCCGCCGATGCCGTACTCCCGCAGGGCCGGGAACGCGTTGGCCAGGGCAGCGTAAGGTTCCATGAGCATGGCAAAGAGGGCCAGCGACGGCAAGGTCAGGATGACGCCCGACACGTAGAGCGCCACTTGGGCTACCCGCTCCCGGCAGTAGCCCCAAAGGCCCAGCGCGACGCCGATGACGATGCTCAAGGAGGCGGAAATGCCCGCCAGCCACAAATGCTCCCGAAAGCGGCGCTGGATGCCCCCGACCTGCGCTTCTTCCTGGGCCACCTTGAGCAGCCAGTTTTCCGCGGGCGCTCCTTGGAAAATCAAGAGCCCCGCGTGGGCCACGATGAACACCACCGGCAGCCACAGGGCTGGCAAGAGCGGCGCCGGGGCGCCCCCCCGCCGGAGGCGCAGCATCCCCGCATACATGATGACGCCAAAGCCTGCCAGGGACAGCCACGCGCCGCTGCCCCACAGGGCAACGTTGGCCACCGTTCCCGCCGCGCGCCCGGCGGCGATGACGGGCTCGCTGGTGGCCCAGACGGCCACCAGTCCCGCGCTGCCCGCGGCCCACAGCCACCAGCCCGCCCGGGGCCCCGAGGGCCGCGCGCTCACCAAGAGCGCGGCGGCCGTCGGGACCAGGAACAGGGCCGGATACAGCCAGCTCCCCGTCAACTCCGCCAGGGAGCTGCTGCGGGCCAGGAACTTGGAGCCGAGGGCGAGGGGGTTGGGCGCGCTCTGGATCCAAGGCAATCCCAACACCGCGAGGAGGGCCACCGCCGCGCCGGCGAGGCCCAACTGGCTGCGGGTCCCGCCGTCGCCCTGCGGCCCGGTCATCAGCGGGTCACTCCGATCTGCTGCAGGAACTCCCGGGCCACCGCGGCCGGCTGGCGGCCGTAGACGTCCACTTCAGCGTTAAGCTGGGCCAGCGTCATGCCGTCCAGGTGCCCGAAAAGCTGGCACAGCGCGCTGGGCAGCATGGGGTACGCTTCGAGGACCTCGCCCCGCACCACGGCCGCGGGCTGGTAGAAGGGCATGGCGCCCAAGGGGTCTTCCAGCACCACCAGGTCGAAGGCCGGAATGGTGCCGTCGGTCCCGAACACCATGGCCACGTTGACGCCGTTGGCGCCGTTGGCCAGGGCCTGGGCCGTCGCGTAGGAGCCCTGCGCCAGCACAAACACATCGCTGCGGGGGATGGAGAAGCCATAAACGTTCTCAAAGGCCTGCAAGCCGTCGGGCCGATCGATGAACTCGGGGTTGGACGCAAAGATCACCCGGCCGCCGTTGTTGACGTACTCGGCCAAGTCGGGCAGGGTGAACACGTTGTTTTCTTCGGCCCAGTGGCGCCGTACCGCGATGGCGTAGGTGTTGTTGGCGTCGGCCGGGCAGATCCAGTGCAGGTCGTTCCGGACCGCGTCAACGGTCTGCACGACGGCGGCGGTGGCCGGTGCGCTGGACAGCACTTCCCGCGGGACGTCCAGGCCGTAGCCGCTGAAGTGCACCAGCAGCGCCGTGCCCGTGTACTCGGCGTAGATGTCGATCTCACCCGTCTCCAGGGCCTGGCGCACCACCGCCGTGCCGCCCAGGCTCAGGCGGTTTTCCGCCGGATAGCCGTGGGCTTCCAGGGTTTGCAGGATCAGCTCACCCAGGATCAACTGTTCCGTAAAGTTCTTGGATCCGACCCGGATGGGCGTCTGGGCCGCGGCCGGCAGCGCCATCCCCGCCACCAGCAGCGCGACAAGACCCACGACCAATCCTTTGCGCAACGGACGCATGCTCGACTCCGCCTCCCGTTTTCGAAAAGTATTTCCAAACTAATTTTCGAAGAACGGACGCGCACGGGCGCGATAAACGCTCGCGCGGCCGATCTAAACCCCAAGAGCCGCCGCGGGCCCAAGGAAGCCCCTCAGGAACGGGGTGGTCGTGCCTCCGTGCTGGGAATCCGGCGCGGCATGCGCGCGGGCGAACCAGTTGGTCCACAAAGGGCCACTTCGTGAACCGCGTGGTTCAAGTATACGGGTGGTGGAAGCCGGGTGTCAACCGAAGGGCCCCGGGGCGCCAGATTGGCCGTTTGGCGAGGGAACCGCGCCGGAAGTGTCGAAAGGAGTGGCATTCCCGAAGGGCATAGGCATTTCCGAAAGGAAAAGGAGCAGGTGATTCGCCCATGAGACGCCATTCCATCGCGGTGCTGCCCGGGGACGGCATCGGCAAGGAAGTCGCGCCCGCGGCCATGCGGGTGCTGCAGGCCGCCGCCCGCCGCTACGGTTTCGTCCTGGACGAAACCACGTACATGTGGAACTGCGACTACTACGTGGAGCACGGGCGCATGATGCCCGAGGACGGGCTGGAGCAGCTGCGCCGCCACGACGCCATCTTTTTGGGCGCCATCGGCAATCCCGCGCTGGTCCCGGACCACATCGCGCTGCGGGAGTCGCTGCTGCTGTGGCGGCAAGCCTTTGACCTATACATCAACCTGCGGCCCGTCAAGGTGCTGCCGGGCATCCCTGGCCCCTTGCGGGAACGGCCGGGCCTCAAGGTGGACATGGTGTTTGTGCGGGAAAATTCCGAGGGTGAGTACGCCGGCATCGGCGGACGGCTGCGCCGGGGGACGCCCGATGAGGTGGCCATCCAGACGACGGTGTTCACCCGCAAGGGCGTGGAGCGGGTGATGCGCTACGCCTTTGAGCTGGCCCGCAAGCGTCCGGCCAAGAAGCTCGCGTGCGCGACCAAGTCCAACGCCATCCAGTACACCATGGTGTTTTGGGACGAGGTGTGCAAAGAGCTGGCCAAGGAGTACCCGGACGTGGAGGTCAGCTTTTACCACATCGACGCGCTGGCGGCCCGCATGGTGACCCATCCCGAAACGCTGGACGTGGTGGTGACCTCCAACCTCTTTGGCGACATCTTGACAGACCTGGGCGGAGCGCTTCAGGGCAGCCTAGGCCTGCCCGCCAGCGGCAACATCGACCCCGAGCGCCGCAACCCGTCCCTCTTTGAGCCGGTCCACGGCACCGCACCCGACATCGCCGGCAAGGGGATCGCGAACCCTATGGCGGCGGTGTGGGCCGGCGTGATGATGCTGGAGTTTTTGGGCGAGGACGAGGCCGCCCGGGGCGTGATGGCGGCGCTGGAGGCGGTGGCCGCCGAAGGGCGGGTCCGCACGCCGGATCTGGGCGGAACGGCCACCACCGACGAGGTGGCCCAGGCCATCGCGGAGAAGGTGGCCGCGGGCGGTTAGAACTGGGGAGGAGGCGATGGCCATGCGGATGCGTCCAAGACTGCGGCTGGCCTGCTGCGCGCTGGCGGCGGCGTTGGCCGTCATGCCGGGGGCCGCGGCCGCCCAGGCGGACACGCAAGGCGCGGACGCGACGCCGGCGGCGCTGGTGCGCCGGCCCCTCACCGAGGAAGAGGGACGGCAGGTCGCTTTGGCCGCGCTGGCCTACGCGGAGGTCACCTACACCATCGGCGAGGAGACCTTTCAGGGCGTGCCCTACCGTTGGGGCGGCCGGGTGACGGTGAGCCAGTTTCTCGACCAAGTGGCCGGCGGCGACGGCCTTGACGAACTGGGCGTGGACGCGTCGGGCGTGGCCGTGGAGGCCCTGCGATCCATCGAGCCGGGGCTGCGGTTTCTCGTGGGACCGCCGGACAACCCGGTGTTCTGGGCCGACGCCACCAGCGCCGTGCTCTACGAGTTCAACGTGGAGCCGGTGGCGCCTGACCAGCTGCGGGCCGGCGACCTGATCTTTTTCCGCAGCGGCGACGGCGGCATCGGCGGCGTGGCTGTGGTGACGGGGCGCAGCGGCACCCGCGTCGACTTTGTGGTGGCATCGGCCCGCCAAGGCCGGGTGGTGCACACCTTTGCCCGCACCGACGGCGACTACTGGCGCAGCCACATCGTGGGCGGCGGGCGGTTCTTGTTGACCCAGCCGGCGCCGTGACGGGGCGCTGTTGCGGGACCATGCCGGGGGCGCCATCGCGGCGGGCCGGTGGGGCCCGTGAGGGCCCCGCTGCCCGGCGCGAGGTCAGAGAATGCCGGCCGCCCGGAGTTGGGCGGCAAGATGCGCCAAGTCGGGATAGCGGGGCAGCTGCAGCGCGCCGGGCTCCAGCAAGCGCAGCACCGCGGGGTCGGTGACGTAGGCCGCGGTGAAGGATTCCCGCTCGGGCCCCACCAGGGCCACTTGCATGCCCGCATGGGCGGCTGCCCCGTCCATCACCGTCTCATCCCCGATCATGAGGCACTCGGCGGGGGCCACCCCGATCTTCTGGGCGATCTCCAGGTAGTATTCGGGAAAGGGCTTGGACCGGTGCATCACGTCCGATGAGGTGATGAGCCGGTAAGGCAGGTCGTCCAGCTGGGCCCAGCGCAGCCGCTCCCGGATGGGGCGTTCCGGGTAAAAGGGCGCGGTGGCGATGACCACCATCAAGCCCCGGTCCAGGGCCGCTTCCAGCAGCGCCCGGGCGCCGGGGGCCGGCCGGCCGTAGGTTTCCAGCTTGGGGAATTCGGTTTCATAGTAGGCGTTGAAGCGATCGATGGCGTCAGGGGGCAGCGGCACCCGCTGGCCGAAGTCGTCCAGGAACGCCTGCAGCACCGTGCGCCCCGGGACGTCGTTCACGATCATGGCCTCAAGGGAGGCCACCAGCTCCTTCTGGAACCGGGCCGGGGGAATGCAGTCGGCGAAGTACCGGGCCACCCCGGTCACGTACTCCCGCATGAAGTCATGAAAGTTGATGTCCAAAAGGGTGCCGTCCAGGTCGCACAGGATGGCCTTGATCACGGGGGACTCGCCTCCCTTCGGGCTTTTGGTGCTTCGATCCCTCATTCTTCGGCAGGCACCGCTCTCGCGGGCACCGGGGCCAGGGCGCCTTCGCACCAGCGTCCCGAGGCGAAGCGGATGCCCAGGGTGAGGGCCCGCATGCCCAGGAAAACGGCCTTGCTCCACCAGATGACGGCGAGATCCCGGCCGACCCAGCGCCAGCTTGCCAAAAGCACCGCGGCGAACACCGCGGCGCTGATGAACATGGCGTTGCGCAGGTAGCGGGTATCCGTCGCGCCGATCATGATGCCGTCAAAGACAAAGGCCAGGGCAGCTACGGGCAGGATCACGGCCACCACTCCCGTGAGGCGGCGCACCACCGCTTGGACGGTAGGGTCGTGGGTGAACACCGCCGCCACCCAGTCCACGGATACCCCGTAAAAGGCGCTGGCGGCCAAGGCCAGGCCCGCTCCCCACACGAGGGCCGCCACGGCGCTGGCCTGGGCCCGGGCCCGGTTGCCGTGGCCCAGCCATGTGCCTACCGTGGTCTCGGTGGCATAGGCGAAGCCGTCCACGCCGTAGCTGCCCAGCGTGTACAGCTGCAGCAGGATGGCGTGGGCCGCCAGTTCGTGGGCGTTGTGCAGCCGGGCCGCGAAGGCCGTCACCGCGCCGAGGCTGGCCACCAGGGCCAGCGTGCGCAGGAACAGGTCCCGCTGCACATGCAGAAACCGGCGCCACGGCAGCTGCCGCCATTGGGCCAGCCACTGCCAGCGCCAGCGGGTGCGTACGCGCCGCCAGACCACCACGGCCCCCGCCCCGCAGCCCACGGTATGGGCCACCAGGCTGGCCCAGGCCGCGCCCCGGACACCGTAGGAAGGCAAGCCCCATGTGCCCGGGACTAGTAAGAGATCTCCCACGATGTTGAGGGCGTTGATCAAGACCACCAGCAGCATGGGCGTGATCGCGTCGCCCCGCCCCCGCAGGTAGCCGGTGATCCCGAGGCTGAGCATGAAGGCCGGCGCCTCAAAAATGCGGATGGCGAAATATTGCCGGGCCAGGCGGTCCACCTCGGGCTCCGCCCCGATGAGGGCAAACCCGACCCAGCCGATGGGCCCCTGCAGCACCACCAGCAGCACGGCGACGACAGCGCCGATGGCCAGGGCCTGGAACAGCGTCCGCGCCGCTTCATCCTCATCGCGGCGGCCGCTGGCCTGGGCCACCAAGGCCGTGGTCCCCATGCGCAAGAAACCGAATACCCAAAAGAGCGAGGTAAAGATGGTGTTGGCGGCCGCGGCGGCACCCAGGGGCTCCACCTGGGGCAGCCGGCCCAGCACGATCGTGTCCACCAGCCCCAGCAGCGGGACGGCCAAGGTGGAGACGATGGTGGGCAGCGACAGCCGCAGGAGTTCCCGGTGGACCTCGCGGGAGAGCCAAAGGCGCCGGGAGGGCTCCTGGGAGGCCATCAGCCCTGGCACTCCCCGGCGGGGACGTCCGCCCGGACCGGCCGAGGGCCCTCCGGGGCCGCCGGCCGTTCGTTGGCGGTGGGTTTGGCTTGGACCAAGATGCTGGGCTGAACCAAGGCGCCGGGCATGACCATGGGGATCCCTCCGATGATGGCGCCCCGGGCGGGCGGCGGGATGTCTCGCCCCGCCCTGGCTTCGTGGATGGATTCGACGATCCCGGCCAGGATCCTCATGCCGGTGCGGCAGGATGTCCCCGCCGCCCGCCGAACCCCTCCGGCAGTCGCGCCGGGCGGCGTGGGGGCCGCGCCGCCACGGCAAAGGAGCTGAAGCGTTGATGCTGCGCAGCAGGGGGGCCTTGGGCAGGCCCCTGGTGTACCGGCGCCGCAAGAACCGGCTGGGGCGGCTGCTGCTGGCCGCCGTGTTGCTGGCCGCCATGGGCGCGGTGGGCGTATCGGTGTATGTGGGGTGGAGCCTGAGCCATCCGGCGGCGCGGCCGGTGGACCGCACCCCCGCGGAGCTGGGCCTGGACTACGAAGCGGTGGCCTTTCCGGCGCCCGACGGCTTGACCTTGCGGGGCTGGTACTTGCCGGCAGCCGACAGCCCCTACACCATCATCATGGCCCACGGGTACACCAGCAACCGGCTGCAGCCCTCGCTGCCCGGGCTGGAGCTGGCCCGGTCCCTGGTGGCGGCCGGTTTCAACGTCCTCATGTTTGACTTCCGCAACCACGGCGAATCCGAGGGCCACGTGACCACCTTGGGCTATCGCGAGGCCCAGGACATCCACGGCGCTGTCGAGTGGCTCAAGGGGCAGCGGGCCCAGCAGGCCCAGGGCATCGGCCTCATTGGCTTTTCCATGGGCGCGGCCACGGCTATCCTCGCGGCGGCCGACGAGCCCCGCATCGCCGCGGTCGTCGCCGACAGCCCCTTTAGTGATCTGCGGGCGTACTTGACCGACAACATGCCCGTCTGGACCGGCCTGCCCCCCGTGCCCTTTACGTGGCTCATCATGACCCTGCTCCCGCCCCTCATCGGCTTGGACACCGACGCGGTGAGCCCGCTGGCTGCGGTGCCCCGCTTGCCGCAGCCCCTGCTGCTCATTCATACAGACGGCGACGACGTGATCCCCGCCCGGGAAAGCCAGCGGCTGGCCGCGGCGGGCCACCCCGACCGCACCCAGCTGTGGCTGGCGTCAGGCCCGGGGCACGTGGGGGCCCGCCGGGCGGACCCGGCCGCGTACGACGCGAGGGTCATCGACTTTTTCCGCACGCACTTGGGCCAACCATGAGGAGGGGCGGCGATGACGGCAAAGGAGCGTTTGCAGGGCATTTTTTCCTGGCTGCCCACGCCTTACACCGCGGATGAGCGGCTCGATCTCGACCTGTTTTGTGGGAACGTGGAAAAGCTGGCCCAGGCCGGCGTCCACGCGGTGTACACGGCCATGAACGCGGGGCAAATGCAGGTCGTGACGGGGGAGGAACACCGGCTGCTGGTGGACGCCCTGGTGGCCTGCCGCCGGGGCGCCGCGCTGGCCATGGCCGGGTGCTTCGCGCCCTCCACCGCAGAGGTGGTGGAACGCATCGCCTACGCCGTGGAAGCCGGGGTGGACGCCGTGGCCGTCGCGCTGCCGTGGCCCCTGCCCCTCAGGCGGGAGGAAGCGCGGCGGTTCATGGAGACGGCCTGCGCCGCGGCGGGCGGGATCCCCGTCATCCACTACCAGACGCCGGTGAGCGGCCGCCTCCTGGATGCCGACGACTACCGGCAGCTGGAGGCCGTGGGCAACCTGGCAGCCACCAAACAGACGGGCATCGACTACCCGCAGTTCTTGCGCCTGCTGGCCGCCACCCCGGGCATTTTCCACATGCGGGTGGACAAGCTGGTGCCCGACATGAAGGCCGGGGCCCGGGGGTGCTTCAGCGCGGTGGCCACCCTGAACCCGTGGTTCATGGTGGACTTTTACCAGCGCTGCCAGGCTGGCCGGTGGGATGAGGCCTTGGCCATGCAGGCCCAGGTGGACGCGTTCCTCGCCGACCTGCACCCCTTCATCCAGCGAGGCTACCACATGCCGTCCCTGGACAAGGCCATCACCGACTTGGCCGGTTTTATGAAAGCCGGCGAGCTGAAGCGGCCCTTCTTGCCCATGGATAAAGAGGCCATGGCCCAGCTGGCCCAAGTGATGGAAAAGCACCGGCCCCTGCTGGACTACCGGCCGTCGCCGTGACGGGCCTCGGCTCGTGGGTCGAGAAGCCCCGGCTCGCGGCTGGTGAGGGCCTCCGCGGCGAGGAGCGCCGGCCCTGGGGCAGGTGAGGGCCCTCGCGGCCAGGAGCCCCGGACGGGGGCGGGCTGGGTGCCCGCCCTTGTCTCAGCCCTTGACCGCGCCCACCGTCAAGCCCTTGACGAAGTAGTCCTGGAAGATGAGGAAAACGGCCAGCATCGGGATGAACGCGAAAGTCGCGCCGGCCATGGCCAGCCCCAGGTCGTAGCTGCCCAAGGTGCTGACCAGTTTGGAGACCCCCAGGGGCAAGGTCTGCATGAGCTGGCTGTCGATCATGATCAGCTGCCACAAGTACTCGTTCCAGCTGGAGACGAAGACAAATATGGCGATGGCCCCCAGGGCCGGCCGGGCCAGGGGCATCACCAGCCGGGTGAAGATGCGCAGCTCCGACGCGCCGTCGATGCGGGCGGCGTCAATCAAGTCCTGGGGAATGGTGTGCATGAACTGCTTGACCAGGAAGATGCCGAAGGGGTAGCAGATGTAGGGCGCGATGAGGCCTTGGTACGTGTCGATCCAACCCAAGTCCCGCATCATAAGGTACAGCGGGATGATAAAGGCGATGCGGGGCAAGGCCATGGTGACGATAATGGTCCAAAAGAGCAGCTCCCGGCCGGGAAACTCCTTCTTGCCAAAGGCGTACCCGGCCATGGCGCTGGTGACGACTGCGCCCAGCGTGATGGTGCCCGAGACGAAGATGCTGTTGAAAAACCAGCGGAAAGTGGGCCGGTTGCCGGTCAAAAGCCGGATCCAGTTTTCCAAAGTCGGGTTCTTGGGGAAAAACTCCGGCGGCACGCTCATGGCGTCCCGCTGGATCTTAAAAGAGCCCGTGACCATCCAGTAGAGGGGCATGACCGAAGCCACGGCCGCCAAGGTCACGAGGAGGACCACGATGATCCTGGAAAAGGACGGGATTTTCCGCTTCACCTTGCATCACCTTCTTCCCGCCGCCGCCCGGCGGCGACGCCTCCGGCGGACGGCTGGCTAGTACTCCACCTCGCGGCCCAGAAAACGGTACTGCAGCACGGCGATGAGGCCCACCAGCAC
>Ga0079224_100000092_pt1 | contig 65313 bp, 46 predicted proteins | sample Stecom2015_FD_80414 | JGI IMG/M metagenome (GOLD analysis project Ga0079224, IMG submission 80414) | Agricultural soil microbial communities from Utah to study Nitrogen management - Steer compost 2015 | ecosystem: Environmental > Terrestrial > Soil > Agricultural land | place: USA: Utah... | reverse complement strand
TCTTTAAGAGCTTGCTCTATCAGTATGGCACTTCCGTAGGCATAGCGTATGCGTGCACTCTCAGGGCAGGTTTTTACATCAGTAGCCAATAATGTAAGATTGTTTTTCCAGTCGAAGTTACGTGCTATGGTTTTTACAGAGTATAAAAATGAAATGGAAAATAAAATAACAAAAAAAGTTTTGTTGGAAGAAATTACGGACGACACATTTACGAAGTTGCCTCCTTTGTATTGTACTTTAAGCCATTGAGCTAACAACACAACGCCTGCAATGCATATTCCCAGCGAAGGCAGATAGGTAAATCGTTCAGCCATTACCGACTCTATCAGGAAAAATATATTGCTTACAATGCTGAGGGTGATTAAGAAAAATGCCAACCCGAAGCCAGCCGGATTACGTTTTGCAAAACTGCGTATAGCATAGATGCCAATAATCAAATAAGCCAATAATGCTGCCAATGAACGCACGTTTCCTAAACCAACTATCGGAAAAGTGTTGAAAGAGTAATCAAAAGAGAGAGGTTGAGGTATTATAAGAAGCCATAAATATTTGCCTAATATCATAATGGCTGTAGCAAGCCTGTCAGTAATTGTTGTAGCATTTACAAGTGAGTTGTTGATTGGCAGAATTTCCGTAAAGTTGGTAACTCCCTTAAGCACCATAAATCTGACTCCTAAATAAACAAGTGCTGCACACCAGACAATGATGGAAGAACGAAGACTCTCTAACGGTTTCTTCGACTGAACAAAATACGCAAGCAAAGGAAATATAGCCACACAGGTAATAGAACTTTCCTTTGACATAAGCGAAAGAAAGAAATACACAGCTGCATATACATGATGTGAAAGTTTATTGTTTTGCAACCCTTTCAAAAACTGATGGAAGGAAAGTATGATAAACAAAAAGCATAAAATTTCATCGCGGCTTTTGATATTGGCAACCACTTCGGTGTGTATGGGATGCACAATATACAACAGTGCAACACTGAAAGCTAAAAGTATATTTTGGTTAAACAACAGCAACAAAAACCGAAACAGTAAAAATGCCGTCAGCATATAAAGCGCCACATTGATGATATGGCCCGGCATGGGATTTTCGGGAGCTAATTGCCATTCTATTGCAAACATCACTACTGATAATGGTCTGTACAAACTCTCATTTCTGTCCCAGAATCCTTTGCGATAGGGGGTGGTAAGTATTTCAGGGATGGCGCTTACTCCTTTCTTTACAATTTTATTATTCTGCATGACGGTTCCGTCATCAACGGTGTAATCGCTGCCAAGAGTATTGGCGTACAGCGCAAATGCCAGCACCGGTAGCAATAAGGAAAGCCACCTTATGAGTTTACGGGTTTCGGTTCCCTTAGGTGTTTCTTCTTTTCTAATAATTACCTTTTTATCTTTTTTCTTCTGATTCACCTGTGCAGATTTTTAACTTATGTGTAAATCATTGTTCAAGCTTCATGCGAATATACCACTCCCGCGGATAAAGATGATTGATGCGCCTGCCTGTTTTTTTAACAAACATGAGTGGTAATTGCTGATAAGTTACCAGTATGTATCCTTCAGGATGAGCAGTTTCAAGTTGTGTATCGCCTTTGAGCAAACGTAATGCAGTTTCCTTGTCAACCGCTTCTGTGTTAACGTCAGTATTGAGTGCTGTGGACAATGCCAGTTCCACAGAGGGAATCCAGTCATTACCTTTGATGGTGGCAATGGCTGTGCCTGCATGTGTAATATTCATTCCGGTGAGTAATGCCAAATCCCGTTTCAGCGAAAGAGGAAAAAATCGTACAGACTGCTGATGCATAAAAAAATAAGACTCATCAGCATTAAGAATATAGTTGCCTGCCTGTTTACGGATATTCGCATTGACTTCCTCAACCTTGCTGCTTTTGTTGTACAGAGATTTTTCCTCACTGTTGTTTTTGCGAAGTACGCTTAAAGTAAAACCTTCTCCTTGTATTTTGTGAGGTGAAAAACGATAAGTGATTACTTTATCTTGGATATGTTCTTTCACACCGTTAAAATTTTCAATATTCAGTTTTATGCAATCAGCATCCAGCTCATTCACAAAATGTGAAATATTTTTTTCGTTTTCTTCTTCGTTGTAAGTGCAAGTTGAATAAATAAATAAACCTTCTTGCTTTAGTGCAGGCCACAAATCATTAACTATCCGTTGTTGGCGCAAAGCACAGTGCATCACATTTTCTTTACTCCACAATTTTACTGCTTGCGTATCTTTCCGGAACAATCCCTCTCCTGAGCAGGGAGCATCACAAAGTATCACATCAAAATATCCTGCTAATGATGCAAAACGGCTTACATCGGTTTGTGTAACCACCACATTGTTGTATCCCCATTTGCACACATTATGTATCAATGCCTGTTGGCGCGAGCGGATAGATTCATTGGCAACAATCAATGACTCCCTATGCAGCAGCGAAAGCAAATGGGTGGTTTTGCCTCCCGGTGATGCACAGGCATCAAGTATACGAATTGGTTTTTCATCCAACGACAGTTGCATGATGACCTGTTCTATAAACATGCTGCTCGCTTCCTGCACGTAATATGCACCTGAATGAAATAATGGATCTAATGTAAACACTGGACGCTGCGGCAGATAATATCCATAGCGACTCCATGCAACAGGATTGCCCTCGGGTAAGGTTACTTTCTTTAGTGGATTTTTACGTATAGAAGATACAGACGGTTCATTTAAAGAAAGAACAAACTTCTCTTTCTCTTCTTCCGAAAGCGGAAGCATTGATAAAAAATCAGCAGGTAATTCCAACATCTTTAAATACGAAATGCCGAAAAATAGTTATTTAACAGGTTCAACATTTACATGCTTCCTAATTTTTTCAGCAGTTCTTCTTTCCTGCGAGAGGATACTTCTACTGATGAATTATCGTCTAACATCAAATATCCACCTTTACCTTTGTTATAACTTTTTACATAATCAAGATTTACCAGGTCGGAGTGATGAACCCTGAAAAAGGAATAATCAGCCAACAGATTTTCGAATTCTTTCAATGTCTTTGAAACCACCATTTGTTTTTTATCTGCCAAATGCAACTCTGTATAATTTCCGTCAGCATGACAACGTATAATTTCGGATACCGGTACAAAAACGATTCCGTTAAGCGTGGGTACACCAATTTTACGCGGCTTTGTACCAATACCTTTTAACAGTTCTGAAATTTGTTCGCTGATAACAGAGTTGTTTTTTGAAGCATTAACTTTCAACAAAGCCGCTTGCAATTCATCAGCATCAACAGGCTTGAGCAAATAATCAATTGCACAAAATCTAAATGCCTGCAGCGCATACCTGTCATGAGCAGTTGTAAAAATTACCTGAAATTGAGCATCAGGAATCGCTTTCAATAAATCGAAACCGGTTTTATCAGCAATCTGAACATCTAAAAAAACCAATTGTGGATGATGTTTGCTTATTAATGATATACCTTCATCAACTGTTTGTGCTGTACCTGACAGTTGAATCACCGGATTTTTTATTTCAGGCAACAGGTTGCATAGTCTGTCAATGCAATGTTGTTCGTCATCAATAATTACAGCTTTAATCATCTTATATATTTGTTATCAGAATTGTAAAGTAAGAGGTATTTTAATTACAACCCTTGTGCCCGGGTTGAGTTGTACATATTCAATAGAAGCATGTGTTTGATGTCTTTCATTAAACAGTGCTATTCTTTCATTACTGATTTTTATTGCCATAGATTTTCGTTCTGTCAAAGCAGGTTTATCGGGTGAAATACCCGCGCCATTATCATCAATAGTTATGTACAGCCATTGTTCCTGTTGCCTGATGGAAATAGAAATAGTACCTCCGTCACTCAAAGGTGAGATGCCATGTATAATACTGTTTTCAACAAAGGGTTGCAGCAACATGGATGGTATCATAATGTTTTCTGCATCCAGTGAAGATTCCATATCTATTGCATAAGTGAGTTTAGGCTTTAGACGGATTGCTTCAAGCGATAAATAAAGCTCAGTAGATTGAAGTTCGTCTGCCAATGGCACTTCCGGATTTTCTGAATTTTCGAGAACCATGCGCATCAGTTTTGCGAATTTTACCGAATAGTCTGATGCAGTTTGCGTTTTATGTTGATCAATAAAATTAGTGATGGAGTTAAGTGAGTTGAACATAAAGTGTGGGTTCATCTGAAGTCGTAATGCTTTTAATTCCGATTCAATTCTTTCGGTATTTAACTCAGCTTCTTTTCGTTTATGCAAGGCATCCTTTCTTCTTTTATATGAAACAAAAAATCCACCCGAAATCAACATGAGTGCAATACCTCCTGCTAAGGTGTATTTCCTTTTCAGTTGTTCACTTTTAAGTTCAGCCTGTTTTTGAATATTGGCAACTTTTAATTCCTGTTCACGTGTGGCATAGTCGTATTTCATCTCAAGTTTTTCAACTTCTATTTTATTTTCATCAATCAACACACAATCGCGATAGGCAACACGCTGCTTATATAGTTCTAAGGCATTTTTATAGTCGCCACTTTTTTCGAACATATTGCAAAGGTCATCACTCACATCTGATAGTGAAGCATAGTCACCGGTTTCTGAAAAAATATTTTGTGCCTCATGGAGTAAGTTTTTACTGACTGAATTTCGTTGTGAAACAGAAATCCCCAAGGATGGGAAAACAGAATCGGGTGCAGCCAACAGAAGTGCGGCTTTTGTTTTCAGCGATATACCATAATTATTTTTGTCATCAATTTTGCGAAAAATATTACCTGCTTTATCAAGAGCATTATATGCTTCAGTATATCGGTTTAGCTGACGTAGCTCTATTCCCATATTGATATAATTGCTTGCAATGCCGTATTCATAATCTGATTGCTTATTTATTTCAAGAGCCTTCTGATAATATTCCAATGATTTACCAGGTTGTTTCATTTCGCCATAAACATTAGCAATATTATTAAAAGCTTTAGCGATGTAAAGGTCATTGCTTTGCTGTTGATATATCCGCAACGCATTATTCATATACGTTATAGCTTTGTTTAAATCGCTTAAGTTTTTATATACAATGCCGATATTCATTAGGGCATTAGCAATTACTACTGAATCGTTATTACGTTTTGCCAAATCAAGGCTTTCGAAATAGTATTCGATAGCATGAGAGTAGTCGGATAATTCCATGGCAACAATACCAAGGCTGTTAAGCGCAGCAGACGTTCCCTTTTCATTTTTCAGTTTTTTAAAAATAGCAAGAGCTTTGGTGTGCATTTCAGTTGCCTTTTTATAATACGAAAGGTTATAGAACGAAATTCCCATATTCTGTAACATGGTACCGCATGCCAGCTCTTTACCGATTTTCTTATTGAGGTCGTAAGCAATTTGATAATTGGCTATTGCCAGAGAGTCCTGCCCATCAGAACTTAAGTTGCGTGCTTTGGCATAATAGGCAGTTGCCAGTTTTATATCTGAATTAATCCGCTTACAAAGTGAAATGGAGCTATCGGCATACGCCATTCCTTTTTCAAAATCAGAATTACTAAGTTCTATGGAAAGTTGGTTCAGAACAGAAGCACGGTTGGTGTCTTCCACGCGGTATTGCTGTGCCTGCTTCAGCAGTGAATCTAATACATTGTGCTCGCCATTAGCAATAGAGGTTACTATACCTAAGAGGATTAGTATCAGGATTCTCATGATGATTTGGTTTTACAGGTCAAATCTATGAATTGCATTTAATAAATGAAAGCCTGCAAATACTCATTGGCATGCGGCTTCTGATAAATGTTGCTTGTTGGGGCCGGGAGTGCCACCTTACATTTGGAAAAAAAATAAAATTATGTTCAGAATTGTATCCATTACCTGCTTAAGTCTGTTCCTGTCATGTTTTACATCAAGTGTCAAAGCTCAGGAAACACTTACCAACGAAAGTATTGTTTCGCTCACTCAGGCCAAAGTTTCAGGCTCTCTTATCATTAACAAAATAAAAAGCTCTGCAAACGCCTTTGATTTGTCTTCAGAGAAACTAATTGAATTAAAAGGACAGAAAGTTCCTGACAATATTTTAAAAGAAATGTTGCTTGCCTGCAGGGATCTTCCACTTATGAAAAACGAAGATGTGATGAAGCTGAACACCGGAAAAATAAGTAAAGATCTCATCCTGAAAAAAATCTCATTGTCGCCTTGTAATTTTAACACTTCAACCGATGCATTAATAACACTGAAATCTGCTGAAGTTCCGGAGTCAGTAATTAAAGTAATGATGAGTACACCTTCAGCATCTGCCAGAACTGAAAATAAAACAGCCACTCACAAACCACATCCCGAAGATATTAAGCCACCTTTAAACCTGTCTGAACCCGGAATATATTATGAGCAGTTTACACCCAAGGTAGATTACATAATGATTGAGCCTACAACAACCAATCAAACTAAAAAAGGTGGTTTTGGCGAGTCAATCGGTAATCATTACTCAGGTGGAATTTCGGGTATCAGCACACGGGTTGGTCTTGCAGGTGCACACTCCAGCACAACAATCGAAGACGAGCGCCCTGTATTTTATTTCTACCTTTCTCTGTCGGGAAAGGATGTAAATCAGGTAAAAGAAAGTACCGGAGAAGGTGTGGCAAGTCCTAAAGAATTTGTTTTGGTAAAGGCAACACAAAATAAAAGCGGTCGCGAAATACAAATTGCACGCAGATCAGCATTTTCTGAAGAAGAGGGGTTTGCCAAAGGGGTAATTGAATTTAAGATTAAAAAAGTTTCAGATCGCCTGTATAAGGTTTATTTTGAAAATGACTTGCCTGCTGGTGAATATGCTTTTTACTACAATAAAAGCAGCGACCAAAAGTCCTCTCTCAAACTCTATGACTTTTCTCTTAAGAACAATATTACTGTAAATAAATAATACAATGAACAAATATCTTAAATCAATCATAAGCATACTTATGACCGGAGCCATCTGCTGGTTGGCTAATGGATGCCATTCCAAGGAAGAAGACAGGCAACCGCAGGAGGTGCTTACAAATACTATGGAAGCACAGATGATGTTTAGTGGTGTTGAGACAACCCTGACACCTGATGAAAAGAATCAGGTAGTAGAAATTTCCGGATTGAAAATAAATAATGAAACTGGCAGGTTTCAGATGGAAGGGGAGGATGCAGAGGTGCAACTGATGCCTTTGGATATGAATAATGACAAGAAGGAAGAAATATTTATCATCACCTTTAGTATGTTCTTATACGGCAATACGGGGCAGGGATTTACGCTGTTGATGAAAGACGGAAATAATCAATACGAATCTGTTTTATCGCTGCCCGGTATTCCCGAATTAATTTATGATGGCAACAGTGAATTGCCTGCAATTCAGGTAGGAGGTCCGGGATTTGATTTCCCGGTGTATGTGTGGAAGAATTCACATTATGTACTGGATAAAAGCTATAAGGTTAAAAATAAAGTGACACCCTTAGAAGAACTGTCAAGAAAATATACATCATCGTTGAAGTAATTTCTATTGTCAAATCATAAAGCTAACCCTCTGAAATAAAGTACAACTCTAAATCAATTAAAATATAACAAAATGAAAAAGCAACTTTTACTCTTAGCAACATTGTGTTGTTGGTTTACATTACCTGCCCTTTGTGGCAATGGTATTAATATGCACTCAGGTGTTGTTTATACATGTTTAGCTAACTTATACGATCAGGGAGGACCTGCCAATAATTATGCAAATAACCTGCAGGATACTCTTATCATATATCCGCCTGCGAATCTACCCAATGCAAAAATTTGTATTACATTCCATAAGTTTGATGTAGAGAATATCAATGACTATCTGCGCGTTTACGATGGCAATTCCGTAGCAGCACCTTTGATTAAGGAATTGTCCGGTGGCATTAAATATGGTAGCATTAAATCAACGGCTGCTGATGGCAGCCTTACTTTATTATTCCACTCCAATAATACATCAAATGCCGAGGGATGGTTTGCATCAGTTACATTAGATACCCTGCCCGATGATATTACCATGATAGCTTCCGGAAAATGGTACTCTTCCGGTGGTCGTTTTTTCGACAGTGGCGGCCCAAACAATAATTACGAAAACAATGCAAATGTTACTACTACTATTTTTCCTGAAAATCCCGGTGATAAAATAAGTGTGGTTTTTAATGAGTGCAATATTAGTCAGGGCGATATCCTAACCATTTTTGATGGCTCAGCAGCAGGCGTAAACCCAATCGGTCAGATTACAGGCTCAGCAGTAAATTATGGAACAGTTACTTCATCAGCGGCCGATGGTTCGCTCACTTTTGTGTTTACTTCAAATGCATCAGTTAATGAGGCAGGTTGGACAGCATCCATTATTACCAATTATCATCCCGAAGACATAACTACTATGGCCAATGGTGTCTATAATATTTCTACAGGTCGTTTTTTCGACAGTGGTGGCGCGTTCAATGATTACCCGGCAGGAGCCAACTCCACTGTAACTACCATATTACCTAAAAGTGCTGGCGAAAAGATTTCTGTTACATTTCATGAGTGTGATATTGCCTCAGGAGATTATCTCGAGGTTTTTGATGCCGATAATGTAAACGGTACGCCAATGGCTGTAATTACCGGACTTAATACGGGAACAGTTCATGCATCCAATGCAACAGGCGCGCTTACATTCAGGTTTGTAACCAATGCATCAGGAAGCGCACCGGGATGGATAGCATCGGTTACAACCCATACTACTGCAGAAGAAATAACCATGTTAGCCAATCAGAGTTTTGTGGTAAACTGCTTTGCACGGTTTTATGATAATGGCGGAACGGTTGATAACTATGCCAACGCTAAAAATTGTGTAACAACACTTTTCCCTTCAAGTGCTACCGATAAGCTGAATATTACATTTCATTCATTTGCATTATCAGCAAATGATTATCTGTATGTATATGACGGACCTGATACCAACAGCACTTTATTGGGAAGTTATACCGGTACCCTGAATTCTTTTTCATTGGAGTCAACACATGCAACAGGTAGTTTAACTTTTAAGTTTGTTTCGAATACCAGCGGAAATAATATCGGTTGGTTTGCTACAGTGAATTGTTCTTCCGGTATTCAGAGTTACAACATGCCTTTAAATACTTCGGCAAACTACACAACTTCTTCTGCATATTTTTACGATAACGGAGGGCCAAATGCCAACTATTCCGACAACTCAGGTTTGAGCAGTGTGGTTACTTTCTTTCCTGTAAATTCAAATGAAAAACTTAGTGTATCTTTTACGTATTTTGATACTTACAGTATTGATGACTACCTTGAAGTGTATGATGGTGACAATGTATTTACGGCTCCTATGCTTGGCAAGCTTTATAACAGGGCAGCCTATGGCACACTTAAAGCTACCAACAGTGCAGGTTGCCTCACCTTTCGGTTTGTTTCTAATGGAGGATCTAACAGAGGCGGATGGGCTGCATATATATCAACAACAGTTATTCCTCAGGTATTTTCATTACCGGGTACGTATGTAGCTAATGAGGGTATATTTATGGATGCCGGTGGTAATGGTGGTAATTATACCGATCAGTATAATCATATATTTACGTTTACTCCGGTTTCTGCACAGGATAAAGCTTCACTTAAGTTTGTTTTCGTGAGTACTTATAATGCTAATGATTTTTTAGAAATACATGACGGGCCATCCATAACCGACCCCATCATTGCAGTATTAAATAATCGTACAGGTCATGGTTCTATTAAAGCTTCAGCTTCTAACCCCACTGGAAGTTTAACTGTAAAATTTGTTTCTGATAATGGTTCTAATTCCTTAGGATGGGCAGCAATATTGAATACTGATTCGTTACCTGAAGTTATTTCAATGCCCGGCACTTACACCATCAATGAGCCAAAAACATTTTACGATCAAGGTGGGCCTCATGCAAACTATACCGATAATGAAAACACGATAACCTGTTTGCGGCCATCGAATGTAGGTGATAAAGTGAGTATTATGTTTTCACGATTTAAACATTACGACAATAATGATTATATAGAAGTGCATAATGGGCCTTCAGTTACCGACCCCGTTATTGCAAAGTTGGGAAGTGATGGTGGTTACGGAACCATTGTTTCAACACATCCCACCGGATGTCTGACTATTCAAACCGTCACAAGCAGTGGATTTAATCAATCTGGGTGGTCAGGTTATATTACGGTGAATGCAGCACCCAAAATTTTTTCTATGACAGGAAATTACAATTCAGATAACGGTTTTTTAATGGATAATGGTGGTCCTGATATTAATTATAACGATAATACAAATGATGTGATAACTGTTACACCGCAACAGTCCAATTCTTACTTAACGGTTAACTTTAATTACTTCTATAATTACAACAGTTCCGATTCCATCAGAATCTTCAATGGCAATTCAACCAATGCGCCTTTGTTGGCTGTTCTTAAAGCTGATGCAACAGACACAAGTTTTACATCTACAGCTGTTGATGGCAGCCTTACTTTTCAGATTATCACAAGCAATGGTTTTACCTCAACAGGATGGGTGGCAGCAATCAGTTCAAGCAGTAATTGTTATTACACAGGTGTAAATGAAACAGAAGCACTCCTGAATCAGGTTTCCGTTTATCCGAATCCTGCATCGCACAACATTCAGATTGACTTAAGTGCTCTGAGTAATAATGATGCGATAATAGAAATAATGGAAGTGTCAGGCAAGCTGCTTCAAAAATTCAATACACGGGATAAATTTTTAAATGTACAACTCACCTATGCACCCGGCCTTTATCTGGTTAAAATTTCTTCAATGAATGGTTCAATAATGAAAAAACTTATTATTCAGTAAGTAAAACGGACTTCATGAAACGTTTGGTTTCGTACGAATCATTTATATTCGTGCCATAACCAAACGTTTTTTTTATGAGGGTACTAGAGATTCGCCCCATGCGTGGGCCAAACTTTTGGAGCATCAGAAGACATAAACTGATTGTAATGAAGCTCGATCTGGAAGAACTGGAGGAGAAACCTACAGATAAGATTCCGGGATTTTTAGAGAGATTGAAAGCCATGTTTCCTTCCATGTATTCGCATCGTTGCAGCGAAGATTACGAAGGTGGTTTTTTTCACCGTGTAGAAGAGGGAACTTGGATGGGCCACGTCATTGAGCATATTGCTCTCGAACTTCAGACGCTGGCGGGAATGGATACCGGTTTTGGCCGTACGCGTGGCGCAGGCGAACATGGAGTGTATCATGTGGTGTTTTCTTATATCGAAGAGAAAGCAGGAGTTTATGCAGCCCGTGCAGCTGTACGTATTGCTCAGGCTTTGGTTGATAATAAAGAATATGATTTGGCTGACGACATTCAGCAACTTCGCGAAATTCGCGAAGACGAACGACTTGGACCTAGTACAGGTTCTATTGTTGATGTGGCTGCCTCAAGAGGTATTCCATGGATACGACTTAACCGTCATTCACTCGTGCAACTTGGCTATGGCATCAATCAGCGAAGAATACAGGCAACAGTAGCCAGCACCACCAGCAGCATAGCTGTTGAAATTGCATGCGACAAGGAAGATACCAAAAATCTCCTCGAGGCACAGTCTATCCCTGTTCCTAAAGGAAAAATTGTTCGCGATGAGGAAGGACTAAAAGATGCAATTGAAGATTTAGGGTTTCCTCTCGTAATTAAGCCTCTTAGTGGCAACCACGGCAGAGGGGCAACCATCAACATACGCAATTCTGAGCAGGCTGTGGAAGCACTTGCTATCGCAAAAAAAATATCACGTTCTGTTATAGTCGAAAAATATATCACCGGTTATGATCATCGTATTTTGGTTATCAACTATAAATTTATTTGTGCAGCTCAGCGTAAACCTGCTGCTGTTACAGGAGATGGCAAAAGCACTATTCAGCAACTCATTGATCAGGTAAACGAAGACCCGCGAAGAGGCTATGGTCACGAAAAAGTACTTACTGCCATTAAGGTGGACGAGATGACAGAAAACATTTTACTTGAGAAAAATCTCACCCTGCAGAGTGTACTCAAAAAAGGGGAGGAGCTTTTTCTGAAACGTACTGCTAACCTCAGCACCGGTGGCACGGCCACTGATGTTACTGATATTGTTCATCCGTATAATGTGTTCATGTGCGAGCGTATTGCCCGAATTATTGGTCTCGATATTTGCGGAATTGATATTATGACTCCCGATATCAGCGAACCGCTCACTGAGATTGGCGGAGCAGTACTAGAAGTAAATGCAGCACCCGGTTTCCGTATGCACATTGCTCCTACAGATGGTTTGCCACGCAATGTTGCCGAACCTGTGGTGGATATGCTTTATCCTCCGGGCACTGCCTATCGTATTCCCATCATTGCTGTTACCGGAACCAATGGCAAAACCACTACCACACGCCTGATGGCTCACATTGCTAAAACATGTGGACATAAAGTTGGATTCACTACTACTGATGGAATTTATATTCAGCATGAAATGTTGCAACGTGGCGACTGTACCGGACCGCAGAGTGCCGAATTTGTTCTGAAAGATCCTACTGTTGACTTTGCTGTGCTCGAAACGGCACGAGGAGGAATTTTGCGTGCAGGTCTTGGATTCCATAATTGCGATATTGCTATTGTTACCAATGTAGCTGCTGACCACCTCGGACTTAAAGGCATTAATACCTTAGACGAAATGGCCAAGGTGAAAGCAGTGGTACCTGAGAGCGTTTTACCAAATGGCTATGCAATACTCAATGCAGATGATGAACTTGTTGCATCTATGGCACGCAACCTCGATTGTAACGTTGCATATTTCAGTCTTGACGAGAATAATGCGCTTATTAAAAAACATTGCGAAAACGGAGGCCTTGCTGCCATTCTTGAAAATGGCTATGTTACCATTTGTAAAGGAACATGGAAGTTGCGTGTGCATAAGGTTATCAATATACCTCTTACTTTTTCAGGCAAGGCAGTATTTATGATTCAGAATATACTTCCTACTATACTTGCCGCATTTATCCGCAACTTCAAGATGGAAGATATTCGTTTGGCACTCGAAACGTTTATTCCTTCACCGGTGCAGACTCCGGGACGTATGAATATCTTCCAGTTCCGCAAGTTTACTGTTATGGTTGATTATGCACATAACCCTGCAGGTTTCCAGGCTATCTCCAGATTCCTCGAAAAAGTGGAGGCAAAACCCAAGGTAGGTGTAATTGCAGGTGTAGGCGACAGGCGCGATGAAGATATCATTTCACTCGGTACACTTGCTGCCAAAATGTTTGATGAAATCATCATCCGTCAGGACAGGAATCTTCGCGGACGAACAGAACAGGAAATTATTGACCTCATGCTCGAAGGAATAAAAAATGTAAATCCTGAGATGAAAGTAACGGTAATTCCTTTGGAGCGAGAAGCAATTGACCATGCAATCCAAAACGGTAAGAAAGGCTCCTTCATTGTGATATGCAGTGATGTGATACCTGATGCACTCGACCAGATAATGAAATACAAGGAGAAGGAAGATAAATTTGAAATGACTCCTGAAGATATTCCTAATCAGAGGTAATGTCGGATGGTTTCTTGTAGCAGGTTGAACGAATTAGAATAAAGACGCATTAAAAGTATAGTTGAAATAATTATGCGACACTTTCGTTAAAACTTCAACAAGGAGGGAGCGATGATATTTTTTTGATTTGTTATAAAACCTCCTCATTATTTGAAGTTTAATGTTATTGTTTGAAAGCGAAGGACAGAGAAATGCAGTTTTAACGACTCAAATCTGCTTAATAATGCATCAATCTGCTGAAAATTCCATGAGCAATAAAAACATGGGAATACTTAGTTTTAAGACAGTCTTTCAGTTCGGGTAAAATTCTAAATTTGCGCCTTCGTTTCAGGTAAATGGGATTTAAAGAACAGATAGACCTCAACAGGTTGCCAAGCCATATAGCAATCATTATGGATGGTAATGGCCGTTGGGCAAAGAAACAGGGTAAACTCAGGGTCTTTGGACATCAGAATGGTGTGGCTGCTGTTCGCGATACTGTAGAGGCTGGTGCAGAACTGGGGATAAAGTATATGACTCTTTATGCCTTCAGCACCGAAAACTGGAATCGCCCTAAGTTAGAAGTCAATGCCTTGATGGAATTGCTCATCAACACCATCCATAAGGAAACTAAAACGCTTATGGACAACAATATTCGTCTCAATGCCATTGGCGATCTCGAAAGTCTTCCAGGACGCTGTTATAAAAATCTTCAGGAAGCAATGCAAAAAACCGATGCCAACAACAGAATGACCCTGACTCTGGCATTGAGCTACAGTGCACGTTGGGAAATAACACATGCCATCAAAAATATGGCCATTGATATTAAAGCTGGAAAAATATCACCCGACAACATTAACGACAGCCTTTTTGAAAAATATCTTTCAACAGCAGGTATTCCCGACCCTGAACTGCTCATTCGCACAAGTGGAGAATACCGCATCAGTAATTTCCTCCTATGGCAAATTGCCTACAGCGAATTTTATTTTACCTCAAAATTGTGGCCTGATTTCAGACGTGAGGATCTTTATGAAGCCATTGTAAATTATCAAAACCGCGATCGCAGATTTGGCGGTGTAAACGAATCAACAGCTACCGGACATGCTTAAAAAAATTGCACTTTTTTTCTTTTTGTTATTATTTATAGTTAAAGCATCAACTGCTCAGGTTTCTCTCGGTGCCGACTCCATAAATATTGATTACGGTAATCCCAAGGAATATGAAATTGGAGCAATAACAGTGAGTGGCATTACCTACCTTGATAAAAATGCACTTAAAATTCTTTCAGGTCTAAGTGTTGGGGAGAAGGTAAAAGTGCCCGGAGAAAAATTTTCTAAAGCAATAGAAAACCTCTGGAAACAGGGATTGCTTACTGACATTAAGATTGTGGCCACACGTATTCAGGGTAATCTTATTTTTATTGATTTGCAGCTTCAGGAAAAACCACGCCTGAGCAAATTTGCATTTAATGGTGTAAGAAAAGGACATGCAGATAAACTGCGCGAAAAAATGCACATTACCAAGGGAAAGGTACTTTCGGATAATGCACTTCAGGGAGTAAAATCTGATGTTCTTGCATTTTACAGAGAGAAAGGTTTCTTAAATGCACAGGTAAATCTCCGAACAGTTCCTGATACCAGCGAAATTAACAGTGAAGTTTTGTTTATTGATGTAAATAAAGGTAACAGAATAAAAATTCATCGCATACATATTATCGGCAATAAAGAAGTTTCTGCCGTGAAACTGAAACGCGCCATGAAAGGAACCCGCGAAAATACATGGCGTTACTTTTTCAACTCTAAAAAGTATGATGATGATAAGTATGCAGAGGATAAAGCAAATCTGATTTCTAAATATAATGAGAAGGGATATCGTGATGCACGTATATTGTCAGACTCGGTTTATGCTTATAACAAAAGAAGAATTGATATTGATATTAAAGTTGATGAAGGCGACCGTTATTATTTCCGCAATATCACCTGGCTCGGCAACACTAAATATACATCCGCTGAACTTAGTAAGGTATTGGGAATAAAATCAGGCGATGTGTATAATGCAAAACGACTTGAAAGTGCTTTATACATGAGTGAAAGCAGCCGCGACATCACTTCACTTTATATGGATGACGGATACCTGTTTTTTAATATTGATCCCGTAGAAGTTTCTGCCGAAAATGATTCTATAGATCTTGAAATGCGTATTTACGAAGGCAAACAAGCCCGTATTAACCATGTTACTGTTAAAGGAAACACAAAGACCAACGACCGTGTTATTATGCGTGAAATACGTACCAAACCCGGAGAACTTTTCAGTCGTAGTGATATCATCAGAACACAGCGCGAATTGTCGCAGTTAGGATATTTCAACCCTGAAAAAATGGGAGTGAATCCAAAACCAAACCCTGTGGATGGAACGGTGGACATAGAGTATGAAGTAGAAGAACGCCCCAATGATCAGGTGGAATTATCGGGAGGTTGGGGTGCCAATCAGATTGTAGGTACACTCGGTGTTACATTCAACAATTTTTCTGCCCGCAACATTTTTAACAGCAAAGCATGGAGACCTCTTCCTGCAGGTGACGGACAAAGACTGAGTGTTAGAGCTACTACCAATGGTATCTATTATCAGTCGTACAATGCATCATTTACTGAGCCATGGCTTGGTGGCAAGAAACCCAATGCTCTTACCGTTTCGCTTTATCATTCATTGCAAACAAACGGACTGAAGAAAAGCAATGACAACAGACAGGCTATTACCATATCCGGAGCTACAGTTGGTTTACAGCGCAGACTAAAATGGCCTGACGATTATTTTATGCTTTATACAGGGGTGAATTACCAGCTTTATACGCTGAAGAATTATAAGTCAACTTTTCTTTTTACAGACGGTACTTCCAACAATATATCATTTGAACTGAACCTTACACGTAGCAGTGTTGATCAGCCAATTTATCCAAGAAAAGGTTCTGAGATAAGTTTCTCACTGCAATTAACTCCACCTTATTCAGCATTTAATAATAAAGATTACACCAACCTCGATTCAAGAGAAAAATACAAGTGGATTGAGTATCATAAATGGAAGTACAGTGTGGGCTGGTACACCAAACTGCTGGGTAATCTGGTAATGTACAACAAACTTCAGTTTGGATTCCTTGGTTTCTACAACCGCACCATCGGTCAGTCGCCTTTCGAAAGATTTTATCTTGGAGGTGATGGTTTGTCAGGTTATGCACTTGACGGTCGTGAAATTATTGCATTGCGTGGTTACGAAAACTATGCTCTCACACCAACAGACAACTTAGGCAATACAGTTGGTGGAACCATATTCGACAAATTTGTAACTGAAATACGCTACCCTGTATCTTTAAATCCAAGTGCAACAATTTTTGTTCTCGGATTTTTTGAAGGAGGAAATACATGGAGCACTTTTCGAGAGTTTGCTCCGTTCAGCATAAAACGTTCTACAGGTGTAGGCTTGCGTGTCTTCCTGCCTATGTTTGGTCTGCTGGGGCTGGATTATGGCTGGCGCCTCGACCCACAGCCTGATGATTCTCGTACCGGTATTGGTCGTTTCTCATTTGTCATAGGGCAGCAATTCTGATAAATGCATTCATCCGTTGTTCACTGCTTCAGGATTAATTGGTACGGTATTTAGTGATACTTTAAGCGAAAATTATATCTTTGCAAACTTTAAAAATAAGAGTATTATGAAAAAGGTCATTCTTGTTTTATCATTAGTTGCCGGCACTGCAATTTCCGCTCTGGCACAAAAATATGCTTATGTAAACACAGAGTATATTCTGGAGAATATTCCTGAATACAAAGCTGCAATGCAACAACTGGATCAGATTTCAGTGAACTGGCAAAAGGAAATTGAAACTAAATATGCAGCAATAGATAAATTATATAAAGATTATCAGGCTGAACAGATTCTTCTTACCGAAGACATGAAACGTAAGCGCGAAGCTGAAATAACCAATAAAGAAAAAGATGTGAAAGAGTTTCAGAAAGCTAAGTTTGGTTACGAAGGAGAATTGTTTAAGAAGAAACAAGAACTCGTAAAACCTATTCAGGATAAAATTTACAATGCAGTTAAGAAAATGGCTGTTGATCAGAGTTACGCAGTAATTTTTGACAAATCGAGCGACTTAATTATGCTTTATACAAATCCTAAATACGATAAAAGCGATGAAATACTGAAGGCTATGGGATACAAAGCAAAGGTTACTGAAGGAAGTGTTGGTGGCAGTTCGTCAGGTAGTGGCAGTGGCACTAAAACAACAGGCGGTAGCCAACAGGATGCGCCTCAAAGACCAACGGAAGGAAAATAAATATTATTAAAAATAAATACTCATAAAAGTTAATCATGACAAAACCGGTTAAATTATTATTTGCAGGCTTATTGGCTTGCAGTTCGATGGTGGTAAATGCTCAGATAAAATTAGGACATATCAATTCCACTCAGTTACTGAGTATGATGCCTGAAACAAAAGTGGCTGACAGCACCTTACAGAAATTTGGAGAAACATTACAAAATCAGATGAAAACAATGTCTGCAGAATACGATTCAAAAATTGCAGATTATCAGGAGAAATCAGCATCAATGGCTGATCCTATTCGCAAGGCTAAAGAGAAAGAAATACATGATTTAGGTGATAGAATTCAGGACTTCCAGGAATCTGCGCAAACATCTGTACAGAAAAAGAAAGAAGAAGTATATTCACCAATCATCAAAAAGGCTGAAGATGCTATTAAATCAGTTGCAAAAGAAAAAGGATATACCTATGTGTTTGATTCAGGAGTAGGTGTTTTACTTTACAGCAACGATTCTGACGATATCATGCCATTGGTAAAAGAAAAACTGAAGTTGAAATAATACGGATTGATTAAAACCACAAGAGGCATCCCTGAACCGGATGCCTCTTTTTATTTAAAGTCTTTCACAGTTCTCTTTTTTATCATTCCACCTTTTGTATCTCTTACTGTATTCATAATGATAAATGCATGTGGATCTATGTGTTCAATTTCCACTTTCAGTTTGTTCACTTCAAGCCTTGTGATAACGGTATAGAGTATTTCTATCTCTGAAAGATTGTGGCCGTTTTTGCCATAACCTCTTTTACCGCTGTATATGGTTACACCCATATTTAGTTTTTCAGTAATTAGCCTGCGTATTTCCTCACCATGAGATGAGATAATTGTTACTCCGGTATATTCTTCTACTCCTTCAACAATAAAATCAACCGTTCGTGATGCAGCCATGTATATAAGTACAGAGTATAATGCAACTTCAATGGATATGAGAAATGCAGCAAAACTGAAAATTACAATGTTAAAAGCAAAAATAATTTCGCCTATGGATAGGCCTGACTTTCGTCCTATGTAAATTGCAAGAACTTCAGTTCCGTCAAGTACGGAACCACCTCTGATGGCAAATCCAATTCCCATACCCAGAAAAAATCCACCGAATATTGAAACCAACAATTTGTCATTGGTTACGATTGGGTAAGGAATATAATGTACTGCAAGAGCAAGACATATAATCGCTACAATACTCTTAACAAAAAATTTTAAATCAATCTGACGGTAAGCCAGTATCAGAAAAGGGATATTGATTACTACTATCAGAATAGAGACATCTATTGCCGTTTTTAAGCTTACGAGCAGTGATATGCCGGTTACACCTCCATCTATAAATTTGTTAGGCAATAAAAATCCCCGTAAACCAAACCCGGCTGAAAGCACTCCCAATGATATAAATACAAATGACAATAAAGTTTGCCGGAGTGCAATCCTGAATCTGAAATAATCATGGGCAATGACATAACGCGAACGCTCCTTGCGGTTTCCGTTGGAATCACGCCTGAAATGAAAAAACTTATCTAAAATGTATTCAAACATAGATTCAGATTCATGCAAATCTACTATTTTATTTTCTTATTGTAATTTAATTTTGATGACGAAGATTCTTTTTATTGATTGACAAAAGTCACAGTATTTCGGAATATAATTTGTTTATTTTGTAATGAAATAGAGATGTATGAATCAGATATTAGAGTGGGAAGCATTCGCAGTGTTATTGAGCAGAATATTATTAGGAGTGTTATTCCTGTTTCAGGGATATGACAAATTATTTAAGTTTAAAATCTCCGGTGTTGAATCTGTTTATAAACCTGATTTAGTAAAGCGTGGTATACCTGTTGTTTTGATAAGGCCATCTATTTTTATTTCTTCCTGGATTGAGTTCTTAGGTGGAATATTACTGCTGCCGGGACTGTTCATGCAACCGGTATTGGCAATACTTGGGCTAAATCTTATTGGTGCCGCAATAGCTTTCAGTATAGCTCGCCCTATGTGGGATATGCAGTACTTCTTTCCCCGATTTGCACTGTTGATATTTCTTATGATTGCCCCAACTTCATGGAATATTTATTCACTTGATTATTATTTTAATATTTATTAAACAACTTACGTATGAAATCAATTCTTTGTCCGACAGATTTTTCAAAAAATGCAACTCATGCAGTAGCTTATGCTGCTGAAATGGCATTGAAATTAAATGCCAAATTGCTACTCTTGCACACATTCGAAACACCAATACTTTACACGGATGTAACGTTTGTAACCATGCAGTATGATTTTAAAATACTGCACGATGCAGCTGCTGAAAAACTGAGAAAGTTTAAAGAAAAATTTTTTAAAGATAAGTTTAGTAACATCAAAGTTGAATTAGTCCTTCAACAAGGACTTGCATCAGCCAGAATCAATGAGGTAGCTGCCGAGAAAAAAGCTGATTTAATTGTAATGGGTACAACAGGTACCGGTGCTGCAGAGCGAATACTCATCGGAAGTAATGCTGCCAGAGTTACTAAGAACGCACCATGCCCTGTTTTTCTGATTCCTCCTCATGCAAAGTTTTCAGGACTGAGTAAAATGGTGTATGCAACTGACCTGTCTGATGATAATCTGGACAGAGTAAAGGCAGTAATACCTTTAGCTAAGGTCTTTAACAGTGAATTGCTGTTTTTATACGTAGATAAAACGACTCTCTCAGGTGATGATGTTGATATTAAGAAAATCAGAGCTCTTGTGAGAAAGAAAGTAAAATATCCTAAACAGTCAGGTTTTGTGTGTACTGATATTTCAGTCAAGGAAGGTATTGATTTCTTTTTAAAGAAATATAAGGCAGATGCCTTGGTGATGTTTACACGACACAGAAACCTGTTTAAGGATTTGTATCAGCCAAGTCTGTCAAAGAAAGTATCGTTCAATACCAAGGTTCCTCTGTTGGTTGTGCATGAGCACGATTCACTTTTCTAGTGTCAGGGCCAACATAATTTAAAAGTTCTTTTAGGGTTTTCGTAGTGTGTTAAATAGACTTCGAATCATTATGCAGATGCTCCCGGTAGCTTCAGTCATTGAATAATCTGTTCAGAATGAATCTGTAAGTGGTCTTTAGGACGAAATTTTTTTAAGAAAAAGAGTTTTATTGATAAATAAAAAAATATATCTTTGCGCCTCTTAAAAATCAGGTCTGGTAGTTCAGCTGGTTAGAATACATGCCTGTCACGCATGGGGTCGCGGGTTCGAGTCCCGTCCAGACCGCTGATTTATAACAGCTCCATTCAAAGGAGCTGTTTTTTTTTTGACAAATTGCAATCAATTTATTTATCTCAGATAAATATTACCCAATGACCTTTAAGTGCCATTGATTGGAGGGCTGGTGTTTATTTAAATATGGGAAGGAAAAATTAATTTGAAATGCGAGTTTGTTTGCCTTTGTAAATCCAAACATCAGCATAACCTTCGTTTTTGATTTTTTGGATACCTGCTTCTGCTTCTGAAAGTGTCGCAAAATAAGTCACAGCAACCATTTCCAAACCGTTTTTGTTTTTACCTATAAGGGAAGATGTATAACCTTTACTCTGTAATTCTGAGTTCAGTTTTTGAGCGTTTTCATATACAGAAAAACAACCTCCAATAATAAAATAAACCTTATCGCTGTTTGAAACCGATGCATTTTCAACCGGTGTAGGAGAAGTAACAGCAACAGCAGGGGAGGATAGAGGTTCTTGTACGCTCAACGTATTCTCCGGCTTATTTTCTGTAATGGGAGTTGAACTATTTTCACTTGCAACACTTTGTGCAGGTAACTGAGTTGTGGAAACAACTGTTTCAGCGGAAGGGCTGTTTTCAGGAATCTTTGCAGAGGTTTCTGCTCCTTCTTCGTAAATATTTTTATCAGGATTTAATTCTGACTGACGTAATTCTTCTTTAACAGGCAGGTTAACTTTTTTAGTTTCATTGGCCGGTGTATTATCAGAAGAACGACTAACTACCGGTATTATACTTGCAATACCTTTTGATATTTTAGAAGATATAAATGGATTGAAATAAGCAAATGCCACCAATGCTGCAATCCCTGTAACTGCTGTTATTCTTAACAGTGGCTTAAGATAGTTTTTATGCTTCTCTGCAGGAACTACTGAAGCATCCTGGTTGTCGAATATATCAAAAGATTTTTCACGTTGTATTGCTGGCGACTGTACAGGTGCCAATCCAAACGAATCAAGAAGAAAATTCTGCTGGCCTTTTGGTGTGAACTGAAGATTCTTTTCAACATCGTAAAACAATTCACCAACATTGTCAATCACCAGTCGTTGGTTGTTGTCCAGTTGTGTTTTGCAGGTCATTACAAAATCATTGATTATTTTACATGCATCCGGATAAGTCAACAACAGCCGTGAACAAATATAATTAGCCAATAGACCATCGTTGGTGGTTAGTTCACTGTTAAATGCAACTGATTTGGATGGTGGTGTAAACAAATGCTGAACAGGATGAATGGCAGCACTTTGATAGCGGGTTACAAATCCGCCAAAATCCGGAACTATCACACAGTCGTGATAATGCAGGAGGTCGTTGATATAATTGCCAATCTTCATCCGTCAGGATTTTACATGGGCAAATATAACAAACAATTACAAATATCTGAAGTAAAAATATCCTCAGACCATTTTACGGAAATCGGTTTCTATTTCATATCTGCTGCCCGCATAGGATAAAAAATTATCAAACATTCTGATGTTGTGTTGAGTCAGCATTTTAGGATGTGATATAAAATGCATATAATCCTGTTCTTGAATAAACTTCTTATATACAGGCATTTTTATCTGCGACATTAATTCAATAGCCACACGCTCCCAGTTCGAATTTAAAATATCATATCCATGAGTCTGTGGCTTCACAAGCGAAGGGTCTATCTTCACTGCAATTTGTCCCTCTCCACGGTTGAAGCTATGATCTCCGGTAAGTTTAAAGTAGAACTTCTGAAAAATTTTGTTTAAGAACTGAACATTCTTTGGAATAAAAACAGAAGATATATTTAACTCCGTGAATAATCCTTTGTCGTTTTCTTTTACAATATCATTATGAAAATGATAAACCGATTTTTCAGGTGCTTCAGAGAAATCAAAATACTGCGCATTGCTAAACAAATAAAATTTGCCAAGCACGCTGAAGTCGTATTTTATTTTATGTTTTTTAAAATACGGCTCAAATGCTGAAAATGGCTGAATACACCATCCTCCTGCTCGATATCCATCTAGTATATATTCGGGATTGTGTGGTTTAATAAATTTGTTTAGCAACTCTACCGATCCTGTAAATATCAACTCTCTTTCATTTTCATTCAAATGAAAAAACCTGTATTTATCAGTGCCGGTTAGTTTCCATTCATTTGTTTGTGGCAGGTATTCTGCATCCAGCCAGTGAGGATGCAGGTGAGGAAAAATTTCATGTCCTCTTTTGCTTATGGACGCAATATGTGCAGAAACTGTTTCCAAATCATTAGAGCATGCATCATATTTTTCTGCATATTTCTCTAGAGTAAGCAGGTGAGTGGTATCTACAAAGAATATAGCTCGTTCACCGTGTTTTTCTATGACATCTAGAATTTGATTGGTAGGTTTGATTAAACAATCATCCGCTGAACCACTTCGGTTGCCGAGAAATAACTCATAATCGAAGGTAATCAGAACCTGTTTCTTCTGCTTACTCATTATTTGGAAACAATACGTGTTTTATTGGGGAACTCAGCTAATACTTTACGATACATTTGTTCAATGTCGCTTTCAATTTTTTGTTCTGAAAATAATTGCCGGCAATCTTTTGAAAGTTGCTCCTGATTATAATTCTTATAATTCTGCATCATTTGAATCATAGCTTCAGCTAAACATTCCGGGGTTTGCTCTTTCAGGATGATTCCATTGGTGCTATTGATAAAATCTCTTGGTCCACCAGAGTCTGTTGTAATAACAGGACGCCCTGAGGCAAGGCTTTCAATAAGTACTACTCCGAATGTTTCGTAGGTACTTGTCAGCAAAAAGCAGTGGCAATTGGAAGCTTCTGTCTTAACTTGCTGTCTGTTCAGTGCACCTAAAAATTTTACGTAATTGTCAAGGCCGCAATCTTTAACTATTGTTTGTAAGGAGTTTCTTAACGGGCCATCACCTCCAACTCTTAACTCAATGTTCTTAACTCCTTTTTTTAATAATACTTCAAGTGCATTGAAAATAAGTTTGTGATTTTTTCTGGGCAGAAGAAACGAATTGGTGAAAAAGACAAAAGTCTCTACATTCTGATATGTTTTGATTTTAAAATCATCAAAGAAAATATCAGCAACCAGATTAGGAATTACTTTAAACGTATCATTTCTCAGATGTAAGGAATTTTCAATATCATTTTTGAAATTCTTACTTACAATTAATGCGGCATCAGCATTACAAAAAATCTCACCGGATAGTTCAATATCTTCAGGATGGCTAATATCACCGGTCATAAATGAGGTCAGATGCTCAGTTATGACAAATGGGAGATGGTTTTTCTTTGCAATATAATAGCCCGCCATACCTCCATGAAAAATACTGTGTGCATGTATGATGTCAGGAACACCATACTTTTGAGTATATTTATTGTAAACTCGCTGTACGGCTTCATTGAAAATTCTGTAGCTTAGTTTACGCATTTTCGGAATGTATGCCTGATGTACCATAGAGTATGTAGGCAACCCGTTGTCATCAACAAAACTCACGATCTCATCCTTTTTTTGAAACAGGGAGCTTACAGAGGCAAACTGAGGATAAATGATTCCCACTTTATGACCTGCTTTCATTAAGGTGCGCGCCTGCTCTTCAAAAAAAGTTCCCAGCACAGGCTCTGTAATAGATTTATACCAGGATGGAATGATTAAAATGTGCATTCCTCTTGATGATGATAAATTAACCTGATCAATGATGTCTTTATACTGATTGCCACGATGTTTTAATTTAAGAAGGAAATCATAAACTCTTGTCTTAAGCGGATCAATATCAATCTTCCATAGATATCCTTTTTTCAACTCTCCTCCAAAACCTTTTTTAAAACGAAAGATACCTTCTAAAGCAGGATCATTATTACCTATTCGTACTCCGACCAAATCATATTTCTTTACACCGAGTGATTTCATTCTTTTCATCATTTCAAAGTGTAAATATTTCATTGAGCCATACAACTTGGTATCGCCCATACTTCCTGCATGTGTACATAATGCAGAATAATTTGTGTGAACGATAAAAATTCCACCCACCGGATTTCCATTATCATAAACTACAGCAGGAGTTGCATTTTCGGACCCAAGATATTTACAATAAGCTTTAAAATACTGGATGTTTTCTGAAATCGCACCTGCTCTTCGCATGGTATGCTCATAACATTTATAGAAATCCTCTAATACTTCTATGCCGAATTTCACTACACCACCGGATTTTTCAGTATGATGTATTGCCTTTTGATATTTAGGATGAAACTGTTTAAATATTTCCTCATTCGATTGTGATGAAAGGTCAGTAATATATGTGCCAAACTCACAATATTGTGCCCCATTTGGTATAGCTCCTAAAATCCCATAAGGATGTGGTTGCACCAATCGCTGACATAAATTATTCGTCTGACAGTAATGAATTAACTCATCAAAAAAATCAAGTTGTTCTTCAGAATCAAGTTCTTCATTATTACGAATTGGTGCATGTAAAATTTGTGCAAATTTTACAAAATGAGAGGAGAATAAACGAATTGGTAAGAATGCCTTAAGTTTTTCTGAATAAACAATTTTTACTTTTTCTCCTGAATATTCTTTATATATTTTACTGAATCCCGGTAAGAATTGAAAAGGAGTATCATTATTCAATCCGGCAAGCAGTTCTGAGTCTTTGGGGTTAAGCCAGGATAATAGTTTCATGTAGTAAATGAGGTAATTCTGGTTTTTACATCTAGTATATTTATACAATTTTCCAAAATACGTTGAGTTGATTTTCCATCCCAAAGCGGAGGTATAGCTCCTTTTTTATATTTACCATTCGTAATGGAATTAATTTTCTTTGAAATGGCGTGTATGTCAAAAGGCATTAATTCATTGGAACCAATCTCAACCGTACTTGGCCTTTCAGTATTGGCTCTTAAAGTAAGGCAGGGAATTCTTCGGAAGGTACTTTCTTCCTGAATTCCTCCGCTATCCGTTACTATATATGCACAATCATGAATCAGTTTCTGAAATGCAAAATAATCAAGCGGCTCAGTCAATATCAGCTTGTCATTATTTTTTATTTCATTCTGCATTCCAAATTCTTCAATTCTGTGCATTGTGCGCGGATGTATCGGAAAAACAAGTTTGTGATTTTTGGTAATGAGTCTGATAATATCAAATAATTTTTTCAGCCCTTCTTTAAAATCAACCGTTGCCGGACGGTGCATAGTCATCAACACAAATTCTTTTGAAGAGATATTTAATTTACTCAATATATCTGACTGTTGAATTTTATGATCAAAGGCAACCAGTGTATCTATCATAGTATTTCCCACAAAAAACATCTGCTGCGGTTTTTTTCCTTCAAGAATTAAATTCTCCTGACCGCTGTCTTCGGTAATAAAGAAATAATCTGTAATTGCATCGGTCAGAATACGGTTAATTTCTTCAGGCATGGTTCTGTCATTACTTCGCAACCCGCTTTCAATATGAGCAATTTTCGTGTTCATTTTATTGGCAGTAAGTGCAGCAGCAAATGTAGAATTTACATCGCCAACTACCATCAATAAATCAGGTTTGTATTCCTGCATTACTTTCTCCAGACGTAACATGATTTCTGCCATCTGTGAGTTGGGTGATCCTGCAGGAATATTGAGCCAGAAATCAGGAGTGAGTTCAAACTGATCGAAAAAGATATCAGCCATTTTGCTGTCGTAATGCTGACCGGTATGAACTATCTTAATGTCAAATGGGAGGCCCATCTGATGATTGATTTTTTTGAATTGTGTAATTTTTATAAAGTTGGGGCGTGTACCTACTACTATTAAAATCCTTTTCATTGTTATTATTTGCCTCCTTTTACGTTTATTGTTTAAATATGTTAGGATATTTTCTTCTGTTTATTGATATACTGTTCCTCCAATAGGAGTGCATCTACAAAGAATCTGGCTGACCAGTTAGGAATATCATAAGAACAATATCCGCCTGATACCGGCCATGATCCCGAAACACCTCCGTTTACCATTGGCGAATGTGATAATAATTGTTTTCCCTTTACATAGTCCAATAATTTTGATGCAGTTAATGCATATTCTTGACGATGCGTGTGTGATTCAAGAGCAAATCCAACCACGCTTAGCTGGCAATTTCCGGGTAAACAACAGAACGTTGCATCCGATTTCCATTCTTCATCCAGTTCACCTGCTAAAAACCCGTCATTACCTACCAAAGGCATTATTCGCTGATAAGCACGTTCAGCAGCGTTAATCCAGTTATCGTCCTGTAAATCTATACCTGCGCCTACAATTCCGCGTAATGCATATCCGATGGTATGTGTACTTGGTATTTCATTTTCACTGAATCCATTGTCAATGAAATAATCATTCTTGTCCTGCAATTGCAATGCAAAGTTGATGTTGGCTTTGCCTGATTGTAAATATTTGTTCTCACCGGTAAGTTTTCCTAATCTGATTAATGCCCATGCAGTTCGTGTATTGGAACTTAACTGGTTTAATGTAAATTGTCGCCAGGCTCCATCGCCATCCTGCACTTTCAGTATCCAGTCAGCGCTTTGAATAGCTGCTTCTAAACATTTTTCATTTCCAAAATGCTCATAATAATCTATGAGAGCAAAAATGATTTGTCCGTTATTAAATACACGCGGAGGTTGATTTTTATAATCACCATAAGAACCCGGAAATGTTCCATCTTTGCGTTGTGTGGTCATCAACCATTTCACTAATTCATCAACAATTGGTCTTTCTCCAAATACAGTTGAAAATATTTCTTTTTTTTCTCGTTGAAGATAGATGAGTGTGTTTATCCAGAAAGCAGTTGTTTCGGGGTAGGAGGGAAACCATTTATTAAACATCATGGAATACTTGGCAGCACTGCCGCCTCCGGGCAACAGTGTCTGCTGAAACCATTTCAAAGCTAAAATTAATCGCTCGTCATCCGATAAGTCAACTGCTGAAGTCTGCGCCCGCAGGTTCAGGTAACGCATTCGTAGCTGAGAAACTAATTTGCGTATCATGTCGGATAGTTAAATAACTTTTTCTACCAGCTCATTGTAAGTATAAACACCGGAAATTTCTCCGTTTTTCAGTTCGTAAATGCGGTCACAGTTCTTAAGGGTGGTTATACGATGGGCGATAATAAATATTGTTTTATTGGTGTCAGACAATGAGTCAATAGCCTCACTTACTTCACGCTCTGTTTGAGTATCGAGAGCACTGGTTGCTTCATCAAACACAAGAATTTGTGCATTTCGGTAGAGTGAACGGGCAATGCCTATTCGCTGACGTTGTCCACCTGACAGGCGTGATCCTCTTTCTCCAACTTCTGTATCATAACCTTTAGGCAATGTTTTTACAAAATCTTCAAGTGATGCCTGTTTGACAGCAAGGTCAAGTTGATGTTTATCTACTTTGTCTTCTCCAAAGGCTACATTTTCCATGATATTGGAATCTATCATAAAAATATCCTGTTTCACGTAGCCTATCATACTTCGCCAGTATTCCAGGTTGTCTTCTTTCAATGGCTGACCGTCAATTAAAATGCGGCCATTATCCTCATCAAAGAAACGCAACAGAATATTCATCAGTGTAGTTTTACCTGACCCTGAACTTCCTACAAACCCAACTTTCTCTCCCTTTTTTACCGTAAATGAAATACTTTTAAGAACAGGATCCTTGGATTTAGGAAAAGTAAAGCTGATGTTTTCAAAAGTGATTTCTTTTTCGAAGGGGATAGGCACATTGCGGTTCATCACCGATTGTTTTACATAAAGCTCGTTATACTCATTCAGGTTTTCTATGGCAACCTGATTTTTGGTGACCTGCATAATGGCATTCATGATACGGTTTAGCGAAGGCATCAAACGATAAGCTGCTGCAGCAAATGCACCTACCATCATTATCACATCCTGGCTTCCACCTTCAATAAAAATTGCGTAAACAAATATCACAACGATACCCAATATAGCCACCAATTCATAACCTCTGAAAGGAATCATATTGATAACAATAGAGCTCATGGAGAGGTTGTGATATTCCTTCTGATATTTCAGAAACTTCTCTCTGTAAAAATCAATTTTATTAGCCAGCTTAATGTCAACAAAACCCATAATGGAATTATTGATAGCTGCCAGTGCCTGTGGAAACATTTTATCCAGTCCGCGGCCAATCTGCTCATTCTTGGTGTTTACAGATTTATACAACAGATATGAAGCAGGCCCTATAATCATCAGTATAAAAAGAAATAACTTCAGATTATATACTGCAATAAGCGTTACAATAAATATCAGAATAATGGACTCTGAAAACAACATGAGTATAGGCAGCATTACCCATGCAGTAAACGAAGCAGGATTTTGTTGCACGTGATTGATTATTCGTGATGATTTTACACTGTTAAAATTGAAATAAGACAAAGAAAAATATTTTGAAAACTGATTTCGTGAAATATTATTGGCAACATCTGCCATAAATTTCCCTTCAATGTAATTTACAAAAATTCCAAATCCTGTTTTGAAGAACTGGAATAACAGTATTACCACAATAAAAAATACCATAAAATTTTTATCACTGGTGAAATGAAGGTTGTCATACACAATGCTGAAATATTTGTTTGTATGAATCACCTGAGGTTCAGTAGCCATTTTTACAAGTGGCAAAACAGATGCAAGTCCAAAAACATCCAATACTGCTGAGAGAAAAATCAATAAAGCAATCCACTTCAGTTTTTTCTTTTGTGATGAGGAAAGATGATCTTTAAGGCTCTGATAAGTTTGCCTGAAAGCCTGTGAGGAAGAATAATTTTTTTTGCTTAATGCCATAAATGCGATTCAGGTTTATTTGTAGTAAGCTCCGCCATAGCCTACCGGCATGTTCTTAGGATTAACACCATTTAAGATAAAGCTCAGACTCTTGATATTATTTTTCTCCATCAGTTGATGTGCAACCTCAACAAAATCTTTCTTGCTGTAGCCTGATTTTGTTATATAAAGATTCAAATCAGATTGCTTCATCATTACCAGTGCATCTGACAGTAATCCCACAGGCGGCATATCAAGCAATATGTAATCAAAATGTTCTTTCAGTTCCTGAATGAGTTGTTCCATCATCGGATCTAAAATTAATTCAGATGCATTAGGAGATTTTGGTCCACTTAATATCACTTTCAGGTTTTCTACAGGAGTGTCTTTAATGATTTCATTCAAATTGGCTTTACCAACCAGATAAGATGTCACGCCCGTATCATTGGTCATATTCCAGGCAGTTGCCTGCTTGGGTTTGTGCAAATCAAGGTCAATAATAACAACCTTTTTCTTTGCTCTTGCCAATGTAGTTGCTGTATTCACAGCGCAAAAAGTCTTTCCTTCACCTGAAATTGTAGAGGTAAACAGAATAACTTTTGAAGCAGATTTAGGTGCAAAATAAGAAAGATTCGTTCGAATAACCCTGAATGCTTCTGCTGTAAGCGACTGCGGAGAAGAATGAACCACGAGATAGTCCTTCTTGGCTTCAGGGCTTTTACCGATAACTCCAATAATTGGTTGATGAGTAATATCTGCAAGATCTTCTTTCGTAAAGATGTAATTGAGGAAAATACTCTTGAGGAAAATTACAAGGAAAGCTAAAGCCAAACCAACGCCAACACCTGTAAACAACATCTTGTTTCGGATTGGTTTTAGTAGTCCTATACTGGAAGCCGGTTCCAGAATAGATTTATCAGGTACTATAGCAGCTTTGGCAATAACTGTTTGAGCTCTTGTCTCCAATAGGAACAGATACATTTTTTCATTGATCTCTTTCTTCCTTGTAATATCGCTCAAACCTTTAATGGTGGATGGCATCCTGTTGAGTGATGCAGCAAAATTTCCTTCACGTTGAGAGATGAGATTTATCTGCATTACCAAGTCTTTTCTGATATTCATCACAATGCCTATCAGATTTTCTTTAGCCTTGTTAATCTGACCATCAATTTCTTTCATTTGCGGACTGTTGGGAGTCAGGCTGAAGGAAAGATTTGTTTTGCGTTGCATCAGAGCCGTTAAGTCCTGAAAGGCTGATGCTAATCCTGGATTTCCCTGATCAGCATATAATGCCGGTGTAAGGGTAGAAAAATCACTTCCACCACTGGTGAGTTGATTGTAAACATAATCTACTGAACTGAGTCGGGCTGTAAGTTTTGCTCTTTCTCCCTGAAGATCCATTTTTTCTTTTACAAGCGTACTTTGCTGGTTGGTTACATCAATTGCTCCGCTCTGTTGCTGATATTCTACCAAATTCGTTTCAACTCCATTCAGCTGATCTTCGGTATATTTCAGTTGATCTTCAATAAACCGAAGTGAATTTTCATTGATTTCTCTTGCAACTGCAATAGAATAATTAATGTAAAGTTTGGTTAGCGTATCCAGAAAATCTACTCCTTTTTCTTCTACCTCATCTTCAATTCTGATATTAATTATGGATGCATCCTCATCCTTTTCCAGACTCAATGCATCTTTATATTTTTTTACTAAATAACGGTGATTATTTATTATAAACAGATACTGAAATTCACTGAATTTCGGATTGTGTTCTATGGCGTCTTCTCTTCCGTTAACTACAATGCTGAATTTTTCGGTAACAACAGGCTCACCAAACTTCAATGTCTTTTTAAAGGAATAAGTTGGTGTACTTACTTCAAGCGTATAAGAGTTTTTGTCAATGATGCGAATGTTGAACGGAGTGCCATAAAACGATTCATCAAGCACTTTTCCTTCAACACTAAAAGGTGTGCCTTTATACACTTCTCCTGTTTTCAACCGGCCTTTGATATAGTATGAAATATCAAGATTAAGTTTATTAATGGCTTCACTCACTAAACGGGTAGAAGAAAGTATCTCAATTTCATTGGACACCTCTTCTTTGTTTGGACCCATTGGCAGACTTGTGGAAAGGGCATCTTTGAATGCATTCTTAGTTGGAGTGATTAATACTTTGGCTTCAGCTCCATATATGCGGATGGTTTTATAATAGAGAAAAATGCCTCCGGCTACGCCCATGGAAATAAAAATCAGAAACCAGTACCAATTCTTCAGCACCAGATTTAATGCGGTTTTTACATCCTTAGCATCAATAATTGATTGGTTCTTAACAACTTTTTGATTATTCATATAGTCATAGTATGAACCCGCTTATACTGTGAAATTCAGTAAATGGTTCGATGTTGGTGGTTTAAAATTATTTAATTTGCACAAAATTAAAAAATTACCTCGGCTTATCTTAATGCATGAGTGAAATTTTTTAACTTATTAAGTAACTATAATGAACCACTTTTCGTTAACTGTATTTTAATTTCAAATCAACAATGAAAAAAGCTTTAATCACAGGTGTAACCGGACAGGATGGCGCCTACCTGAGTGAATTACTTTTAGAAAAGGGCTATGAAGTTCACGGCATTAAGCGCAGAAGTTCGCTTTTTAACACCGAAAGGGTTGACCATCTATATGAAGATATGCATGAGAAGAATGTAAAATTCAAATTGCATTATGGCGACCTTACAGATTCTGCCAACATTATCCGCATTATTCAGGAAGTTCAACCGGATGAAATTTACAATCTTGGAGCCATGAGCCATGTACGCGTAAGTTTTGATATGCCTGAATATACAGCCAACGCAGATGGCATTGGCGCTTTGCGTATTCTTGAAGCAGTTCGTATGCTGGGCATGACAGATAAATGCCGCATTTATCAGGCTTCAACAAGTGAACTTTATGGATTGGTACAGGAAGTGCCTCAACGTGAGTCAACCCCTTTTTATCCTCGTTCGCCTTATGCTGTTGCCAAACTTTATGCATACTGGATTATGGTCAACTACCGCGAAGCTTACAATATGTTTGCAACCAACGGAATTTTATTCAACCACGAATCACCATTGCGTGGCGAAACATTCGTTACCCGTAAAGTTACCCGCGCAGTAGCACGTATTGCATTAGGATTGCAGGATACTGTTTATATGGGAAATATTGATGCAAAACGCGATTGGGGTCATGCAAAAGATTATGTAGAAGGAATGTGGCTGATGCTTCAACAGGATAAACCTGATGACTTTGTGCTGGCAACGGGTGTAACTACAACGGTACGTGATTTTATCATTCTTGCATTTAAAGAAGTGGGAATTGAAATAGAATTCAGTGGCTCTGAAGAGAAAGAAATAGCAGTGGTAAAAAAATGTAATAACCCCGCTTATCAGTTGCCACAGGGCAATGTGGTTATGCGTATTGACCCTAAATATTATCGTCCTTCAGAAGTAGAATTACTCATTGGCGATCCTTCTAAAGCAAAAAAAATATTGGGTTGGGAACCTAAACACAATCTGCAGTCTATCGTTAAAGAAATGATGCATTGTGATTTGGAACTTTTCAAACGCGACCAATATCTCAGAGCAGGGGGACATAAGATTATTAATTATCACGAAGCGTAAGTACTATGCAAAAGAGTGCTAAAATTTTTGTGGCAGGCCATCGTGGAATGGTGGGATCTGCCATTGTTCGCAGACTTGAAAAAGATGGATTCTCCAATATACTTGTCCGCACCTCCAAAGAACTTGACCTGAGAAATCAGGCTGCTGTTGAAGATTTTTTCAAATCGGAAAAGCCCGAATATGTTTTTCTTGCTGCTGCCAAAGTAGGAGGCATTGTTGCCAATAATACTTATCGTGCTGATTTTATTTATGAGAATCTTGCCATAGAATGTAACGTGATTAAAAGCTCTTTTGATCATAAGGTAAAAAAGTTATTGTTTCTTGGTTCTTCCTGTATTTATCCAAAATTGGCGCCCCAGCCCCTCAAAGAGGAATATCTTCTTACTGGTCCGCTTGAGCCGACTAACGAACCATACGCGCTTGCAAAAATTGCAGGATTGAAAATGTGTGAAGCTTTTCGTGACCAGTATGGTGTGGATTATATTTCGGCCATGCCAACTAATTTGTATGGACCAAATGATAATTATGATCTGAAAAACTCACATGTATTGCCCGCATTGATTCGTAAATTTTATGATGCATCACAGAATAGTCTTCCTTCAGTAGAAATATGGGGAACAGGTTCGCCACGAAGGGAGTTTTTACATGTGGACGATCTGGCTGATGCATGTTTTTTCCTGATGCAGAATTACAGCGACCGATCTACCGTCAACATAGGAACTGGTGAGGATATCAGTATCAAAGAACTGGCTTTACTTGTTAAAAACACACTTGGCTATACAGGGGATTTGATTTTTGATACTTCCAAACCTGACGGCACTCCTCGCAAATTACTCGATGTAAGCAAACTGCATTCGCTGGGATGGAAACATCGTATCAACCTTCCTGACGGTATTGCAATGGTTTGCGAAGAAGTGAAAAATATGGATGTTTTCCTGGAACGCTAAGAAGAGATTTAAGCAAAGTTTTCTATTTATATTTCCTTAATCTGCCCAACTCAACATTAAGAAATAAAAAAGCCGCCACTTCAAGGCAGCTGCTTTAATCTGACCTAAAAGTATTAAGAAGGTTGATGTGTGCCCGGTGTTGTATGACTACCATAAGCAGGGCATTTTTCGCGACTTTTACAAGAGTTCAAAACGATTACCATGGCGATTAGCAGGAAAGCAGCAAGTGTCTTTTTCATTATTTAATTGTATTTGCGTTGCAAAGAAATAAAAAACGGGATAATTACAGAGTTATTACAGAAAAATTAGAAATGACTTATTAACAGTATGGTGGTTTGTGGCATGATGTGGAGTTTCTAAGATGAATTTACAGTAATAAGTAATTTAGCTGCCTCAAGATTTAACCATGTCTGAATTACAGGTGAAAATAGAACCGGGTTGGAAGGAGGCTTTGGCTGACCAGTTCAGAATGCCCTATTTTCAGGAGCTAAAAGCATTTTTGATAGAAGAAAAAAGTAAGTATGATATATTTCCTCCGGGGAATCAGATTTTCAGCGCATTTAATCATACTCCCATTTCAGACGTTAAAGTGGTGATAATTGGTCAGGATCCATATCATGGCCCGGGTCAGGCTAATGGACTTTGTTTCTCCGTATCTGACGGAATTAAACCTCCACCTTCATTAGTTAATATTTTTAAAGAGCTGAATACTGATTTGGGAATACCTGTTCCCATTCATGGCAATCTGGAAAAATGGGCAAACCAGGGTGTGTTCTTACTCAATGCCACTCTTACAGTTCGGCAAGGGCAACCGGCATCACACAACGGACACGGGTGGGAGCAGTTTACTGACGCTGTGATTCAAACGTTGTCACTTCAATGCAATGGTTTGGTTTTTCTGCTCTGGGGCCGATTTGCTCAGGCTAAAGAATCATTAATTGACACTTCAAAACATCACATTCTGAAAGCAGCTCATCCTTCACCTTTTTCGGTTACAGGATTTTTCGGTTGCCGACATTTTTCAAAAGCAAATGCGTTATTAATCTCAGGAGGAAAAACTCCTGTTGACTGGAATATCAACAAAACCTGATCATTGAGGCATCTGATAAAATTTATTCTGCTTTTGAGTCTTGCTACACCTGTGCAGGCATTGGCGCAGTATGAACTTACTGTTGCAGGTAACAAACTGCCTCCTTTAAAATATAAAACAATCCTGGCAGATTCAGGATTAGTGGTTAAGGAAATTAATAAACTTCTATTTCAGCTGCGTTCAGATGGTTATCTGGCTGTTTCAGCAGATAGTGTAACATTTAATCAGCATAAAGTAAGAGCATTTATTGTTACAGGTGAACGTTTTGAATGGGCATCATTAAGTCGCGGAAATGTGGACGAAAGAGTTTGGAATGAAACAGGCAGAAGTGAAAAACGATGGGTGAACACCAGAATAACTCCTGAAAATTATGCAGGAATTTTTAAATCGCTGCTTGCATGGTACGAAAATCATGGCTATCCTTTTGCAGAGTTAAAGTTAATTAACCGAAAATGGGAAGGCAATACACTTTCCGGGCAGATGCATGTTGAAAAAAATGAACTGATAACCATTGACAGTGTAATCGTCAGAGGTAATGCCAAACTGAGCAGAGTGTATCTTCAGAATTACATCAACGTAAAGAACGGTGATGTATATAATGAGTCTGTCATCAGAAGTATTTCAACCCGGCTAAAAGAATTGCCTATGGTGAACGAAACTGCACCGTTTGTAGTGTCGTTTGAAGGAGGGAAAGCCGTTGTCATATTGTCGTTGGCCAACAGAAAAGCTTCACAGGCCGATGGTATAATTGGTTTATTGCCGGATGATAATAAGAAAGGGAAAATTAAACTCAGTGGCGACTTAAGACTTAAATTAATCAGTGCATTCGGGCGTGGCGAACAATTTGAAGTCAACTGGAAGCAACCTGTTGCAAATACACAGGATTTGCGTGCAAGAATAAATTATCCTTTTTTGTTTTCTACACCATTTGGAGTGGAAGGAGGTCTTGCAATTTACAAGCGTGATACTTCCTATATTGATGTAAATCTGAGTGGAGCAGTTCAATATCTTCTCAGAGGCAACAGCTATCTGAAACTATTTGTAACCAATAAAAAATCATCTTTGCTATCAACTTCTTCATTGAGGAATGCAACTGTATTGCCACCGATTAACGATATGGTGAACACCACTTATGGACTCAATCTGCGAAGAGAAAAAACTGATTACAGACTTAACCCAACTACCGGCTATATAGTTGATGTGACAGCCGGTGCAGGAAGAAAAAAAATCCTGAAGAACTCAACTCTCAATCAGGAACTATACAACAATTTAAAACTTAACTCCGAATCGTACCAGGCCGAACTTGTTGCAGATTTGTTTTTTCCTGTGGGCAATCGTTTTGTTCTTAATACAGGGGTGAGCGCAGCATGGTTAAATTCAAAAAATATTTTTCAAAACGAACAGTACAGAATAGGAGGACTGAAAACATTGCGAGGCTTTGATGAGGAATCAATTTATGCAACTCAATATTACATTGGTAAAGCTGAGTTCAGATATATTCTCGACCGCAATTCTTTTCTTCAGATTTTTTACAATCAGGCATACTATGCATCAGAAACCATCAGCGGAAATATATATGACAAGCCTCTTGGCTTTGGTGCAGGCATTACATTCGAAACCAAACTGGGCATTTTCTCATTAAACTATGCAGTAGGAAAACAGTTTAATAATCCAATTCAGTTCCGCAGTGCCAAGATACACTTTGGCATTGTAAATTATTTTTAAATCACCACGGGTGACTTTTCTGAAACTCTTTATAATTTACTTTAACCTGAAACAGCTTTGCTGTAAGCAAGAATTTTATTAATACTTTCCTGAGAAGGGCTTACTAATGCCTGTTCTATCTTCTCCATAGTTTTTACTATGGCATCATATTCTTCTTCCACTTCAGGGTATGTATCAATATGCTGTTGTGTGATTACCGTATCCGGGAGGTCGGTTTCGTTGAAGTAATAAAGAATTAAGTGGTTGTGAGTAAAGTTGTCGTACATAGGCAAATAATTGTTCATTTGCCTTTATAACGCTACCTGTTGCAGAATAGTATATAACTGCACATTTTTTTATGATACCAGCACCAGTTTTTTAGTTTCTATGATTTTACGCAGGTTGATAAGTGCATATCTCATTCGACCAAGAGCAGTATTTATACTTACACCTGTGGCATCTGCAATTTCTTTAAAACTCATATCGGCAAAATGACGCAGAATAACCACTTCTTTTTGTTCAAAAGGCAGTTCCTCCACAAGCAGGCGCACTTCTTTATAAATCTGCTCTCTCATCATTTTATCCTGTGCGTTTTCGTCAGTAAGTTTCAGTGACTCTATGATAGAATAATCTTCCTTGTCATGCACAAGTGGCATACGCTGGTTTCTGCGGAAATGGTCTATCACCAGATTGTGACCAATGCGCAATACCCATGGAAGAAATTTTCCTTCCTCGTTGTAAGCACCTCGTTTCAGAGTATTGATAACTTTAACAAAGGTATCCTGAAAGATATCTTCAGCAGTTTCACGGTCATTAACCAAAAAAAGAATGGCAGAAAAAATTCTTTTCTGATGACGTTCAATTAAGATTGTAAGGCAATTTTCGTTTCCTTGTTGGTACAATTCGACCAGTTGCTGGTCGGTAAGAACAGGTTTTTGCATAATAGACTCCTTTTTTCAGTTTGAATGTGTAAGTAGAGTTTTATGCTATATTTTTTCCTCCTGTTTAAATTAAAAAGTGAAACTTTATTTTGAGATTATTAACGGTACAATACTTCTATTATTGTGTAGTCCGTATTTTTTTATTTTTATTTCAAGTAAAGATACGAAAAAATCCTGCCAGAGTTCAAATTTTTTTCTTTTCGGCAGGATTTTCAGTTTTTATTCATTTCAAAGACCGATTCCCGGTTAAAATCTTTCAGTCATTGCAAAAAAGAATCCGGCTTCAATAGCGGCATTTGCATCACTGTCAGAACCATGTACGGCATTTGCTTCAATGCTTTTTGCATATAGTTTACGGATGGTGCCTGCCTCAGCCTTGGCAGGGTCGGTAGCACCTATTGTTTTTCTGAAATCTTCTACAGCATTATCTTTTTCGAGAACAGCTGCAACAATAGGGCCTGATGACATGTATTTTACCAGATCATTATAAAATGGTCTTTCTTTGTGAATTGCATAAAATTCACCGGCTCTTTCAGCTGTTAAACGGGTGTATTTCATAGCTTTAATCTTAAATCCTGCCTTTATGATATGATCCAGAATAGCACCCGTATAGCCATTGGCCACTGCATCGGGCTTTAACATTGTGAAGGTTATTGTACTCATTTCTTGAATTTATTTCGTTTATTTTTTGAGGCTGCAAAAGTAAGAGATTTAACTATGCGTCCTACAGTATTAAATGCATACATTTGTAAAAATGCCAATAGCTTAAAGAATGATTCCTGTTTTTAATCCGACACACATAAAAGAGTTAAAAAACTTCTTAACTGAACCACGCAAAATTGCTATAACTACACATTATAAACCGGATGGCGATGCAATAGGCTCACTTTTGGGTTTGTATAACTTTCTAACTTCTCAAAAACATAAAGTAAAAGCTATTGTGCCGAGTGATTATCCTGAGTTCATCAGCTTTATGAAGGGTAATGACAAGGTGATAAACTATGAAAATAAACCAAAGCAGGCTGAAAAATATTTTCGCGAAGCTGAAATTATTTTTTGTCTCGATTTTAATGAGCAGAGCAGGGTAGAGGCTATGCAGCATATTATGATGGACAACAGTGCTACAAAAGTTGTTATTGACCACCACATTGAACCACAGATTAAGGCAGATTATGTGTTTTCATTCCCGCAATCTTGTGCCACTTGCGAACTGATTTATTATTTCATTTATGCACTAAAGTCCGATTACAAAATGAAATCTGATGTTGCGGAATGTCTTTATACAGGCATCATGACAGACACCGGTTCTTTCCGGTTTTCATCAATGACAGCAGATACCCATCGCATTGTGGCTGCTCTCATGGATACAGGAATGGATCATGTCAAAATTCACGAATCCGTTTCTGATACTTTCACTGAAGATCGTATTCGTTTCCTCGGATATTGTTTACGCGACAAAATGCAATTGATTCATGCTTTTCATGCATCGTATATTTCACTTTCACTTACCGAATTGGATCAGTTTAACCATCAAACCGGAGATACAGAAGGTATAGTTAATTATCCATTAAATATCAAAGGAGTTAAAATGTCGGCTCTTTTTACTGAAAAGGAGGATGGGGGTGTTAAAATATCATTTCGTTCAAAGGGTAACTTTTCAGTTCGTGACATGGCAAAAAAATTTTTTAACGGAGGAGGACATCACAACGCAGCCGGTGGCCGCTTTGATGGCAGCATGGATGAATGTGTGGAGCATTTTATTTCGGCATTAAACTATTATAAAGCTGAATTAATGGATGCTGATACTCTGGAAAACTAGCACGTTAAGTTAAAATTCGGGAATCCGTTTCCACATTCCAATTAAAAAATATTTACATTAGCCCTCCGAAATTTAAATCTGATATATGAGTCAAACAGCACAGCAAGGTCACCCACGGGGACTATATCTATTGTTTTTTACTGAAATGTGGGAGCGTTTCAGCTACTATGGTATGAGAGCCATTTTTGTTCTATACATGACAAAAGCGTTGCTGTTGTCTGCCGCATCTGCTTCAAATATTTATGGAAGTTTTACAGGATTGGTTTATCTCACCCCACTATTGGGAGGTTATATTTCAGATAAATTTTGGGGCAACCGCAAAAGTATTCTGGTAGGTGGAATTCTGATGGCCTTAGGTCAGTTTTGTTTGTTTTTCAGTGGAGGTTTAGTAGTTCCCGGACAAGCGAGTCAGGCAGCCGTTGCCATGATGTGGGTAGGCCTTACTTTATTGATTATTGGTAATGGATTTTTCAAACCGAATATTTCTACAATGGTTGGTCAACTTTATCCTCAAAACGACCACAGGATTGATGGTGCTTTTACAATTTTCTATATGGGAATCAATCTTGGTGCATTCTTTTCACCTCTTATCTGTGGTGGATTAGGAGAGGTGTTTGATGCTTCCGGTGAGCATATTCCTACTGAATTTAAATGGGGTTTTCTTGCTGCAGGTATTGGTATGGTAGTTAGTACTATTTCATTTGAGCTTTTAAAGAATAAGCATTTAGTTGATCCGGAAGGAAAGCCATTAGGTATGCCAAAACAGCGTATGGATATGAAAACTCTTGGTGTAATTATTGGCTCAACTCTGCTTATTTACGCATTATTAAATTATCATAAAATAGTAGAACTTATTGCGGGAACAGCGGCTGTAGCTGTTGAAGGTTCTACAGCTTATACGATTGCAAATCTTGATTTAATCGGATATCTTATTTACTCCTCTATGATTATCATGCCTCTTATAATTCTTACCGATAAATCACTGACATCTGTTGAGAGGCAACGTATTTCAGTCATATTCATTCTGGCATTTTTCGTTATTTTCTTCTGGGCCTGTTTTGAACAGGCAGGTGCTTCTCTTACCATTTTTGCTGATGAACAAGTTGATCGTGCCGTAAAAATTCATATCAGTAAATACATTATTCTTATTGGTGCATCTGCCCTTGTGTTTTATCTGACAAAAGCATTGGGTTGGTTTTTTGAGTGGTCCAAAAAGATCATTCTTTCTATTCAGATAATAGGAATTGCTGCGCTTTTGGTGCTTACTTTCACAGGTACTATAACAGATTTTACCAAAAATGATTTTCCGGCTTCATGGTTTCAGTCAGTAAATCCTCTTGCCATAATTGTATTAGCTCCACTGTTTACCATGCTTTGGGGTAAACTTTCCAAAATGAAAATGGAGCCTCCTTCACCATTAAAAATGGCAATGGGTCTTGCTCTTGTTTCTTTAGGATTTGTGATTATTGCTTATGCGGTTCATGGTGTTGATCCTTCAGTTAAAATCAGTATGTTCTGGCTGTTTGCATTATATATTGTTCACACAATGGGTGAACTTTGTTTATCACCAATAGGATTAAGTATGGTGAGCAAACTTGCACCTATCAGATTGTCTTCACTACTGATGGGTACATGGTTCCTGGCAAATGCTGCAGCTAATAAGTTTGCAGGAACTCTCAGTGCACTAATTCCTCCCGGGGCCGGTGAGGCAACCAAGGCAGCAGGTAAAATCCCATCGTTCCTTGGTGTTCAGATTGACAATTTATTTATTTTCTTCTGTGTGTTTATTGTGCTAAGTGGTGCCGGAGCGCTGATTCTCCTTGCTATTTACCGCAAACTTATCAAAATGATGCATGGAATTCATTGATGATAAAGTTGTTCAAAACTTTTCATTTTTAATGGAGAATTTTCTTCTTCGTAAAATAAAACAGAAATACTTTTGATGTGTTAAATCATATCAAATTTTGTAAGATGAAAAAACTATTAACATTAATGGCCGTTGCTGGCATGTTTACTCTGGTATCATGTGGCCCAAGCGCAGAAGAACAAGCTGCTGCTGAAAAAGCTCGTCAGGATTCAATAGCTAACGCTGAAGCACAAATGCAGGCTGCTCAGGAAGAAGCTAACAAGCAAGCTGCTGAAGCTACTGCTGCAACTGATTCTGCAGCTCCTGCTGCTGCTACTACCCCTGAAAATACTCAAACTTCAGGAGACAACGCACAGCACTAATAATTTTTAAAATTGTATTAAAGAGGTCGAGTGTATCGGCCTCTTTTTTTATTTAATAAATTTTATTTGTGATTATCCGGCAGTTTATTGGATTGACATTTTGAACAACCACCATGAGGCTTGCTGAATTTTGATATTAAAAAAACAACAGCCAACCCTACAATTACACCAATGAGAATATCTTGCATAACCTTACAACAAAACTACTCCAATAAAGTTATTTTTGCAATCGCTTTTTAAATTTAATCATGCAATTCGACAGAAAGGACTATTCCGATGAATTATTAATAAGACTTTATTCTGAACTGGTAAGACCACGGATTATAGAGGAAAAAATGTTGGTTTTATTAAGGCAGGGAAAACTTGCTAAGTGGTTTTCGGGAATCGGACAGGAGGCTGTGGCTGTAGGTGCTGCAATAGCTGCTTTACCGGATGAGTATATTTTACCAATGCATCGCAATCTAGGTGTGTTTAGTGTACGGCAAATTCCCTTACACCGTCTTTTTTCACAATGGATGGGCAAACCGGGTGGTTTCACTAAAGGTCGCGACCGTTCATTTCATTTCGGCACGCAGGAATATCATATCATCGGCATGATTTCACATCTTGGTCCCCAAAACGGAATTGCTGATGGCATTGCATTAGCTAATGTGCTTAAACAAAATAGTAAAGCAGCAATTGTCTTTTCTGGTGATGGAGGTACCAGTGAGGGCGATTTTCACGAAGCTGTGAATGTGGCTGCTGTGTGGGATTTGCCTGTGATTTTTGTGATTGAAAATAATGGTTATGGATTATCTACACCTTCATCAGAGCAGTTTCGATGCAAGAGTTTTGCCGACAAAGGTATTGGCTACGGCATTGAAGGGGTGAGTGTGGATGGCAATAATATCCTCGAAGTGTATCACACCCTTAATACGTTGTTGAAAGATATCAGACAAAAACCACGACCGGTAATTTTTGAAGCACGCACTTTCCGTATGCGCGGCCACGAAGAAGCATCAGGAACCAAATATGTTCCGCAGTACCTGTTTGATGAATGGGGCAAAAAAGATCCGATTGCCAATTATGAAAATTATCTTCTTGAAAACAAAATTATCACACAGCAACAGGCTGATGATATACGCAGCAAGATTAAGGCAGAAATAGAAGAACATCTTCAGATTACATATAAAGAAAATGATCCTGATGTTGACACTCAACTCGAACTGAGAGACATGTTTTATCAAAAGGAAGTTCCTGCTATTCATCCATCGGATGAAAAAACAGAAAAACGTTTTCTCGATGCCATTTCTGACGGAATGCGACAGGCAATGCAAAAGCATTCAAATCTTGTTATCATGGGTCAGGATATAGCTGAGTATGGAGGTGCTTTTAAAGCAACACAAGGATTTGTTGAAGAGTTTGGAAAAGCACGAATCAGGAATACACCAATTACGGAATCTGCCATATTAGGAGCCGGCTTAGGTCTCTCTATTAATGGCTACAAATCAATTGTAGAAATGCAGTTTGCCGATTTTGTTACTTGTGGTTTTAATCAGATAGTAAATAATCTTGCTAAAACTCATTACCGTTGGGGACAAAATGCTGATGTGGTGGTCAGAATGCCTACAGGAGCAGCTGTGGGTGCAGGGCCTTTTCATTCGCAGTCAACAGAAGCCTGGTTTTTTCACGTGCCCGGATTAAAGATTGTTTATCCCGCATTTCCACAGGATGCCAAAGGACTTTTGGCTGCAGCTGTCGAAGATCCCAATCCTGTAATGTATTTTGAACATAAAGCTTTGTATAGAAGTGTGAACGGATTGGTGAGTGATAATTACTTTACAATTCCAATTGGCAAAGGAAGTTTGGTAAAGCAGGGCGATGATATAACCATTGTAACTTATGGTTTGGGAGTTCACTGGGCACTGGAGGCACTAAAAGAATTTCCTGAGATAAATGCTGACTTAATTGACTTACGAACATTGTTGCCATGGGATAAAGACATGGTGCTTGATTCAGTAAAACGCACCGGAAAAGTTATTGTATTTCACGAAGACACGCTTACTGGCGGAATAGGGGCAGAGATTGCTTCCGTAATTGGTCAGGAATGTTTTCAGTATCTCGATGCTCCTGTGGCAAGATGTGGAAGTCTTGATACACCGGTACCCATGTCGCATGGATTAGAATGGAATTTCCTCCCCCGTGACAGATTCAAAAAACAATTGTTGGAATTATTTCATTACTGAAAAAAACGCATTATGCATTTTCTTCCCAAATCTGTGAAAGGTTAACCAGCACTTCAACAGCTTTGTTCATATCCTGAACACTTACGTATTCTTCTTTGCTGTGAATACCCATTTCACCGGTAAAAATATTCGGACAAGGCATTCCCATAAACGAAAGTCTTGAACCATCCGTTCCTCCTCTGATATTTTTTCTTTCGCAGTTGATACCGCTTCGTTTATATGCTTCTTCGGCATGGTCCATCACCAAAGGATATTTATCCAGCACTTCTTTCATATTTCGGTATTGTTCAGTGCGTTTTATTTCAAATCGTGAGCCTTTGAATTTATGAATGGTAGTTTCTGCAAGTGAATTTAACAATGCTACATGGTCAGCAAGTTTTGCAGTTTCAAAATCGCGGATTATAAATTTCACCTCTGCTTCTTCAAGCCCTCCTGAAATACTTACAGGATGAACAAACCCTTGGTAACCTTCAGTAGCTTCAGGACACAGTTTATCTGATGGCAATAAACTGATAAAATGCGCCAATACTTTCTGCGCATTTACCATTTTGCCTTTTGCATATCCCGGATGGGCACTGATTCCATAGAACTTTACCGAACATGCATCAGCAGAAAAGTTTTCACCTTCAAGGGTACCACACTCTCCTCCATCTAAGGTATATCCATATTCGGCACCCAGTTTTTTCATATCAACTTTATCTACTCCTCTACCGACTTCCTCGTCAGGGGTAAAAAGAATTCGAATATCGCCATGCTTGATTTCAGAATGTTGTTTCATGTACTGAACAAAGTCCATAATTATGGCAACACCAGCTTTGTCATCAGCACCCAACAAAGTCAATCCGGATGCAGTAATAATATCATCACCGATTTTTTCTTTGAGATATGGATGCTTGTTTTTGCTGATTACTACTGTGGGGTCATCAGGTAAGATGATATCGCTGCCATCCCATTTGCTGTGTAAAATGGGTTTCACATTTGTACCACTGCAGTCAGGTGCAGTGTCCACATGTGAACAAAAGCAAATGACAGGAACTTTTTTAGAACTATTTCCTTTGAGGGTTGCATACACATAACCATACTCATCAAGTGATGCATCCAAAATACCCAATTCTTTTAGCTCATTTACCAACAACATACTCAAATCAAGTTGTTTCAGTGTACTTGGTTGTGATGTTGAATTTGGGTCAGAGGTAGTATCTACTTTTGCATAACGCATCATCCGCTCTGCGGTTGAATGAGTATAATCTTTCATGATATTTAATTTTAGCAAATAGCTGCTCCTGTTTAAGCAGTTACCGCTCTTGAAATTACTATTTTTTGCACTTCAGATGTTCCTTCGTAAATCTGAGTAATCTTAGCATCGCGCATGAGTCGTTCAACATGAAACTCTTTCACATAACCATAACCTCCGTGAATCTGCACTGCTTCAACTGTGGTATCCATTGCTACTTTTGATGCATAAAGTTTTGCCATACTTCCTGCAAGGTCATAGTTTAAATGTTGATCCTTGAGCCATGCAGCTTTCAAACACAGCAATCGTGCAGCTTCAATTTCAGTAGCCATATCAGCTAACTTAAATTGTATAGCCTGATGTTTACTGATTTCTTTTCCAAATGCTTTTCTTTCTTTAGAATATTTAAGAGCAAGTTCATAAGCACCAGATGCTATTCCCAAAGCCTGCGATGCTATTCCTATGCGGCCTCCCGAAAGAGTTTTCATTGCAAACTTAAACCCGAAGCCATCTTCGCCAATACGATTTTCTTTCGGTACTTTCACATCTGTAAACATCAGCGAGTGAGTATCACTGCCGCGAATACCTAACTTGTTTTCTTTTGGTCCAACAACAAAACCGGGCATTCCCTTTTCTACTATCAGACAGTTAATTCCTTTATGTCCTTTTGCCACATCCGTCTGTGCCATTACCAGATAAACACTTGCAGTACTTCCGTTTGTAATCCAGTTTTTGGTTCCGTTCAGTAAATAATGATCTCCTTTATCTATTGCTGTTGTTCTTTGCGAAGTAGCATCACTGCCCGCTTCAGGTTCACTCAGGCAGAATGCCCCTATGATTTCACCTTTTGCCAGGGGAACTAAATATTTTTTCTTCTGTTCTTCAGTACCGAAGGTTTCAAGACCCCAACACACCAACGAATTGTTTACACTCATCACTACCGAAGCAGAGGCATCTACTTTTGATATTTCTTCCATTGCCAGCACATACGAAATGGCATCCAGACCGGCACCACCATACTGTGGACTTACCATCATTCCCAAAAAGCCAAGCTCTCCTAATTTTTTTATCTGTTCTGCAGGAAATTTCTGATGTTCATCACGTTCAATAACTCCCGGTAATAATTCGTTTTGTGCAAAATCTCTTGCAGCCTTTTGAATCATTAAATGTTCCTCTGATAGTTGAAAAAGCATAAATTATATTTTTTGCGAAAATACAATTTACAGTGAATTTTCGGGGAGCAAAGCCATGATTTTATTCATGTACCGGATTTACAGTAAAGGGTATAAGCCGGATGGTTTAATAAGCTAACTCACAAGCATTATCGTGAAATAAAATGCAAATATTAGATCAAAGTAAATCTGCGTGACTATTTATATTTGTGCTCCTGCATTTGATAAGAATTAAGATATGATAGAGAAAATACGTACAGAATATAACCTGGGGTTTAAAGAAGAAACTTATAAGCAGTTTCTCAGTTATTTTGATCAACTATATAACCGCAAAGTAGAATTTCGTATTGCAGAGACTCCTGTATTTATTCCAAAATTGCTGAAGGAGGAACTGATAAAAGCAGGTGATGATATTCTAAGAAATGTTTTAAGTGCTGAATATTTAGTTCAAAGCAACAAGGCTATTCCAAAGGTTTTGGTTGTCCCGAATGAGGCAGTTCATCCCAATTTTATAGCAGTTGACTTTGCCATCACAAAAGATAGTTCAGGTAATTATCTGCCACAGTTGATAGAGTTACAAGGTTTTGCTTCATTGTTTTTTTGGCAGGATTTATTGCCACGCATGTATAAGGAATATTTTTTTGTTCCTGAAGGATTCTCTCATTTCTTCAACGGATATAATACTAAAACGCATCGCGAACTGATGAAAAAAGTAATTGTTGGCAATCATGATCCTGAAAACGTGATATTACTTGAGATTGAGCCTGAGAAACAAAAAACATGGATTGACTTCTGGGAAACTAAAACACATCTCGGTGTTGAGCCTGTATGTATATCAAAAATAGTTAAAGAAGGCCGCCTGTTATATTATGAGAAAGACAACCGTAAGATTCTGATTAAAAGAATTTATAACAGAGTTATTTTTGATGAGTTGCTGCAACGAAATGATTTAAAAAGATCATTTAACCTTACTGAAGATGTGGAAGTGGAGTGGGCCGGACACCCGAATTGGTTTTTCAAGATTAGTAAGTATAGTATGCCTTTCATCAAAAGTAAATATGCTTCTGATTGCAGTTTCTTAAGTGATTTGAATCAGTGGCCTTCCGATTTGGAGAATTATGTTCTGAAACCACTGTATTCATTTGCAGGAAGTGGAGTTGTAATAGATGTAACTTCCGATATGCTTGATGCCATCAAACCTGAAGATCGAAAGAATTTTTTATTACAAAAAAAGGTTAAGTATGAGCCTTGTCTTGTTACTCCTTCAGGCAATGCCAAGGTTGAAGTAAGGTTGCTTTATATATGGCCTGATAATGATGCTGCACCACAACTGGTATTAAATCTTACGCGACTAAGTAAAGGCGCAATGATTGGCGTAAGTCAGAATAAGAATATGGATTGGGTAGGAGGCAGTGCATCCATTATGGAAATTTAATTGCTTGTTTTTTCATTACGTTTTCTTCTGAATGATTCAACAAGATCGCTTACCGTATTAAATTCTTTTCTGTAAAAAACACCAATGCCTTGAGTGTATTGTGAGTTCAGGTTGTTAATCAAGTTGTTGGTATTGGTTTTGTTAAAAGCCTTTGCACGCAAATTTCCATCCTTGCTGATTTTAAATTCTACAGTAAAGTCTCCAATGATGTTTGATGTTTGATTGCTGTTGTTGGCAACTCCAACATTGCTTTCCACCGCAACTCTGTTTTTAAATAACTCTGTCGAAACAGATACATCAAACTCATCTTTATTTAAAGCGTCACCCGGACGGTAATTTAATCCAATATTAAATTTGTCACTCAGCTGCGATGCCCAGTTAGATAACTGTTGCGAAACAAATTCGCTTAGGTTTTGTCCCACTGCATTTCCCGAGCCTGTTTCATCGGCACTTGTTTTTCCTTCAGGAGCCGAAAACCTGTTCAGTACAAGTAAACTGAAAACCTGCCGGTTCATCTCACGTTCGTTACCCAATACACTTCTCAGGCTTGTTTGAACTGCAGGAGTTGCATTGGGGACATTAATATCAAAGAGTACATCAGGGCTCATCAGATTATTTTTCAATTGCAAAATTACTTCCACCGGCACTCGGTTGCGATTGGATGAATCGGGAATCAATTCAAAGGTTGATGCCCGAAGATTATATTTTGCTGTTATATCAATATTGGCATCATAAGGTGACCCTGCCCATCGTATTTCGCCATCTTTTACTTTAAAACGTTTGTTTACAATATTCTGAAGTGTAAATAGATAGTCGCCTGATTGTATATGATAATCTCCATACATTTTAAATTCGCCTGCAGGATTGAGCAACATTCTTATGTTTCCATTGCCATTACCTTTCATTACATCACCTATTTTAGAATCAAAAATTAATTGAATCTCTGCTTCCGGAGTAGCTTCAACCTGCAAATCCATATCTATTCCCGATATTTCAGTTTTCTTAATTCCTGTTGTCAGCTTAGTAGTATCAGCTACATTAATAAAAGTAATGTAATTGCTTTGCGTTATTTCTTCAGGGTTCGACAGTGGAATAAATATTTGTGTTCCATCTTCAGATTTTGCTACAATTTCCATTTTCATCAGCTTGGGAGTTCCCATTATTTTAGCATAACCGGTTGCAAATGCTTTACCATAAAACAATTCATTTTGTGATGCATTTGTATTCAGACATTGAAGTTTATTGGCATTAATTCGCAGATTAAAAACAAAATCATTAAGGTTTTTGTGAAATATTTTTCCGTTCACACTTCCTTTGTTGTTAAAATCATCAGAAATTAAAACATCGTTGAATCCAAAATATTTTTCATCAAAAATAATTTCCTGTTCAGGCATTACGGAGTAACGTGTATTCAAGAAATCAATTACCATGGATGCTCGTTGTAATCTGGCTTTACCCGTTAGCAATGGTTCATTTGCTTTTCCATATAAGTGAAGTTCAGCAGTTGCAAGCCCTCTTAACTTGCTTGCAAAGCCACTGAAATAATGCTCCAGAGGAGAGATGCTGAGTTTATCTGTTTTAATATTAAAATCTATTTCGTCATGTTTAGGTTTGAAAATATAATTGCCGGTAACCACAGCTGAATTTCTTCCATTTTGCTCAATTGCGCCTTCAATGTGCATGGTTTTCTTTTCGGTCAGCCAGTCAATATTTGCTATTGCATCTCCAAGTAAATCATCATTAAATTCAAAATCTTTAACCTTCACATTTCCTGTAATAATCGGTTTGGAATAGAGTGAAGCAAAGTATAGTTCACCATCAGCTATCCCACCGATTTTTATATCATAAAGCGATAATAACTGACTGAGGACTTTGGTGTTAAATTGAAATAAACTTAATTTTAATTTATCGGTAGTTGATTTACTTATTTTGCCACCGAGTTGCATTGACTGATTCTGATTTGATAAAAACAGATTCTCAAAACTTATTTGTGTGCTGTCAAAAACAATTTCGTTGGCAGGATTGATGTTCCAGTTCTCGCCCTGAATTAATATTATGGAGGGTAGAAAATGAAAAATTGTTCGTCCTTCAGAAAATAATTGTTCTGTACTTAATTTTAACCTGGAGTTTGATGTAGAGTCGTTATCAATGCTCACGGCAATTGTAGAACGGCTTTTTTTTGAGTCAGAATCTATTTTAATATTTTTTAATACAAGGCTGTCACTTATTCTTAACTGATCTGAGATGATATCAGCATTCAGTCTTTTATCAGAAGTGAAAATATTTATTTTAAGATTTTTATTTTGAAGATTATTAAAGTTAGTCCATGGCGATTCCATCTGCAATGAAATATGATCAGAAATTCTGTTCACACTTCCATTAAAGGTGGTTTGATTGCTGAATGTTAATCCGTGTACAAAAATATTCAACAACGGATTGATGTCTTTGACCTTGCCTGAAAAATTGAATTGATCATTTCGGTTTTTTTCAGATGATTTGATATTTACTAAGAACGGTGGAAGGTAAACATTCAGCAACTCTCCAACAGAATTAATAATCCTCGTAAGTGTATAGTTCCCGTTCAGCGAAAAATCAAGTACATCAGAGTTGAGTTTAATTGATCTTTCACCGGAGTCTTTGATAGAAACTATTTTGAGTGAATTGATATTAGCTGTTTTATATTCTTCGGAATAGGAAATATTCTTAAGTTGAATAGCACCATTAAAGTCATCAAAATTCAGACCATGCATTTTAAGGTCTGCATCAGCCGAAAACAATGCAGAGGAATCGCGATTGAACAATTTTAACTTGCTGAGAGCTGCATTTTTTACTGATGCGGCAAAGTCAAAAAACGGAAGTTTTTCTCGGAAATCAACACTTCCTTTGAAGTCCAGTGTTGCATTCGCATCATGCATATTTAGAATACCATTGAATAATTTCCTAGCTACATTGGCATCAACTGTGATATTGCTGTATGTGTAATTATTTAAAGTAACGTGATCAACTGTTCCTTTTAACCTTGCTGCTACTTTGTCTGAAGTAAATCCTGATCCTGTTAATTCTGCATTAAATGAAATGGTTCCAACCTGAGAACCTAATCTCCAGAATTTCCCAATGTCAAAATCATTTGCTGTAAGTTTTCCTGAATAAGACGACTTATCCATATCTTCGTTGAACTTCAGGTTGATATCAGTTGATAAATCACCTAATGCAGTCTGTATATTTCCATACGAAACAAAGTCATTGTAAAATCCTGTAAACACTCCTTTGTATTTTAATTTACCTAATTTAGCGAGATTGTCAGGCAACTGAATGAATTTATTATCTGTAAACGGAAACATCTTAATGCTTTCAACATCGTGTTTGCTCGTAGTCAGTTTTCGTATATTTAAATTTAGGAATGTAGTGTTAACATCCGGTAAACCATTCATACTTATATCTCCTTCAAATTGAGTATCGTTTCCATACCCTATACTAAGTTGTTTTGTTTTCAGATTGCTTACGGTGCCATGTGCCGAGCCTTTGAAAGTTACATATTTATCCAAACCTCTTAGCTCACTGGCAAAATATTGCAGGTCGTTTGAGGAAATTCGGCTTTCAGTAAACTCTCCTTTCATATACACCTTGTTTATATAATCATCAAAATCCAGAATAGATGAATAACTCATACTGTAATGTGGTGCATCAATATCCGAGTAGGGTGTATGTATTATAATCTTACTGAAACTCATGCTGTCATTTGAAAAGGCAGCATAGGTGGAAAGATGATTCAGTTTGAATCCTGATTTTTCTTCGAACGAAATATTTGTCCCATAAAATTTTATTACGCTGTCTGTCGGTTGCAAATTATAAATTGTTGCATTGAAATTACGCACATCTATGTCTTCAAAGTCTATGCAGGAAGTGGTATCATTCCATTTAAAATCACGATAAGTAAAATGCACATTTTGTATGTTGATTTTATTAATGGCAAAATAAAATGGCGATGAAGTAGTATCGGCAGAGCGTTTGCTGAAATAATCAATGATAAACTGAAAATTCATGTCCCTTGTTTCTTTTGATTTTTTCAGATTAATCCTTGCATCACTCAGATTAACATTATCAAGAATAAGTTTCTTGTCGTGAGCGAACAGAGTCTGAAAAGCAACTGTTGCTGAAATTGTGTTGGCGTACAAAAGTGTATCGTGTTCCGTATCTTCTATGTAAACCCCATCAAGAACAAAGTTTTTTATCAATTCAAACCTCACACCTTTTACAGAAACCTTTGTGTTTAATTCAGAAGAAAGATAAGAGGCTACTTTGCTAACTACAAACGATTGAACTTTTTGAAATTTCAGGCTTATAGAAAGCAAACCCAACAGTAGTAATAACGTACCTGTGACTATAAAAAATATTTTAAAAAACTTTCTGATAGGCTGAAATGTTAAGCGGCTAAAATTACACGAATTATTTAAGTTGATAAAGGCTGTTTAGGCCGTAGAATTAACTTATTTTTGTGACTTGCTAAGATATCCGGAATGGTTAAAGACAGAATGAATAAAAAGGATATTATTCTATTAGGTATAGAATCTTCATGCGATGAGACTTCGGCTGCTGTTTCTAAGAATACGCGCATCCTGTCCAATATTATTGCCGGACAGAAAATACACGAAGCTTATGGTGGTGTAGTACCGGAGTTGGCAAGCAGGGCGCATCAGGCCAATATTATTCCTGTGGTTACTCAGGCATTGAAGGAAGCCGGAATTAAAAAAAATGAAATTGATGCAGTTGCAGTAACTCGCGGCCCCGGATTGATAGGCTCTTTGATGGTTGGTGTTTCTTTTGCTAAATCGTTATCGGCAGCGTTGTCAGTGCCTCTCATTGAAGTAAATCACATGCAGGCACATGTGCTTGCGAATTTTGCAATGCACAGTGATGATACTAAAACGCCTGAATTTCCATTCTTATGCCTGACTGTTTCCGGAGGTCACACCCAGATAGTTCTTGTGAGTGCTCCTGATAATATGCAAATACTGGGACAGACACTGGATGATGCTGCCGGTGAAGCTTTTGATAAAATTGCCAAAGTCCTTAACCTGCCTTATCCGGGTGGACCTTTGATTGATAAGTATGCAGGTCAGGGCAACGCTCATCGCTTTCAGTTTCCTGAATCCAATATTCCTGGACTTGATTTTTCGTTTAGTGGGTTAAAAACTGCTGTGCTTTATTTTTTAAAAAAACAGCTGGCACAAGATGCTGATTTTATTCAGGAAAACCTGTACGATATATGTGCATCAGTTCAGAAAACAATTATTCAAACCTTGCTGAATAAACTAAGAAAAGCAGCCGAGCAGACAGGTATAAGGCACATAGCTATTGCAGGTGGGGTTTCGGCCAATAGCGGCTTAAGGAATGAACTAAAAAAATTAGCGGAACTTAGTGGTTGGAATGTTTATATCCCGCCATTATCCCTTTGTACCGACAATGCAGGGATGATTTGTATTGCTGCTTATTTTAAATACCTCCAAAACGACTTTTCAACCCTTGATTTGGCCCCGCAGGCAAGACTAATTTTACAATAAACGGAATTTGGTGTTCTGAACTATCTGATAATTGTTGATAAACTCATCAGAAATAATGTTCAAAGTCAGTTTGATAGTGTAATTTTGTTACAAATTGCAAAATACTTTACAAATGGAAAATCAAAATACCGAAAATAAAAGTAAAGGCAAAATCTGGATAATACTGTTCGTATTGTCAGCACTTTTTAATGTCTATCAGTGGCGCAATCATCAAACAACAACTGAAGTGTTTGAAATAACACGCGATAGCCTGGTTACTGCCAGGGTTGATGTTGAAAAAGAACTGGGTGCTACAATTGAAGAGCTGAATAAGTACAAAGGGATAAATGAGAATTTAGATAGCCTTTTGGTAGAAGCTAACGCTAAAATAGATGAACAAAAAACACGGATTCAGAAGTTGCTCAGAAGTGAGTCTAACTCTGCAACGCTTAACAAAAAGTTACTTGCTGAACTTGAATCTTTGAAAAAACTTCGTGATGAATATCTTGACAAGATAGATACACTCATGGTAGAGAATCAGAAGTTAAAAGAAGATAATAGCCAACTTACAGGAACAGTTGAAACACTGTCAAAAAACCTGGAGGCAACTGTAAATACAGCGTCTGTACTAAAATCAGAGTACTTTAAAATTTCATCTTTCAAGAAAAAGGGTAATGGAAAATATACCTCTACTGCTCTGTCAAAGCGCACAAATAAATTGGATGTATGTTTCACTGTTCTCGAAAATAAAATTGCCAAAGCAGGGGAGAAAAATGTTTATCTGAGAATTATTGAACCGGGTGGAAAGGTTATGGGTAATCGTTCATCAGGATCTACAACAATAACTCTGCCTAGTGGTGAAGAAGTGATGTGTACCTCTGTTTCTTCTCTCCGTTATGAAAATGCGAATGTGGAAAATTGTATGAGTTATGAAGAGCCTGAAAGAATCTTCGGCCCGGGAACTTATCTTATTGAAGTTTATATTGATGGCAATCTTAGCGGGGCAACATCGTATATCCTGAGATAAATTATTTAGGAATGATTTTTTTAAAGCGGCTATCAGGATGATAGCCGCTTTCTTTTTTATAATGCTCACTTCTGTAATCGGGTGAACTGTATAGCAGATTTTTTTATATCTGACATTAATTCATCCATCATCACTCGCACGTTTATTAGTGCAAATAAAGAGGAGAATTATCAGTCTGATGGTTACCTGGCAATGACTTGATTTTAAGGATTAAGAGAAATGCTTCTTCAAAGTATGACTTTCGTCATAAGAAGAATGGGTGCTTTAAGGATAATTTTGTCCGAAATAAGTTAAGGTTATTATGAGTGAAAAAATGAGGACTCTGACAGAGCCTTTTAAAATTAAAATGGTAGAACCTCTTAAAGTAACTACCGAAGAATACAGAAAAGAAGCATTAAAAAAAGCAGGTTATAATCCATTTCTTCTAAAATCGAGTGATGTTTTTATAGACTTCCTAACTGATAGCGGCACAGGTGCCATGAGTGATAAACAATGGGCCGGAATTATGATGGGAGATGAAAGTTATGCAGGTGCAAGAAGTTGGGAGCATTTGGAGAAAGTGGTCAAAGACCTTACAGGGATGCCTTACATCCTTCCAACTCATCAGGGTCGTGCTGCCGAAAGAATCCTTTATGGTATTCTCGGAGGTAAAGGAAAAGTTTTTATCAGCAACACACATTTTGATACTACTCGTGCAAACATTGAGTTTACCGGTGCTACTGCTATTGATATTGTGTATGAGGAAGCCGAGGACCCGGAAGCTGATCTTCCTTTCAAAGGTAATATTCATCTTGAAAAACTCCGGGAGTTAATTAAAAAACATGGTAAAGAAAATATCGCTGCAGTAATAATTACGGTTACAAACAATTCTTCAGGTGGGCAACCTGTAAGCATGGCTAATGTTCAGTCATTACGTAAAATTTGTGACGAATATGGATTATTACTTGTGATTGATGGTTGCAGAATTGCCGAAAATGCTTACTTCATCAAACACAGAGAAGAAGGATTTAGCAATAAATCGTGCGAAGAAATTGCCAAACAAATGCTCCGACTTGGTGATGCATTTGTAATGAGTGCCAAAAAAGATGCTATTGTAAATATTGGAGGTTTGCTCACTGTTCGCAACGAAGAACTGGCAGTAAAATGTAAGAACCTATTAATTATTTCCGAAGGATTCACTACTTATGGTGGCCTTGCAGGTCGCGATATGGAAGCCCTCGCAATTGGACTTACTGAAGTGTTTGACGAAGATTATTTGCATTATCGAATCAGGAGCACTGCTTATCTGGGCGAACGGTTAAAAAGTAAAGGAGTTCCCGTTGTGTGGCCAATTGGTGGTCATGCCGTTTATGTAGATGCTAAGAAATTATATAATCAAATTCCGGTAGAGCAATTTCCCGGACAGGCTCTTGTGTGTGATTTGTACATCAAAGGAGGAATTCGTGCTGTTGAAATCGGAAGTTTGATGTTTGGAAAAAATGATGTCAACGGTAATATGATTCCTGCAATAAATGAGTTGGTCAGGTTAGCAATTCCCCGAAGAGTTTACACGCAAAGTCATATTGATTATGTTCTCGACATATTTGATGATATTCTTGAGTTAAGAAATCAAAAGACCGGTTATAAAATTACCTATGAACCTCCATTTCTAAGACATTTCTCTGCACTGCTCGAAAAAATTTAAAATAACATACACTAAAAAATAAAATTCTTAAAATGGCAATAATTAAAAAGCGTTCATGGGCTGAACCATATAAAATGAAAATGGTAGAATTATTAAAAATGACTACCAAGCCTTACCGTACCAAAGCAATTAAAGAAGCAGGTTTCAATACTTTTCTTCTTCATTCAGCTGATGTTTATATTGATTTGCTTACAGACAGCGGTACCAATTCAATGAGCGACCGCCAATGGAGTGCATTTATGACTGGCGATGAAGCGTATGCTGGAAGCAAAAGCTATTATCTTCTCGAAGAAGCTATTCAAAAGTATTATGGATACAAATATGTAGTTCCCACTCATCAGGGTCGCGCTGCCGAAAATATTCTCTCACAAATTCTGATAAAGAAAGGTGATATCGTTCCTGGTAATATGTATTTTACAACAACACGTTTGCATCAGGAATTGGCAGGTGGAACATTTGCAGATATTATCATTGATGAAGCTCATGACCCTTTCAACGAACATCCATTTAAAGGCAATGTTGATATCAGTAAACTCGACAAACTGGTAAAGAAACATGGAGCTAAGAAAATTCCATATGTATGCATAGCTACTAATGTAAATATGGCAGGAGGTCAGCCAATCAGTATGGCAAACCTTAAAGAACTGAGGGCTTATACTAAAAAACATGGTATCCGCATTATTCATGACATGACACGTGTTGGCGAGAATGCATATTTCATACAGCAGCGTGAAAAGGGTTACAATAAGAAAAGTATTCGCGAAATTGTAAAAGAGATTTGCTCTTATACAGATGGTGCTACAATGAGTGCAAAAAAAGATGCATTGGTAAACATCGGAGGTTTTCTTGCCATCAACGATTGGGATGTGTTTGAAGAAGCAAGAAATATGGTGGTTGTATACGAAGGCTTGCATACCTACGGAGGTTTAGCCGGCCGTGATATGGAAGCAATTGCAGTTGGTATTGTAGAAAGTCTTGATGATAATCATCAGCAGGCAAGGGTAGGGCAGGTTGAATATCTTGGTCATAAGATGATGGAGTATAATATACCAATTGTAAAGCCTATCGGTGGTCATGGAATATTTGTTGATGCCAAATCTTTTCTGCCTCATCTATCACAGGACCAGTTTCCTGCTCAAACGCTCGCAGCCGAAATTTATATTGATTCGGGAGTGCGCACAATGGAGCGCGGTATAGTTTCAGCAGGACGCAAACCTAATGGCGAGAATTATTATCCCAAACTCGAACTTGTCAGATTCACTTTACCAAGAAGGGTTTATACTCAGGCACACATGGATGTTATTGCTGAATCAGCAGCTGCTGTATATGACAGAAGAAAATATATCAAAGGACTTAAAATGGTATATGAACCAAAGTATCTGCGTTTCTTCCAGGCAAGGTTTGAAAGACTGAAATAATTATCTCGAAGGTAATATGAGGTTTAAAGCCAGGCATATATTTCTGATGTTAAGCACTCTGTTTCTTGCTTATTCATTTAGTATATATCTGCATCCTTTCAGCACTGCATATGATAAAAGATTAAATAGAGAACTTGTTTCTGAAGGAAGATTAGTATGGCAAAAATATAATTGTCAGAGTTGTCATCAGTTCTATGGTTTGGGAGGATATCTCGGACCTGATCTCACAAATTTTATGTCAGCTCCCGGAAGGGGAGAACCCTTTCTTAAGGCAATGGTCAAATCCGGAATTAAACAAATGCCTGCATTTGATTTAACGGATGATGAAATACATAAGCTGGCAGAATTTCTAAGAGCAACTGATTTGAGCGGAAGAGCAGATCCAAGAACTTTTAAAATAAATAACCTTGGGATGGTTGAACAGGATGAGAATAAATAAACTGAATATAGGTAATCTCTTTTTGATTTCAGCACTTATCATGTTGCTGGCAGGATTACTTTTTGGAGTCTTTGCAGCAGTAGTGTATATCTCTCCTGAATTTTTAAAAAACAGTTTAGGATTTATTTCATTGAGACCATTGCATGTATCCTCTGCATTGTTCTGGATATTTCTTGGCGCAACCGGAAGTGTGTATAACGGTGTAATGATAGTTACAGGACAAAAGGTGAATAATGCAATAGCATTAACGCAATGGATTCTTTGGATGATTGCCATAAGCGGAATTTTCATTTCTTATTTTACAAAGCATTTCGGTGGAAGAGAGTATTGGGAGTTCGATCCGGTTTGGGCACTTCCTATTGCTATTGCCTGGATTTTGTTTTTTATCAATTTTTACAAACACATTTATAAAGTACGCAACTGGCCTGTATATATGTGGATGTGGTTCACAGGTCTGATATTTTTCTTTTTCTCCTTTACCGAAAATTATCTTTGGTTATTTCCTGTTTTCAGAGAGCACTTTGTTACTGATATGACAATTCAGTGGAAGGTGAATGGCTCTCTCGTTGGCGCCTGGAATCAATTAGTGTATGGAACAGCATTCTTTCTGATGGATCGCATTTCCGGAACTAAAACTGTCGGGAAAAACAATCTTGCTTTTGCAATGTATTTTCTGGGTTTGTTTAATCTCATGTTCAATTGGGGACATCATATTTACACTCTTCCTACAGATAAGTATATACGATACATTGGTTATGCGGTTAGCATGACGGAGTGGATTTTTTTCGTCAGGATTATTTATAACTGGAAGAAAAGTGTAAGTGATATTCAAAAACATTATCATTATTTCCCTTACAGGTTAATAATGGCATCTGATTTTTGGGTTTTTATAAACATTGGGCTTGCATCCCTGCTGTCAATTCCTGCAATAAATATTTATACGCATGGCACACATGTTACGGTAGCCCATGCCATGGGTACAACTATTGGAATTAATAGCATGATTCTCCTTGCTGCATGCTTCGAGTTTCTCAAACCCGGATGGTATCGCGATATGAAACCAACATTCAGTATTAATCTTAATTTTTGGACACTGCAGATTTGCTTGATTGTGCTTTTTCTATCACTGAATATTGCCGGTTTCAAAAAAGGATTATGGCAATTAAGTGAAAATCAAAGTAGCTATTCAGTCATGATGCAATCTTTAAAACCTTATTTCATTGCTTTTCTTTTTGCCGGAATTGGTTTACTTATAACCATTTCAATTTTTGTAATTAAGTTATTGAAAGGTGCAGCAAATACTATTCAAAATTTTGCTCATTCAATGTTCTGATTAGATGTTTATCAGAGAACTGATATAAAATTGTTTACTAAAAATTCATATTAATCTTTAGCATTTTATGAATTAAAACACAGTTTTTCTAATAATGGTGAATATTTGTATAAAGCAGATTTTAATAAATGGTCATTGTTAATTGTGTAAATAATTCTGATTTAGAAAGTTGCCTGTTAAATGACAAGATTTTCAAAATGATTTATATCATATTTTGTACTGCAATCAAATAAATTAGGACAAAATTGTCCGAAATTAAAAATTTGATATACTTTTGCGGCAAAATTTTATAATATTGAAAGTTAAAATAGAAACTGCGCATTCAGTTAACAATCTTATTATTAACGATTAAAAATTTATTTATGCAACATTCAATCTTAATATTTTTCGCAATACTCACATTAATTATTGTTGGAGTATTCGTCTATGTTTATTTGTCATCTGTAAATGCAAATGAGGAAAGTAAAGGAATGAAAAATGCTTTACATAAAAGAGGGTGGTTTTTGCTGATATTGGTGGTAGTATTAGCAATGTTTGCTTCTATTACTATTCCGAAATCCCCATATTTTGCTTTTGCGAATGATACTCCTGCCAAAGTAATACACGTTGCTGCCGGGCAGTTTTATTTTATGATGTCCTATAATGCAATTGATCCAAAAAATCCAAGTAGTGATCCGTCAATCGAAGTTCCCGTAAATCAGGTTGTCGAATTTAGAGTTACAAGTCTCGATGTGAATCACAACTTTGGAATTTATAATGACAAAAACGTACTTATAGCACAAACCCAGGCAATGCCGGGCTATGTAAACAGATTGCGTTATAAGTTTACTACTCCGGGTGATTATAATATTTTTTGCCTCGAGTATTGTGGCTCAGGTCATCAGGTTATGCGTTCATCATTCACTGTTAAATAAGATATAAAATGGAAAATATAAGATTAAGAAAAATTACAGCAATTTGGATTGTTGCAGTGCTTGTATTATTTGTAGCTGCCATCACTCTGGGTATTATTATGCGTCTTAATCAGGCTGCTATAATGAAACTTAGTCCTGCAGGTTTTTATGAGAATATGACAGTGCATGGCTTAACAATGATTGGTATTTGGTTTGTAGCCGGTATGGCTGCAGTAAACTTTATAATGGAGCGTTATGTAAAAACAAGTTATTCAGCCAACCTTTTTGCATTTATATTTACGGTTATTGGTGTAATATTGTTATGGGTCTCAGCTTTTGTTGGAAAATTTCATGCCGGATGGACATTCCTTTATCCGCTTCCTCTCAGACCATTATGGGATAGTTGGTCAATTGTTTTATTTCTTGTTTCATTATCCATTCTCGGAGTTGGTTGGCTGGTTTGGACAGTTAGCTTAATGGCAGCATTGCTCCGAAAGTATTCAATTTCGCAGGTCTTTGCTTGGCAGCATATTGGTAATAAGAATCCTGAAATTGAGACACCGCCATTTGTATTAATTTCAATGATTAGTTTGTTGGGTGTTTTAACCAGCCTGATTGCAGCAGTTGTTGTATTGGTCTTATTGTTTTGGGAGTTCTTTTCAAATGGCACTTTTTCAAACGACCCGTTGCTGATGAAAAATCTGACTTATTACTTCGGACATACCATCGCTAATGAAATGTTATACCTTGGACTTGCTGTCATCTATGAATTATTTGCTGAAATAAGTGGCCGTCCAAAATGGAAAACTACTTGGTATGTTGCTATCGCATGGAACTTGACCTTATTCTTCGTATTAGCTGCTTTTTTACACCATATGTACATGGATTTTGCGCAACCTCAATCATTACAGTTAATAGGACAGTTTGCTTCTTATCTTGCAAGTTTACCTTCGGCTGCTGTTACAGTATTCAGTATCATAGTTGCAGTATATCGAACCAAAATAAAATGGTCTATGGCAAATCTTCTTTTTATCATAGGAACTTGTGGTTGGATTATAGGTGGAGTAGGAGCACTAATTGATGCAACTATTTCTAATAACTTCGTATTGCACAACACACTTTGGGTACCTGCTCATTTTCATACTTATAATGCAATGGGCAACGTATTATTCAGTCTTGGTTTCTTTTATTGGTTTTCTGTTCAGTATTCAAAATCAGAAGTCACCAATAAATTGCAATCTCTTAAAATTGCACTTTTGATAATAGGTGGAATAGGTTTCTTAGCAGCATTTTATATTGCGGGTGCCGATTCTATACCAAGACGTTATAGTAATTATCCTGCCGAACTGGCTGCTGGTAAATCATATGCTTTGTTAGGAGCAGTATCTGCAATAATTTATTTGATAGCAATTCTGATGTTTTTTGTTAATATTTCAAGAAGGTGTTTAAGTATGCTTTTTGCACGTTAACATTATTTCTCTCCTGCAATCTGAATTTAACGTTGGGTCAATCTCAACAGGATTTTCGTGAGGAAGAGAATATTTATAATCAGATTTTTAATGCGCAGTTAAAATTAACTGATGGAAAAACTACTACAATTCATGGCTTAGCTGAACGTGAACCATTAATAATAGCATTTGTCTTTACAAGATGCTCCGGATTATGCTCTCCTTACTTATTACAGTTAAAAGATAATCTCCGTGCACTTTCTCGAGATAATTCTAAGCCTTATAATGTTTTGGTTTTAAGTTTCGATCCGAAAGATTCTCTGTCTGATATGTCTTATATGGCCCGACAATTCGATTTACTCAATGATAAAAAATGGCTGTTTGCAGTAACAAATAATATTACTTCTCTAAATAAGTCTGTTGGATTTCATCCTGTCTGGAATCCTGCAATTAAGCAGTTTGATCATGATGCTCTGCTTGTTGGTGTAAATAGTCAGGGATACATTTGTAAAAAGTTATTTGGAATAAGAAGTGAAAAGGATATTTCATTATTAATTTCAAGTATAAATAATGAGTATACACCTACCTATCAATTACCTTCTAATACTAATCTTTTTTCTTGTTTTAAATACGACCCCTTGACTGGGAAAAATAAACCTGGTTTCGGTCTTTTATTTATTGCATTACCTGCAATTCTTACTATAGTGATATTGATTGGAATTCGTATTTGGGCACGACCTGATAAAAAACTTAATTCCGGAGTAACCAGTTAATTTCGAATTTAAACTGTCGTCCACTCATTGGATAATTTGTCACTAGAAAATAGTTGCGTTCCATCAAATTTGAATTAACATGATCAACGGCTAATTTGATAGTTGCTTTGGTTATTTTAATGGCAACAAAAATATCTGCAAATGGATAACCTCCGCAGTTCTTTTCTGCACTTAAGTAATATTGCCCTAATGAAGGCTCATATGAATAACCTTTATATGGAGTGTAATACAACAAGTTAATTCCTGGAGATATTACTAAGCGATTTCCTTTTATTTTTAAGTTATATGTCAAACTTGATTTCAATCCATAAGTTGGCGCTCTTAAAATATCATTATTCGATGTAGTATTCCATAAGAGTTGGTTTTTCATTTGCACTTTTTCCCGATTCAAACTATATACTAAATTAACCTGACCGTATTGCGTTTGACTATAGGCTTGTATTGGTTGAAATAATGGACTATAATAAATTAAATCATTAATAATATAATGCTGATACTCTACATCTAAACCAAGTTTCAGAAGACCTATTTTAAGAAATGGCTTAATAATTTTAGTTAATCCAAAATCATTAGCCCATTCAAAATGATTCGTTAAACAATAATTATCCAACAGAGATGGTACTTGTTGTTGAAAAATCAAACCTGCCTCTATTTTATATTTCTTAAAAAAAGTACCGTTTGCGGTAAAATAAACATTAGTGTGATTTAATTTCTGCAGTTCAGCTAATCTGTTATTCTCAATAACTAGTTGAATTGACTTTGTAAATGACGAGTCGTTTAAAGTGATATCGTATTTAATTTGATGAAGCCAAAAACTACTGTCAATAATTGGCTGTTGAAGTGTGATTTTAGAAAGAGAATAATGCAGTTGTGAATGAATTATATACTTTGCTCTAAAAATTGGAAAATTTATAACTTTCAACCCCAAAGTTCCTGTTGATGTTAACACACTCATTAAGTCACTTGTAATATTAGTATCAAGAAAATTATTTAAATAATACTCTTCTTTAGAATCCGATTCAAATAGATAACTTAATTTTTTGATATTGATATCAGCAAAAGGTCTTAATTCAAATGGAGTAGGGGAGAGATTGAAATCATTGTATTGTTTAATTAAATTGTAATCAACATATCCTTCTGCACTCTTTTCTTTAGTTGTTGATGTTGAATTGAGAAGAGAAAACTCATATAGCTTTGGATTCTTTTTTTCATGAATGAAGGCAGAATCATTTTTAATGCCGCCACTTTCCTCTTGAACATATTTTAAACTACGGCCTTTAATCAGATATCTCAATTTTGAAGATTGCGTACTAAATAGAGCAACATCTAAATGATTAAATCTGAAAGCCTGATTCTGGTAATAACCATCACCCTTATTACTTTCAAAATGTATTGTTGCTAAAAGTGATTTTAATAACCTCTGATGGTGATTAACCTCCAGGTAAGCAGTTTTGGGTGTTAGCGTTGAATATCTTAATAAACTAAATGTTGTGGTATCATCAATTAAACATAAATTGTTCTTATTGTTTAAATTCGAAAATATTTGATTGCCCAAATGTTCACGGTATATCTGAGATTCAATCCCTGCATTCTTGAATTTACCACTGGAAAACATTAAATATTCTCTTATTGATTCATAATCATTTACACCAATAGAATCAATATTCTGGCTCTGCGTACTTGTAGAAGCTAATATAAACCACAAAAAGACAAGAATCTTTCGAATTATCTTATAAATTGCTTTTGTGGAAATCATCAAATTTTAAATAGAATTGTACAAAAATAAAAAAGCTCCGAAGTAAAACTCCGGAGCTTAATATTTACGGCAACGACATACTATCCCACATGTTACTGTAGTACCATCTGCGCTAAGGGGCTTAACTTCTCTGTTCGGTATGGGAAGAGGTGGACACCCTTGCAATAGTCACCATAATTTCTTTTAATATGACTTTACTTGGCAAAAAATATTATAATAAATTGTTTTCAATAAAAGTTTCGGGTAATTAGTATTGCTCAGCTTTGGCATTACTGCCTTTACACTTGCAACCTATCAACGTTATAGTCTTTAACGACCCTTATAAAGAAGTCTTATCTTGAGGCAAGTTTCGCGCTTAGATGCTTTCAGCGCTTATCTTAACCGAACGTAGCTACCCTGCGGTGCAGCTGGCGCCACAACAGGTACACTAGAGGTTCGTCCGACTCGGTCCTCTCGTACTAGAGTCAGGCCCTCTCAAACTTCAAACGCCCACAACAGATAGGGACCGAACTGTCTCACGACGTTCTGAACCCAGCTCGCGTGCCACTTTAATGAGCGAACAGCTCAACCCTTGGGACCTTCTCCAGCCCCAGGACGTGACGAGCCGACATCGAGGTGCCAAACCTCCCCGTCGAT
>Ga0079224_100000091_pt1 | contig 65336 bp, 49 predicted proteins | sample Stecom2015_FD_80414 | JGI IMG/M metagenome (GOLD analysis project Ga0079224, IMG submission 80414) | Agricultural soil microbial communities from Utah to study Nitrogen management - Steer compost 2015 | ecosystem: Environmental > Terrestrial > Soil > Agricultural land | place: USA: Utah... | reverse complement strand
AGTGACTTTAAACCGCATAAATTAACCTCGGGCGAAAATTATACAACTTTTTCGCTTTGGGACACGTACCGTGCGGCTCATCCGTTGATGAGTATTATCCATCGGGATCGTGTGCCGGATATGATCAATAGTATGTTGCGTATTTATCAGGAGCAAGGGAAGCTTCCTGTATGGCACTTGGTGGGTAATGAGACCGATTGTATGGTGGGAAACCCGGGTATTATCGTGGTTGCCGATGCGTATCTGAAAGGTGTTGGAGGCTTTGATAAAGATTTGGCTTATGAGGCCATGAAAGTTTCTGCGATGAAGGATGACCGCGGGCTGAATTGGCACAAACAGTATGGTTATGTGCCTTATGATAAGGAAGAAGTGGAATCGGTAGCGAAAGGCTTGGAATTTGCCATTGCGGATTGGTGTCTGGCACAGGTAGCCAAACTGCGTGGCGAGCAGGAAGATTATGCGTACTTTATCAAGCGTAGCGATGCTTATCAATATTATTTCGATAAAGATTTACAGTTTTTGCGTGGGGTGGATTCGAAAGGAAATTTCAGACCGGGTGTATTTGATCCTTTCCATTCGGCACATTTGGCTAATGATTACACAGAGGGGAATGCCTGGCAGTATACCTGGCTGGTGCCACATGATGTAAATGGTTTCATGGGGCTTTTCGGCGGAGAAGATAAGTTTATTACCAAACTGGATTCTTTATTTGTGGTTGAAGGTGATCTGGGTGAGCATGCTTCGCCGGATATCAGTGGATTGATTGGTCAATATGCGCATGGAAACGAACCAAGTCATCACGTCATTTATATGTATGCATACGCCGGCCAACCTTGGAAGGTCGCTGATCGGGTTCGGGAGACCTTGGCCACGATGTACACGGACAAGCCGGATGGTTTGTCGGGCAATGAGGATGTCGGGCAGATGTCGGCATGGTATGTTTTGTCGTCATTAGGATTTTATCAGGTATCGCCTGCGGGTGGTCCGTTTATTTTCGGTAGTCCTTTATTTGATAAAGTCACTATCGATGTTGGTACTGGTAAAACCTTAGAGCTGGTCGCACACAACAACAGTAAAGAAAATAGGTATATACAGCAGGTACGCCTTAACGGAAAAGACTATGACAAGTCTTATATTTCACATGAGGATTTGATTAACGGAGGACGATTGGAGTTTGATATGGGCGACAAACCCTCTCCTACTTATGGTATAAAAGTGGAAAACAGACCGCATTCAGTACGTTAATTATTTATTTAAAAGTGAAGGAAGTGATGGAGGTTAAGGTGGTGATGGACGTGAAGATTAAGAAGTGAGGGTTGTTTTAAAGCGTTATTGTTGATGAAGTTAAAATATATACTATTAGGTGGGTTGATCTGTTTGGGAACAGGTCTCCGCGCACAGGTTCTGCCGTATAAGAATAGTCAGTTGCGTATTGAAGATCGTGTTCAGGATTTACTTGACCGCATGACTTTGGAGGAAAAGGTTGGACAGTTATCTAAATTGTTGGGCTGGGAGATGTATGAGAAGGATGACAAGGGCATACGGGTGAGTGAAAAGCTGAAGGATGCTGTTAAGCAACAGCATATAGGACTTTTATGGGCTACGTTACGTGCTGACCCTTGGACGCAAAAGACATTGAATAATGGTTTAAGCCCGCTGGAGGCTGCGAGGGCTACGAATGCCATTCAACGTTATATGGTGGATAGCACGCGTCTGGGCATTCCGTTGCTGTTGTCGGAAGAGGCTCCGCATGGACACATGGCGATCGGAGCTACGGTATTTCCTACGGCGATCGGTCAAGCGAGCACGTGGAACCCGAATTTAATTGAGCAGATGGCTGCTGTTATTGCACGGGAGACTTATGCGGTAGGTGGTAAGAATGGTTATGGCCCTGTATTGGATCTGGCACGGGATCCGAGGTGGTCGCGTACGGAAGAGTCTTATGGTGAGGATCCGTATTTGGTGGGCCAGATGGGCAGAGCGATGGTTCGAGGTTTTCAGGGGGATGTAGGAGCTGTGGATAAAATAATAGCTACCCTGAAACATTTTGTAGCGTATGGGGTGCCGGAGGGTGGCCATAATGGCGGTAGTGTGAGTGTGGGGGAACGGGCTTTGCTGCAAAGTTTCTTACCGCCTTTTGAGGCGGCGGTGAAAGCGGGGGCAGCATCTGTGATGACGGCTTATAATTCTATTGATGGTATTCCTTGTTCGTCGAATCCTTGGCTATTGGATGATATTTTGCGCGAGCAATGGGGCTTCAAGGGGTTTGTGGTGTCGGATCTGTTGAGTATCTCGGGCTTAAATGGTGGACATGCTACTGCGGCAACTGGTCAGGAGGCGGCAAAGCAGAGTATAGAGGCTGGGTTGGATGTGGATCTGAGTGGTTCGGGTTTTGGCAGGAATCTGTTGGATGCGGTGAAGTCCGGGCAGGTGGATATAGCTTTTGTGGATAGGGCTGTTGGGCGCTTGCTGTATCAGAAATTTGCATTGGGACTCTTTGAGCGACCGTATGTGGATGAAAATCTGGTCGCGCATAAGGTGGCAACAGCGGAGCATGTGGCTATGGCGAGACAGGTCGCACGCGAGGCTATTGTTCTACTGAAAAATGAGTCAAATGTGTTGCCGCTAAGTAAGTCATTAAAGCGTGTGGCGGTGATAGGACCCAATGCGGATAATCGCTATAACCAATTGGGTGATTACACGGCTCCGCAACCGGAAGAAAAGATAAAAACAGTATTGGATGGTGTGCGTGCTGCGGTGTCTAAGGATACGTACGTGGATTACGTGAAGGGTTGTGCGATTCGTGATACAGCTGCTACGGATATAGCAGCGGCTGTAAGGGCAGCCGAAGTGGCAGATGTGGCTATCGTTGTATTAGGGGGCTCGAGTGCGCGGGATTTCAAGACTTCTTATCAGGCTACTGGAGCAGCTAATGTGGAAAGTGGAACGCCATCTGTCAGCGATATGGAGAGCGGAGAAGGTTTTGACCGCGCTACGCTGGATTTATTGGGTGATCAGCTGCCGTTATTGCAGGCGGTGGTAGCCACGGGTAAGCCTGTGGTACTGGTGACGGTGATGGGACGCCCGCTGAACCTGAACTGGGCTGCGGAGCATGTTCCGGCTATTGTCAATGCATGGTATCCGGGGCAAGAGGGGGGATTGGCTATTGCAGACGTGCTGTTCGGGGATTATAACCCGGCAGGTAGGTTGCCTATTTCTATGGCTAAGTCTGTGGGACAATTGCCTGTACACTATAACCATACCAAACCGAAGCACCATGATTATATAGAGTTTGATGCGAAGCCTTTATATGCTTTTGGTCATGGGTTAAGCTATACACAGTTCGCTTATAACAATCTACAAGTGGATGTGCAGGAAGGCGACGATGATTTTGTTTGTAAGGTGCAGTTTGAGGTAAAGAATATAGGGGAAAAGGACGGAGAAGAGGTCGCGCAATTGTATATCGTGGATGAAGTAAGCAGTGTGGTTACACCGGTGAAGCAGCTGAAAGGTTTTGCTCGTGAATTCATTAAGAAAGGTGAAACGAAGGTATTCTCGTTTGAACTGACAAAAGCTGATTTAAAATTGTGGGGGACGGATCGAAAGTGGAAAACGGAGAAAGGGGGATTTAAGCTTTTGGTAGGGCCTTCTTCGGATAGTACGCCTTTATCTGACAGATTTGAATTAATGCAAGATTACAAGTTCTAAGATTGTATATTTTTGTGAAAAGCGGGGAGGATGTCCGAAAAGGTTGTTAATCATTAAAAAAACGCGTTCCCGAAAGCATTCGGGACGAGGAAAAATGACGAAGCAATCTGCGTTTTTATCGTCATCAGATTGCTTCGTTCCTCGCAATGACGATGACGGCTGACTTTTCGGACAACCTCTTTTTATATACTATATTAACTTTCTCTTTGTACTACGATATGTTTCATGTTTTTACGATCGTACGTGTACGTAATATGGATGCGTCCTTTACTGTCCTGAAAGATGGTGGGATAACTGAATTCTCCTTTCTCCTGATCTTCAAGCTGCATGATGTCTATCCATCTTAATCCATCAGTAGAATAGGCCAACCTAAGCTTTGTTCGACCTTCCCACCAATCTTTGCCGGGTATATCCGGGTTGTACACGATAAGGAATATATCCCCGGAGCGTATGGCATCTGTCGCTGCATTGGGGTTGATCAGATTTGTTTTTTCCAAAGCAGTCCATGTTTTGCCCAGATCATCTGACCAAGCGCTCATAACAGTACCTTCTTTACTCCTGCAGAGCACCTGCAGTCTATTGTTGTCGTGAAGTAAGACGCTGGGCTGTATAACATTGTAGGGGGATTGCTGGTCTATTGGAAATACAGTCCACTCTTGTTGCTGCTTGGTTGTTTTTTCAATATGGGCCAGCCACCTGTCTTCACTTAGCTCTACACTAGAGGGCGAAATAATATCTCCATTTTCCAATTGAAGGGGTTTATTTTTAATCGGTCCCAATACGTTATTCGGGAGCTTTTTAGCAATGCTCCATGTCTTTCCGCCGTCTTCTGAAGTTTTTACCATCCCCCACCACTCGCGTGGGTTTGGTCCTACTTTATAGTATAGGTATATTTTCTTTTCATTTTTGGGACGAAAGAGTACAGGATTCCAACAAGGGTACCGCAGGGTGTCGTTTACTTGCCCATCGGCCCATACAACGGGTGGTGTCCACTGATCGCCATCAGACAAAGAACCCCAGATGACCACATCTTTATTCCCTTCGTGGGAACCGCCGAACCAGCTTGTTAATAGTGTGCCGTCTGCTGTTTCTTCGATGGTAGAGGCATGACATTGGGCAAAATACTGACCTTCTTTAAACAGGAATTCTTGTTTTAAGAGGGTAAGCGCTGGTTGTTGTGCTGATACCAGAAAGGGACATATAAGAAAAACTATATAGGAAATGTATTTCATTATCGTGCTGTATTTTATTTAGATGTCAATTGCAGTACGCTGGCGTAATTAAGGTCGCTTTTAGGCGCTTTAACAGATACCGTATTGCCTGTTTTTGTCCATTTAACTTTGCCTTTGTAACCTAAGAGTTTTACATCTTTAGGGGTGAAATTTTCGGGGATAGTGAATTGAAACGCTTCGGTTTTTTGATAGTCTTTTCCTTCGGAAAGGTGAAAAACGTTTAGTGTTTTATGGTCTTTGCTACGGGTGTAATAGTAATCTCCTTCGTGATAAGGTGCAACGGCACGTGTACTGTAAATGGCAGATTCATTAATAGCTATCCATGAGGCTAATTCTTCTAAGCGGTCATAAGCTGCCTGATCAAAATCACCATTCGGCCCCGGAGCGATATTCATTAAGTAATTACCACCGCGCGAGATAATTTTTACCAATGTTTCTACGATCTTCTGCGCCGATTTGTAATTATCGTTAGGAACATAGGAGAAAGAATTTCCCATAGTGATACAACTTTCCCATGGAATATCCAAAGGGTGTTCTGGAATGGCTTGTTCGGGTGTTACGTAGTTCTCCCATTCTCCCGGAACGGTACGATCTACCACAATGATGCCGGGTTGGTTTTTACGTGCCATTTTACCAATCTTATCCATATCTATATCTTGCTCTACCTTGATAGTGCGTTGCCATTCGACACTTGGGTCTATGGTTTTGAACGGTCTAACCCAGCCGCCATCTAACCACAGAATATCCACTTTGCCGTAGTTCGAGGTTAATTCATTGAGCTGATTGTAGGTAAATGTCTTGTATTTCTCCCAACGATCGGGATATTTTAACGGATCGTAGTTGACATTGCGATCCTTTGGTGGGAAGTATGGCCACCAATAGTATTCCGTATGCCAATCGGGTTTAGAAAAATAGGCCCCGATTTTAAAACCTTCGCTACGGAAAGTGGAGAAGATCTCTTTGGTGACATCAGCTTTTGGATTTTTAGAAAATGGGGTGTTCGGCGAGGTGATTTTGTAATCGGATTCTTTCGTGTCGAACATCGCAAAGCCATCATGGTGCTTGGTCGTGAATACGACATATTTCATTCCCGCAGCTTTCGCGGCATCAGCCCATTTTTGCGGATTGAAATCCACAGGGTTAAAAGTCTTTTGCAGATTCTCATAGTTTTTGACATACTCAAAGTATTTTTCGCCATGTTCGGCTTTGCGCTGTGTCCAGCCCTCATCCTCCGGGCACAGACTCCAACTCTCTACAATACCCCATTGGCTGTAGGTACCCCAGTGCATGAAAAGTCCGAATTTCATATCCTGCCAGGTTTCTAAATTCTCCAAAACTTGTGTATCGGTTGGCTTTTGGTAACCAGCGGATACGTTGTGCTCTTGGGCAGAGACAATCAGCGTTGTTGCTGAAAGCGCTATCGCTAATATATTTTTATAAAAAGACCGCATAGGAATTAAGTTTAATGTCATATAGTTAAAGATACGGTTATTAGAGGAATTCAGAAATTAAAAAAGGGGATGTTTCTGTATGAACATCCCCCCTTTTGTCTAGCACAAAATTCTAATTAATTCTGTTTTGCCCACCAAAGTGGTGTCAAGACTTCATCAGGACCTCCTAATAGTTCTACAGCTTTATCATACCCAACTTTATCTGAATTTCTAAAGCTAGATGGATATCTCAACCGCTGAGGGAAGAATTTAATCTGGTTGGTCATGTAGTTACCATCTGTCAATGCTGGTAAGTTTGGTAATGGATTTTCAACAGCCGGATTTTCAAAGAATGGTAATCCTAATCTTCTGTGGTCACTCCATGCTTCTAATGGCAACCAAGGCATATTTGCAATATATTTCTGCGTAATAATCTTGGTTAACGCATCGTTTTTAACTGTTCCGTTTTTATAGATGGTGTTGACAGGATAAGCAATATTTGCAGTCCCTGTAGCACCAGTATATCCATCTACATATGTCATGGTATGTGATGCACCTGGTTCAGTAGTATGCGTAAATTTAACAGATGTTCCCGCACGGTTATAATCTTCTGAATTAAGATAAGCCGTAGCATATTGAGAAACTCCCCAATAATCGAAATTGGCTTTTACACCTGCCTCATAAGCCTCCTGAGCTGTCGTACCAGTACTCCATCCCTTAAGGGAAGCCTCAGCTAATAGAAAATATGTTTCCCAACTTGCGAAGAATATACGTTGGCTATTGCTTGTTCTGAATGTCTGCGATAAACCTGGTATTTTACCGATTTGAACGGCACGGACACCATTTTTTGAGCCTTTAGAACCAAAATCGCCGATCGCAGCTGTGCTCCAAGTATTCTTAACATCTAATTTAATATCGCCACCTTGACTTGCATCACGACCAAACGTTACCTCCGTTGTCTTTGCATCTTCTGTCCAAGAAGGATAATTAGACCAATGCGGGCTATTTAAATCTCCTGGGATATAAAAGGTTTTATATGCACGTGGATCTATGCTATACGGTAAGCCATCAAAGAAGTAACCTGCCGACGGATCATTTGTTTTCACAGAATAATGGTCAAGCATACGCTTTCCGACATAATTAGCTGGTTTAATAGCACTATGGAAAGAGGAAGCTAATTGAGCTTCAGATTTAATCCCCCCTAAACCTAAATACAGGTTATTTAAGGTTGCGGATAGCACTTGCCCATTCCATTCACGGCTCATTACACCTGTTAAAGCATCCCAGCCTGGTCTTTCCGCAACTTTGAAAGTTTGATCAGCATTGATGATAAGATTACCTTTTACCGCATCTTCAAACTCTGTTTTTGCTTTTGCAGGGTCTACTTCGGCAATACGCATAGCTAAACGCAAACGCATAGAGTTACCGTAGCGAATCCAATTTGTCCAATCATATTCATATGCAGGGTCTAATTTTTTCAGTTTATCTGTACGAACAACAGCTTCATCGATTTTACTTACCGCATCTTTCAACTCATCCAACAAGAAATAATACACATCTTTTGTTGAGTTAAATTCCGGATTGGTGCCTTGGAAAGCATTTGTTGGGATAGAACCAAAGTTATCCGCTAATTCGCTCATCAGATATGCTCTCCATATTCTGGATACCTGAATCAGGTTTTCATTATATTCCTGAGCTGATCCGTTTGCTGCTTTTTCATTGGCTATCTGAATAGCAGTATTGACATGGTTGAGCCATGAAGAAGATTGATTCCAGTACGCATTAAGCCAATCATCGTTATATGTACCTCCTGCAAATCCTGTGGTGAAGTGTTGTCTCGCCGCTGTTTTCCAATAAAGAACAAAGGATCTTTCGGCTACATCAGGATTTTGCTGTGCTGAGATAATGGAATTATTTAAGAAATATTCTACCTGAACCTGGTCGCTGGTAGCAGCAGTTGGGCTGGTGTTAACCTCGTCAAATTTCGAACAACTCGATAAGGATGCTGCGAGAGCAACTGCTAATGTTATTTTTGATAATGTCGTTTTCATTTTGTTTGTCTTAAATTAAGATTAGAATCCTAATGATATATTGAAGAAGTAAGAACGAGAAGTTGGGAATGCTAAATATTCAAAACCAACTGCATTTGTACTTATTGCAAAGACCGATTCCGGATCTACGCCTTTACCGTAGCTTTTTATCATCCATACATTGTTTGCCGAAACAGCGAATCTTGCGCTTTTAACTACAGAATTCTTAAGAAAAGATTTTGGTAGGTTATAGCTCAATTGTACGTTTCTCAAACGGATATTCGTTGCGTCATAAATGTTCTCTTCTGCAATACCCAAGTTTCCGGTATTAGTTACCTGATTCCAATATTGTTGATGTGTAACGGACTTCGTGTTTGCAGCATATATATCTGATCCATCTGCATTTTGACCTGTCACGACCACTCCTGGTACTACGAAATCTGCACGCTCGCCGTTTACAACTGTTTCTGTGGCAAGACCAGCACGCTGTAATGCTAAGTGTGTACCAGAATAGAAAACACCACCAAAACGAGCGTCAATTAAGAAAGTTAAGCCAAAATTTTTGTAGCCAAAAGAATTTGTCAGACCTAATAAAGCATTTGCACTTTGGTGACCTAAGTAATGTGTTCCGTCAGCAGCTAATGGAAGGCCATTTCCATTAACAATCACTTTCCCGTAATCAGCACTATTTTTATCTTCTACCCTACGGTATTTTGTTCCGTAGATAGCACCATAACGTTGTCCTGCTTCCGCTTGGACTTTTACATCGTCAAATCCACCTAATTGTAATATATTAACTTCTCCAGGAAGCAGTTCTATAATCTCGTTAATATTTCTTGAGAAATTAACGTTCAAATCCCATAGTAATTTATTTGGATTATTTAAGATATTGGTACCTACCACAACTTCGAAACCTTTGTTTTGAATATTACCAGCATTCGCCATAAACCTCTGGTAACCAGACAAACTATTCATTGGAATCTCAATCAGCTGATTGGTCGCGTTGGATTTATAGTAAGCAAAATCCACGTTAACTCTGTTGAATAATTTCACGTCAAAACCTACTTCAAAGGTTTTCAACAACTCACTCACAATATCGGAATTAAACAATACATCGCCTTTGCTTGCTGTTGTATTACCATTAGGATCTTTCCCAATAGAGTAGACGTTGTACAATTTATAAGGAGCAAGACTGTTACCTGTTTCAGCATAGGAGGCTCTTAGCTTAGCAAAGTTCAACCAGCTTGGTGCTGTACCACCACTTTTGTTAATCAAATCTGTAACGATTAACGATGTACTTACTGAAGGGTAGAAGAAAGAACGGTTAGCTTTGCTCAATGTAGATGACCAGTCGTTACGTGCTGTAACATTAATGAACCAAAGGTTATCGTAGTTTAACTCAGCTGTTCCGAATATAGAGTTGATTTGTCTTCTGCTAACAGTTTCGTCAATAGTAGGAATTCCAACAGCATTCCCCAGAGTGAATAGATTAGGAACTTCTAATTCGCCTGTGCCACTCGAAATAGACTTAAAGTTCTGCTTCATAATCTGGCCATAAACCGAAGCTAAACCATTCCATTTGCCAAATAGGTTATCTTTACGAGCATTCAAACTAACAATAAAGTTGTTTTCATAAAAGGCATCTACACCAGTTCCATAACTATTTTGTAAAGGAGAACCTGTATACGTTTTGTTGTCATATTTGGTACTGTAAATATCCGACCCTGCTCTGAAATCAGCATCCAACCAATCGGTAAAACGGTATTTTACAGTTGCATTTAACAAGAAACGATCTCTTGTGTCTCGATTCAATTTGTTGTTTACCGCCCAATATGGATTCACTGTCTGACCAGGATTGTACCAAGTTTGATTAGTTCCTAAAACATCCATACCTGCTTTATAATCAGTAATATTTAAGGTTCTTGGAAATAATAAGGCTGTCGAATAGTAGTTTCCTGCATTTGCACCGCCTACAGGTCTGTTATTCGCCGTAGTATTCATGTATTGCACCTTTACATCGGTCGTCCATCTTTTCTCTGGACCAAAGTTTGAGGTTACTTTTGACATAAGGTTTAAACGATCTAACTTAACACCAGGCGTTTTACTGTTGTCATGCAAATACGTGGCAGAAGTATATATCTGCGTGTTCTCTCCTACAGATTGTTGAAAGGCAAGGTTATGTGTTGTGTTAACGCCTGTTTGGAAGAAATCGCTGAGGTTGTCATAAGTAGATGCTCCGTTAACTTTGGCTCCCCAGCTATCTCCTGAGTTATTAATATAGTCACCGTCACGTCCTTGTCCGAATTCGTTCTGTAATTTTGGTGTGATAAAGATATTTTCAAGCCCCATAGTTGCAGAGTAAGTGATACCTGCTCCTTCACGGGATTTTCCTGATTTAGTGGTAATCAAAATAACACCATTTGCTGCTCTTGATCCATACAATGCTGATGCAGCACCTCCTTTTAAGACAGACATGTTTTCGATGTCTTCCGGATTTAAGTCTCCCAGACCATTACCCATATCCGCAGAAGGATTCCAGAAATCATTATTTTTAGCCCCTGCAAAGTTTTCCATTGGCACACCATCCACTACGATTAAAGGTTGGTTGTCACCAGTTAACGATGTAAAACCGCGCAATACAATTTTAGATGAAGACGCTGGACCATTTGAGCCTTTAATAACCTGAAGTCCTGATATTTTACCTGAAAGAGCATTTGCGATGTTATTTTCCCGGGCATCTATCAAAGTCTCACTTTTGATTTCTTGATAAGAATAACCCAAAGATCTTTTCTCTCTTTTAACGCCCATCGCCGTAACTACTACTTCATCCAATGCGGCAGCATCTTCTTGTAGCGTTACATTCAAAGTTGTACTTGAGACAGTAAGTTCACGAGTAACATAGCCAATGTTTGTGAATCTTAAAGTTGTTCCATTATTGGCCTGAATGGAATAACGACCGTTTGCATCGGTCTGTGCGGCGTTGGATGTTCCAACAGCCGAAACGGTAACGCCGGCAAGCGCGCCGTTAGCATCTGATACTGTTCCAGTAACAGTCTGCTGTGCAAATAACGTCGTTATGCTGAGTAGCATAATGAACGTTAAACTGCAACATTGTTTGTAAAATTTGCTCATAGTTTTACGTGTTAATTGTTTGTTTTTGTGTAATCCATTGCATCTGCTGTACTGCGATACAGGTCGATGCAAGTAATTGAATGTTTCTGATTTGTGATATTTGTATATTGGTATGTTTTGATAAGCGTGGTATGCAGTATTCCTGTATAGAAGATTGAATCTGAGGAAGAAGGACTTCTCCGAACTCGGAACCTCTTCCGCTGATAACGATTGTCTGCGGATTAAGGATATGGATCAACGTAGCGATACCTTTACCCAGCATATGGGCTATTTTCTTTAGTGCGATGATTGTTACCTGATCTCCTTTTTGGTAGGCGTCGTATAGGTTTTCAAAACTAAGCTTGCCTTGTCGCTGATAAACCTTCTCTAAAGAGGATCTTTGACCTGTTTGCAAGGCTTGTTCAATATACTCCATAACGGACAGCAGGGAAGCCTCTACTTCCAAACAGCCTTTTTTGCCACAGGAACAGAGTTTGTTCTCGTTGGCTAAGGGAATGTGACTGAATTCTCCCGCAAACCCACTATGACCCCTGAATAGTTGATGTTGTACAATAATGCCAAGTCCGACTCCCCAGTTGAGGTTAATGACCAAAGCATCAGCTACTTCTTTTATCTGTCCGAAATTTTTCTCAGCGATAGCGATGGCCGAGGAATCATTCTCAAGATAAGTCTGGATGCCGAAATGTTCCTCTATACGCTGACGTAGGGTATATAATGGAGATTGAGATGTAAAAGATGTATTTAACCCATTTTCAGAATCCACAAATCCCGGCATGGTTATGCCGATACTTAATATTTCCTGTTGCGATAGGTTGTGTATAGTATCTGTGATAAGCTTTAATATCTTGTCGTATACATCTAGATCTTCCCAAATATGGGTTGTTACGGTCTTAACGGGCAACAGCTGTTTGTTGTTTAGATTAAAGGCAGTAATAGCTATGGAGTACTGATCAATGGCTAATGCAATAACACAACCGTGTTTTTGTACATTCAGGTTAAAGCTTGCCGCTCTCCGCCCTCCTGTGGACGCACGTAATCCACTATTTATAATCCAGCCTTCGCTCAATAGTTCATTGACTGCCCGTGTAACCAACGGCACACTCTTGCCAGTCCGTTCACTGATTTCTGCAATCGATTGAGCGGAAAAAAAATATAAGGTTTGTAATATGGATAACTTCAGGTTTTCCAATGCTTTACGCTTTTGTTAATTTTTTGTAAATGTATGGTTAAAAAATGTTAACATCCAAATTCTTTTTAATTTTTTTAATAAGTATTGCATTGTTTTTGGTTTTAGAAACTAAGAAAGGCTGATGTTTTGTAACAAACACATAGTACATCTATTGAATTACTCATTAAAAACATTTCAAAAAATTGGCTGAGCAAAGCTATTTTTATAGTTTAGCTCTTTCAATTATCATATTATAAATCTTAATCAATAATGACAAAACAGCGCTATTATTCGTTGGATGTATTTAGAGGGGCTACGGTAGCTTTGATGATTTTAGTCAATAATCCTGGCACTTGGGCACACATGTTCGCACCATTGCAACATGCTCCTTGGCACGGCTGTACTCCTACGGATCTTGTTTTCCCGTTCTTTTTATTTGCGGTAGGTAATGCCATGGCATTCGTTATGCCCCGTTTGCAAGAAGCGGGTAGCACGGTATTTTGGAAAAAGGTTATTAAGCGAACGGTACTAATCTTTGCAATAGGTCTATTTCTGAACTGGTGGCCTTTTGTGCAATGGTCTGGGGATAGCCTTCAATTTAGAGAATGGGTAAGTTCGGATAATCCAGAGCGTGGTGTACGCCTCTTTGGTGTATTACAGCGTATTGCCATTGCTTATTTCTTTGCCTCAGTTTTAGCCTATTTCTTCAAACCAAAAAGCTTAATTTATATTTCTGGAGTTCTTTTAGTGGGGTATTGGGGACTTTGTGCTTTTTTAGGTTCAAACGATCCTTATTCTTTAGAAGGATGGTTCGGAACAACTATCGATAAGCAGATTATAGGTACGGCACATATGTATAAAGGAGAAGGAATACCATTTGATCCTGAGGGGATAATGAGTACACTCCCAGCGATTGTTCAGGTTGTATTTGGTTATCTGGTAGGTCTATTCATTCGCCAACAAGGAAGTGTGGACTGGCTTTGGACACACGTTTCTGAGACCCGTGAACCACATTTTAAATTACTATCAGGGGTAATGGTCACTGGATTTATACTTTTGGTGTTGGGTTGGATCTGGTCACTGGGCTTTCCCATCAACAAAAAAATATGGACAAGTTCTTACGTACTTTATACGACAGGATTAGGTATCCTAACTTTGGGGTCGATGATCTGGTTTATCGAAGTCCAAAATGTAAAAAATGGTGTAACGAAGTTTTTTGACGTTTTTGGAAAAAATCCACTCTTTATCTTTGTGCTGAGCGGATTGCTGCCTCGTTTTTTGGGGCTATTCCGTATTTCAGATGGTTCTTCAGAGGACGGAACACCCAGATATTTGACTGCGTTATCCTGGTTCTATAAATATGTTTGCGCCAAAGTACCAGGTTCACCTGAAATCGGATCATTCGTCTATTCTCTGTGTTTCTTAACACTGATGTGGGCAATTGTATACTGGATGGACAAGAAGAGGGTGTATGTGAAAGTGTAGTATTGGGTAGTGAGTATTGAGATGTGCGTAGTGAGATATGCGTATGGAGAATGTTGGGTAAGTGTGGGATTTGAGTATTGGGTATTGAGATGTGCGTATTGAGACTGTCCTGCAAAATGTCAAGTCATTTTAATTTTTAATTTTCACTTTTTAATTTGTACTTTTGCACGCAATTAAATAATTTTTAACGCTTTAATATTATTCCAGAATGTATTTAAGTAAAGAGTACAAAGCTGATATCTTCGCAGAATTTGCAGGTGCGGCAACAAACACAGGTTCTACAGAAGGACAAGTGGCTTTATTCACTAAAAGAATTGCTCACTTAACTGAGCATTTGAAAAAAAACAGAAAAGATTTTAACACACAACGTTCTCTACAGATTTTAGTAGGTAAACGTCGTTCTTTGTTAGCTTATTTGTATAAAAAAGATATCGAGAGATACCGTGCTATCATCAAAGCATTGGGTCTTCGTGACATCATCAAATAATCTTTTAGGAAAGAAATTGGAAGCCATCCCGATATATCGGGATGGCTTTTTTATTGTCACTTCAAGCTATTCAACAATTTAAACATCTCCTGCCGCATAGCGGTAGCACCTCCCATATAGTTGTTCACTAATAAGCTGAATGTAAATTTCTGCCCGGCACTATTCATTTGATAACCGGTATAGCCTAGAACGCCACCAATCGTTCCGCTTTTCATAGTCATTTGATTAATGGTAGGCAAGCTTTTTTCAAAAGCTGCAAACCAAGGTCTATCTTGTGCATAATTCATGATTTTTGCCATTGCCTTACTCGTGATACGATTTTGCGGAGAAAGACCAGAACCGTCTTTGATATTCAGCTCACTGGTTGGAATCTGTAGCTTTTGTTCCCAATATTTAGCCAAAAGACCTGCTGCTTCATCGGTATTAGGTTTATTTCCACTTATCAGTCCTATGCTTTTCAGAAGTGCCTCACCATAAAGGTTAATACTTTTCTGGTTAAACCAATGAACAATATCTTTCAAAGGTGGTGATTGATGCACATCCAGTTCCTTGTTGCCTTGTGGCAAAGCCACTCCTTCATTCAACAAACGTTTGCCCGTAGTAATGGTGCACAGGCTATCCTCTACCCCAATCTCATTGCTACGCAAAGCTTCTTTCAATTGATAAGCCAAGTCCAACGCAGGATCCGGAACCGAAATTTCAATAGTCTTCTTCAGATCTTTACCATGGCTACCACGTAAATAAATTATATTGGAATAGGGCGCAGAATATGCATACACATTATCGCCTGTACCGTTCGCACCTGTAAGCACTTCATTAATGATTTGGACAGTAGAATCCAACACATGTGTGAATTTTGCAATAGGTGTAGGTTTCCCGATCGCAGCAGGCGCGAAAACAACCCCCAATTTATTCTCCCGCCAATTCAGTCCCGATATACCGGCACCATAATAATTCCCCATATCTCCCCAGTTCCAACCAGCAGGCATATCGATACCATTGTAGAATGTGTCATCACCTATAATACGTCCTTCAATCCCTGTAATTCCTGCGTTTCTAATACCATACACCCACTTGTTGAGCAAGGTTTCTTCATTACTTTCTGCATATCGATCACTGCCAAGAGTTGGATCCCCTGTTCCTTGCACAATAATATCGCCATGTAAAACCCCTAAACTGTCAATCTCACCATTGTAATATAAATGCGTTTTGTAAGTATAATCAGCACCCAAAATATCCAGTGCCGTAATCGCTGTAATAACCTTCAATGTAGAAGCCGTTGGCAACCCCAAAGAACCGTTTTTATCCAAAATAACCTGCCCGGTCTTGCCATCTAATACTGTAAACGCCGCAATGCCATTCGGTAATTTTCCACTGTTAAGAAATTGCTGATAAGCTTTATCCAGTTTGTTTTTTATCTCTTGTGCCTGCACCCCCAACGACAAAACTATTGAGAGCATACACAGTAAAGCAATTATAGGTTTCTTCATCTTCTTTATGTTTGCTATTCAACAAACTTAGAGAAATTTAGTTTTACAGACAACGGGTAAGTTATGGCAAATAATCTGCAAAAATTCGCAAATCTACTTTTGAAATTTTAGCTTTGTAGCGAAATATACAATTCATAATAGTCAATATAATGAGTAACAATAGAAAAAAAGATGCGTTGGATTACCATGCGATGGGGAGACCTGGCAAGATTGAGGTCGTTCCAACTAAGCCGCACCATTCGCAAAGAGATTTATCCCTGGCATATTCACCGGGCGTAGCAGAGCCTTGTTTGGCTATTGCCGAAAATAGTGAAGATGCCTACAAATACACTTCCAAAGGAAACCTTGTAGCTGTTATCAGTAATGGTACAGCTGTCTTAGGATTGGGGGATATCGGTGCTCAGGCTGGAAAACCTGTCATGGAAGGGAAAGGTCTCCTTTTCAAGATTTTTGCTGATATTGATGTATTTGACATTGAATTGGATACCAAAAATGTCGATGAGTTTGTAAATATCGTCAAAGCCCTGGAACCGACTTTCGGTGGGGTGAATCTAGAAGACATCAAAGCTCCGGAATGTTTTGAAATCGAACGCCGCCTAAAAGAAGAGATGAACATCCCTGTGATGCACGACGATCAACACGGCACAGCCATTATCTCTGGTGCAGCACTTATTAATGCTTGCGAGCTGATAGGCAAAGATATCAGCGCGGTGAAAATCGTTATAAACGGAGCCGGTGCTGCCGCGATTTCCTGTACTTCTATGTACATTGCTGTCGGTGCGAAAAAAGAGAATATTGTGATGCTCGACAGTAAAGGCGTTATTCGCTCAGACCGCGAAAATTTAGACCCTACAAAAGCACAATTTGCGACTAATCGTGACTTATATACATTAGCGGATGCAGTCAATGGAGCAGATGTATTCATTGGTTTATCCGCTGCAGATGTATTGACACCAGAAATGTTATTGACCATGAATGCACAGCCAATCGTATTGGCCATGGCAAACCCAAATCCTGAAATCGCTTACGATCTTGCTGTAGCTACACGTAACGATGTGATTATGGGAACTGGAAGGTCGGATTATCCGAATCAGGTAAACAATGTATTGGGTTTCCCTTACATTTTCCGTGGTGCTTTGGACGTACGCGCGACCGGTATCAACGAAGAGATGAAAATCGCTGCTGTACGCTCAATCGCAGCCTTAGCCAAAGAGCCTGTACCGGAAGAAGTAAACCAAGCTTACGATACCAGCAACTTAAAATTTGGCGCCGAATACATCATTCCAAAGCCTACCGATCCTCGTTTGATTACGGAGGTAGCCGTAGCCGTAGCTAAAGCAGCTATAGCATCTGGGGTTGCACGCAAAGAGATCGAAGACTGGGAGGGATATAAAGACGAGTTGCGCAAACGTCTTGGTAAAGACGATGGCATCATGCGTAACCTGACGACAAAAGCGAAGAAAGATCCTAAACGTGTAATCTTTGCTGAAGCAGACAACTATAAAACCTTACGTGCCGCTCAGATTGTCCTTGAAGAGAAAATTGCTCATCCAATTTTATTGGGTAATAGGCAAAAGATTGAAGACTTAATCCGTGAGTATGATTTTGATTTGCAAGGTGTACAAATCATTGACCCGTTGGAAGAAGTGGATTCTGAGCGCTTCAATACCTATGCGGCTCATCTATACAAGAAGAGACAACGTCGTGGTATTTCAGAGTATGATGCACGCAAGTTGATGACCAACCGTAACTACTTTGCGGCCAGCATGGTAGAATTTGGCGAAGCCGATACTTTGATTTCAGGTTTAACCAAGAACTACGGTACGACCATCAAACCAGCTCTTCAGGTAATCGGAGCAAAACCAGGGAGTCGTGTCGCAGGTATGTACATGATGCTGACAGAAAAAGGCCCGATTTTCTTTGGAGACACAACCGTCAATGAAAACCCTACGCCGGAGGAACTTTCCGACATCACCATATTATTGAATGAGGCGATCAAACGCTTTAACGTTACACCAAGAATCGCTTTACTTTCTTATTCTAACTTCGGTTCTAGCGAAGGAAAAGTAGCGGCTAAGATGCGGGAAACTGCCAAAATCCTACGGGAGAAAGCCCCGGATATTATCGTTGATGGTGACGTTCAAGCTAACTTTGCACTCAACAGCAAGATGTTAAAGGACAATTTTCCTTTCAGCTGCCTGAATGGTGAACCTGCAAACACGTTGGTATTCCCCAATCTGGAATCCGGCAACATTGCATATAAGCTGTTGCAGGAAGTTGGCAATGCAGAAGCCGTTGGCCCTATCCTATTGGGCATGAACAAACCTGTGCACGTATTGCAACTCGACAGCTCAGTTCGGGAGATTGTCAATATGGTGACCATCGCCGTAGTCGATGTGCAAGAACACGAAAAAAGAGGGTAGACATGTACGACTATTTCAACGGAAAACTAGTATTTAAAGCCCCCACCCATGTTATTTTAGACGTGGGTGGGATAGGTTATCACATCCATATCTCCCTGACAACTTATAGCCAGATCAAAGATCAGGAAAATTGCAAACTTTACGTTTCGTTTCAGGTACGCGAGGATTCACAGACACTCTATGGTTTCGCTACGGAAGGTGAAAGACAACTTTTTAACCATTTGATTTCTGTATCGGGCATAGGTCCAAATACTGGCCGAATGATGCTTTCGTCCATCACACCCGAAGAAATACAATCCGCCATCATTAATGGACAAGTACAGGTTATCCAAAAAATCAAGGGTATCGGTCCTAAATCCGCTCAACGAGTCATCTTGGAGTTGCAGGACAAGCTCAAAAAACAAGGTCCTGACGCTTTAATTCCGCTTCCTATAGCACAACAATCTGTGCCAGAAGAAGCCCTCTCTGCCCTTGTCATGTTGGGTTTCGGCAAGCCACAGGCTGAAAAGGTATTGAACAGCTTAGTGACAGCCGATCCGGAGCAATCTGTCGAACAACTGATCAAGGCTGCGTTGAAACGATTATAGCATCTCGTATGTGACTCTTCGTTTTATCACCTTAAGCGTGTTAATATCGCTCTTCGACTGGTTCAGAGTGACATTAACACGCTTTTTATAATACGCAGCCATTACGAATAGATGCTTACTTCAGGTCAGCCTGCCAGAAATATTAACCCACACAACATAGAATTGTAGATTATTGCCTACAACAGCAGAGTTTTCACTCTTTTTAACATAAAAAGAGCTCTTTACATTTTTTAACAATTGTTTTTTCATAAAAATTGGTGGATATTTGTTCACTATTAATCGCTGATTAATTAATTTGTGAAAGAACCTTGAAAACACTGTATTATATAGCTAATACCTTATTCACGTTGGTGTTGTGCTACTCATTTGCGCTTGCTCAGCAGGTTACACCCGCCAACGATAAGAATCATCCAGATTCTCTGAATATCCCTTATAAATTCAAGGACTACCCTTTTTTGAACCTTCCTAAGACCTATAGCCCTGTTACTTTAGGTTCTCCGACAAATATTGAAAGAGAAATCTATTACGACACTGAACTCCAACAATATGTTATCCGAGAGAAGTTGGGCACTAAAATGTATCGCCCGCCAGTCTACATGACATTAGACGACTACAAAGATTATGAGTTCAACAGATTGAAAAAGAATTATTGGGAAGAACTGGCCGCGAAATCACTCATGGAAGAGCGAAAACGCAGGCTTATCCCCATTATTGAAGTGAGCAGTCCTACGTTTCAGAAAATATTTGGAGGCAACACCATCGAAATCAATCCGCGTGGGAGTGCGGATATCATTTTTCGCGGACAGCGCAACACCAATGCAAATCCGATGTTCAACGAGATACAAAGGAAGCAATGGGGAATTGATTTTGACCAAAATATCAACCTAAACTTATCAGGTAAAATCGGTGAACGGGTGAAATTGAATGCTAATTTTAACTCACGGGCGCAGTTTGATTTTGAAAACCAGATACGTTTTGATTATGTCGCGAAAGATGATGCCATCCTACGCCGCTTAGAGGTTGGTAACGTCAATATGGCACTGAACAGCACTTTAATTCAGGGATCGGAGTCTTTGTTTGGTGTAAAAGCCCAGCTACAGTTCGGTAAACTCATGTTTACGGGATTAGTCTCTCAACAGCGTTCCCGCCAGAAAGAATTTACCATTAGCAATGGTGCGCGTGAAAGTGAGTTTGACATCCAAATGGACAACTACGAAGCCAACCAACACTATTTCCTTGGTCAATATTTCCGGGACAACTACAATAATGCTCTGCAGCATGCCCCTATCATCAATACCAATATCAACATTACGCAGATAGAAGTTTGGATAAGCAACCGTTCCAATAGCTATGAAGAGGCCCGTGATGTCCTAGCCTTGATGGATCTTGGCGAGTACACACCTTACAACAACATCATTACACGCGAGAGTGCACGCAACCCTTCTACCGGTGTCCCCGGAGAGCTCAGCCCAAATGTTTCCAATAACCTTTTGAGCTTGTTGGGCGATAATGGTCGTTCATCCAACAGCACTTTTGTACAGAGTTTCTTCGGAGGGAGCGGAGGCACAGACAACTACGAGAAATTAACTTATGCCCGAAAATTGATAGAGGGGCGTGACTTTTTCCTGAACCCTAAGTTAGGTTATATCTCCCTTTTAACACCGTTAAACGGAGATCAGGTCTTGGCAGTGTCCTATCGCTACCTCTTAAACGGTGTGGAATATCAGGTCGGTGAATTCAGCACGGACATTCCGGTTACTCCTTCAAACCCGACCATGTTGTACACCAAATTGTTGAAGGCTTCGACATTGAAGACAAGTCTCCCAACATGGGATTTGATGATGAAAAACGTCTATTCGTTGAATTCCTACAACATTACAAACAACAATTTCTATTTACAGATATATAGAACAGAAAACGAAACCGGGACCGAGCGTCCCTCTATGTTTGAAGGACAAAACACCCAAGGTAAAACCTGGTTGCAAATCACCGGACTCGATCGGCTTGACCAGGCGCAAGCCCCTAACCCTGATGGTCTATTCGACTATATTGAAGGCTTGACCATCGATGTTAGACGCGGACGTTTGATATTCCCTGTAGTCGAGCCTTTCGGTAAAGATTTGGCAGACAAATTTGCACCGGGCGAGACAGCTTTAGCCGATAAATATACCTATCCGGAGCTTTATACGCATACCAAGATGGATGCGCAACAGAAATTCCCGAATAAAAACCGCTATTCCATCCGAGGCCGATACAGTTCAACAGCTGGCACAGAATTCCAGCTGGATGTATTCAATCTTCGACCGTCTTCCTTACGGGTGATGGCAGGCGGTATGCAACTTGAACAGGGCAAAGATTATCAGGTCAACTACGAATTGGGGACTTTACGTATCTTGAACGAAGCTTTGGTCATGAGTGGTACACCAATTACCGTATCTGTAGAAGACGACGCTATGTTTGGTCTACAGCAAAAGACCTTATTAGGTGGACGATTTGACTATACGGTCAACGAAAATCTCCACGTCGGGGCTACCATCATGAACCTTACCGAAAAACCATTGACCGAAAAGGTCAATATTGGTCAGGAACCAATGTCCAATACCATGATTGGTGCCGATCTCTCCTATAGTAGTCCTTCTCGCTGGTTGACACGTATGGTCGATAAGCTACCGTTTTTAAGCACCAAGGAAGAATCACATATTTCTTTCTACGGTGAATTTGCCCAGCTTTTACCGGGTCACCCTCGCGGATTAAACACGGCGAACAGCTCACGTGGAACAACTTATATCGATGATTTTGAGTTCAGCGTTTCATATATTGACATCTTAGGAAGAAATGCATGGCAAATATCGGGTACACCCCGTATGTTCCCAGAATCGGACTTGATTAATGACCTGCAATACGGACATAACAGAGCGTTGTTTGCATTCTACAACATTGACCCTGTTTTTTACAACAACAGTTCGTTAACACCTCGGAGTATTAATACCAGTGAATTGTCCAACCATCGGGTGCGCGAGGTACAGGAAAAGGAGATTTTTCCATACAAGGAGAGCCGCACAGGTGGGCCTATTTTTATGAATACGCTCAACTTAGCATTCTATCCTACCCTTCGCGGGCCATACAACTATGCAACAACTGGATTGAACAGTGATGGACATTTCACCAACCCAAGAACAAAATGGGGTGGTATATTCCGGAAACTGGATCAGACAGATTTTGAAGCCGAAAACATCGAGTTTCTGGAAATGTGGCTCATGGATCCTACATTGACCAATCCAAACAAAGCAGGTGGTGATATCTACTTCAACTTAGGTAATATCTCGGAAGATATACTGAAAGATGGTAGAAGGTCATTGGAAAATGCCGTTCCGTTAACTGCGGATCTTTCTCAGATTGACCAGACCAATTGGGGTTACGTAGCTAAAAATCAACCTGTTGTTCAAGCTTTTGACAATGATAATGCCAATCGTCTGAAGCAAGACGTCGGTCTGGATGGGTTGAGTAATGCCGAGGAATCATCATTTTTCAGTAGCTTCCTTGCACAATTGCAGGGGACATTGTCTTCCGATGCCTACAGCAAATTACAGAAAGACCCTTCGTCAGATGATTATCAATATTTCCGTTCAAATCAGTTCGATCAACAATCGGCGGGGATCTTGGAACGTTACCAATATTACAATGGCCTAGAAGGGAACTCCCGCACTAACGAACAGTCACAGATAGATTTTGGCGTAGAGACTTCTGCAAATACATTGCTTCCTGACGGTGAAGATCTGAACCGAGACAACACCATGAATGAGATTGATGAATATTTTCAATATCGCATCTCTACCCGTCCACAGGATATGGTAGTCGGACAAAACCATATTGTTGATGAAGTTATTTCTGACGTACGCTTAGCTAACGGAAATACGGAATCTGTAAAGTGGTACAAAATCCGTATCCCATTAGCCGAATACGAAAGCAAGCACGGTGATGTCAATGATTTTAAGACCATACGATTCGTACGTATGTTCATGACCAACTATGCAGATACTGCAGTTATGCGCTTTGGCAAATTGCAGTTCGTACGTGGCGAATGGCGGAAATACAATGGTGAAAATGTAGCGAATAAAGTCATTGCAGACCCTTCTATGGGTGTTGTCGCTTCGGACAATTCTGTATTCAATGTTGCCAATATCAATATTGAAGAAAACGGTACACGCAGTCCTATTCCTTATGTTGTTCCGCCAGGTATTAACAGACAGGTAGACTGGGGCAACAATAATTACAATGTGCCCTTGAATGAGCAAGCCCTGAGTGTAGAAGTGCGAAACCTACGTGATGGATACGGTCGCGGAGCTTACCGTACGGCCATGCACGATTTCCGTCCGTATGGCAATCTGGAAATGTTTATTCACGCCGAAGGACAGAATATATCCGATGGTGATTTTCGTGCTTTCCTCCGTGTAGGTACAGATGACAAATTCAACTACTACGAATACGATCTTCCTCTGCGTATTACACCATACGGGACAACATCTGCAGACTTGATCTGGCCAGAAGAAAACCGTCTTTTAGTAAAAATATCCAAATTCCAAGAGGCAAAAGTCGCGCGTGACAATGCTATGCTGAACGGTACACCTTGGCCTTTGGATGTACCATATGAACATTATGATGGGGAAAATAAAATCACGATCGTAGGTACGCCGGACATCAGCAAAGTGCGCTATTATATGGTCGGTGTGAAAAACCCATTACGCGGTACACAGGGAAGTACTAATCTTGATGATGGACGTGCCTTATCGGGTGAGTTCTGGTTCAACGAATTGCGATTAACGGACTTTGACGATAAAGGCGGATGGGCAGCGACAGCGCGCATGGATGTGAAATTGGCGGACTTTGCCAATGTATCTTTCACCGGAACAAAAAGCACCATCGGCTTTGGCAGTATCTCGCAACTACTTAACGAACGCCAACGTTCAGATAACTTATACCTCGACGTAACAACCAATGCCGAATTTGGCAAGTTCTTCCATCCACGTCATGGTATGACCATTCCGTTCTATTTCAACTATTCCAGACAAACGGCAACACCGCAGTACGATCCGTACAATCCAGACATTGAACTGAACACTGCATTGGCAACTTTGTCCAACAATCGCAGAGATTCGTTATTGCGATTAGTACAAGACTTGACGACCCGAAAAAGTTTCAGCTTCACCAATGTCCGTAAGATTAGAACGAACAACGATAACCCAATACGCCCATGGAATATTGAAAACTTTAGTGCATCCTATGCTTACAGTTCGTATCAACACTATGACCACAATGTGGCGAACTCTATACAACGGACCTACAGAGCGGCATTGGATTACAATTTCAGCAATCAAAATGTCAAGTTTATCGAACCTTTCAAAGGCATCAAAAATCCTAATCTAGCACTTATAAGAGATATCAATTTCAATCTGATGCCATCATTGCTAAATTTCAGGATCGATGTCAACCGTATTTATAACGAAAACACCATGCGTGATAATTCGTCGGACAATGTACTTCCGACTTATTACAACAAAAACTTCAACATGAACCGTATTTACGGTATCAGCTGGGATTTAACGAAGTCTTTACGCTTGGATTTCAATGCTACCAACTATTCCATCATCGATGAGCCAGCTGGTAGGTTGGACGGTATCAAACGTGACACGTTATGGTCCAACTTCTGGAAAATGGGGCGTACAACGGACTACAACCACATGATGAATTTCACCTATACGCTGCCAATAAATAAAATTCCTTATATGGAATGGGTGAATGTCATCGCACGCTATGGCACGCAGTTTAACTGGCATAGCGAACCCTTGTTGTCTCTACGCAACCCTGATATGAACATTGGTAACAGCATACAGAATAACCGCACTATTCAAATCAATCCAACATTGAATTTTAGCAGTCTGTATAACAAGTTCCGCTTCTTCCGCGACAACACACGCCGTGATTCAAAAGGCAGCAAAGCATTTGCAGCGCAACTCCTATCGGCTATTCGCACAATCAATGGGGCATATACCAAAAATGAGGGGCAGTTTTTACCAGGTTATCTACCAAAAACGAATGCGCTGGGTTACGACTTTGATATGAACGCACCGGGTTGGGGATTCTTATTGGGTAGCCAATCCGACATTTTGGAGCGCGCTTTACGAAACAACTGGGTAACAGGTGATACGCTACAAACTCAAATGTATACAAAAACATATGCTGAGAACCTTTCGTTGGTAGCTAATCTCGAGCCAATCAAAGGACTTCGCATCGATTTGACTTTTAACCGTATCGATAACTACAATACCTCCACCACAACGCAGTTCAACCCTGTGACCGGAGATTTAGAAAGTGTGTCACCATACACCACCGGTAACTATAGTATCACACAATTGGCTATTCGCTCTGCCTTTAAAGATCACAACGAGCTTTTCCGCAGTTTCGAGGAAAACCGGATCGTTATCTCTGCGAGGTTGGCTGAGCATAATCTCAACTCCGTAGGTATGGATAGTGAACACTATGCAGATGGTTACGGCAAAGCACAACAGGATGTGGTTGTTAATTCTTTCTTGGCAACTTATCTGGGCAAAAATGTAGAAAGCAGCAGCCTGAACAAGAAACCAAGCTTCCCATTACCTAACTGGCGTATTTCTTACAATCAATTAGCCAATGTTTTGGGGCTTACTGATGTCGTAACCGCGATCGGCATTACCCATGCGTACACCTCGTTATATACGATCTCAGGTTATAATTCCGTACTGCGTTATGAGGAAAGTGATGGGATGCAACTGTCTCGTGATATCAACCAGAATTTCTTACCACAGTTCCAATACGATCAGATTTCCATCATCGACCAGTTTATCCCATTATTGGGGGTTGATGTCCGTTTTGCGAACAGCTTGTCGGCAACATCCGAATTACGCCGCATCCGCAATATGAATTTTAGTTTAGCAAATAGCCAGATGTCCATGATGACAGAAGAGTCTTTTGTCTTTGGAATGGGCTATCGCAAGAATGGTGTACGCTTACCGTTCGGTTGGTTTAGCGATCGCAAATGGAATAGTGATATCAACTTCAAGCTGGATATTGCTATCAACGATCGCAAAACGATTGTCTACCGTTCGGATTTGAATACAGCAGAAATTTCTGCAGGAAACAAAAGTATTAGTCTGAATCCAACATTGGATTATGTTATCAACCAGCAATATAACATTCAGCTGTTCTATAACTCCAATGTGGTGAAGCCGTATACTTCGCAGAACTACGCGACATCCTACACAAATTTTGGAATTAACTTTAGGGTGTTTTTCCAGTAAGAATGGTTAGAGGGTTAATAGGTTAGAGGGTTAGAATGGTTAAGGGGTTAGAATGGTTAGAAGGTTAAACCCTAAACAAATAAACAGGTAACCTCTAAACAACTTAAACTTTAAACCTTAAACAAAGAAAACATGGCAGAAGATTTAATTATCGCTACGGGGACTAAAGAAGAGCAGTATCAGCTTCTTGTCAAACAGATAGCCGCTTTACTACAAGGCGAAACAGATAGCGTTGCCAACATGGCCAATGTGGCAGCGGCATTAAAAGAACAGTTTGATTTCTGGTGGGTGGGTTTTTATATCGTCAAAGGAGATCAATTGGTATTAGGTCCTTTTCAAGGTCCTGTAGCCTGTACACGCATTGGTTATGGCAAAGGAGTTTGTGGGGCCTCTTGGCAGCGTATGGAAACGGTTATCGTTCCTGATGTGGAGCAGTTCCCTGGTCATATCGCCTGCAGTTCATTATCCAAATCGGAGATTGTCGTGCCTGTCCTATGCCAAGGTGTTTGTACAGCTGTTCTAGATGTAGACAGCGAAAAGTTAAACAGCTTCGATGAAGTCGATAAACAATATTTGGAAGAGATTGTCCAATTGCTTGTAGTCAGTGGTCAGTAAAAGTTAATCTACCACCACATCCCACACTTTCACGAGCTTATCATCACTTACAGTGATTAGTTGCCGCGAAAGCGAATGTATACAGGCTGCATTAATAGATAGCCTATGGCTGTCGAAACCTTTTTCTTGACTAACGTTTTTGAGCAAGCTGAGGTTGGACTTATCCCAGAATTTTATGGATTTATCTCTACTGACGGTTATCAAGAGATTAGAACTGGGATATTGCAAAATATCATACACAGTAAACATATGTGGGGTAAGGTTTTGCTCCACATGCAATCCCTGCCTGCCCAACTGATATAGTTGTGCATCACGCCCTCCCGAATACAACGCTGTATCCGTTGCCAATAGTGCCGTGACAGGCATGGTATGTACAGCAGATTTCGTCAATAATTGATAATCTGCTACTGCATATAGGTGTAGCCTTCCTTCCTTATCTCCAAATACAACCTGTTGCTGGTCGGGATAAAGTGCCAGTGTTCGAATCGTTGTATCTGTTATCCGAAAGCGATAAAGAAGTTCACCGTTTTCCAGCGACCAAATATAGGCCACACCTTCTTCTCCAACAGCAATCAGTTCTTGCTTCTCTGCGATAGCCTGTAAGGAAAAAACAGCTCCTCGGTCTACTTTAAACTTCTTCTCCAAAGTCTGCGTCTCTGTATCCACCAACCACACTTCGCCATTCCTCATTCCTATTGCCAATAAAGCTGTCCCTACGACACGGTGTAGCGCATATATAGACGCCGGAACAGCACAGAGAATACGTTTGAATTTTCCCGAAAGGATATCCCATTCCACTACGCCCTTGTCATTGCCTCCAGTATAGAAAGTCGTTTCTACGACTCCATTTTCTACTGCAAAAATAGGGTTCTGATGTCCGGATAAGGTATGTTTAAGGAAAATATCGACTGCGTGCATACCCACAAAGATACATAGGAATATCGGGAATGTAAATTTTGCCGCGCCCCAGGCAACATAAAAATATGCTAGCCCAATCTACTGCTTACCCAACAGAATAATGATAGCTATTGATTTTTTTCTTTAATCGCTGTTTTGCCTTTTTGACACCTTCCAGAGATACAGAAAGTTTTTCCGCCAGTTCATTGTTGGAGAGATGCAAATTCATCAAGGCTAACAAACGCAATTCCGAATCTGCTAGATCTGGATATTGATTGGTTAATTTTTCAAACGAAAAAACCTTCATGAATGAGTAATATCGCTTTTAACGATTCTTTTCTTACTGATGTCTTCCTTCTAGATTTTTAGCAATATTTTTTAAATATAAACCTTTTTCGCGCAATAATACTAAAAGATGGAAAAACAAATCCGAGGATTCGTTGATAAAATCGTGCTCTGTTTCTGCTAAAGCAGCAATCACCGTTTCAACAGCTTCTTCGCCCACTTTCTGAGCGATTTTATTTATTCCTCGCTGACGTAAACGATTTACGTACGACTCGTCAGAAGGTTGTTCGTAACGCTGTCTAACAATACGCTCCAATTGCAATAGGAAATTTTGGTTAAAGTCGGTGCCAAAGCAGCTACGACTTCCAGTATGACAAGTTGGTCCCACAGGGTTGACCTTGATAAGAATGGTATCCTCATCACAATCAACATGTGTACTCACAACGTGCAAAAAATTCCCACTTTCCTCTCCCTTGGTCCAAAGCCGTTCCTTGCTTCTAGAGTAGAACGTTACTTTACCCTCCTTTTGGGTTTTTTCCCAAGCTTCTTCGTTCATATAGCCCAACATGAGCACTTCCAAGGTTTGGTCATCCTGAATGACTACGGGTACTAACCCATCTCCTTTTGCAAAATCTATCATTTTAGATATTAGTATTGAGTATTTAGATATTAGTATTGAGACCTATTTAGCTAAACAAATTCATGAATTAGCAGTAAATCTACATAAAGTTTAATAGCAAAATCGACATAAAGCCTTACCGGTTTTCTTCTCTACGCTATATTACTCCCCTCCTTTGGAGGGGCTGGGGGAGGAATTATCGCACAATAATTCCGTTGCTCCGCAACGTTTCCTTCAACTCCGGAATCAAAATCTCACCGTAGTGAAATACAGAAGCGGCAAGCGCTGCATCCACATCGGCCTGTTGGAACACATCCACAAAATGTTGCTGATTCCCTGCTCCTCCTGAAGCAATCAAAGGAATACGGATACTGTCATTAATGCGCTTTAAAAACGCTATATCAAATCCGTTTTTTGTACCATCATGATCCATTGAGGTCAGTAAAATTTCTCCTGCTCCCCTATCCTCTGCCTCCTTGATCCAGTTTTCGGTTTCTATATCTGTCTTGTCACGACCACCTCGAAGATGTACAAAATTTCGTTCTTCCACGAAACGTGTATCCACAGCCACAACGACAAACTGACGCCCGAAGGCATCAGCCAAATTATTAATCAGTTGCGGATTGCGAACAGCCGCTGAATTGATAGAAATCTTATCTGCTCCGGCATTTAATAATATCTCGGCATCTTTCAATTCGTTAATGCCTCCACCAATGGTAAAGGGTATATTGACTTGACGGGCAACCGCTTTGACCAAATCAATAGTTGTTTTACGCCCTTCGTGGGTAGCAGTGATGTCCAGAAAAACAAGCTCATCAGCCCCTTGTTGGGAATACTGCCATGCCAATTCTACCGGGTCGCCGGCGTCGCGCAAATCCACAAAATTCACACCTTTTACCGTACGACCATCCTTCACGTCCAAACAGGGAACAATACGTTTAGCTAACATGCATTTAAATTAAAAAATCCACCTTTCTCCCTTCCTTGGGAGGGGTTGGGGGAGGACTAAAAATTAATCAGTGCTTTTAAATTCCAATCTTTAATCTCTTCGATTGTTATCTTATTCTCGTAAATTGCTTTTCCTACAACACAAGATTCCATACGGCCTAAGGCAGCAAGCGCTTCGATATCTTTCATAGCACTAATCCCGCCCGAACCGATCAATTTGATAATAGGCGAATGATCCAAAAGCTTTTGATACAACTCTACACCTGCTCCACCCATTTTTCCGTCTTTACTGATATCTGTACATAGAAAACGGAAGAAACCCAAAGAAAGACATTTATCGATATAAGCGATAAGCTTAATCGGTGAACTTTCCAACCAGCCGGAGTATTTAATCACTTCATCCAGCACATCAATAGCAATAACGATGTGATCTGCATATTTCACACGACCTTCGTTTAATTTTGCCAGCTCTTCCAAGAAGGTCGGGTTCGTAATCGCTTGTGTACCCACAATCACCCTGTAAATACCGGCATCTACAAGCTCTTTGACTTTCTCGATGCTACGCACACCACCTCCGTATTGCACTTTCATATCGGTTTTACGGATGATGTCAAAAAGATAAGCCTGATTGCTAAAATCTCCTTTTGCCCCGTTCAAATCGATGATATGCACGATTTCGGTTCCGTTAGCATGATATTTGGCAATCTGTTCTTCCAACGAAATATCATACGTGGTGACATCGTCGTAATTACCTTCTCTTAAGCGGACAACTTTCTTGTCCAAAACATCGATAGCAGGAATAATATACATTGTTTAAAATTAAAAAGTTAAATCCCCCTAACCCCCAAAGGGGGAATATCTATAAAAACCTCTCCCCCTTTGGGGGATGGGGGGATATCTATAAACTGGCAAAATTCTGCAACAACTGTTCTCCTGCCAATCCTGATTTCTCAGGATGGAACTGCACCCCAAAAAAATTACCTTGCTGCACAGCGGCCGAGAAGGGCAGGCCATATTGACACACCGCAGCGGTATATTTATCGTCAAACTCTATAAAATAGGAATGCACAAAATAAAAATAACTATTATCAGCTATACCGTCAAACAACGGTGAATTATTTTGCAAAGAAACACTGTTCCAGCCCATATGTGGCACTTTTTCAGTAATACGTCCTGTAAAATGTAACGTTTTGAGCGGAAGAAGCTGCAGCAAGTCTGCATTCCCTTCTTCCGAAAAGGAGGTCAACAACTGCATGCCCACGCAAATACCCAACACGGGCTTCTTCAACGCCAGAATAGTGTCGACCAAGCCTGTATCCGCCAGTTTCCCCATTGCCGCACCTGCATGCCCGACTCCCGGGATGATGATACGATCGTACCGCTCAAAATCCGCCGCCGTATGCACCATTCCATACGTCACACCTATCCTATCCAAAGCCGCAGTCAATGAAAATATATTCCCTGCTCCGTAATTTACTATTCCAATCATAGTTTAGTATTGAGATTTGAGTATTGCATATTGAGATTTGGATTTACTATACTATGTTTTCTAAATTGTCCCTCTCGCACATCGCAATTCTCATATCGCATATCTTTTATAAAACTCCTTTCGTACTTGGCAATTGCATATTCTCCACATCACGCTTTACCGCTTTCTTAATAGATTTGGCAAAGGCTTTGAAAATCGCCTCTATTTTGTGATGTTCGTTATCGCCTTCTGCTTTGATATTCAGATTAGATTTGGAAGCATCGCTAAAGGATTTGAAGAAATGGAAAAACATTTCGGTTGGCATATCACCAATTTTCTCCCGCTTAAATTCCGCATCCCATACAATCCAGTTACGACCACCAAAATCGATAGCTACCTGTGCCAAACAATCATCCATCGGCAAAGTAAACGCATATCGTTCAATACCACGTTTATCCCCCAGCACCTTTAAAAAGATTTCACCCAGCGCAATTCCTGTATCTTCTATCGTATGATGTTCGTCAATATGCAGATCACCTTTTGCTTTCACTGTCAAATCCAAAGCGCCATGACGAGCAATCTGGTCGAGCATATGGTCAAAGAACGGCAAACCCGTATCAATATCTGCCTTACCTGTACCGTCTAAATTCAGTGCGATATAAATATCTGTTTCGTTGGTTTTACGATGGTGTTCACCTGTACGTGTTCCTACTTTCAAAAACTCATAAATCGCTTTCCAATCGGTGGTTTCTAAGGCAATCGCATCACTGTCAATAGCCAATTCTTCAGCTTGACCGAGGCTATCATCATTTCGCAACCAGATTGCTTTAGCACCCAGGTTCTGCGCTAACTTCACATCGTTGACACGGTCGCCAATGACAAAAGACTCAGCGAGGTTATATCGCTCAACATCAAAATACTCGCCCAACATGCCAATCCCTGGTTTGCGGGTAGGTGCATTCTCATGCGGAAAGGTCTTGTCAATATGCTCTTTAGCGAACTCTACACCCTCACCCCTGAAAGTTTCTACAATAAAATGATGAACGGGCCAAAAGTTTTCTTCAGGGTGCGAAGCCGTTCCAAGCCCATCTTGGTTCGAGACCAATACCAGTTCAAAGTCAAGTTCCTTAGCTATGCGTGGCAGATATTGCAACGCTCCGGGATAGAATTTCAATTTAGCGAACGAGTCGATCTGTTCATCTTCCGGCTCTAAAATTAGTGTACCATCACGGTCTATAAATAATATTCTTTTCATTTTTTGATTATCTTCGATGAACTCGCAAGCTCGGTTACACAGATTATTGATGATTATAAGGATGAGCTACCATAAAACACGGCGACCATTTCCAATAAGGCGACATTTTCTTCGGGTGTTCCTACCGTAATCCGCAGACAGCCTTCACATAGCTCTACTCTTGATCGGTCTCTGACGATAATACCTTTGCTTACCAAAAAATTATACAACGCACGTGGCTCCTGCAATTTCACCAAGATAAAATTGGCATCCGATGGGGTTACGTGCTCCACCTGCTCCAGCGAACTTAACGCAACTGCTAATTTTTCCCGTTCACTGACCACTTCCTGTATCCATGTGTTGACCAACGTCACATTATCCAGAGCCTCCAGAACAATCTCCTGGGTTGCCTGATTGATATTGTACGGAGGCTTTATCTTATTGAAAACTGCAATAATATCCTTGCTGGCAAAAGCCATTCCTAAACGCAAAGCTGCCAACCCCCAAGCCTTGGACAAAGTCTGCAAAACCACCAGATTCGGAAATTCCGATAAATCCTTCGTAAACGATTGTAATTTAGAAAAATTGATATACGCCTCGTCCACCACGACCAATCCTTCAAAGTTCACCAATAACGTTTCAATATCCTGTCTTCGGATACTGTTGCCCGTTGGATTATTGGGTGAACAGACAAAAATCAGCTTTGTATTCCCATCTACCGCAGCCTCAATTCCATCGATATCCAACTGAAAATCACGGGTAAGATTCACCTTCCGGCATTCCACATCATTAATATTTGCCGAAACCTCATACATACCGTATGTTGGTGGCACAAGGATAACATTATCTTTTCCAGGACGACAGAAAGCTCGAAAAAGGATATCAATCGCTTCATCACTGCCATTACCCAAGAAGATATTTTCTGTGGGGACACCTTTGATTTTATATATTTTCTCTTTTACACGATGCTGTAACGGATCGGGGTAACGATGGTAGTTCGTTGTGTACGGCGAACCAAACGCATTTTCATTGGCATCCAATAATACAGAAGCCTCTCCTTTAAATTCATCACGTGCAGAAGAGTATGGAACAAGCTTTTTGATGTTGTCCCGAAGTAGGTTGTTTAAGTTGAAAGACATATTAATTGTCTGATTATATTCTATTTTGCGCCGTAAATATGCGGAAAAATATACAAAATCCCTATTTTTTGCGCCAGCAAATAGCTATAAGCCGTAAGCTACAAGCAAATAGAAGATAGTTCTTGGCTTACTGCTTATAGCCAACAGCATACCAACTCCCTTCTTCCGAGAGTTCAGTAGATATGAAAACCGATTTAGACTCCTCCAGCAAAGGCTGTAAATCTTTATAACGTGCGGAATAATGCCCAAGCAGTAACTTCTGCGCTCCGACTTGTTTGGCTACCTCGCCTGCTTGCTGAGCCGTTGTATGAAAAGTATCTTTTGCCCTGTCTAACATATCATGCATAAACGTAGCCTCATGATACAGCAAGTCAACATTTTGGATATTGGAAAGATAATCATCGAAGACCATAGTATCAGAGCAATAGGCATAGCTTCGGGATTTTGGCGCAGGATAGGTCAGGTCTTCAGCACGATAAAGCTTACCATCTGCATCCGCATAATCAATACCTTTTTTCAATAAACGTAAATAAGGTGTCGGTATATTCAGCCTTTCCACAGCCTCCGCATTCAAAGTCGCGGCTCGTTTTCCCTCATCAAACCGAAAGCCTGTACATGGGATACGGTGTTTTAAAGGAAAAGATGTTACCTTGAGCGCAGGGGCAGCAAAAATAACCTCTGGCTTATTAGGATTGGTCGGATGAAAAAGCAGATTATAATTTAATACCGTAGCAGAGTGCTTAAACTGTATCTCAATAATCTCTTCCAAGGCAGGTGGTCCATACAAATGCAAATCGGCTTTCCGCCCCATAAGATGTAGAGAGGATAACAACCCTACCAACCCCAAATAATGGTCGCCGTGCAGATGGCTGATAAAAATATGGTTAATACGGTTGCTTTTAACACCATATCGAAACAGCTGCATCTGTGTCCCCTCACCGCAGTCTATCAAAAACAGCTGTTCATTGAAATTTATCACCTGAGAAGTTGGGTGACGCCCATACATAGGTGTCGCCGAACTATTTCCCAAAATCAAAACTTCAAATTTCATCTGTTTATTGTCCAGCTTTCAAATCCAAACGGATCTCGTTACCAAAAATTAAGGTCTCGGCTTCGGCCAAAGAATCCACAATCTTAAAATAACCCTCCAAATTGGACAGGCGGATAAAATCACGAACATTCTGATGCAAGCCTGTCAATATGAAATATCCACCTGTAGATTTGCATAATCTACGCGCCAATAACCCTACGCGTAAACCATCCTCATCAGCTTGTTCCACATGTCGTAGATCTAGCACAATATTGCGCTGTCCACCTGTATTACGCAACATAAATTCTCCTTTAAGCTTTACCGCAGCCTCTCCATTCAACACATCAGTCAAAGGTTCAATGACTACATAGCGGTCATGCTTATCCACTGTAAATTTCATTTTTTTATGTTTTTATTACCTTCCATCACCATCATCACTTGACTATTATGCTAAACAATGTTTTTCAATGCTTCCGCGACATTCCGCTCTACACGCGCTATCGCTTCTTCACCTTCCGCACGTTGGAATTTCTCACCTGTAATATGTTCAAAAAGCTCAATATAACGGTCTGAAATGGAATGGACAATCTCATCCGTCATCTCTGGAACCTGTTGTCCATCTTTTCCCTGAAACCCGTTCTCCATCAACCATTCCCGAACAAACTCTTTGGACAATTGCCTTTGCGGTTCGCCATTTTCCTGACGCTCAGCATAACCCTCTGCATAGAAGTAACGAGAAGAATCCGGCGTATGGATTTCATCCATTAGATAGATTTGACCGTCACGTTTTCCAAACTCATACTTGGTATCCACCAAAATCAGCCCTCTTTCCAAAGCGATCTCCGTGCCACGCTGAAAAAGCGCATGCGCATATTGCTCTAATTGTGTAAAATCTTCCTCATTGACAATTCCTTGTGCAATGATATCTGCTCGCGAAATATCCTCATCATGGCCAACAGCAGCCTTCGTAGTAGGTGTTATTATTGGCTGGGGAAGTTTATCATTTTCTTTTAAGCCTTCCGGCAAAGCCACACCACAAAGCTCTCTTCCTCCATCACGATAAGTACGCCAAGCATGACCTGCTAAATAACCTCGGATAACCATCTCCACTTTAAATGGTTCACATTTTTTACCGATAGTAGCACTAGGATCTGGGACATCAACCACCCAATTCGGGAGAATGTCTTTTGTTGCCTCTAAAAATTTAGCAGCAATCTGGTTCAACACCTGTCCTTTATACGGAATAGCCCTCGGCAGCACTACGTCAAAAGCTGAAATACGATCCGATGCTACCATCACCAAATAATCATCAGCAATAGTATATACATCGCGTACTTTGCCTCTGTAAAAAGCAGTCTGCTTATCAAATTGAAAGTTAGTTTCTTTTATTGCGTTCATCTGTGAATGTAAAAAAACAAATGTAAGTGAAAAAATTAAAAAGTAGGGGCAAATAATTATTTGCTCCTACTTTTGAAGGTCTCCATAAGCTTCCAGAATCCGCTTCACCAATTTATGGCGAACTACATCCGAACCACTGAGGTAGATAATATCGATCCCTTCAATATTATCCAAAAGCTTGATAGCAGTAGCCAAGCCAGATTGGCTTTTCTTCGGCAGGTCAATTTGCGTCAGATCTCCTGTAACTATAAATTTAGCTGTAGGGCCCATACGTGTGAGAAACATTTTCAGCTGCATATCGGTAGCGTTCTGCGCCTCATCCAAAATCACAAAACAATTATCCAACGTACGCCCACGCATAAACGCCAGTGGAGCAACCTCTATAATACGACGCTCCAAATAATCTTTCAATTTATCAGCTGGAATCATATCATCTAGTGCATCATACAAGGGGCGTAAATACGGATCGACCTTCTCCTTCAAATCCCCCGGCAAGAAACCTAAATTTTCTCCAGCCTCTACAGCCGGGCGAGTCAGAATAATACGCTTAATCTCTTTATTGCGCAAAGCGCGAACAGCCAAAGCTACAGCCGTATAAGTTTTACCTGTCCCTGCAGGTCCAATGGCAAAAAGAATGTCGTTCTTCGAGATTGTCTCCACCATTCTTCGCTGATTGGGCGTGCGTGCGCGCACCATCAAACCATTTGGGCCATAAACAATAGGCTCTCCTTTAAATGCTGCAGGTTCCGTTTTCTTTTCTTCTGTTCGCTCCGTCCTTATCGGTGCTCCTACCAATTCTTCTAATTGCACAGCATCTAGCGACTGAAAACGTTCAATATGCTCGACAATCCCCTGGAAAGCAGCTTTGAATCGCTGTTGCTCCACTTCCTCGCCTAACACCTTCAAGTCATTGCCACGGGCGACTAAACGTAATTTGGGAAAACTTCTTTTTATCAGCTCAAAGTTTTCATTCTGAGCTCCCCATAATGTAACCAGGTTCACATCATCGAGGTTAATCAACATTTCGTTCAAATCTTATCTTTCTGTTTTAAAGTTTTCTATTTAAAAATATTCATTTAAAGTTTTTCATTTTCTACTCAGTAGTATAAAGCTATAAGGTTCCTCGATTTATCACCTGATACGGCAACCTATTCACCCTAAACCTCATAGGTTTTCACTTCATATAGTGCCCCACTGAACTGACGTAAAGTTAATCAATTTTTTCTCTAAAAAATTAGACTTTTTCAACCATTCGGCAGGTAATAATGGATTTTCTTTTGCTACTTTTGTAGCCGATATTACACAGACATCTCTCCTTTTCAGGGATATTTTTGAGGTTTTTGTATCTTACAGGGTACTTTATGGGAGTTATAACGCTAACGACAGACTTAGGACATCGCGATTTTTATCAAGCCGCCCTCAAAGGCAGCATTATATCGCTGTTGCCAGATGTGAGATTAGTAGATATAACCCATGAAATCCCTTCCTTTGATATACAACGAGCCGCTGTTATGCTACGCAATGTCTATCAATATTTCCCATCTGGAACTGTCCATCTTATCGGCATCGACACCGTTTTTCAAGAAGGTTCGCGTTATATGATGATGAAGTTTGACAACCATTATTTTGTTGGGGCAGACAATGGTATCTTTAGTATCATATTGGGCGAAAACGATGCGCAGGAGCTTTTCGAGATTGACATCATGCAAGACCTACGCTACCTGCACTTCCCCTTGGCCGACATACTGACTAAAGCCGCCTGTCATATTGCAAAAGGCGGTGTACTTGCAGAAATCGGGCAGGCCGTCGAAAAACCGTTAAAACGAGTGATGGTACAACCGTTGATAGACGCCAACTCCATTAAGGGACATGTATCCTACATCGATTCCTTTGGCAACGTCATCAGCAACATCAGCAAAGACCTGTTCAACGAGGTGCAAAAAGGCCGTAGCTTCCAACTTCATTTCAAACGGAATGAAACTATCAACAAGCTGAGCTGGCATTATAACGAAGTGCCCGAAGGTGAAAAACTATGTCTTTTCGGAATTAGCAATTTTCTGGAAATCGCGATCAACAAGGGGCATGCTAGCCGTTTGCTCGGTCTTCAGCAAGATGAAATCATCATGGTGGAGTTTCTGGAGCGTTAAACCTCTCCCCTTCCATTTAGTCTGAACAAACATGAAAAACATTACTTTCTTACTGATAGGATTACTGGCTTTCGTTCTACATAGCCAGGCCGTTCCTCAGCTTAATACTGATTCTATTGGCTTTGAGCAGCAACGTGAGCGCATCAATACACTGCTGGAAGAACGCAGCAAAAAATTTGGCGATCTGGACATCAGCCTACAACAAAAAACAGGCATTTTCGGTATTTTCAAAACCAAAAAGGACATGCAAAGGTCCATAGACATTCTTCGACAAATCGTGCTGACCGACAATCATATCTTTCTGGAAACCAAAAAACTGTTGGACATCAAGGACAATGAAAGCGACAGGCATGAATCCCTTGCCAATGAATACGATGCGCAAATCACAGCTTACATGCGCACCATTTCCAAGCTACAGGCAGAAAATGAGCAGCTCCGCGGACGCATTGAATTATTGGGCGAGGAAGGGCATAACGTAGATTTATTGGCGTATCTGCTCGTTTTTGTCATACTGGTTTTATCAGGCGTAATTGTGTGGTTGTACCGGAAAAACAAAAATTTGACGCAAGAGTGATGAGCTCACGTTAATAATATGTGTACTTTTGCCTCTTAAATTAGTATTTGATGGCAAGAGCGAGATTGAATAGTAGTAACACGCAATCAGACGATTTACCTAAACCGAAGTTAAGCAAGGAATTAGTTAAGAAAGCTTTACAGCTTTTATCGTATCTCCGTCCCTACCGTACAAAATTTGTATTGGGGATGATTTTTCTTATTTTTTCTAGCCTAACAATGCTGACCTTTCCAGCGTTGCTGGGAGCAATGATTGATGCTGCGCAGGGGCGACAAACCTACACTTGGCTACCTGCGGATGTACTCTACATTGGCGGTATATCTATGGCTATCTTATTCTTTCAATCTATCATCTCTTTCGGCCGTATCAAGCTTTTTGTAGAAATCGCCGAAAAAGCCTTAGCAAATATCAGGAAAGACACCTATCACAGGCTTATCACTTTACCTATTGAGTTTTTCGCCAACCGCCGCGTTGGGGAACTAAACAGTAGGCTTTCAGCTGATCTAGCCCAGATTCAAGATACATTAACCAGCACAATTGCCGAGATCCTTCGTCAGACCATCAGCCTGGTGTTCGGGGTATGTCTGTTAATTTTTGTATCGCCAAAGCTCGCTTTGATGAACCTGAGCATCCTGCCTATTATCGTCATTACAGCGATGATTTTTGGGCGTTTTATCCGTAACCTTTCCCGACAGGCCCAAGACCAGCTTGCGGATTCCAACAGCATTGTACAGGAAACCTTGTTAGGCATCAGCAACGTGAAAGCATTCGTCAACGAATATTACGAAGCCAAACGCTATGGGCAAAAATTAGACAGCGTCGTCAAATTAGCGGTTAAAGGTGCTACCTATAGAGGTATTTTTGCATCTTTTATAATCTTTTGCATCTTTGGCGCTATCATTGCCGTCATCTGGTACGGCGCATCCCTAGTTTCAAGCGGTGAAATATCTGTAGGTGATTTAACAACCTACATCCTCTATTCCATGTTTGTAGCGGGATCAATGGGTAGTTTTCCGGAACTGTACGCCAATATACAACGTGCGTTAGGCGCAAGCGAGCGTGTGCTTGAAATCTTAGACGAACAAACCGAAGACATAAGCATAGCTGAAAGCAACAAAGAAATCGACAAGTCTATACACGGCGCTTTAACCTTCAGTCATGTCGGGTTCTCTTATCCATCTCGACAGGAGACCCCAATCCTAAAAGACATTTCCTTTCACGTAAAGGCCGGTAAAAAACTGGCACTCGTAGGACCAAGCGGAGCAGGAAAATCAACCATCGCTTCCTTAATCCTTCAATTTTACAAACCAAGCAGCGGAACGATTGCTTACGACGGGATTCCTAGCGATCAGTTTTCGCTTACGGACATCCGCAATCAGGTAGCTATTGTCCCACAAGATGTGCTACTTTTTGGTGGTACGATTCGTGAGAACATCGGCTACGGGCGTTTGGATGCTGATGCCGAGGACATTATTGAAGCGGCAAAAAGAGCGAATGCCCACGAGTTTATCATGGCTTTTCCTCAGGGGTATGACACCTTGGTCGGCGAACGTGGCGTAAAGCTCTCCGGAGGACAACGTCAGCGCATCGCTATTGCTCGTGCTTTGCTCAAAGACCCCGCCATTCTTATTCTCGATGAGGCCACTTCAGCATTAGATTCAGAATCTGAACGCATGGTACAACAGGCCTTGGAAGAACTTATGCGCAACCGGACCTCCATTATTATTGCCCACCGCTTAAGCACCATCAAAGATGCTGACCAGATTGCCGTGATTGAAGACGGCGCAGTTTCGGAAGAAGGCAACCATGTGGAGTTGATGTCCAAGGGTAGTGGCTTATACCATCATCTTTATTCACTACAGTCCGCACAGAAAATCAACGTGTAAAGTCTGAGATACTGTTTAAACCTCTGTTTTTGCCGCACCTCCTTCGTCATATTCCTCTTCAGAGCCGAGACACAGCGACAAATGTCAGGCTTAGCCTGTCGAGAAGCCCTCAGTGAGACAAAAACCGCTCATGTGTCATCTTGAGCTTGTCGAAAGATAAAACATCGTGGTTGGAAACCGTTGAGTCTTTATTTTTAAACAGGCTCTGAATATTTCCTTCTGTTTTTGAATAAATAAAGCTCAAAAACAGGAAAAAAACTTAAAATTCTGTTAAAAATATTTTTTTCTAAACCTTTTGGTACTTATCTTGTTAGTCTTATAGTTAGATAAAAAGAATAAGGGAATTTTAAACACATATAATCATGAGTAATAAGAAAGGATTAATAGCGTTCGCGTTAGTAGGGTTAGCAGTTGGAACAGCAGCTTACTATTTATTAGCTACAGAAGACGGCAAAAAGCAATTGGATCGCGCAAACGAAGGGGTAAAAAGCCTGACCAAATCTCTTAAAGAGTTATCAAAAAAAGAGGCTAAACGTGCGGAAAAATTAGCGAAATCAGCAAAAAAAGATTTAGAAAGCTTAAAATCAAGAGCTAAAGAAGCTGGCAAGCAGGCTTTGGAAACAGCTTCTACCCAAGCGCATAAATTAGCGGACAAAGCAGCAGCAGCAGCCAATAATTTAGGCAACAAAGCGGAAGAAATCATTGCGGAAGCAAAATCAGAAGTAGACAAAGCATAAAACGTTGCGTTATTTTGCTTTGTTGATGAGGCAAAGTAAAGTTATTCCTATCTTTGCCGGAGATGAATTTATTCCAGCAAATAAAGGTATTGGTATATAAAGACATGATTTTGGAATGGCGCTCAAAATATGCCATTAATGGAATCTTGTTATATGTTGTATCCACGGTTTTTGTATGCTATCAAGCATTCAAATCCGTGGATACACTTGTTTGGAATGCTTTATTCTGGATTATCCTGCTCTTTGCCAGCATCAATGCCATCAACCGAAGTTTCATACAGGAAAGCTCCTATCGACAGCTTTATTATTACACAATCGCCAGCCCCAAGGCTGTTATCCTTTCCAAAATAATCTACAATACCTTCGTCATGGTATTGTTGTCAGCCATCGCCTTCTCGGTCTACAGCTTGATTTTCAGCAATCCTATCGGCGACCCCACATTGTACCTAACAGCCGTTCTGCTGGGCAGCATCAGTTTTGCGACGGTGTTCACCATGGTCTCGGGCATCAGCTCTAAGACAGGCAACAATAGTACAATCATGGCCATCCTCAGCTTCCCGGTCATCATCCCGTTACTGATTGTCCTTATCAAGCTTTCACAGAATGCCATAAATGGTTTGGAACGCACGGTCAGTTCTGGTGAAATTTTGGTACTGTTGGCAATTAATGTAATTACCGTTACTATTTCTTTATTGTTATTTCCTTACCTTTGGCGTGATTAAAGCTACTTTTCAGTCATGAGAAAATCTTGGTGGAAAATTTTAGGGTTATGTTTGATTGGCGGATCTATTATAGCCGGTTTACTCGGACCTGTCCCTAAACTTCCTATTCTGAACGAAACCATCCGCAATGTGTATTTCCACGTACCAATGTGGTTTGCAATGTTTACACTTTACCTTATTTCGGTAATATACAGCATACGTTATCTCAACAGCAACGATATCAAGAACGATTTCATTGCTGTCGAAGCGGTAAACACAGGAATTATCTTTTGTTTCTTAGGTTTATTAACCGGTATGCAATGGGCAAATATCACGTGGGGCGAACCTTGGCCGAACGATCCTAAAACCAACGGGTCGGCTATTGCTACACTGATGTATCTGGCCTATTTGGTTTTGCGTAACGCTTTAGAAGAGGAACAAAAACGCGCGAAGATTTCGGCTATATACAATATTTTCGCATTTCCGGTCATGATCGTATTGATGTATATCCTTCCAAAGCTTACTGACTCCCTACATCCAGGAAGTGGTGGCAACAGTACTTTTGGTGACATTGACATGGATAACCAGATGCGTCCGATATTCTATTCGGCTGTTGTAGGTTGGATACTTATAGGTGTATGGATAGCTTCGTTACGCTATCGACTTCGCTTAATCGAGAACACAAGAAATCAAATTGATTAATATACTATTTTACGATATTCCATCATGAAAAAATACAGTGCACTTCTTTTAATGATTTTATGCAACTTAAGCCTGTTTGCACAAAGCGGTGTGGAGATGGCTACAGATCTTCGCAGTTCGGGCAAGATTTATGTTGTGGCTCTAGTGCTTTTGACCATTTTTATAGGGATTGGAATCTACCTTATTGCGCTTGATAGACGCATCAAAAAATTAGAAAAAGAAACGAAGAAGTAAGAAAGCTCTGTCCCTCGAACACATGATTATCAACCAACTTCGAAAGTTCACACCAATTAACATACTTTTCGTTTCGATTATTGGGTTGGCATTATGTCTGGGAGTGTTTTTACATCTTCCTACCGAGATAACAACAATCTTTTTTGAACCTGCGATCTACAACATCATAGGTTTTCAGTCTGAAGCTATGGTCTCGCCAGTGGTGAACGTACTTATCACCCTCATCCTGACACTTCTTCAAGCATTTTTTCTGAATAAAATCATCAACAACTTCAATTTCCTGGGGAAACCAAGCTTCCTTACAGCATTGATGTACATGACTTTAGTTAGTCTCTTTGCTCCTTTCTTAGTTTTTTCACCACCGCTGATATGTAATTTTATCACCATTTGGATGCTCGGAAAACTCTTAAACATCTATAAACAAGCCGATGTTAAGGGGCTCATGTTCGACCTAGGGATGATCGTTGCTTTTGGTAGCCTGATCTATTTTCCGTTCATGGTGATGATGCTCCTCCTCTGGATTAGTCTTATCATTTTCCGGCCTTTCAACTGGCGAGAATGGGTTACTCCCCTACTTGGATTCTCAACGATTTACTTCCTTCTGGGTGTCATTTACTATTGGAATGACAGATTGGTCGAGTTCTATCAAATATTCAAACCATTGAGCTATGCATTTCCGACAGAATTATCGGTCAATGTCTATGATTATATTGTCGTAATTCCGGTTCTGATATCATTGCTTTTCTTCCTTTTCATACTAAAAGACCAATTCTTCAAAAGCGTAGTACACCTTCGGAAATCATTCCAGCTTTTATTCTTCATGGTAGTGTTAACTGTAGGTTCGTTTTATTTGAACGATCACATCACCATCAACCACTTCCTATTGTGCGCACCACCTATCGCCATTTATATGGCTTTCTATTTCACCTATGCCAAATCCAAATGGGTCTATGAAGTGCTGTATGCCGTTATTCTTCTGACTATTTTATATTTTCAGTTTTTTTAGCGCTGAGTTGGAAAAAAGCTCTCCAAAGAACAGGGTAATTACGAAGAGGGGGGCGAAAAGTCAGCCGTCATCGTCATTGCGAGGAACGAAGCAATCTGATGACGGTAAAAACGCAGATTGCTCCGTCATTTTTCCTCGCAATGACGCCTTTTTTAATGATTAACAACCTTTTCGGACATCCCCATTTTGGTAAACACCATCAATTTTTAAATCACCTCCACACACTGAACTTATTTAACACCTTGAAAACAAAACGATTAACCTTTTTTAACAAATAGGGCTAACGGAATAGTCAAAAAATAGATAGTTTTGTAGCAAATTTTGAAAAAAACATCATTTAGTAGCTATCGACAAACAAGCAGCAATTAGGTAACCTATTTAGATAGTAAAATACCGCTGAATCGATAAGATGTAACACCATTATATATGCACAGACATTCAATAGGAACGCTCACCAAAATAGCTCTTACGTTATTTTTAGGACTGATGGGCTGGGGTACCAATAGCTTACAGGCACAGAAATCCACCTCCCACTCTCCGTATTCCCAGTTTGGTTTAGGACAGATGCGAGAAGACCTTTTACCGCAAACCAGAGCTATGGGAGGCATCTCTTCAGGCGTACGCCACTTGACGGGGTTTCCTACATTGAACATCAGCAACCCTGCATCATACTCTGGACTCAACCGCACAGTATTAGAGGCTGGATTATATGGTAATCTTACCCAACTTTCCAAAGACGACAGAAGCGACAACACAGCGGATTTTGCTTTTAGTCACTTAGCAATCGGTGTGCCTCTGAGTAAATATGGTGGTATGGCTTTTGGTTTATTGCCTTACTCAGATATCGGTTATTCCGCCGCTTCTACACAGAGCATCGACAATTTGCTTTATAAAGTATCCCTTTCAGGAGATGGAGGGATTAACAAGGCATTTTTGGGGTATGGTGTATCCCCGATTAAAGGTTTAAGTGTAGGTGGTAACGTAGGTTTCCTATTCGGAAATCTCTATGACCGAACCAAAGTTGAATTCCCAAACACCAGAGATGCTTACAATTCAGAAACAAAAGAAACCCGTAATATTCGCGGGGTAACATTTGACTATGGTGTGCAATATAGTCGTGCATTAGGCCGTCGTTACAACTTAACCGTTGGCTACAATGGTTCATTGGATAATCAGATTACTGCAAAAACCAATGTATTGCAAACTATATCTGAGCCAACTATTGGCGATGACGAATCTGTAGCATTAGACACCACCCATTTCAGCAATATTAGCAACCGCAAAATCAATCTCCCTTTGAAACACAGTTTAGGCTTTACCTTATCCAAAGGTTATAATTGGATGGTTGGGGCGGATGTCAAATATGCCGATTGGTCAAACTATCAAGTTCGGGAAGGAGAAAACAAATTGGGAAAATCATACGGTTTTGCGGTAGGTGGGCAAATCAAGCCAGACCCAACTTCCGTACGCTACTGGAATCAGGTAGACTACCGTCTAGGCTTCCGTTATAATCGTACTCCGGTATCTTTCCGTCACCAACAAATCAACGACATGGCGGTTACGGTAGGTTTTGGATTTCCTCTTCCAGAAACCAATTTTGGTGCAACATTCTCCCAATTCAACATTTCTGCTGAATTTGGTCAACAGGGAACCTTATCCAACAGCTTAGTACGCGAGCGCTATATCAATATCAACATTGGTTTTACCATCAATGATACGTGGTTCCGACGTCGAAGTTTAGATTAGAAAAATGCGAGACTGCATCCTAAAAATATATCAACGAACATCCCTAGTACCTTTAATGGCACTAGGGATGTTCTTGCTTTTCTCTTGTGAGAACTCCATGAAAGACATTGAAAAAGTCGCCAACATTCAAGAAGAGGAAAATGTCAATATTTCCAGAGATGTTACTGTCGTTTATAGCGACTCTGCTGTTGTAAAAGCAGAATTGAAAAGCCCAGAACTAAGGGAATACCCAGACAGTGTTGGTTTTTTTGAATTCCAGAAAGGAGTAGTGATACGTTTCTTCGATGCAAACCAAAACGAAACCCAGCGTATAAAATCCGATTATGCCATACAACGCAATAATGAGGGGTTGACAGAGTTTCGGAAAAATGTCGTCGTCACAATGGATAATGGCTCTATTATCAAATCCGAGGAAATCTTCTACGATGAGAAAAAGCAAATCTATTACAATACCGTTCCCATTACTTTCGACATGAAAGACGGACGTGGAAGTTTCCAAGCTACCTCTTTCACCTCAGACCTCAACTTCAAGTTGATTAAAGGTGAAAACATGACAGGATATTATGTCCCAACGGGAGAGAATCAATTACCTTCTTTCGGTCGATAGAAACCGACATAAACACATTTTATTAAATTTAGTTTTCATACACTATAATTTTTTACATTTTTTTTCATAAAAGTTGTATCTTGCGCCTTGTTTTTAATAAGGGTCAATTAAATAACTAATAACAAGCATTTAAAAATAAACACAGTATATAGATTATGGGATTAATGGGTAGTTTGCGAAACCGAGCAGGATTGGTGGTTACCATCATCGGTTTAGCAATTGTTGCATTTTTATTAGGAGATATCATCAACTACGGTACTCCTTTTTGGATGAAAAGCCAGAATCAAGTGGGGAGCGTTAATGGGGAATCGATAGATTATCAAGTTTTCAATGCGCAGGTTGACCAAACAACAGCTATGTTCCAACAACAAATGGGTGGAGCAGCCTCATCACAATTAAGAACTTATGCAGTTCAACAAGTTTGGAACCAATTTATCTCCCAAGAATTACTAAAACAGGAAATTGAGAAAATCGGTCTTTCAGTAGGGAAAGACGAATTAAATGATTTGGTTAGCGGAAACAATCCTTCGCAACAAATTATCCAGGCCTTCACGAACCCTGAAACAGGCATGTTTGACCGCAATCAGCTCAATGTATTTTTGTCTCAGGTTTCTACACAAGGAACACCAGAGATGAATGCACAATGGGAAATGCTTTTGGAAAACATTCGTAACGAGCGTTTAAACCAGAAATATTCAAACTTACTAAGCAATAGCGTATACGTAACGGCATTGGAGGCACAAGAAGAATACAATAATCGCAACAAATTGGCGAACTTCAAGTACTTAATGTTAGATTACTCTTCTGTTAAAGATGCGGAGATCAACTTAACCGATGCAGATTATAAAGCTTATTACGATACGCATAAAAAAGCTTTCAAAAATCCAGAAGAAAGCAGAACAGTAGAATATGTATTGTTTGATGCACGTCCGACAGCTAACGATACTGCAGCTACAAAATCCGCTATAGAACAACTAAAAGCAGAGTTAATCGCATCGACAAACGATTCTTTATTTGCTGTGTCTAACTCTGATGTACAGTATCCTGCGACTTACCTCCGTAAAGGACAGGTTAGTCCCGCACTTGACTCTGTATTATTCAATGCAGCGGTAGGTACAACAGTAGGTCCTTTCCTTTCTAATGATGCTTATGAGATTGCGAAGGTAATTGATGCAAAATTTAGCCCTGATTCTGTAAAAGCATCACATATCTTGTTAAATACAACTGCTGAAGGCGGTGTTGATGAAGCAACAACAAAAGCCGATTCAATCAAAAGATTAATCCAACAAGGTGAAAGCTTCGCAGCGTTAGCGATTCAATTCAGCGTAGACCAAGGAAGCAAGGTCAATGGTGGTGATTTAGGCACTTTCCCTCGTGGACAAATGGTTCCTGAGTTTGAAGAAGCTGCTTTCTCTGGAAAAGCTGGAGATGTTGTTATTGTGAACAGCCGTTTCGGTACGCATATTATCCGCATCGAAAAGCAAGTAGGCAACTCTAAAATCGTAAAAGCTGCAATTGTCAATAAAACGATCAATGCAGGAAAAGCAACCACCGATGCTGTTTACGCCAAGGCCAATAGTTTCTTCAGTGAAGCAAATAGTAAAAACTTTACCGAAGTTGCCAATAAGCATGGCTTAACTATTCAAAAAATAGACAGAGCAGCTGCGATGGATAATAATTTCAACGGAACAGAAGTACCGAGAGATTTGGTGAAATGGGCATTCGAAGCAAAAAAAGGTGACGTCTCAGAAAAGATTTTCGATACTGAGCACAATTTTATCGTAGCGCGTGTTCAGGACATCCAACCCAAAGGTTTATTATCCTTAGAAGCAGTAAAAGCACAGATAGAACCTCAGGTGAAAAATGAAGTAAAAGCAAAAATGTTAGCTGAAAAGATGAACAATGCCTTGAATGGTGCATCGAACATCGACCAAGCCGCTCAAAAATTGGGTAAATCTGCCATTGAAGTAGAAAATATCGTGATGGCTAATCCAGTTTTACCAGGCATCGCATTAGAGCCTGCAGTGGTGGGAACAGTATTTGGTTTACAACCAAACAAAGTTTCCAAGTCTGTTAAGGGCTTACAAGGCGTATATGCTGTACAGGTCAATGGCTTTACCAACCCTGCAGAATTGGTTGCCAGTGATATGACCAATCAAAAGAAACAATTGCAGACATCGAAGGCACAACGTTCTTGGACAGCAATCTATCAAGCTCTACAAAACAAAGCCGATATAGATGACAATCGCATTAGATTCTATTAAGATATAATCACTAACTTTACAGCCGAACATTAAAATGTTCGGCTTTTTTGTTTTTGAATGTTATGGAAATTCAGGAAAACATCGTCAATAAAGTGGCACAAAGTGGTTTAATGACCATTGACTTGGCAAATTATGCCCCTACAGGGGAAATCTTTATATATGACATAAAGGACAACCTCTTTCATGGATTGATCCTAAAAGAAAAGGATTTCCGTGAGTTCATCAAACAACATGACTGGAGTCAATACCAGAACAAACATATCGGCATCATCTGTTCCACAGATGCCATTGTACCGACTTGGGCGTATATGTTATTGGCAAACAAGCTTGAACCGCATGCAACTTCGGTTCACTTCGGCACGAAAGAAGATGTGGAGAGAGATTGGTTCATGAACAAGTTAAGTACCATCGATTACACAACATTTCTTGACCAACGCGTTGTCGTAAAAGGTTGTGGAGACATCCATATCCCTGAAGCTGCGTTTGTGAAGTTTACGGTCGAACTAAGCAAGGTTGCCAAGTCCATTATGTATGGTGAACCGTGTTCTACTGTACCGGTGTTCAAGCGTAAAAGTTAAACCATTCCCAGTCATACCTGTCCATTATTATATGAGAAAATTGTACATACTATTTATATTTTTTATCGGGACATTTGGTTTAGCCTATAGCCAGACTCTTCCTTATCTACCACAACCGACTTATAAAGAAGGTGAGCAGCTCAAGTACAAATTGCGTTATGGCATCATGTCCGCCGCCACAGGAACATTAAAAGTTGAAAAATCAAAGTTGCGTTTCAGCAACCCCAATACTTATCATTTATCTGCATTCGGGCAAACGTCAGGGGCTTTTTCAGTATTCTACACTGTTAAAAACCAATATGATTCGTATATTGATGGAGATACTTACCTGCCTTATCTATATACCGAAAATATCCGAGAGGGAAGCTATACACGTCAAGAGTATGCTACTTTTGACCACAAGAACAAAAAAGTGTCTGGTAGAAAGGGAACTTTCACCAGTCCGAATTCGCAGTTCTTTGATCTGCTATCCGCATACTATTTTTCAAGAAACTTAGATTTATCCTCTCTTAAAAAAGGGGATTCCTTTAAGATTACCTATTTTCTGAACGATGAAGTCGCGCAATTAGGTGTTAAGTATATCGGAGTAGAAAAAATTAAGACCTCCTTGGGGACCTTGGAATGTATCAAGTTAAGTCCGGAAATTACGCCAGGACGTATTTTCAAAAAAGACAGTCAACTATTCCTTTGGGTAACCAATGATGGGAATCGTATCCCTGTAAAAGCCCAGGTTGAAATATTGATTGGCTCGGTAACCATGGAATTGGTTTCAGCTTCTGGCTTAAAGCATAAATTGGGTGAGCGCGTAAGTTATTCAAAGTAAAACCATGATAGAAGTAGGCAATGTGTTGGTCCATGAGGACATTATAAAAAATGATTTTGTCTGTAACCTTACCAAATGTAAGGGGATTTGCTGTATAGAAGGTGATGCCGGAGCTCCACTTCTGGAGCGTGAGACTGCCATACTACGGGAAATATACCCAAAAGTAAAACCCTACATGACAGAAGCCGGAATCCAGGCCATTGAGGAGCAGGGTACACACGTAATCGATGCGGATGGCGACCTCACAACGACCTGCGTAGATGGCAATAAAGAATGCGCATATGTAACCTGGGAAAACGGAATTACAAAGTGTGCTATTGAAAAAGCTTATGAACAGGGCGAAGTGGACTGGAAAAAACCGATCTCCTGTCATCTCTACCCTATCCGTACTACGCATTATCCGGAATTCGATGTTTTACATTACGACCGTTGGCATATATGCCACGATGCATGCACCTTCGGCAAAGAGTTGGGCGTGCCGGTTTATAAGTTCTTAAAAGACCCTTTAATCCGCGAATATGGAGAAGATTGGTATAAGCAGTTGGAATTGGTCGTAGCGACTGTATAAATGACAAGACCTTCAGCAGACTTCCGAAATTTTTGAAATTTCGGAAGTCTTTCTGACAAAATTACAAGAAAAAAACTTTCTTTCTATTCTCCCTCACTACGTTTGTGCACTCATGGATATTTATTATCTTTATGCAGTTTTAAAACGCCCTAAACAGAGCGATTTAGCCCTTTTACATGTTGAAATTAAAAGATATACAAACTCCAATAGCCACTGAGCTTAAACAGTTTGAAGAAAGGTTTAAGGAATCCATGAGGAGCTCTGTTCCTCTACTGAACCGTATCACCCAATATATTCTTAAACAGAAGGGCAAACAGATGCGCCCTATGTTTGTTTTCTTATCAGCCGGTCTTTGTGGAAACATCAATGATTCTACGTACCGAGGTGCATCATTAGTAGAATTGCTACACACTGCTTCCTTGGTACATGATGATGTGGTAGATAATGCCAATGAGCGCCGGGGCTTCTTTTCGATAAATGCTTTATGGAAAAATAAAGTAGCCGTACTTATCGGCGACTTTTTGCTGGCCAAAGGTTTGCTCTTATCCGTTCGTGATAAAGAATTACAGCTCTTGGAAATTGTTTCGGAGGCCGTTGAACAGATGAGTGAAGGAGAGCTCTTGCAGATTGAAAAAGCACGTAAGCTTGATATAAAAGAAGACATTTATTTTGAAATCATTCGCAAGAAAACAGCTTCGTTGATTGCTTCCTGCTGTGCATGTGGCGCTTCTTCAGCTGGTGCGGAAAACGAGCAGGTCGCCCTGTTAAAAGAGTTTGGAGAAAAGGTGGGAATAGCTTTCCAAATCAAAGATGACCTCTTTGACTTTGGCATGGATGATGTAGGCAAACCTGTCGGAAACGATATCAAAGAAAAAAAGATGACCCTGCCGCTTATCTATGCTTTACGCAACACGAACAGCTCAGAGAAGAGAAGGATTATCAATCTGGTGAAAAACCATAGCGAGAATAAAGAAAAGGTTGCAGAAGTAATCGATTTCGTACGGAGCAGCGGCGGATTGGATTATGCGACCGAGAAGATGTTACAGTACCAGCAGGAAGCCTTTGACATCCTTAAAAGCTTCCCGGAAAACATTTACCGGGAGAGTTTAGAACAACTAGTCAGGTTTACAACAGAAAGAAAAAAATAGAACTGCGCACATATGAGCCACGAATTATTGTTTTTTGGAGGATTTATCATTTTTATTATCCTCATGTTAGCTATCGATTTAGGTCTTTTTGCCAAAGGTGATAAGCCTATCTCATTAAAGTCAGCTGCCATCATGAGCGGAATCTGGGTAATGTTTGCCCTGGCTTTTGGTCTAGTGCTTTATTTCTGGGGAAATGAGCTTCATGATGTACACGACATTGCACGTCTCAAAGAGATCGTGGCCAAGCACTATCACAACATTCAGGTCAATGAAAGTGACTTAGCTGGTGCTATAAAGGCATACAACAGCAATCTAACCATCGAATACCTGACCGGTTACGTGGTAGAATACGCCCTATCGGTAGACAATATTTTCGTGATGGTACTGCTCTTCTCTTCCTTCGGAATTCCAGAAAAATATTACCACAAGGTATTGGTCTGGGGTATCATAGGCGCAATTGTACTCCGCTGTATTTTTATCTTCTTAGGAGCAGCGCTTATTGCTAAATTTGGGTGGATATTGTACGTCTTTGGTGCATTTCTGGTCTATACCGGTATTAGTATGTATATCAACCGCAACAAAGAAGAGGAGGTCGATCCACAAAACCATCCGGTCGTAAAGTTCGCTTCTAAATATTTTAAAGTTACGCCCAAACTGGATTCTGGACGCTTTTTTCATATAGAAAATGGGGTTAGGTACATGACACCGTTATTTTTGGTGCTATTAGTCATCGAATTTACAGATTTGATTTTTGCCGTAGATTCTATCCCAGCTATTTTCTCGGTGACAAAAGATCCTTATATCGTATTTTTTTCCAACATCTTTGCCGTATTGGGATTACGTTCGATGTTCTTCCTTTTGGTAAACATCATTCACAAATTCCATTATCTCAAGGTGGGGTTAGCATTTTTGCTCATCTTTATCGGAGCAAAAATGTTACTTCATAGCCAATTGGAAGCGATAGGGTTTAAAACCGTTCACTCATTGATTGTGATTATTTCTATTCTGATCATCAGCGTTATTGCTTCGTTGGTGTTCCCGAAGAAAGAAAATCTAGCAAACTAAACAAATCAAAAGCCCCAATATGGGGCTTTTGATTTGTTATAGCATTTTTACAAACGGGACGCCTGTTCCTTTTTAGAAAATTTTAACTTCGTGAAAATTAAACAACAAATAATGAACTGGAAAAAATCAATCGGATTAGCAGCAGCCTTATTTATTGGCTCCTTACAGATCCATGCACAGGACAATCTAATCAATGCCCTAAAAAACAATGTTAGCGATAATAGTAAGGAAGGCTTCAAGTTTACGGAAGTCATTAACTTAAGAAATACTTCCATCAAGGACCAAGGCTCATCTGGTACATGCTGGTCATATTCAGGAAACTCCTTTTTGGAATCAGAAATGATCCGCATAGGAAAGGAACCTGTGGAGATTTCCTCTATTTTCACTGCACGTAATACCTACATCGAAAAAGCTAAAAACTTTGTTCGCTTACACGGCCGCCAAGCTCAAGGCGACGGTGGGCAGCTGCATGACGTATTGACTATCTTCCGAAAATATGGAGCTGTTCCTCAGGATGTTTACACTGGCCTACAAGCTGGACAAACCCGTAACAATTTTTCGGAGATGAGTCCCATTCTACAGAGCATCACCGAGAGTGTAGCGAAAAATAAAAAGCCAAGCAGCACATGGATCAAAGCTTTCACAGCGGCAATGGATGCTTATTTGGGTGAAGTTCCTGAAAATTTCCAATATAAAGGCAAGACCTACACACCAAGAACATTTGCTGACGAAGTTGTTGGCATCAACCCAGATGATTATGTCGGCATTTCTTCATTCGAAGAGCATGCATACTACAAGCCTTTCGTATTGCTAATCCCTGACAACTGGTCCTTCGAGAGTTTCTATAATGTTAAAATCAATGATCTAACAGATATTATTGACAATGCTTTACAGAATGGCTACACAGTAGCTTGGGCAACGGATGTATCCGAAAAAAGCTTTAGTTGGAAAAACGGCGTAGCCTACGTTCCGGAAAAACCTATTGAGCAGATGACTAAAGAAGAATTAGACAATATGTTCAACGGACCTAAATCAGAACCTCAAATCACAGCGACACAACGTCAACAAGCATTCGACAACTATACTACAACAGATGACCATGGCATGCACATTGTTGGCCTTGTGAAAGACCAAAATGGCAAGGAATATTATATCGTGAAAAACTCTTGGGGAGAGTCCAATGATTACAAGGGGTATATGTATGCAACGAAAGAATTCGTACGTTACAAAACGATTTCATTGCTATTACACAAAGACGGTTTAAACAAAACTATGCGTTCGCAATTGGGTATTTAAAACCCATCGTAAGATTGCTAATAAAATGATGTCTCTTATGTTTGTTCCTGACAAATGTAGGAGACACCATTTTTTTATAATATTCATTAATAATACGAGCTATCAATATGCCGGATAATGGTTAAGTATCCCTTATGTTTTTTCGTTTTCGAAGTCGAGGTTTCCTTGTATTCTATTTCATAAAAGTACGTTCCATCCAGCAGATTTTCTCCCCGAAAGTCATCCTGGTAATCTTCTTCACTGTACAATAACTGTCCTGCTCTATTGTAAATCCGTATATTGACCCAATTCAGGAAATTCATACTTTTCACGTAGAAGGCTTCATTTTTCCCATCTCCATTCGGGGTTATGACATTTGGCACGAAGAAGGTGCGCGGCAAAATATGTAATGTCCCTGATATATAGGTAATGGTATAGTTAATCGTCTCATATCCTGATAAGGAAATGCTGTATTGCCCTACAGTCACTGCACCTTGGGAATCCCCGGTAAAAACAGGGCTACCGGCTAAGTTGTTTTCATTATCGCTGAACTTGAACCCTGAAAATACGAGTGGTGTTCCACCATAAAAAGGTATGTCATCGTGCATTTTAACCGTGTCACGAGCACTAATCAGCAATGGAGCAGGCAGAATAGACAACGTTCCTTCTACAAAGTTTAATTCGTAATTATCACTTAATGTAAGCGTTCCCTGCGTGATAGCAAATAGGCCAACGCTTTCTCCTGCTTCTCTATCCAAACCTCCTGTAATATGGTCATCCCCCACGAGTTCCGGAGTCAGGGAATAAGTCAATATAGGATCCATGTCGCCATATTCCTTAGTTTGAGACGTTGCTGTTACTTGAATAGTTTTAGGTACAACGCGAAGTCGGGCAGTCAAAATTAATGTATTATAACCTTCGCCGGAAATAGTGACCGTAACCGTTTCCTGTCCTACATCCAGCAGGCCATTATTGGAAGAATAGCTTACTTGCAGATCTGCAGGCAGTGTTTCTACGATAGCTAATTGATGTACAGTTCCGTCATATTCAAATGTGCCATCCGGAAATGTTACAGGTGGTATATCCATTAACCTTGTACGAAATTGTATGACAGCACAAGCAGAAGCTTCTCCTGTACCATTGTAAGGCACGGCACGCACATAGTAAATGGTGTTCTCTGCCAAATTGCTCGTCAGTGTATAGCTCGTGACATTACCCACATCCATATCAAGCACATCAGAGCCACTTGGTATCGTACTGATAATCAACCGATAGCCTATTGTATTCACCACAGCATCCCAAGTTATCGTCGGCAGAAGTGCTACACCAATCGCATTATTGACGGGAGCGGTAATAGTAGTACAGTCGGGAGCTGTTGGCAGAGTTTCCGTAGTAAAACGGAATTCTGTGCAAGCTGCGGCATTGCCTGCTGCATTATACGGAACAACGGTCACGTAATGAACAGTATTTTCATCAAAATCTGTAGGTGGTGTATAGGTTATTGCATTGCCTACATCAATGTTATTAGCGATATCCGTTCCACCAGGTATTGTGCCAATAAAGATACGGTAGCCTGTAGCACCGGCAACCGCACCCCAACTGATATTAGTATCCACAGGAACATCCGTGGCACCATCAGCAGGTGTGATATTCGTTACACAATCGGGGACTGATGTAATATTAATCTGTACAATAACACGATCCGACTCACAATCATCTATTGTCTGCGAGACATAATAAGTACCATTACTAATGACAGTCTGCGGATCAAACGGTGTACCTCCGGTCGGTTCCGTGTACCATCGTAAATTCTGCCCAACAATATCAAGATCTGCATAAGTACTCCCAGGTACAAAGCTCTGATCGGGAACATCGGGTACAGGTGTAACACTGATAATAATATCCACAGCCGTACGATCACTTTCACAAGTACCCGATACACGGGAAGCATAATATGTTCCGGTAGACAGTGTGGTCGTAGGAGATAATACAGTACCTCCGATAGCTTGATTGTACCATTGAAGTCCTACACCTACATTTTCCAGATCTGCTACCGTCAAGCTGCCACAGCCTCTAATATCCCCAACAAATTGTGGTGCTACAACGGGTTCGACAGTTACGTTTATTGCACGTCGATCGCTTTCTAGATCATCCACTGTTTGCGTAGCATAATATGTCCCGGAGGACAGTGCTGTCGTAGTGGATAGCGGCGAACCTCCGGTTTCCTGATCGTACCAACGAATATAGGTCCCCTCAGCAGTCAAATCTGACACAGTAGCTGGAGGACAAAATTGCTGATCAGCTGCTTGGGGTGGTTCAGGACGCGTAACAGTTGTAAAGCTGATTTCCTCACAGCCTACAGCTTCGCCATCACTGTTAAACGGAACTATTCTTACATAATATGTGGTATTTTCATCAAAATCTACCGGCGAATTATAGCTTGTGCCAGTAGTTATTCCTACATCGATAATATCCGTATTACCTGCTGTCATACTCATGAAAATACGGTAACCATCTGCTCCAGAAACAGCGTCCCAGGTGATGTCTGCATCAACCGGAACACCCGTAGCTCCATCGGTCGGACTCGTAATCGTGGCACAATCGGGAACGGTAGGTAGGTTCTCCGTGGTAAAGCTTTCTTCTGTACAGCCTGTGGCTGTACCTGCGGTATTATAGGGGACAATTGTCACATAATAAGTCGTGTTTTCATCAAGAGCCGTTACCGGGGTGTACGTGGTCACGTTCCCGACATTCAATCCGTTGGCAATATTGGTTACTCCCGGGGCAGTACCAATGAAGATATGATAGCCGTGTGCATCGTCAACAGCGTTCCACTCAATAGTTGAAGTGATTGCTATATCCGTAGCACCATTTACCGGCGAGGAAAGTGTTGTACAACTTGGCGGTGTTAATGTGGAATTTAATTGTAATTCGTACGCTCCGGCATCCACATACGTATTAAATAGTCTGGGGTTTCCAACTAAATCACTATCTGTCGCAGGGGCATTGCCTTTAACCTCGGTATAAAGATTATTCCTCCCGTATTCCACAGCTGGGCTATTATCCTGCAAGCTAAAATCGCCATTAACAAAATTCCGGAATAAGGGATTGACCCCTATTAGATTTTCTGTACCGGTATATTCCTGCGTAATATTTCGTCGGATATTCTGTGTGCTCAGATCTATATCCAATCTTTCCGAATGAATATCCGCACGGTATCCCCCGGCTCTTGCTGTATTCAGATAGAATATCGAGTTATAAATATGGGTTATAGCCGGATTACTGTCTGTTTCAGTAATACTCGGGATAATTAGTGCCGTATTCGTATTTCGGACAAAAGTTGAATTGGTAATCTGGATAAACCTGTTATTGAAAATCGCACCTCCCATATCTGTAGCTTCATTTTCCACAAAAAGAGAACTGACAACCTGAAGTCCTTTATCGCTGAAATTATATAATCCGCCTCCAAAAGCTGAGGTATTACCACGAAATTCGCTCCGTTCTACCACCGAAGGTTCTGCAAAACGATGATTATATATCGCACCACCTTCCCCATCGGTATTATTGGTCTCGAAAGTGGCTTGACTAATCGTTATTTGCCCGAAATTATTCCCGATAGCACCACCTTTTTCAAGTCCTTTATTATCCGTAAATTCAGATAAAGCAACGTTAAGTGCACCAAAATTATTATATATAGCGCCTCCCTGCCCTTCTGCTTCATTTTGAATAAACTGAGTTGTACGAATAGCAGCAAGGTGATTGCTATTGAATATTGCAGCTCCATTAGCTCCGCTTCTATTATTTCTAAAGACTACACCATTGACAAATAAACTCCTTCTATTATTAATAGCTCCACCATTCAGTGTCGCCGTATTATTGATAAACGAACCTCCTGTAACATGAACATCATAATAATTGACATGAATCGCTCCGCCTCCATCATCACTATGGTTTTCTATAAAATTACATTCCGTGACCTGAAAGTTCTCTCCCCAGTTATAAACTGCACCTCCAGAGTTTTCAGCAATATTATTACGAAAAACAGTATTATCTATCGCTACATTCGGAGCCCAGTTGTGGATAGCACCTCCCCCATTTTGTCCCATAGGATAATCTATAAAGATATTCCTGTTGTTCTCAAAAATACAATCTGTGATAATAGCACCTCTTGCCGGGCTTCCTATATAAATAGCCCCGGCTCCACGCTCACCAGAGGAAATATTATTTAAAAACCTAGAATTACTTATCGTAATCGTTCTCCCCGTCATGTAGATTGCTCCACCACCTAAGCTCCCTGTTACAAAACCTCTTCGAAACTCCAATCCATCTATCACAACATTATCTCTATCAATAAGCATAATCTGAGTCGTACCTCCTCCATCCAGGATCGTTGGACTATCCACAATATTACGTGTGGCTCCGACTCCGGTGTACCCACCATTAATGGTCAATCGTTGCGTTACAAATAAAGTCATTGTAATAGCATAAGTTCCTTCCCGCAATCTTAATTCAGTATTATTGGGAGCATTTGTTATTGCATTCATAATCTCTGAAGCATTAGCCCATGAACTTCCATTACCTGTACCTGCTGGGCTGACATATACTACACCTCCTGTAGGTGTGACCTGCCCATATCCGACACTCCAACTCAACAAGAAAAACAACAGGCACAGCGCAATCTTGGAAAAAACAGAAACTTTTCCCAATCTCTTATTATCTTGAATAACGTGAACTGTAATTCTGCTTTCTTCCATCTTACCCCTTACCTGTTTTGACCATCACAGGTAACATCAAATCTAAAAAAGAAAGCACACCTGAAGGTGTGCAGAGAGGGTTTACGCTATACTCTGTATATGCAGTGTATATAGTTTGTAGATACAACTGCTACGACAAAGGTGTCTTTTCAATGGTGCGCCATATGAAAAGTAAAAGGGAGGTTTGTTTCGACAAACCTCCCTTTTACAAAGATTGAAAACACTTTCTTTAAAGCATTTCCTACTTTATCTCCTTATAGCTTACCCCCATATTCTGGAACATGAAAGCCCATTTGTCGGTTTGTTCCGCAATCACCATTTTGGTAGATTTACCTGCACCATGCCCTGCATTGGTTTCTATGCGAATCAACACTGGATTTTCCCCTTTATGATATTCCTGCAATCGAGCAGCAAACTTAAACGAATGCGCCGGCACCACACGGTCATCATGATCCGCTGTAGTAACCATCGTTGCCGGATATGCTGTATCCTGTTTTAGCGCATGATATGGAGAGTAATGATATAGATATTCGAACATCTCTTTGTTATCATCCGAAGTTCCATAATCAAACGCCCATCCAGCACCTGCAGTAAATTTATGATAGCGTAACATATCCAAAACACCTACTGCAGGAAAAGCAACCTTGAATAATTCGGGACGTTGTGTCATACTTGCTCCGACCAACAATCCACCATTAGATCCTCCGGCGATAGCCAAGCGTTCCGAAGAAGTATATTTTTCCTGAATGAGGTATTCTGCTGCGGCAATGAAATCGTCAAATACATTTTGCTTCTTCATTTTTGTACCTGCAACGTGCCAGTTCTCTCCATATTCTCCACCTCCGCGAAGATTTGCCACAGCATATACACCACCTTGCTCCAACAGAATAATATTGCTCGTAGAGAATGAAGGCGTCAAGCTAATGTTGAAGCCACCATAACCATACAACAATGTTGGGTTCGTACCATCCAATGCAATACCTTTTTTGTAAGTAATAATCATGGGAACTTTTGTGCCGTCTTTTGATGTATAAAACACTTGTTTAGACTCATAGCGCGATGGGTCAAAGTTAATTGCCGACTTTTTGTAAACCTCAGACTTTCCAGAAGCAATATCGTATTTATAGATTGTTCCTGGATTCACATAATTGGTAAAAGAATAGTACAATTCTTTATCCCCTGCTTTCGCGCCAAAACCTCCCGCTGAGCCAACTCCCGGCAACTCAATCTCACGTTCCAGTTTTCCTTCACGATTATATTGCTTCACCAATGAAGTCGCGTCTTTCAAATAATTTGCAAATATTTTTCCACCTCCCGTCGAAGGAGAAAGCACATGCTCAGTTTCCTTGATAAGATCCTCCCAGTTTTCAGGTTGAGGTTCAGCAATGCCTACAGTCACCACCCGTCCATTTGGTGCATTCAATTCAGTATAAATAAATAGTTTGGAGTCTTCGTTATCGATGATATAATGATTTTTATCCATATTATTCACGATAGTCACAAAATCCGCCTGTGGGTCAGTGAGATCTTTGATATAAAGCTCATTACCAGAGGTTGCATTTGCCGCAGTAATAACCAGAAATCTTTCATCCTCGGTCAATCCTCCGGAGAGATAGCGACGTGGTTTTGCTGATCCACCAAACACCAACTGATCTTCCGACTGTGCAGTGTTCAATTTATGAAAGTACAGCTTATGCTGATCAGTCATGGCCGACAAAGCCGATCCTTCTTTTGGCTTATCGTAGCTGCTGTAATAGAACCCTTCATTACCTCTCCATGCCAATCCCGAAAATTTCACATCCACAAGCGTATCACCAATAACTTGCTTGTCTTCTGCATTCAATACAATAACTTTTCTCCAATCTGAACCACCTTCCGAAATTTGGTAAGCAACTAAAGAGCCGTCCTTAGAAAAAGAGATGCCAGCCAGCGACGTTGTACCATCTTCAGAGAACTTGTTAGGGTCAAGAAAAACTTCTTCTTTGCCATCTTCACCTTTTTTGCGATAAAGCACATACTGGTTCTGCAATCCATCATTCTTATAATAATAGATGTACTCCCCCTCCTTGAAAGGAGCACCTTCTTTCTCGAAGTTCCAGAGATTTTCTAAACGTGTACGGATAGCTTCGCGAAAAGGAATCTGTGCCAGATAATCTTCCGTTACCAGATTTTGCTCTGTAACCCATTGTTTCGTTTTTTCCGACAGGTCATCTTCAAGCCAACGATAAGGATCTTCCACCGTAGTACCGAAATACACATCGTTGTGCTCTATTTTTTCTGTTTTTGGATAAGGTTTCAATACCATTCCCTGATTTGATTCAATAGTTTTCTCTTGGTCACAGGCTGTAAAACCCAATGCCAAAAGGATAATTCCTAAATTTTTGTTCATAATCTACTTTTTAACCGTCCACAAGATAAGAGTTTTTTATAAAAAAGCTTATCGAGACCCCCTAAGAAGCCTAATCTTATTGCGAATGTTACGCCTGTGCGTCATAATAGTCCACACGCTTCGATTAGTCAGCTCAGCTATTTCCTTGTTGGTTTTCCCTCTCTTGATATACTCCAAAACCTCTATTTCTCTATCGGTCAGATGAAAATCATCGGAGAGTACATCAGGCCATTCTGTAGATAACAAAGAGGTAGCCTGATAAATAACTTCTCCAGCGTACACTCTCTTGATCGCATCGATAAGCTTGCTAGCATCCAACTCTTTAGAGAGGTATGCTTCCACGCCTATACTTTCTAATTCTGCCACAAATAGCGAATCCACTTCCATCGACAAAAGGATAAACTTTACCTTAGGAATATAGGACTTTATTTCCCGGGACAACATGATTCCCGATTTTCTGGGCATATACATATCTACTACAACGACATCTGGTTTATCATCGTCCAGCATTTTGTGTATATCGACACTATCATCGTACCCATTCACCAATTTTATTCCGCTCTCGTTTTGTAAGATAGCCTTAATACCATCTACAAAAAGGCGGTGATCATCAATGATTACTAGTCGAATCATGTTTTTTCCTTTCTTTGTTTTGTAGTGGAATAGAAATCTCTACCGTATATCGGTTTTCTCCCTCTTCCACTTTATACGTCCCGTCATAATATGCTATTCTGGAACGAATATTCGTTACCCCATTCCCCGTATCACCTTTTCGTTTCAGATCCGTACTATAGTCATTTTCTACTAAAATTGTAACTGCATCTTCATCAATCAATAATTGTATGTCAACTGTTGTAAGTCCCTGTCCATGCTTCAGGGCATTCGTCAGCAACTCCTGATAGATACGGTATACATTTATTTTCAGATCCCAAGGCAATAGCCTCTCATCGCCTTCCAAGTAGCATGTAATCTGCGGATGGGGACTATAAAACGTTGCATCTCTTTCAATCACACCAAATAGGCCCAAGCTATCCAAGTGTTTTGGGGCAATTTGATACACTAAATGACGAAATTCATCGTTCAGACCCTTTATTGTATCGTTGATTCCCTTTTCAGCATTTAGTTTTTCTTGTGAAAGCATCAAACGAAGGGCTTGCAAAGTCCCTCCGATACCATCATGTATATCCCGTGCAATGCGTTGTCGTTCTTTTTCTTGGGTAGTGAGAAGCTCAACTGTCAATTTTGCTCGTCTTTCCTCACCTATGGTCAGATCTCGAACAAATTTATCAACATCTCGCTTGTATTTAACAGCAAACACAATCATGAGGTATGCACTTTCAAAAGCAAAAGCAAAAATGATATTACCTGGTTTAAATAATAGAGGCAGCGACATGATATCAAATGTATTCAGCAGATAAAGCAATACTGAAACAAATAATAAACCGTTACCGATGAGGTAGTGTAGAATATAAGGTGTCCTTCGAAAGACAGCATACCCGATATTGACAAGCAAAATCAAAGTCTGTATCAACAACAAGCCCGCAAACAGTGGTTGAATAATCTGCAACACTTCTGCCGAAGGAAAATAATAGAGATACAATCCCAGAAAAACCCATGTTATAAAGAATACCAACCTGTTAAATCGAGACAAAAGCCTGTTTAGATTAGGAAGATATTTCTCCTGTGCCGTAAAGCTCTGAAAAACGTAGACGTTAAAATACAATGTAAACGCCAGCCAAACAATTTTTGGAACCATTGCCCAATAGGGGTAGAGGGATTCTGGGATGAGATAACTTCCATGCAGATATTCTAAAATATTGAAACATAATAAGCTGACCAGATACCCCGACATCATAGCGTAGAATCGGCTCCGAAGCACGATAAATAAGCTAAGGCTGAAAACAATAGCGAATATAAAAAAACCGAAATAATGTCCTGTGAGTAGTGAAAACCCTAACTCATAACTCAAAATATCACGCTCCGTACTAATATCAGTGGGGAAATATAAATTCTGTCTACCATAGACTTCCGTTTTAAGAAGGAAGGTCTTGCATTCGTCGGGTTGCATTGGTATACGAAACGATACTGATCGTAAATTAACTTCCCGCTCTGACATAGGCGTATAATGGGACATTTCTCTTTCCTCAACGATACCCGTCAGCGCAGAATCCACTTCATATAGTGTGAATTTTATTCCATCATAATAAAAATTCCAGAGATAATCCTTCGCCTTATCAGAAGTATTATGCAGTGTTAGCGAAAACCAATGTTGGCAACTAGTTACTCCTCGACTGATCGTCCTTTCAGGTGCTACGTCAGAAAAATCCCCTTGTCTCCACCTCATGAGTACGCTATCTACGACCATTGCCTTGCTACAGTCTACATACTCCTTCAGATACCCTATAATCCGAATATCATTTGCTCCAGATATACGCAATGTATCTGCTGCCCATGACAATGTACTCATCATGAAACCACAAAGAAGAGCAAACAAACGCAATCTTTTCATTAAGGTAGTCGGTTATAACTCAAATATAAAAAATCAACGGTATATTCACAATGATTTAGAGAATTCCATTGCTCCTTTAGCCTTATTTGGCAAAGCTTTAATATTTATCTAATTTTGCGGTTCAACGATGAGAGATAAAATCTATTTTGCATCCGACTTTCATTTGGGCGTCTTGCCCAAAACCTCTTCCCGTGAGCGGGAATTGCGAATTGTTTCATGGTTGGACAGTATTAAGGATTCTGCGAAAGAACTTTTCCTTGTCGGTGATATTTTTGACTTTTGGTTTGAATACCATACCGTTGTTCCAAAAGGTTTTATTCGTTTTCTGGGCAAACTATCGGAATTAGCCGATTTAGGTGTAAAAATAACCTTATTTAAGGGCAACCACGACATGTGGATGTTTGGTTACCTAAAGGAAGAACTTGGCGCCACCATTGTTGACAACGAATTGATTATTGAACTGGATGGCAGACGTTTTTTTATTCATCACGGTGATGGTTTAGGGCCAGGAGATAGAAAGTATAAATTCTTAAAAGCTTTCTTCCGTAGTCGCTTATGTCAATGGCTATTCGCCCGCCTACACCCCAACCTGGGGATTGGCATTGCCCAAAGATGGTCTAGGCATAGCCGAGCAGCCAACCACGATGAAGAGCAATTTCTAGGGGAAGAACGCGAGTGGCTTATCCAATATGCCAAAGAGAAAGCAAAACAAGAGCATTTCGATTATTTCATCTTTGGTCATCGGCATCTACCCTATGATATTGCGCTAGGTGACAACTCACGTATCATCAACTTAGGGGAATGGATGAACTTCTACACCTATGCCGTCTGGGATGGAGAACAATTAGCCCTGAAAGAATGGAAGCCATAAGTATCATACAACGTTATTACCCATTGAGCATTCTAGATCAAAAGAAACTGGAGTCTCTTTTCCAACGGATACAAATTGATAAAAACACGGTTATCATCCAAAGCGGCAAAACCTCCAATTATCTATACTTTATAAAAACCGGTTCTTGCCGGATTTTTTACCATAAAGATGGCCGCGAGGTTATTTTGGATTTTGCCTTTCCCGGCGATGTTCTTATTTCTTTAAATAGTTATATATACGGAAAAACAGGTTACGAAACCATCCAAACTATGGAGATAGCCGAATTATATCAAATTGATACCCGCTTGCTGGAGGAGTTTTATAGATCATCTATTGGCATCGCAAATTGGGGTAGGAAGCTAGCCGAAATAGAAACATTGAAAATTGAATCGAGGTTGATGTCTAAGCTTTTCAAAAATGCAAGCGAAAGCTATCAAGAACTCATGGAAAGAGCCCCAAAGATGATTCACACAATAAAACTAGGATATATTGCCTCCTATTTGGGAATCTCTCAAGTTACCCTAAGTAGGATACGAGGAAAGATATAAAGCAAAGGGCGGAACCCAGCTGGGTTTCGCCCTTTGCTTTATCGACTTCACCTTCGTGAAAACTT
>Ga0079224_100000090_pt1 | contig 65574 bp, 45 predicted proteins | sample Stecom2015_FD_80414 | JGI IMG/M metagenome (GOLD analysis project Ga0079224, IMG submission 80414) | Agricultural soil microbial communities from Utah to study Nitrogen management - Steer compost 2015 | ecosystem: Environmental > Terrestrial > Soil > Agricultural land | place: USA: Utah... | reverse complement strand
GTGTTCCCGGCGGGGGTCGAACCCACATCGTCAGAACCGGAATCTGAAATTCTATCCATTGAACTACGGGAACTTTGGGGCAAAAATAATACTTTTTACCTTACTTCAAAGTGTAATAGCAAAAATAAATGCCCCGCTATGTATTAATGGTCGTGACCGTGATCGCTGACCACATGTACTTCCACTTGAAGATCAATATCATTTGCGCCAGTGAACTTTGCAAAATCTTTATTATTCCAGTCTGCTGCCGTGATATTTGCTTTAACGCCCGGGTTTAAGTGGCGCATGATGTAGCGAAACACAAAAGTATCAGCTTCTTTAGCAACGGTTAGGTAACCTGTAACCCCGACTTGTATTTTGTTATTATCAGCATCTCTGTCTCCATAAGCATATTCAAAGGTGCCTTCTGGTGCACCTAAGATGAAGGCTTGATGGATGTCTGCACGTTGTACAAAGGTTTGTTGGGTTTCTCTGCCTGCAAAATCCTTGGCGATTAATTCCAATTTGTAAGTTTTGCCAACTTCCAAATGCAGATGTGTACCCACTTCAGGAAGTCCTTCTTTTGAGAATTTGACATGTTCTACATCTGGATTTTCGATTTCATTGTAGTGATAATGATCGCCATGTGCCTCGCGTTCCACTTCGGTAAAGACTAATTCAGCTGCATTGACCTCTTCTTGGTCGATTTCAGGAGTAGGATCGTCTTTTGAACAAGAGGTAGATAATAAAATAGTAAATATGATAGCGAATAAACTTAATTTTTTCATGTCTTAATGTGTAATGTTTTTAAAATTGATAACTTAATTTGACTTGTATATTTCTACCCATCTGATGGGCAAAATATCTGAATCTATCCATGTAGTCTTTGTAGGATGTGTTGAATAAATTGTTTACTGATAACAAAACCTGTAGGTTTCTTTCTTCTGGCATAGTTATACGCTTACTCAATACCAGATCGAAGAGATGGTATGCGGAGGGTGGAGCAGTATAATCTGTGCCATCCTCATAACGTGCCTGCTCGGCCACGAAACGATGGGTGAATTTGATGTAGGCATTTCGTAATGGTGCATAAGTTGGTTCCCACTGTATTGCATGACTCCATCTGTCTGCCGGAATATATGGCAAATAGCTGTTTAACGTGGTGTTCTTCGCCCTTACAAGGGAAGCCTTAATATGGTAACCTAGTTGTTCGTTTAAAGTAAAGGAAGCGCTTAGGTCCACACCATAAAAGAATGCGTCATGCTGTTCATAGGAAAAGAGAGGGAAGGTACCTCTGATAGTCTGTCTGACAGAATCTGAATGTGGCTGCGCATAGATGTAGTCATACACCATTTGGGCGTATACATCTACTGTTGCCTGCCATTTTTCGGTATTCCAGATCAGGCTATTTACCCACTTCAATCCTTTTTCGCTTACTAAGTTTTTATTACCTACTTCGTATGTGCCGCTACCATGGTGTACGCCATCGCTATATAACTCATTGGCAGATGGTGCACGCCATGCCAAACCGATATTGCTTTTCCAGTTAAAGTGAGGGAGAATGTGGTAGAGTATTCCAAATGTCCCCGAAACATTATGAAACTGGCGGTTGTCAGTCATCAGGTATTGATTGAGACTGCCATCTGCATTGGGATGGGCATAATCATAACGATAACCAGCCATATCTAAATGTTTATAATCGTAGCGTAGCCCACCTTCTGTATGCAGTCTGCCAAAGTGAAGTTGTTGAATGGCATAGGCACTTAATGTATAGCTATCAAAATTTGGGATGATAGGCGTTGTACCTGTCCCGGGGGTATTGTTGTTGACCTGTATAGAGGTCTGTGTTCCTACGGATAACCCTTTGACTTTGTAGCTGATATCTAGATTTTGGGTGGTGAGTACCATGTCAGCCATTGGGGTGTCATCTGCAGCAATACGCCTTAAATCGAATTCTTTACGATGGTTGTGCTGGAAAGCGTATAATACCTCCAAGGACTGTTCTCCGCGAAGCTGTCGTTTCCATTGTAATTTGGCCAGATCGTGGGTTACAGTTTGGCGCGGCGCTTCTATATCATAACTGAATGCATAGTCTTCGTAAGGGCGTCCATGTGCAATACGGGCTTCAATGTCTTCAGCTGTTGCAATATGTGCTCCACGGAAAATGCCTAGAGTTGTACCAAAATGACTGTAATAGGCTTCCCATCTATTAGCTTCCTGTTGGTATTGTAAGGTGCCGGAATAGTTCAGTTCTTTCGCGCCGGTGTTGCCTAAATAATAATCGGCAGCACGATAGTTGCCTGCTTTTTTGCCAGAAGCCTGTATACGCCAACCAAGATTCGGAATAGCAACCACACCACCTTCAAGCTCCCCGTTGAGCGTGAGGCTACGACTGTTGGATTGGCCGATGGTATTGATTTCACCTGCGATCGCTTTGTGGCTGTCTATGTCATCTGCCGTAATCAAGATGACACCACCTAAGGCATCTGCACCATAGCGAACACCTTGTGCACCCTTTATAACTTCGAGCTTGTCGGCTACGAAAGGATCAATCTCAGGAGCGTGTTCTACTCCCCATTGTTGCCCTTCTTGCCGCACACCTTGATTCAATAGAAGAATGCGGTTGCCATGAAGTCCGTTGATAACAGGTTTGACAATAGAATTGCCCATGCCAATAGTAGATAAGCCAGAAAGCTGACTTAAGGATTCTGCCAAAAGATTACCCTTTTGCTCACGCATCTGCACCTGCGAAAGCCGATGAAGGCTTGCAGACAGCGACTGCATTTGCTTACCGGTAATTACGACATCCTGTAAATGGATATGACCAAACCCTAAGCTGTCTTTGCTTATTGTATCCGCTACTTGAGCTTGACAAACGGACCAAAAGAAGCATGTGCAACACAATGCCAGAAGATGTTTTATCATCAGTTGTTTTTCCTATGGGTTCACACCCAAGATTATTCATGTTATACCTTTTTTGGGATTATGTTTTATAAATTCAATCCTCACCCTTAATCTCCCGTCAAAGAGCCGGGACAGGCTCTCTCCCTCGTCAGAGCCGAGGCACGGCAAAGGAGAGGGAGACCAATTAATTTCCTTGACAGATTAGACAGGTAGTAAACTATACGCCCCCCCTCTCAAGCTGGCGCACCCTGTGGCGTGTGTCCTTGTATTTGATGAAGGCACGAGCGGCACGAGCGGCACGCTCGCGCTAGCGAAGGCCTCGCAGTGCCTCGACTCAGGCGAGGGAGAGGGTTGGGGAGAGGATATTAGGATTGTAAGATTGGAGGACCTCGGTTCGATCGGCTATAAACATTGTAGAGCAAGACAAAAGATGACCTCTCAGGAATGTGAAGAATATCGATTGTCTGTTCAAAAGGTGAAATAACATTCGTGGGTACTTGGAGGCCATCTACAACTTGATGAACCATAAACCAACACAATGAACAAGTGTCGGCAGTATGATCGTGATGTGCGGATGGACAATCTTCATGCTGCGTTGTTTCGTGCGTATGCGTGTATTGCAATGTCGCACTCAACAATGTTGTGCTTATTGTGAGAAGAATGAAGATATGTTTGAGCAAATGTCCCATGTAAATGATGGCACAAATATAGTTCAAATGCAATTGTGTTGCAAATTAAATATAACAAAGTTGCATTTATGAACGAGGATGATATTGTGTGATGACGGACTGTAGATAGTCTTTGTCGATATGGGTATAGATTTCCGTAGTAGTAATGCTTTCATGTCCAAGCATATCTTGTACGGCACGAAGATCTGCGCCGCCTTCCACTAGGTGGGAGGCAAAAGAATGTCGGAAGGTATGGGGGCTAATATCCTTGTTCAATGCTATCTTATTTGCTAACCTTTTGATGATAATGAACACCATCACTCGTGTAAGTTGGGCGCCACGTCGATTCAGGAAGACAATATCTTCGGCGCCTGCTTTGATAGCTAAGTGTATGCGGACTTCTTCAAGGTATATGCGTAAATATTTAATGGCTTGCTGACCGATGGGGATAAGTCGTTCTTTGTTGCCTTTGCCTTCTACTTTGATAAATTCGATGTCCAGGAAAAGGTTGGAAATTTTTAGGTTCACCAATTCGGAGACCCGCAGCCCGCACCCGTAGAGTATTTCCAGAATGGCTTTATTGCGCATGCCTTCAGGCGTAGACAAATCAATTGCGGCTATCAGCGCATCAATTTCTTGAATATTCAGTACGCTCGGAAGTTTCCGGTTTAGTCGTGGAGCTTCGATAAGTTCTGCTGGATTATCTTCTAATTGGTATTCTATCTGTAGAAAGCCAAAGAAAGTTTTTAAACCTGAAAGAAGACGTGCTTGCGTATAAGGGGAGATATTAAAATCGTTGATAAAGAGCAGAAACTTTTGAATGTCACGGGTCTGTATAGTGTTCAATGCAAGGTTCTTAAAGGAACAATAAGCCTCTAATTTGCTAACATCGTTCATGTAGGCATCAATAGAGTTTGGAGAAAGGCTACGCTCCAACTGTAGGTACCGCTTAAAATCCCGCTTGACAATGCCCCATTCCATAAGGCAAAGGTAGGAAATGTTATTTTGTTATTACGCGTATGCTTTATATTAGGGGAAATGTATCTTGGTTGTGGTTAAATTCCCACATCGTTTCCGTCCCTCGCCGGGACAGAGAGGCGTTTTCAAAAAGTTTTTTCTTATAGTCCTCACCCTTAATCCCTCTCCAAAGGAGAAAGAGACCAATTAGTTTCCTTGACAGTTAGACAGGTAGCAAACTATACGCTCCCTCTCCTTTGGAGAGGGTTGGGGAGAGGATAATCTATTTCCCCTCAAAACAAAATTATTCCTAAGGGAGTGATAAAGTTTATGGAAAATTCGTAGATTTATCCAATACGATATATTTTTTGAAAGTAAACTATATTTAAATGAAGATTATTAAACCTATTGCGTTAGCTTTTTTATTGCCAACGTTGTTGCAAAGCGTAGAAGCTGCGCCAACGTCTATGACTTATGAAGCAAGACAAGTTCTTGTTCAGGATACCATTTCCTGGGATGCACCTTTGCCTTTTGACAACGAAGTAAAAACGGGGAAACTTGCCAATGGATTCCAATATTTTATCCGTAAGAATGTGGAACCGAAGGATAGGGTGACCATGTATTTGGCAACTAAAGTGGGGTCTATTCTCGAGACAGAATCTCAATTAGGCTTGGCACATTTTATGGAACATATGAATTTCAATGGTTTGAAACATTTTCCGAAGAATGCGTTAGTGGATTACTTGCAGAAAGCGGGTGTGCGTTTCGGTAGTGATTTGAATGCGTATACTAGCTTTGACCAAACGGTGTATCAATTGCCAATTCCTTCGGACGATCCAGATCTATTGAAAAATGGGCTACAGGTCATGCGTGATTGGGCACAAGATGCTCTATTGACGGATGAGGAAATTGATAAAGAACGAGGTGTTGTGTTGGAAGAGATGCGGGGTGGTAGAGGGGCGGCACAGCGTATGCGTGATCAATACCTACCTGTTATGCTGAACAATTCGCTCTATTCTAACCGCTTACCGATTGGTACGGAGGATGTTATTACCAACTTTCCTTATGACGAATTGCGTAAGTTTCATCAGGACTGGTACCGTCCGGATCTGCAAGCCTTAATTATAGTAGGAGATGTGGATGTAGAGCAAATGGAAAATGAAGTGAAGCGATTGTTCTCGGACATGAAAATGCCTGCAAATCCGCCTCAGCGTGTGGAGCATAAAGTACCTTTGCTGAATAAAAATCAATTTATTGCTGTTACTGATCCAGAAACAAGTTATACAATCGGTCAGATAACCATCAAGCATCCTGAAGAAAAGGTAACAACCGTTCGGGATTTCCGAAAACAATTGTCAAAATCGGTCTATAACAACATGCTGAATGCGCGTTTGAGTGAATTGGGACAATCTGCTAATCCACCTTATATACAGGCAATGGCGAGTGTAGGCGGTTTTCTAGCGGGTTTGGATGCCTTCAATGCGCTTTTCGTAGCGAAGCCTAATGAGTTTGAAAACGGATTCAAAGCTTTGGTGCGTGAGTTGGAGCGTGTGCAGAAGCATGGTTTCACCTCCTCAGAATTTGAGCGTGCGGTGTCGGCTATTCATAAAAATAATGAAACAGCTTATACGGAGCGGGATAAGAAAAAGTCGGACAGCTATGTAAACCGTTATTTGAATTACTACCTGGAAGATAGCCCGGCATTGAGCAACGAGGATAATTACCGGTTGAATAAACAGCTTTTACCAACATTGACACTGGAAGAAGTAGAAGACATTGGAAAGCAATACTATCTGGACAGCAACCGGGATATCATTATTATGGCACCGGAAAAAGAGAAGGAATCTCTTCCTGATGAAGCGAAAGCTTTGGCTTGGCTGAACGAGGTAGAGTCTGAACAGATAACGGCTTATGAGGATAAGGTTTCGGATTTACCGTTGCTTTCCAACGAACCTGTGAAAGGTGCGGTCGTTGAAAACAAAGCTATTGATGCTATTGATGCAAAAGAACTCGTTTTGAGTAATGGGGTAAAAGTCGTATTAAAGCCGACTACCTTTAAAAATGATGAAATCTTAATTAACGCTTACAGTCCTGGCGGAACTTCTTTATATAGCGATGTGGATTATTATTCGGCTTCGCACGCAGGGAGTTTGGTAAACAGTAGTGGTGTGGGACAGCTGAACACTATTGAGCTTCAAAAATACATGACTGGTAAGAATGTAAACATCAGTCCTTATCTTTCGGAAAGAAGTGAAGGTCTGTCCGGTTATTCGGACAAGGAAGGCTTGCAAACAGCTTTTGAAATGATTTACGGTTACTTTACCGAGCCACGTATTGAGGACGATGTATTCCAAAGTACTATCACGAAAAATCTGTCCATGATTGCCAATCGTGAAAGTAATCCAAGTTTTGTATTCTCCAAAACGGTAATGGAGAGCCTTTATGACGGTAACATTCGTCGTGTGCCAATTTCAGAAGATGGCGTGAAGCAGATTAACCAACAACGTGCCTTGGAAATCTACAAAGAGCGTTTTGCGGATGCTTCTGATTTTGTATTCACCATTGTAGGCTCGTTTACAGAGGATGAAATCAAACCTTACCTGGAGCAATATGTAGCATCTTTGCCAAGCTTGAAACGTAATGAGAAAGCGATAGATTTAGGTATCTACGAACCGGAAAAAGGTTTTGAACGCATCGTACACAAAGGGCAGGAGCAGAAAGCTACAGCTGTATTGACCTATTACGGTGATTACAACTATAATGAAGTCGAAAACCTTAATATGGATGCTTTAGAAAGTGTGCTATCCATTAAATTGATAGAACGTCTACGTGAGGATGAAAGTGGGGTGTATGGTACAGGAGCACGAGCATCTACATCCAAAGCACCTAAGGGACGCTATAGTTTTACGGTGTCGTTTGGGACAAGTGTCGATAAATACCAACCGTTGATTAACTCGGCGCTGGATGAAATCAATAAAGTGAAACAAAACGGTCCTGTGGCTACGGATTTGGATAAGTTTAAAATCGAGCAAAAAAGACAAATGGAGCTTTCGTTGAAAGAGAATCGTTTCTGGATGAGCCAGATTTCTGGCGCTTATCAGCGTGATGAAGACCCAACGTATATTACGCGTTATTTGCAGGATTTGGACAAATTGACGGTAGAATCTGTTAAAGAAGTCGCTAACAAATATCTGAAGGAAGATAAGCTATTTAAGTTTATCTTATTACCGGATGAGAAATAGTTTTTTACAGCCCACGATTTAAATCGTGGGCTGTTTTTTTAAGAGCAACAGTTCTTCTCTTTTGTAACAGGAAAGGTTTAAGTTTGCCATTATTCATGTTTTGTAAGATGATGAAAGAAGAACTCTTAAATAACCTGCATCATATTCAGGAAAGAATAGAAAAAGCTTGTATAAAATGTAATAGAAACCCCAATGAGGTAAAATTACTATTGGCAACTAAAACTGTATCTGCTGAACGTATCAAAATAGCATTAGAGGCAGGATATACGCTCATTGCCGAAAACAAGATACAGGAACTGAAAGAAAAGTACGAGGATTTAAAAGAAATTCCACATACCAACCATTTTATTGGGCATCTGCAAACCAACAAAATAAAAGATATTCTGAAATACGATGTTTCCTGCATTCAGTCGGTTGACCGCTTTGATTTGGCAGAAAAATTGCAGCAAAGATTAACGTTTGAAGACAAAACTATTGAAGTGTTTATACAGGTAAATACTTCGTTTGAAGACAGTAAATTCGGGGTACATCCTGATAAAGCCATTGAATTGGTCAGACAAGTAGCCCAATTTGACCGGATAAAAATTGAAGGTTTAATGACGATAGGCCTATTTAGTGCTGAACCTGAAAGAGTCCGTAAATGCTTCCGTTTATTGAAAGATATTCAACAACAGGTTATTGCACTGAATATTCCTAATGTGGGCATGCGGGAACTTTCTATGGGTATGAGTGGTGATATGGAAATAGCTATTGAAGAGGGAGCAACAATAATACGCGTAGGTACAGCAATATTCGGACAGCGGATTTACCCTGATAGCTACTATTGGGATGAAAATAAGAATTAATTAGCCAAATAAAAAAAATGCGCAACCTATTCAGTTGCGCATCTCAAAAAAATATCATGAAAATTATCCTAAATATGATTTTAGAATTTTGCTACGCGATGTATGGCGCAAGCGTTGTAATGCTTTGTCCTTAATCTGACGAACACGTTCCCGTGTTAAATTAAATTTCTCGCCAATCTCTTCCAATGACAATTGGTGGTTTGAACCTAATCCAAAGAACAAGACGATGATTTCACGTTCTCTCTCTGTCAAGGTAGCCAATGAGCGTTTGATTTCTTCAGACAAGGATTCATCAATCAAGATGCTATCCGTGTCGGGATCGCTGTTTTCCAATACGTCCAAGAGAGTGTTTTCCTCACCTTGTACGAAAGGTGCATCCATAGATACATGTCTACCCGAATTACTCAATGTGTCAGAAACCTTGTCAACGGTCGTTTCCAAGATGTCTGCCAATTCTTCAGGAGAAGGCTCACGTTCGTATTCTTGTTCCAATTTTGAAAAAGCCTTGCTGATTTTGCTCAATGAACCAACTTGGTTCAATGGTAAGCGCACGATACGTGTCTGCTCAGCAATAGCTTGCAAAATGGATTGGCGTATCCACCATACAGCGTAAGAAATAAACTTAAAACCTTTGGTTTCATCAAAACGTTTTGCTGCTTTAATAAGGCCTAAATTCCCTTCGTTAATCAAGTCGCCTAAGGTAAGGCCTTGATTCTGATACTGCTTAGCAACAGAAACGACGAAACGTAAGTTGGTTTTTGTCAATTTCTCTAAAGCTACCTGGTCACCTTCGCGAATGCGTTGCGCCAAGATTACTTCTTCTTCGGCTGTAATCAAGTCTACTTTACCAATCTCGTGCAAGTATTTGTCCAAGGACTGGGACTCACGATTGGTAATGGATTGTGTAATTTTGAGCTGTCTCATTTAATGTATTAAATACCTTTCTCTTTGAAATGTTTGCAAAAATAGTAATTTTTCGCTAATATACCTTCATGTAATTGTAAATTAATTACTCATTTTGAGGTAGTTAAGATTGGAGGTCTGATGTAAGTGTTGTAGCAAAAATTGTTCCAATTTGTTAAAGGATGATGTGAGAATTGATAATATATAAACAAATGGATGGTGTGTGTCATCCATATTCATCCTTTGCGGAAGGGCTTTTAATACAGTTTTTTGATAGTTTTTTAACCAATTTCAAAACAAAATACAGTTTAGGTTGTTCACAAAAAGTAAAACAGTTGATGAGTATTGAATAAAATTTAGAACGTTATGCCTATAAAAATTCATTTGAATGACATGATGTCAAAAAGGAAAATATCTTTGAATGAATTAAGTCAAAAGGTTGGTATTACCTTGTCTAATCTTTCGATTATCAAGAATCAAAAATGCAGAGCTATACGGTTAAGCACCCTGGCTAAGCTATGCGAAGTTTTGGATTGCCAGCCAGGGGACTTGATTGAGTACGTTAAGGAAGATTAGTTTTCAAATCGGTAACCACGTAGAAACTCAACGATATCCATTCTCTTTTTTCCTTCCATCTGCAAAGCCGTGATGCGGAGGCTACCATCCTGTGTAGCGAAAGTCAGAAAACTCTTGCCATCTGTGTCATATTGTCCGGCTTCTTTTTCTATAGATCCGGCTTTCTCTGCAGCGTATACCTTTAACGTTTTACCATCCAAATATGTGAAAGCACCGGGATACGGACTTAGTCCTCGAATATGGTTGTATACAACATCGGTTGGCTGATTCCAGTTGATTTCACAAAATGGCTTAAAAATCTTAGGTGCAGATTTTAATATGTCATTTTCAAATTCTTCCTGTGGTGTGGGGTTGATGTTGTTACTCTTTATTGCATCTACAGTTTTAAGAAGCACTTCAGCACCTGCGGACATCAGCTTATCATGCAGAATACCAGCTGTGTCGGTGTCTTCTATCTGCACCTTCTGCGAAAATAAGATGTTGCCGGTATCGATTTCATGTTGTAAGAGGAACGTCGTTACGCCTGATTCTTTCTCCCCGTTTATTATCGCATGATTAATAGGTGCGGCACCTCGATACTGTGGCAGAAGTGAGGCATGAACATTGATCGTGCCTTTAGGAGGCATGTTCCAAACCGCTTCTGGCAACATACGGAAGGCAACGACTACTTGTAAATCTGCCTGAAAAGAGGCTAATTCCTGCAAAAAATCAGGATCTTTTAATTTGATTGGCTGGAGGACAGGAATATTGTTTGATACGGCGAATTTCTTGACAGCCGACTCTTGCAGTTTTTGTCCACGTCCGGCAGGTTTGTCAGGTGTGGTGATTACGGCGACAACTTGTTCACCAGCTTGTAACAATGCTTCAAGTGATGCTACGGCAAAATCAGGAGTGCCCATAAATATAATACGCATGATGGGGAAATTAAAAAGTAAAAACCAAAAAATCTAAAAGCAGCACAAGTTTCCGTGTACTGTGTTGCTACCTTACAATTTTTATTAACTTTGCGAAGTTACAAATTATTTAGGCTTGAATTTTCCTTACTTTTTAGCTCGACGGATAACTTTTGCAGGACAGCGCACCTTCTCCAAATTGATTGTGCGGGTCACCATAGGCGCATTGGCATTGGCGATTTGTTCCATTATCTTGTCCGTTGCCATATTGAAGGGTTTCAAGTCGGAGATTATCGAAAAGCAACGCGCTTTCTTTGGGGATATCCTTGTTTTGAAAAATGATTTGAACACTTCTTATCAAAATACGCCTATCTATCTTTCAAGTACCGATATTTCTGAATTAAAATCGATAGAGACGGTACACTCCATTGTGCCTTTTGCCACAAAGGCAGGTATTATGAACGTAAATGGAGAAGTAGAAGGCGTCCTACTGAAAGGTATTGATAAAACGTATGACCAGCGTTATTTTCGTCGCAGTATTGTCCAAGGAGATACATTGGACTTTTCGAATAATGTGGATCAGCAGATATTGATTTCGGAATATCTAGCAAATCGTTTGCATTTGTCTGTGGGCGATAAGTTTGTGATGTATTTTGTACAAGAACCTATCCGTAAGCGCCCATTTACCATTAAGGGAATTTATACAACGCATTCCGAAACGATGGATAAGACGTATGTCATTGGCTCGTTGGATTTGATTCGTAGGCTGAATAATCTGGATGAGACAGAGGTTGGTGGATATGAAATCCGTATTGCGCCGTTCGATTCGTTGGAACGAACTACGGAAGAAATTAATGAACATTTGCCAATTGAGCTTAATGCTTCTAATATTAAAGAGCAGGTACCGGATATATTTAACTGGTTGAATATGCTGGATATGAACGATAATATCATCTTCGTGCTGATGGTGGTCGTGGCTATCATCAATATGATATCTTCATTGCTTATCAGTATATTGGAACGTTCGTCCATGATTGGTATTCTCAAAGCGCTGGGTTATGCCAGTTCTGGAATTCGAAAGGTCTTTCTTTACAATTCGGTTTACATAATAGGGTATGGGTTAATGATTGGAAATATCGTTGCAATAGCACTTTATGTATTTCAGACCAATACGCATTTTTTTACGCTTGATCCAGCGAATTATTATATCGAATACGTACCGATGTTGATAACTTGGTACGAAGTTGTTTTTCTAAATGTAGCTGTCGCTACGATAGGTCTGTTGGCGTTATTTATTCCTTCTATGCTAATTGCGCGCATTTCGCCAATTAAAGTGATTCAGTTCAAATAGTGTTCTTTTTTGGTGAGAATTAGGAAATAATATTGATTTTCCTTATTTTTCACTGCACTTTGTTTGTGCCGTATTTATTAACAAGACACTATATTTTTACATGGATAAATTCTTGCATCATATTTCAGACGCCTTTTCTACACCTATTACCAATCCGGTATTGGTCTTTTCAATTATCTTAACCATTATTTTAGTTTCACCGATTATTCTACGACCTATTAAGGTTCCGGGGATCATTGGGTTGATTCTTTTCGGGGTGTTGTTGGGACCCCATGGTTTGAATTGGATAACCAAGATTGATAAGGTGACCTTGCAAGGGAGTGGGGTGGATGCTATTGATTTGTTCTCGACTATTGGCTTGTTGTATATCATGTTCATAGCAGGTCTCGAACTGGATATGAATGAATTTAGGAAAACGAAAAATAAGAGCTTTCTTTTTGGGTTTTTGACATTTATTATTCCTATTTCTATAGGTTTTCCAGTCTGTCATTACTTTCTGGGCTATGAATTACTGCCCAGCATTTTAATAGCCAGTATGTTTGCCACACATACTTTAGTGACTTATCCGATAGTCAACAGTTATGGTATTTCAAAACATGAAGCCGTGGCTATCACTATCGGGGGTACGATTTTGACAGATACAGCTGTACTGATTATCTTGGCGATTATCACAGGAGCTTCGCAAGGGCAGCTTAATCAGGAATTTTGGGTTACGTTAGGTGTTTCCTTTACTATATTTCTGTTTATTATGTTTGGCATCATCCCACGTATCGCCAAATGGTTCTTCCAGAAGATTGAAGCAGAAAAAACAGCACACTATATATTTGTCCTTGCCGTGGTTTTCTTTGCTGCTTTCATGGCTGAAATTGCAGGATTGGAGCCTATTATAGGGGCATTCGTTGCTGGATTGGCATTGAATAAGCTCATACCACATTCTTCTGCATTGATGAATAGGATCGAGTTTATCGGTAATGCTATTTTCATCCCTTTCTTCTTGATCTCAGTAGGGATGATTGTGGATATCAGTGTGCTGACGAAAGGGCCGATGGCACTCATTATAGCAGGAACACTGACTGTTGTGGCTGTTTTTGGTAAATTTCTTGCTGCTACCGCAACTCAGCTGATTTTTAAGTATAGTAAGAATGAACGAAATTTAATTTTTGGTCTGAGTAATGCCCATGCTGCTGCTACTTTGGCTATTATTATGGTGGGATATGAGCGTGAAATCATTGATGAAAATGTGGTAAACGGGACGATTGTCCTTATTTTGATTACCTGTATTATTGCTTCTTTAGTGACTGAAAATGCTTCAAAGAAAATCGTGATGGCAGGACATGTGGATAGTGATACCCCTGAAACTGTACCTGAAACTGAAGAAGAAATTCTGATACCGATTGCTAACTTGTCGAAAATGGAACCTATTTTGGATTTTGCGACACTCATCAAATCGGGTAAATCTAATCGTCCTTTGAATATTCTTAGTGTTGTTCCGGATAATGAACAGGCAGAAAAGAATCTTATTGCTGCCCGTAAGAATTTGGATAACATGGCCAAATATGCTTCAGGATCTGAAACTGAAGTTGATTTGATGACCACGATAGATCATAATATTGCGAGTGGTATCGGGCGTACATCGAAAGAGATTTTTGCGAATTGTATTATCTTAGGATGGCCGAGTGCAACTTCGTTTATCGAAAAGATTGTAGGCGAGAAAACCGAAAGTATTCTGAACCGTACGGACGCAAACTTGTTTATGTGTCGTTTGGATAAAACTTTATTGTCACATCGGAATATTACGGTATTTGTCCCGCCATTGGCTGAATCAGAATTAGGATTTGTTTTTTGGATGGAAAAGATGTTGAAACTGGCCAAAGAACTTACTTTGCCGCTTGTTTTTGTGTCTAATCAACGTACACAGGAAGCATTGGGAACTTTCTTGGAGTCGGTACAATCCAGTGTTCCGACGTCTTTCGAGAATTATGAGGATTGGGATAATATATATGGATTGGCGACCTTTAGTAATGCAGATTCCCTCTTGGTGTTTGTCTCCTCGCGCTATGGGGAAGTATCTTATCGGGATTCGCTGGACGGCTTGGCAAAGCGAGTGGGACGTTATTTCAAGAACCAAAATGTGATATTAATTTTCCCAAGCCGACGGGAATATCAACATATTGACGACTACGAAGATGTACAGGCGGCGCCGATATTCAAGAAAATCAGTAAAGAAATCGGAAATATGTTCAGTAAGGATAAGTTGTAGTGCGGGGATTATTTTTATAAAAATAGCTTAAAGATTTATTTTTCTTTTGCTACTTTAGTAAAACTAATTCAACTTTAAACCATATGGGCAATAACATTCTCAGTACATCGGATTATTTAGTTTTTCTTTTTTATTTTGTCGTTGTAGCATCTTACGGTATTTGGGTGTATTATAAAAAACGCTCAAAACTGGCGGGTGGTGATTCCAAGGACTACTTCTTGGCAGAAGGGTCGTTGACATGGTGGGCTATTGGGGCTTCACTTATTGCTTCGAACATTTCGGCAGAACAGTTCATCGGAATGAGTGGGTCAGGCTTTAAGATGGGCTTGGCGATTGCTTCTTATGAATGGATGGCAGCGATAACTTTATTGGTTGTTGCAGTGTTTTTTATTCCAGTTTATCTCAAGAACAAGATTTTTACCATGCCGCAGTTTTTGCACAAGCGCTACAACGGCACGGTAGCCATGATTATGGCTATTTTTTGGTTGATGCTCTATATTGTGGTCAACCTGACTTCTATTCTCTATCTGGGTGCATTGGCGGTAAGTAGTATATCGGGATTCAGTCTGGAATTCTGTATGTACGCTATTGCCATTTTTGCCATTATCATCACATTGGGGGGAATGAAGGTAATTGGCTATACAGATGTGATACAAGTATTTTTTCTCATTTTGGGTGGTCTGGCAACAACTTATTTGGCTTTGAATCTGGTATCCGAGCATTATGGAGGGGAAGGTATCCTGAGTGGATATAACACGATGGTGGATAAAGCATCGGAGCATTTTCATATGATTCTGAAAACGGATAATGAAAATTATTTGGACTTGCCGGGACTTTCCGTGATTATCGGTGGATTATGGATAGCAAATCTAAATTATTGGGGCTGTAATCAGTATATCACACAACGTGCATTAGGTGCTGATTTGAAAACTGCTCGGAATGGTCTTTTGTTTGCAGCTTTCTTAAAGCTCTTAATGCCTATTATTGTGGTTCTGCCTGGTATTGCAGCTTATGTGCTGTGGAAAGATGGTTTATTTCAGACCGAAATGTTGCAGGATGGTGAAGTAAATGCCGATCGTGCATATCCGGTATTATTAAATTTATTGCCTTCTGGTCTAAAAGGTTTGTCTTTTGCGGCGCTGACGGCAGCTGTTGTTGCATCGCTTGCGGGTAAAGCTAATAGTGTTGCCACAATTTTCTCTTTGGATATCTATCAAAAAGTATTCAATAAAACAGCGAGTGAAAAGCAGTTGGTTAATACAGGGAAGATCACTATTGTGGTCTCTATGATTATGGCAGTACTTATAGCTCCTCATTTAGGGATTGATAAAAAGGGTGGATTCCAGTACATTCAGGAGTATACGGGTTTTGTTTCTCCGGGAATTTTTGCCATGTTCATATTAGGTTTCTTCTGGAAAAAGACGACCTCCAATGCGGCCATGTTTGCTATGATTGGTGGGTTTGTATTATCCTGTGTTTTGAAATTCTTGCCGAACTTTATGGACTTATCTTTTCTGCACGGCATAGGTTTCTCGGTTATTAATCCTGCCAGCGGGTTGTATGAGATACCTTTCTTAGATCGGATGGCTATTGTTTTCGTTATCTGTGTGGTAGGCATGTTCTTTATCAGTAAAGCCGACAATGCGAGAGGTGTAGTGCCGAATGGTCTGGAGATAGATACCAATATGTTCAAATCCCATAGTGGTTTTGTAGCTGGAGCGTTATTGGTCATGCTTGTTACAGCGGCATTGTATTTTATTTATTGGTAGAGTATATAATAGTATTGAGTATTGAGATGTGGGTATTGAGATACTAAAAAAAGAGCTTCCGAAAATTTTCGGAAGCTCTTTTTTTTTGCGTATTGCCCATAGCTTGCAGCTTATAGACTAAGGTCTAAAGCTTAGTACCCCGGATTTTGTTGTGCTTTAATACCTGGGTTAGCATTAATTTCGTTGATTGGGATAGGTAGTAATGTTTTGTAGAAACTACGGTCGATTTGCTTAGGCCTGTGAGTAATGGCTAAGTTCCCCAACTCATCATTAAAGACAATCGTTTTATTCCAACGAATCATATCAAAGAAACGATGCCCTTCTCCAAATAATTCCTTACTACGTTCGTCCACAATGATATCCAGATTAATGTTGCTCGCCGTTGCGGGAGACAAATTAGGAGATCTTTTTCGTATGGTATTTAAATATTCTGCAGCTTTTGTTTTGTCAATATGCAAGGCTGCTTCGGCAGCAATAAGATAGATTTCAGATAGCCGGATAACTTTTATGTTGACGGCTGTACTGTTAGCACTTCCCTTATCGCCTTTGAGGTCGGTACTTCCACTATATTTGTAACACGCACCCATACGAGTAGCTGATGTTTCGTCGTTTGACATAACACCATGTCGAATATCGTCTTCGTCTTCATTTAATAGATTGATGAAGTTGTCACTTGCCATGAAATAACCTAAAATAGATGCTGACCCGTGACCCGCTCTACGGAAATAAGCTCCTAAAGAGGAGTTGATTAAATCTCCTTCGCTTGGAAAGATACCTAATTCAAAAATTGATTCGCTGCCAAACTGCCTTGTCCATGAAGTTGTCCAATCTTCATTGGTATACAACTGATAGCCACCACTGCTGATAATCTCTTCAGAAGCAGCTAATGCATTAGGATAATCTTGCATGTACAAATATACGCGGGCTTGCATAGCTTTATTAGCATAGTAATTTATAAAACCGTTTGTTTTGGTTTTCGCCAATAAAGGTTCAGCTTCTTTTAAATCTTTTAGAATCTGTGTGTAATTTTCCTCCACTGTAGCACGTAATTCTTGTGCACTCGCTTCCAACATGGTTGTTACGTTTGGAACTCCATAAGCGGATTTGTCATCATCATAGGATTTTCCGTATAGGCGAACCAAGTCGAAATAGATGACAGCACGTGCGGTCAGTGCTTGTCCCTTGAAGTTGTTGAAATTCTCGGAAGTTCCTCCTTCCTCTAACTTTTCTATGCTTTCAATTAAATTGTTGATCTGAGCGATAATGTGATACCCTTGCGACCATACGCCAGAATATGTGTTGGTTGCTTCTGCATGATTATATGCATATAGGTAATCGTAGCCACGTCCTTGACTGAACACGGCTAAATCACCACCTTTAACATCAGCATACAAAGGAAAATTACGTCCATAGTAACTGCCATCGGCCATTTTACTCATGATTCCAGTTAGGATAACTTGAGCATCTTGTGCTGTCTGTATGGATGTTGCTGCGTCACCAGAGTTTGTAGGCTTGACATCCAAAAAATCTTTACAGGAACTTGCAAAAACAATTCCTATAGATAATAATATAATATGTAGCTTTTTCATTTTTTTGCTCCTCTCGTATATTAAAAACTAAATTCTAGTCCAAATGTGTAGGTCTTTCCCATCGGCGTTTCCCAACCACGTGTTCCATAATTGTTGACTTCTGGGTCAGCATGTTTATATTTAGAGAACGTTAGTAGATTTGCTCCATTAAAATAAATACGAGCACTGTTAATACCTGCTTTTTTTGTGAAGCTGGCAGGAATTCGGTAAGCCAGGGAAATGTTACGTAGTCTCAAAAAAGAAGCATCATAGAGGTGTCGGCTACTCACTTGGTTTACATCTTCTAAATCTTGCCCAGAAACTTTAGGTAAGCTTCCGCTTTCTTTAATATCGGTCCAAGTCTCGTCAATAAAATATTGAGAGCGAATGCGTTCCCAATAATAACCATCATCTGCAACGTCACGTGAAGAAGCGTCATATAATTTTCCGCCTATCTTGTAGATGAAATTTAGCCCCACAGAAATACCTTTGTATTCTACATCGGTATTTATTCCTCCATACATTTTAGGATTTGCATCTCCCATGATGACACGCTGTGCTTTTCGATAATCCAAACTGACACCACGTCCATCAATTAAAAAGTCGCCATCGGTTGGATCATCAGGATTGTTTACAAACCACATGTTTTTACCATTGGTTTGGTCAACGCCAGCCCATTCAATACCAAAAAAGGCCAATGTAGATTCACCTTCTCGATAAATAAAGCGCGTGCGAGCGTCGCCTCCTGTAGGATCATTCCAGATAATATCTTGACCTTGTTCTTCTCCTTCTGCAGCGTAAAGCTTAACTACTTTAGAGCTAAGAAATGTTCCGTTGAGACTTGCACTCCAGCGCCAGTCATTCTTTTTTATGATGTCAGAACCTATTAAGAATTCCCATCCTTTATTATTGATTTGACCAACATTTTTCAATGTGGAAGAAAATCCTGTGATGGTGGAAATAGGGACATTTTGTAAAAGGTCTTTTGAATCTCTGTTAAAATACTCTACACTACCAAATAACTTATTGGCAAATAACCCGAACTCCACACCTATATTCGTCTGGTAGTTTGTTTCCCAAGTTAGACTTGGATCAGCAACATTCGATAATCCTCCACCAGCTTGCTCCATATAACGATTTGAATAACTGGTCATAGCGCGCCAACCGAAGTTTGAAGTGGGTAAAGTTCCGTTTACACCATAGGATGCTTTGATGCGCAAATCATCTATGGCTGTAATCTCTTTCAAGAAGGCTTCGTTGTTTAATCGCCACGAACCAGCAATAGACCAAAAATTACCCCAACGATTTTCCGGCCCCAAACGTGAAGAACCGTCTCTTCTGAACGAAGCTGAAGCGTAATATTTTTCATTATAGTTATATTGCAATCTCGAAAGTACAGACATCATATTGTTACCCCAGCTGTAGGCACTTGCTTCCAATTCGCCTGCTGTTGCTACAGTATGAAGAGCTGATGAAGGGAGGTTTCTACCAGTTGCCCGGATAAACTCGGTATTGTTCTTTTCCGCTTCGAAACCAACCAAGGCATCGATGTTATGACTTTGAAAGGTTTTGTTATAATTGGCCGTAGTGGAAGATACCATTTTCATGGTATTTGTAGACATTTCATGAACGACACCGTTAGTGGACTGACCTGTATAGTGTTTAGCACTGTAGTATAGGTGATCCTTTGTTTCTGTGTCGTCATAAGAGAAAATCGTTTTTATACTTAACTCTGGTAGAAGCCTTAATGTTAAGGATTCTACGGCTGAAATTTTTCTAGACTTAGCAGCATTTTCCCATTCTTTGTTATAATATAGAGGGTTATAAGCTAATGAACCATAACGGGCAGAGTATTCATCTCCTGTTTTATAATCTGTAGGCCAGTAGAAAGGCCATAGCAAATTCCGGGTTTGCATAAGGTAGTTTGTGCCCGTGTTGCGTGTGTCATTTAGTCCTATTGTTTTTTGGTGGGCTAGGCTTACGTTCGATCCAAACTCTAGATATTTGCCAATTTTTTGTGTTAAGTTTACCCTTCCGCCTATTCTATTATAATCGTTTTGAATCATACGGCTTTTATCCTGTGTATATCCAAGCGATGTATAATAGCGCGTAGTTTCTGTTGCACCACTTACTGAAAGGTCGTTCGTTTGGAAAATACCTGTTCTGAACAAGGCATTATCCCAATCGAAATAACGTCCGTCACGATTTTCTTTCCCATCCGTTCTACCTTTGATATTTACATTTTCATACAGTCCTGGTCCATTAGTACTAAATTCATAACCATGTCGACCAAAATTATTATTAAAGCGATTCAATACCCATTGATTTGCTGCTTCATCAGATTGGCCACTGGAAGTACGAGAGTCATGCAATATACGATATAGTGTATTTATTTGTTCTTGTGGACCAGCAATTTCCCAGTTATCTGTAGCCCATGATGGCGTCATACTGATAGAAGAACGTAGGTCAATTTTAGGTTTTCCTTGTTTTCCTTGTTTGGTTGTGACAATGATGACTCCGTTGGCAGCCCGTGAACCATATAATGCAGAAGCTGCTGCATCTTTTAAGACTGTGACTGATTCAATGTCATTGGGATTTAATGTAGCCAGTACATTGTTGGAACTTCCAGAAACGTAGTCAGACATTTGTCCTACACTACCAGAAATCACTGGGACACCATCAATTACATATAAAGGGGAATTGGAGGCATTCATAGAACCGATACCACGGATACGTATCTCAGGTGTTGCCCCAGCCTGTCCAGATGTTGTTGTAACTTGAAGTCCGGGCACTTTGCCAATGAGTGCCTCTTGAAACGAAGGTTTAGGGTTATCTTTGATTTCTTGAGAGCTTACTGTCGCAGCTGAACCCGTAAATGAGGCTCTTGTTGCTGTACCATAGGCAACGACCATCACTTCATCGATGCCCCTTTCATCGGTTTTTAAGGCAATATTTAAGGTGTTTCGACCGGCTAAAGGTATCTCCTGAGTTTGATAGCCTACTGCGCTGATGATAAGTGTAGCATTGGAATTTGCATTAAGAGTAAATAGGCCACTTTCATTGGTTGAGGTTCCTTGGCTTGTGCCCTTGATGGTGAGGGTAACACCCGAGATAGGTTTCCCCTCGCTGTCGGTTACTTTCCCCGCAACCGACATTTGCTGTGCATTGACAACCTGCATGGCACTGCAGGCAATAATGCACATGGAAGTTAGTACATGTCTCTTCATCATAAATGAGATTTAGTTTATTAGAATTGAAAGTTAAGTTAATATTTTATGTTGTCAAAATTTTGTATATAAAAATGTTTTTAAATCCGAATTATTTTTCGAATAGTATGTGGTGTGTAGAATAATGTACAAAAAAAATACCTTCTACGATTTCCTGTAAGAAATGTAAAAGGTATTCTTGATTTTATAAAGTTAGTTGCTTTTTTCGGATACCTATTCCTGGCTCTTCCGAGAGCCTGCACAAGCCATTTTCGACTTGCATTCCATCGAAAATATCATTGCCGATGAGCAAAGCGCCATCTAAATCTGCCCAATCTACCAAAGGTGCTAATTGAGCAGCAGCAGAAATAGCACAAGATGTTTCGGTCATACAACCCAACATAACTTTCATGTCCAATGCTCGTGCTAGTTCCGCCATTTTCTTGGCCTCTCGCATACCCGTACACTTCATGAGCTTGATATTGATTCCAGTGTATACTCCTTGTAATTTGACGATATCGTTATAGCGTTGACAGCCCTCATCTGCAATGGTGGGAATAGGAGAGCGTTCAGTGAGCCAAGCCATATCATCAATTTGCTCCTTCGGCATAGGCTGTTCGAGGAACACAACATCCCTTTCTGCTAGCCAATGCGTCATCTCAAGAGCTTCTTCCTTGTTTTTCCAGCCTTGGTTGATGTCTGCACAAAGTGGGACATCGGTAACAGAACGAATCGTGTCAATAATCATTTTGTCAGTTTCTAGGCCGAGTTTTACTTTCAGTATTTTAAATTGACCTGCTTCGGCTACTTTCTTGCGAATCATATCCTTGGTGTCGATACCGATAGTGTATGATGTAGGTGGAATTAATTCAGGGGTTAAGCCCCAAATCTTGTAAAAAGGCTGTCCCATCAATTTGCCGAGTAAATCATGGAGCGCAATATCGACGGCTGCTTTTGCTGCGGTGTTTTTCTCTTGTATGTTATCTACATAATGTAGGATTTCTTCTGTCTGAAAGGGACTGTCGAAATGTGATAAGTCGATCTTGTTAAGAAAGCTGATAACACTTTCTTGTGATTCGCCGAGGTAAGGGGGCATACTTGCCTCTCCATAGCCGATGATTCCTTCGTATTCCAGCTCAGTCAGTACGACCGGCGTAGTCGTACGACTAAAGGAAGCTACCGTGAACACATGTCGCATTTCTAAGGTGAAAGGCCTGAAACGGAGGGTAAATTTACCCATTCTTTTTGTTTGCCACTGTGGTGTCGTCATATCCGATTTGTTGTTCCTCTACAATTGAATGATTAACTTTTTACTTATTATAATATTTGCTTTCTTCTATTTTTTTGATGGCTTTATCTGAGGAACCTACGTAGCGACGAGCAGCAACAACAGTACGTGTTTGGAAGTCATCGTAATTGTCTGCATCTTTTAGCATACTATTGATGCGCACTGTTCCTGCAGCATGTATAAATTCACCGTTGCCAATATAAAGTGCTACGTGAGTTACACGTGCATCTGGATTATTGTGTTTTCCAGCTGCAAAAAATAAAAGATCTGCTGGTTTAAGGTTTTTCATCGCTTTTTCAGCAGAAAAATCACGGTTTTCATCCAAGATATCAATAGGTTCCCCATGCAACACCTGTTGGGAAGCATCTCGTGGAATAATATACCCGTTCATATAGAAAGATGTTTTGGTGAAACCGCTACAATCGACTCCCTTCACCGATGTACCACCCCATAAATAAGGTAATCCGAGCATAGTCTTGGCACTTTTTAGGATGTTCTCCGTTGTGGCTTCACGTGTACTAAGCCATTGTTCAAAAGATGTAGCTTCAGCTTTAGGGATGAAAGCGATTCTTTTATCCGGATAAATGACTTTATAAAAATCTTTCTCTTCGCCTTGCAGCACCAATATATTGCCGTATACTAAATCAGAAACACGCTGACTTTTTATGTCGGCTTGTGAATAGGAACGACCAAATTCATTGGTGTAGATAATCTTTTGGCTTCCTTTCCAATTTTCTACTTCTACGGCATTCATAGGCACGACAGATGAGGTTGGTACCCAAGCGATATAACCTTCGGGCGTGCGCACACGATAATCGCTGCCGTCTTTCTGTAACAGATCAACCTGTGTGCCTAATAATATCTGTGTTGCCATTTCAGCCGCATGGCTGGGTTTTGTGCGAAGGTTTGCTACTGAAAGGTTGATGATGCCATAAGGTCGATCTTTTACAGCTTCATGGGGGAGTAGCTCAACTGTTAATTTCCCTTCGATGCTGGATAAATCATGTTGTAATTGTTGTTGGACCTCTTTTTCCGTTGTTTGAATGACATACGTATTGGACGAAGCGTCTGCTTCTATGATTTCAACCAATTTTGTACGTTTGTCAGGGGCATGTGCTGCTTGTGCGGACCCCACCGTTTGTTTGACTTGGAAATAAACCGTAGAATCGGTTTGTGCTTGGGTACTATTTAAAGCAGAAAGCAATAATACAGTATAAATGGCTCTTTTCATGTGATTATTGGTCATTATTTAAAAAATAAGTGCTATAAAAGCAGAAATATAAAAATAATAAAATGCGTTTTCTTGCTTTTTTTATTTATGAAACCGCAATAGCAAACATAGTAAAAATATCCTTAATATTTTTTGTAATATTGTGAATATATTGAAGAATAGGATGAATTCAAGAAGAAAATTTATAAAGCAATCTATCGTTGGGGCAGTCTCTATGGCAGCACTTCCAGAACTGATTGCATGTCAATCCAATAGCAAGGTGCAGAAGCCTATTGTTATATCGACATGGGATTTTGGCGTTGCAGCTAATCAGGCTGCGTGGGAAGTGCTGAAAGCTAATGGGCGTGCATTGGATGCTGTGGAGAAGGGCGTGCGCGTGGCAGAAGCGGATTTATCTAATCCAACGGTGGGTAAGGGTGGCTATCCTGATCGTGACGGACATGTCACGTTAGATGCCTGCATCATGGATGAATTGGGGAATTGTGGTTCTGTTGCAGGACTGGAGCATATTGCTCACCCGATTTCAGTGGCGCGATTGGTCATGGAAAAAACACCACATGTGATGCTCGTAGGAGAAGGAGCGCTGCAATTTGCTTTAGAGCAAGGATTTGAAAAGGAAAAGCTGTTGATTCCCTCTTCTGAAAAAGCATGGCAGGAATGGTTGAAAGAAAAAGAGTACAAACCTATCATGAATATTGAGAATAAATCCTTTAACACAGAGCGTTTGCCCGGGAATCAATATAATCACGATACTATTGGTATGCTAGCTTTAGATGCCAACGGTAATTTGTCTGGTGCTTGCACTACGAGCGGCATGGCATTTAAGATGCGTGGACGGGTAGGGGATAGCCCGATTATTGGAGCAGGACTCTACATTGATAACGAGGTGGGTGGTGCTACATCTACAGGTGTTGGTGAGGAAGTTATCCGAACTGTCGGGAGCTTCTTAGTAGTGGAATTGATGCGTCAAGGATATTCTCCCGAAGATGCTTGCCGTGAAGCCGTGGAACGTATCATCAAGAAAAAGCCGGAAACGGCAAAAGAAATTCAAGTAGGTTTTCTTGCTTTGAATAAAAAGGGGGAATACGGTTCGTATGCTTTGCAAAGCGGTTTTACGTATGCCGTTTGTGACAGTCAAAAACAGGATTTGGTTATTAAGGGAAAACATATTTTTTAGTGGAGATTGGGAACTGGAGTCTCGAATTAATAAAGAAAAAAAATGAAAGCAACATTTGGTGGAGGATGTTTTTGGTGTACAGAAGTCATCTTTCAGAATACAGACGGAGTAACATCGGTGATTCCGGGTTACATGGGTGGTAAGACTGATAACCCAACTTATAAAGAAGTATGTCAAGGGGACACGGATCATGTGGAGGTCGTGCAAGTGGAATTTGATGCAGCAAAGGTAGACTTTCAGGAACTACTGAAAATCTTTTTTAAAACACATAACCCAACGACACTGAATAGACAGGGTAATGATGTGGGTACGCAGTACCGTTCTGTCGTTTTTTACCACGCAGAAGAACAGAAACAGCAAACAGATCAGATGATAAAAGAGCTGGAAGAAGCCAAAGTATTTGCTGATCCTATCGTAACGACTGTAGAACCTGCGGAAACCTTCTGGGAGGCGGAGGACTATCATCATAACTATTTTAACGACAATCCAGGAAATCCGTTCTGTGCAGCTGTTATAGCCCCAAAATTGCAGAAGTTTTTAAAAGAATATAAAAAATAGCTGGAAAGCATTGCGAAGGATTTTTTAAGAAATAGAGGTGTAAATAATGAAAATACAAGTAATCTATTGTTTTCTTTTCGTTTTTACACTGTCCTGTGCCAGTAAGAGGGTGCGGAAACCTCAACAGCAGACTCCTGTTCAAGTCGCAGAAACGGCTGTTGCAGCTTCTTTGTATTTAGAAGAAGATGTTAACCCTCGAAGTCCTGCGTATGGTTTTGAGCCTTTTGATGTAGAGCAGGTGGACGGCTTTTATGAAGTCTTTGAGTTTGAGGCTGGTTATCCCTTTAAAAATGTAGTGCTTGCGGAAGAACCGGTTGTAACTAAAAGCGATATTGAAAAAGCAAAAACTGGATTTGACGATTATATTGGGAGGCCCGTTATAAACATAGAACTTACAGAAGAAGGAGCAACGAAGTTTGAAGACCTCACAGAAGAAAATATCGGGAAACCTATCGCTATTGTGATTGGTAAAAAAGTAATCATGATGCCTGTAGTTAATGAGAAAATTCCCGGTGGAAGAATTCAGATTTCCGGTAATTTTACCTTGGAAGAGGTAAAAGAGATGGTGAAGGTGTTGAAAAGCAAATGAGGTTTCTAAAATTTTTTAGAAACCCCATTACTTTTAAAATAAGGATGTTTGCCCGCCATCATCTAGATTAATGTCGTCGGGATTGGTGATTTCAAATTTGATATCTTCCTTTTTACCTTCCGTTGTTATACTATTTTCAGATGCAGGGGAATCATTTTCGGCAATAGGCTCCTCTTCTTCTTTAACTGCGGGGGTATTCTCAGCTTTTTCGCTCAGATCCAGTTCCTCTGTAAGCAACTTGACTTTCTCTATAGTGTGGAAAGAAAGTCGGTTGCCTTGAGCCTTCATCCCTTTGATATCGATAATTTCGTTCAATGGTTGATCCAAAGATTCCGGAGTTTGGGATTTGCCTTTCAGGATATCCAGATGCACGACAGGTTCCTGTGCATTTGTCAATAAGATAAGTTTAGAGCCTGGCGAGTCGTTGATAAAAGATACTCTTTTGCCAATGGGCTGGTCTTCAAATTTAAATCGCTTAACCAGATATGTCCCGCTTTTCCCGTCCTGATGAATGGCTGTGTAAATATGATCTGGCTGATATTTTTCCATTTTTAGCAGCTTATCATCAAAGTGGTTACTCAGATCGAAGGATGAAAATTCGTATGATCCATCCGGATGAACAAGGAGTATTTTGTCGTCTCCGTCAAATTCACCTAAGTAGCGGCCTCGCTCATCAGCATTCAACCGTTTCAAGATGTTATCAAACCATATTTTACGACCCGCTAGGGTAGAAACGCCTGCACTTTTGAAAGTAATCTTTTTAACAGGGTACTTGGAAACAATATTACCTTGCGAACTACGCCCTTTGATAGCAATCTCTGCAAAATCAATATCGAAGGTTAATTTGCGTAATTTAGAATGGGGCTTTAACTGTATATTGACAATTTCAGCTTCGCCATTCGGATTTGCTGTAAAATAAAGGATTTTTGATCCTTTTTCTCCTTTACTGACATCGTATTCCTTATCTCGGGTAACAGCTGTTACTGAAAACCGTTTAACATAACTGGTTCCTGAAGGGCCATCTTTGTAGATTGCGTTGTAAACGGTACGATCATCCCCTTTTTTGAATACTGCTACATGGATAATATCTTTTCCGACAAATACTTTATCTTGGATTTTTGTAACTACGTACTTTCCGTCTGCACGAAACACGATAATATCATCAATATCTGAACATTCGGATACAAACTCATCTTTGCGCATGGCTGTGCCGATGAAGCCTTCTTCACGATTGACATATAATTTAGCATTGGCCAAGGCAACTTGTGTAGCCTCTACCTTGTCAAATATGCGGATTTCGGTTTTGCGCTCCCTGCCTTTGGCAAATTTTGTACGAAGATGTTCAAACCAGTCGATGGCATATTCTGTCAGATTACGAAGGTTTTTCTTTACACCTTTGATTTCCTCTTCCAATGCTTTCATCTGTTCATCTGCCTTTTTAACATCGAAGCGCGTAATACTACTCATCGGTTTGTCGATAAGTCGTTTATAATCTTCGGGCATGATCTCCCGATAGAATTGTGGAAAGAATGGTTCAAAAAGACGGTTTAATACCTGCACTACTGTGTCAAAATCACCTGAGTTTTCATAGTCTGAATGCTTGTACATACCCTCCTGAATGAAAATCTTGAGCAAGGAACTGAAGAATATTCTCTCCTGCAATTCATGTAGCCGAATTTCCAGTTCACGTTTCAGTAATGCTTTGGTTTGCTCCGTATTTTTAATCAAGATATCGTTCACACTCATAAAGTGTGGTTTGTTATCGATGATAACGCAGGTGTTCGGTGAAATGGATGTTTCACAGCCTGTGAAAGCGTACAGCGCATCAATCGTGACATCGGGGGAAATGCCTGATGCTAAATGAACGATAATCTCCACGTTTTCAGCGGTATTATCTTCTATTTTTTTGATCTTTATTTTACCTTTTTCATTGGCCGCTACAACGGAATCAATCAAGCCTCCAGTTGTTGTGCCATAAGGTATCTCGGTGATTGCCAGGGTCTTTTTGTCGCGTTCCTCAATTTTTGCACGGACACGAATTTTGCCACCACGGCGACCTTCATTGTAATTGGTCACATCAGCAAAACCTCCTGTCGGAAAATCAGGGAATATATTTGGACGTTCACCTTTTAGCACTTGTATGGAACCGTCAATCAGCTCGATGAAGTTGTGAGGCATGATTTTCGTCGCTAGTCCTACAGCGATTCCTTCCGCACCTTGTGCCAGAAGTAATGGGAACTTAACGGGTAGGGTGACAGGCTCTTTATTCCGACCATCATAGCTGAGTTGCCATTCGGTAGTGTCGGGGTTGAAAACAACTTCGTTTGCGAATTTCGAAAGCCGTCCTTCTATATAACGAGGCGCAGCAGCCGAATCTCCTGTAATCGGATCTCCCCAGTTTCCTTGACAATCGATCAGCAGATCTTTTTGCCCTAGTTGTACCATGGCATCTCCAATGGAGGCATCTCCATGTGGGTGGTATTTCATGGTATTACCGATGACATTTGCAGCCTTGTTGAAACGACCGTCATCCATTTCCTTTAAGGAATGTAGGATACGGCGCTGGACAGGCTTGAACCCATCGTTGATATGTGGAACTGCACGATCTAAGATAACATAAGAAGCATAATCAAGAAACCAGTTTTCATACAACCCGGATAAGGGTATGGTCGTACTTGCCGATTCTTGTTCTTGAGGTATCAAGTCATCTTGGTTATTCTCCGAAAAGTTTGTTTCTTCAGTCATGGACTAATAATAGTTCTATATTTTATGCTTACTGTTTTCTGAAAGCATGTAAAAATAGCAAAAAATCCCTGAATTATGAGATGAGGCGAAAATGTGTATCAGGGTAAACGTGATTGAAGAAAGGTCTCTGTTATTCTCTCTTTTGTGTGAAGATACATGTGAAAATGAGAACATTTTAAACAAAAATGTGGGTAAACTGTTAATTATTAAAACGGAATCTGGTCTTTTTTAAGATTGGAGACATTTTAATAGTGTGGAAATTAAAAGTATTTAGTTATGAAACATTTAATGAGAATAGCAGCTGTATTATCTTTTGTAGGCTTATTTATGGCTTGTCAATCCGGCACGAACAATGCAACAACGACTGATGAAAATACTCCCGGCCCGGTGAGTGAAGCAGATCAGTCCCGATATAATCTGAATGCATCCGATAAAGCTCTATACGGCACGACCGATACGTTAAATCAGGATTCCTTATCGACCTTAGATAGTTTATCACGGGATAGCTTGTAAAAGAATTCCATATGGAGCCCGCAAACTCCTCTTTATAAAAAGATCCGTAGCTACTTTGTAGAACGCTCCAGATAGTAGAGGGATTTTTATAGAAAAACCTATAAGGTTTTCGAAAACCTTATAGGTTTGACCACGGATTGTCCCTATCTTTCGTATTTAGCGAAGTGACACGAAGGGTGTACACTAAAAGCAGTCTCCGACTGCTGGAATTTATGTAAGAATTTGAAAAAGAAGGCCGCGAATTTTTTTGCGGCTTTCTTTTTTTGTAAAATCTATAAATAATTCTACTACATAGAAAACGTTTTCGTGAGTTGTGCAATCGATTGACTGCTTTTGAAGTTATATTATTATGCTTTTGGGTTAATACATTAGTCTTGTTAAATAACCCAAAACAATCAATAGTATGAACCAAAATTACACATCAAAAAAACAAAGTCGCCTCTATTGGAAGTTGGCGTTTTTGTTTCCAGTGCTGCTTTACTCCGTAGATGAAGCGAAGGCTACGGAATTTGGAGAGCGCGCTGATTTTTCTACCGTGATGCTTGCCCAGACATCGGTAAATGGAAAAGTAGTCGATCAGGAAGGAAATCCTGTGGTAGGCGCTACGGTAACGGAAAAGGGCACGACGAATGCAACCACGACCGGTGCAAACGGAGAATTTTCATTAAATGTATCACGAGCGAATGCTACCCTTGTTGTGAGTAGTATAGGGTATAAACCGACTGAAGTGATTGCTGGTTCGGGTACGCTTTCCATAACTTTAGAACCTGATGAGAGTGCATTGGAAGAAGTTGTTGTCGTGGGATTTGGTACACAGAAAAGAACTAACCTAACAAGTGCAGTTTCCGAAGTTGACCCTAAGTTACTTCAGGATCGACCATCCCCCACAGTGGTTAATATGTTGCAAGGAGCATCACCAGGCCTTGTCGTTACCAGAAACTCAGGAAGACCAGGAAATCAAGGCCTAAATATTCAAGTTCGTGGGGCGACTTCAGCAAATGGAGATGTACCTCCTTTGGTTGTTATCGATGGAGTAGTGAGTTCCGAATCTACTTTCATGGCCTTGAATCCGAGTGACATTGCAAATATCAGTGTCTTGAAAGATGGTGGTGCGACTGCTATTTATGGTGCTCAGTCTGCTGGCGGGGTATTGTTGGTGACGACTAAAAAAGGTGAAAAAGGACGTTCTCGGATTTCGTTGATGAGTAATGTTGCATGGCAGCGACCAGGTAATATTCCAGATAGGTTGTCGCTTGTTGAGGAAATGAAATACATGAACCTTGCACGTGCGAATGCTAATTTAGCTCCCGAGTATACCGATGAAGACCTGGATTATGCAGTTAATGGGCCTACATTTGTTCTCGGATCAAATGGGCAATGGCGTACATACAATCAGGAAAATATCATTGATCAAGTGGTCAGCAAATCATATAACCTATATAACAATAATGTGCAGTTCTCGGGTGGAAATGACAATGTGACCTATATGGCATCTTTGGGGAATATGACCCAAAATGGTATGTTCAAGGTAGGTGATGACAAGTTCTCTCGTTGGAATGCGCGTGCTAACATCTCTGCACGGGTAAACAAAAACTTTAAATTGGACATCGGAAGTGCGTACATCGATCAAGCGAACGATATGCCTCAGGATGGAGGCTATGGCATCGAGGGTGGTGGTAACAGTATTTTGCGCCAGTTCTTTTCTTCCCGGATGCGTTTTCCTTTATTGAATGAGGACGGGACATATTACAGAAGCGGAACTTCGTCGGCATTTGGTTATGCCTTAATGAAGGACGGTGGTTTCAATACGGATAAAAGAGGTACGTATTTCAATAATGTAACCGCTACAATTGATAACTTGGTTAAAGGGTTAGAAGTCCGGTTGATGTATGGTCGTGAGGATGAGCAACGTGAATTCAGGAACTTTAGAAGAACGGTAACGTTCTATTCCGGTCCGACAGCATCTACGGCAAGCCAGTTGAACAATCCGAATAATTATTCTATTGAAAACCAGAAAATAAGACGGGTCAATTATCAGGCGATTGTGGATTATGATTTGACGATAGCGTCAAACCACAATATTCACTTGATGGGAGGTTATCAATTCTTTGATTATGAGAAGAAGCATCTTTTTGCAAGTACGCGTAATCTTTACGTGAATGATAACCCAAGTCTTAATTTTACTTCCGACCCGGCAAATAAGAGCCATTCTCAACATGCTGAAACGGAGAAAATGCAATCGTATTTTGGAAGGTTCAATTATAACTTCAAGGAAAAATATCTCTTCGAAGCCACAGTTCGTAGCGATGAAAGCTCACGTCTTTCCGCTGGCAATAGAGTAAAAGTATTCCCTTCTTTCTCTGCCGGATGGAACATGGTAAAGGAAGACTGGTTTGGCGATATTTCGCATATAGTTAACGAAATCAAACCGCGTGTGTCTTGGGGTAAAGTTGGTTCTAAGACCGGAATTAGCTATTACGATTATATAGCGCAATTGTCTACGGCGACTAACATTGTGCTTGGTGATTCTCGGCAGACTGCTATTTCACAAGGATTGATACCAGCCACTAATTTAAGCTGGGAAACTATCGAGACCAGAAACTTCGGAGTAGATTTTAGTTTCTTAAACCGCAAGCTACGCGGATCGTTTGATTACTTCAATAAGTTCAACAACAATATGTTGGTGAATGTCAGCTTACCTGCTACCGTGGGTATCGCTATTCCTAAATCAAATGATGGTAAATTAAAAACCTGGGGTTGGGAAGCGGCTTTGTCCTATAGCGACATAGTTGGACAGGACTTCAACTATAGTGTAGCATTTAACCTTGCGGACAACCAAAACCGTTTGATTAAATACGGTGGTGCGAACGATGTTATTGCCGCAGGTATAAATAATCTTGTTGAAGGTTACGCTTTGAAATCGATATGGGGATATAGAACAAATGGCTATTTTCAGACAGATGCCGATTTGGCTAACGCTCCAAGCTATGCACGCCTACGAAATGCTGCAGGCGTACCGGGCTTAGGTGATGTGCGCTATCTGGATGTAGATGGTGATGGTGAAATCAGTATTGGTGAAGGTCGGTTAAGTAACTCGGGAGATTTGGTTTACTTGGGTGATATAAATCCGAGATACCAATACGGTTTGAATATTAACTTGGGTTATAAAGCTTTTGATTTCAGTCTCTTTGTTCAAGGTATTGGTAAGCGGAAGTTCAAACCAAGTAATGAATTGATTCAACCAGCATTGTACTCATGGTACTTGCCGATGGATTTCCAGATGGATTACTGGACACCAGAAAACACTGATGCAGCATTCCCGCGTCCTTATCTTGAAGGAAATCAAAACTTTCAAGCATCTGACAAGTGGTTTATCAGTGGTGCATACGCGAGACTAAAGAATATTCAATTGGGATATACATTGTCCAAAGAGAAGATTCAACGATTGCCTTTCTCTCGTGTGCGATTCTACGCTTCGGGCGAAGACTTGCTTACTATATCGAAACTTGGTGTATTTAAAGGAGTAATCGACCCTGAGATGAAGCCTGAGGATGGAAAAGTATCTCCATATCCTTTTGCAACTACGATTTCTTTTGGTTTAAACCTTGACTTTTAATTGGAGAACATAATTATGAAAACAAGAATATTTTATATGTTATTAGCCAGCCTGTCCTTGGGCAGTGTTGTATCCTGTGATATTGAAGAGATACCGGAAACAACAGTGAGTGATGCTAATTTTTGGAATTCAGCAGCTGATATGCGTTTGGCAGCTAACTTTTTCTATACCACTTTGCCGGGACTTACCAGTGGTGATGTGTCGCAAGACAATTGGTCAACTGATGCATATCCGAATACAAACGGAAACCCTATTAGTGATGGTTCACGAAGCGCTCCGGCTGAAAGTACCGATTACAACTACTATAATATTTACCAGGCGAATAAGGTCATTGAAAAAGGACTGGAGGTTATTAATAAAGGTGCAGATGCCACACAAGTGAACTGGTATGTTGGTGAGGCTCGTTTCTTTAGGGCGTTTTATTATTTTGAAATGCTGAAACGTTTCGGAGGTGTGCCTTTGATAACGAAAACGATGAGCGTAGACGATCCGGATATTTTTCTCCCAAGATCAAGCCGTGATGAAGTACTTAAGTTGATTTATGAAGACTTGGATTTCGCAATTAGTGTCCTTCGCTCGGCAGATGAATTAAATGCGGCAAAGGAGTATGGTCGTATCTCCAAAACAGGTGCGGAAGCATTTAAATCCAGAGTAGCTTTGTTTGAGGGTACACGAATGAAATTCCACCAATATGGCGACTATAGAGCACATCTAACTTTGGCTAAGGAAGCTGCGGAATCGGTAATTTCATCAGGACAACATGCCCTTTTTAGCAGAGCTGCTGCAGGAGAACACGGCGAAACACAAAATGATGCTTACTTCAATTTATTTCAGGAAGCAGGTGATGGTAGAGCCAATAAAGAAAACATCGTAGTCAAAGTGTATGGCTTAAGTAGGGAAAACAGTATAATCTCTACTCCTGTACAGCGGTATTATGAAGGAAATACGGTTGTTCCTACTCAAAATTTTGTAGATTATTATTTAATGGCAGACGGTTTGCCAACTTCAAAATCTCCGTTGTACCAAGAGCCGAATGAGACCATGACACATGCGGAATATTTTGAGAAAAAAGACCCAAGAATGAGCTTCACACTGTTCAAAAGAGGTGATGAATTTATTTCTAGTAGTGATTATACTATTCCTAATCCATCTTTACAACGAAGTGGATACGGTATTCGAAAGTATGCAAATAAAGAGTTCTGGGCTTTGCAAGCATCTTATGTGGATAAACCCATTATTCGTTATGCGGAAGTTTTATTGAACTATGCAGAGGCTGTTTACGAGTTGGACGAGACTATTTCTGATACGGATTTGGACAAAACTATTAATTTAATTCGGGAACGCTTACCGCAGGTTAATATCGGAACTTCAAGCAATCCTCAATTTGTTTCATTGCCAAAATTGACCAATGCTTTCGTTACTACAAATGGCTTGAATATGCGTGACGAGATCAGACGGGAGAGAAAAGTAGAACTCTCTTTTGAAGGCTTTGCGTATTGGGATTTGTTGCGTTGGAAAACGGCTGAAATTGAGTTGCCTAAAACACTTTATGGAAGTTATCTGTTCAGCGAATATCTGACAGCAGAAGGTCAAAAATGGGCTGAAGATACACCTGTGAATGACAAAAATTATATTATCTTACAGGCTTCCTCTTTACGGAAATTTGATCCGGATCGGGATTATCTATGGCCATTACCAATATCGGAAATCGCCAAAAACCCTAAATTGGAACAAAATCCAAAGTGGTAAATACAGAAATATAATGGAAACGGAGCTTAAAGCTCCGTTTTTGCTTTATAAAAACCTCAGCCTGCGGTTGCGTTGACTATTATAGATACCAAATCTTCCCGACACCCAATAACTAACCAAACAAGCTGTAGCAAACCATAATACAGCCTGCGGACCAAACAGCTCCATTCCCATGATGCAACAGGCTACAGGTGTTTTGGTGCATCCTGAGAAAACGGCGATGAATCCCAAAGCAGCTAATAGCACTAAAGGCAGAGGGATGAACAGGAACAAAGCATTACCCAAAGTTGCGCCAATAAAGAATAACGGTGTTACCTCACCCCCCTTGAAGCCTGCACTTAAGGTTAAGGTGGTTAACAAGACTTTGATAAGAAAGTCATATGTAGGAAGCTGCTGTTCAAAGGCTTCGAGGATGGTCGGGATTCCTAAGCCGATATATTTGGTTGAACCTGATAAATAAACTCCTACTGCGATGATCACACCTCCAATAAATGGACGCAATAATGTCCATTTGATTTTACGAAATGCCGTGGAAAACCATTTGCCACATAAATGAAACAGGATAGCTACTAATCCACAGATGACACCAACAACGACTATCCAGCCCCAAGTTGCCCAGGAAAAAGCCGGTGGTACTTCAACATGGGGATAATGCGTATGTAAATCACCATATAAAGAACAGACTACGGATGAAAGATGTGCCGTCAATAGGATGGGGATTATACCTTTCCATCGCCGCTTTCCCAACCGAACGACCTCCATGCCAAATATTGCTCCTGCCCAAGGTGTGCCAAATAAGGAGGCAAATCCTGCTGCCATTCCGCACATTAGTAAGATTCTTCTTTCTGCTTTCGTAAAGTTGAAGAAACGGGAGAACTGATCTGCTATGGAAGCACCGTATTGCACGGCTGTTCCCTCACGCCCGGCAGATCCTCCGAAAAGATGGGTTATCAAGGTCGTCAGTATAATGAAAGGCGACATTCGGAGAGGCATTCGTTTTTTTGGATGATAATACTCCTCCAGGATCAAGTTATTGCCTTTGTTTGCCGTACCGCCATATTTTTGATAGAGCCATACGATAAATATACCGGCAAAGGGGAGTAGAGCAATAACCCAGATATGAGATTCCCGAAAACTTGTGACGGCATTTAGTAATACCAAAAACAGAGCAGAAACAGAACCGACCACGGCTGAAACAAATAAAATGGTGCAAAACCATTTGAATAGAAAAGATACATTGTTGTTCGCTGATTTCATCTTACTTTATGCAATAAAAATTACGTTTTGAAATATTCAAAATAAAGTAGACGTCATCAGCTTCTTGGGCGGTTAAAGGCAGACATCATTGCCATTTATATAGGCAAATGTAAACTTTTGTTTTGGAATACACAATAGTGCATCCCGACTTCAACAGGATAAACTAAAACACCATAAAAAATGCTTTCAGAACAAACAGTCGTCCTATTGGCACTGCTTCGACACCTCGACAATGATGGGTTTGTTCTGACGACTTCAATAAAGTATACATCTTTTACAGAATAAGCGAAAAATAAATAACTTTACACCTTCAAATTTGAAGACATTGAAAACATCGACAGTAGCCCCATTTACATCCTATCAAAAGTTTGTTATTGCTATTTTAGCCCTTATATTTTTTACTGTTGTATTAGACTTTATGGTTTTGTCTCCATTGGGAAATATCCTGATGAGTACCATGAATCTTAGCACTCAAGAATTTGGTTCTGTTGTTTCGGCTTATGCTATAAGTGCATGTTTATCAGGATTTCTGGCAGCTGGCTTTGCAGATAAGTACGATCGTAAAAAATTATTGTTATTTTTCTATACAGGCTTTGTTATCGGTACGCTTTTCTGTGCCTTGGCAGATACTTATGTTACTTTGCTTGCTGCTCGCATTTTCACAGGTATATTTGGAGGAGTTATTGGTTCTATTTCCATGGCTATAGTGACGGACTTGTTCGTTTTGGAACAACGGGGAAAGGTGATGGGATTAATTCAGATGTCTTTTGCCGCAAGTCAGATATTGGGTATTCCTTTGGGATTATGGATGGCTACACATTGGGGCTGGCACTCTACATTTTTCGCACTTGTGATTTTGTCCCTGTTTATCGGAATTGCGGTAGTGTTCAAATTGAAGCCCGTCACTGAACATTTGAAATTTCGGAATAATAAAAGTCCCATCTTACATCTATGGCATACGATTAAGCGAAAGGATTATAGAACTGGATTTGTTGCTATTATGCTCCTCTCCATGGGCGGTTTCATGATAGCTCCTTTCAGTAGTGATTTTTATGTTAATAATGTGAAAATAAATATTGAGGATGTCCCAATTATATTCATGTGGAGTGGTATTGCTTCAGTCTTTATCATGCCTTTAATCGGTCGATTAAGCGATAGGTTTGATAAGCTGAATTTATTTGTTATTGGGACTGTAATAGCCTGTGTTATGGTGATTATTTCAACGAATTTAGGCCCTACACCTTTGTGGAAAGTGGTTATTATCAATATTTTGATGTTTGTGGGGATAATGAGCCGGATGGTTCCGTCCAAAGCACTCAATTCTGCCGTCCCGGAAGCGGAAGATAGAGGGGCATACATGAGTGTCAATTCCTCCTTGCAGCAACTGGCAGGAGGTCTAGGTGCTATATTCGCAGGTTTCATTGTAGTAAAGGCAGATGCGACTAGTCCTTTAAAACATTTTGATACTTTAGGTTATGTAATGGTCGTCATTATGCTGTTGTGTATTTTTCTCATGTGGCGAGTCAATAAAATGATTAATGCCAAAAAATAACCGATCGTTGCTCCATGATGTATTTATGCAATCTCATGGGGGAGTTAACCAAGGGTTAAACACTTCTTTGTGCTGTTTGGGGCCATATCGTGCTATGTGTGCTCAAATCGTCTAAAAGAGGCCTTATTTGAAAAATGACTTTCTTACGGAATTGAGTGCTAAGGTGTATTTGAGGTATCAACGAGTTGCATTAAAAATAACAACGAGTTGCGTTGTGAAACTTGCTTCGTTGTGTTGGAGAAAAGGAGATGGTCATGATGTATAAAAAGATGGTTTCCGTTAAATTTCCTTTTATAAAGGTTAAAATATTTTCGTTAATTACCTTTTCCAATCGAACAGATTTTTTAGCTAGCCTTAATTGTTCGTTCTGCATTGTACGGTAAAAGAGAGTGCTATTATTTCTTGGACAGCCTATAGCTGTTGGGGGGGATGCCTACGATCTGTTTAAAGCTCTTATGAAAGCTGACAAAGTTTTGGAAGCCACATTCAAAACAAATCTCTTTAATGGAAAGATGGTTGTTTTCCAAGAGTTTGCAGGCATGAGCTATACGCAATTCATGCACCAGCTGAATGAGTGTCTTTCCCATTTTTTGCTTAAAATACCGACAGAAAGAGTTTGTTGTCATCCCCGCCTGATGCGCCACATATTGTAGTTTAATCGTTGCCCGATAATGCAGTCGGATATATTCCAATACCTTATTCATACGCTGATAGTCTTCGGTATGCTGAAGATTGGCATAATTAGAGCTTGCTAAGAGACGATATTGCTGTGTGGTATATATTGTATCTAAAACGGTTAACAGAGAAACAAATCGATTTAAGGGCTTCTGGGAACCAATGTTGTCGAAAAATTGTAAGAGATAGGGGGAAGGGGCATGAAATAGCATACCTCGTCTGGCCGTTTCATAAACTTTGCGGATATGCTTGGTTTCATCAAGTTGCAGCAAGTCGTTGCTGCAAAAATCCGGAAGAAAATGTACCACTCGTATATCAGCTATCACATAACTGTTTTCCTGAAGATATTCGTCATCAAAAAGCCAGTAGTGGGGTGTGTTCGAACCAATAAGGAAAATATCTCCTGAAGTAAAATGTTGTATGCTATCACCAACAAAGCAACTTCCGCTACCACGATTTATGTGTATAAATTCCAGCTCATCATGATAGTGCCAGATATTATGATTTTGTGGTTTTTGGTCATGACGAACCGATAATGCTACTGTTTTTTCCTGTGGAGTATGGACGAGTTTGTGAATACGCATGTGGTGGAGAATAATATTATCCCGAATATATCAAATATATGCACTGATTTAGTGTAAATTTATAATAAAAAAGGTAAAATAATTTATTTTTTTGATAAAATAATTTAATACAATGTGATTGGAATGCTTTAGCTTTACATATCCAAATGTAATCCTGTATGAGGCAACAACAAAACTACACAGTCGCTATTATTCTGATAACTTCCCTATTTTTCTTTTGGGGATTTATCCATAACCTAGATCCGATTTTGATTAAGCACCTTCGTAGTGCCTTTAGTCTTTCCCATTTTCAAGCCTCGTTGGTAGATTCGTCCGTGTTTATAGCTTATTTGGTGATGGCTATACCAGCCGGGATGTTAATGAAAAAATATGGCTATAAAACAGGGATTATTGTCGGTTTATCTTTATTTGCCTTAGGCTGTTTCCTGTTTGTACCAGCTGCGGACACAGTTAGTTATGTGTTTTTTCTGGTCGCTCTATTTGTACTTTCCTGTGGATTGGCAATCCTGGAAACAGCAGCTAATCCTTATGTAACGGTACTGGGCGATCCGGATAAAGCTACGCAACGCCTTAATTTTGCGCAATCTTTTAATGGTTTGGCAGCTTTTCTAGCACCCATTGTTGGAGGATATGTGATTTTGGCGGAAGAGCCTAAATCGCAAGATGAACTGGCGACTATGACGGAACAGGCACGTTTGGCCTATGTGCAGGCCGAGACTTCCTTGGTAAAAGGACCGTATATCGTTCTTGGTGTTGCCATTTTGGTATTGGTATTACTTTTTGTATTTACCAAACTTCCTGATATCAAGGATGAGAATGCAGAGGAAGGTAAATCTGGTGGTTTATTAAAAGCTTTACGACATAAAAATGTGGTATGGGGAGTTATTGCTCAGTTTTTTTATGTAGGGGCACAGGTTTATGTGTTGAGCTTCCTGTTGGTTTTTGCAGAAGAGGTTTTGCAAATGGCGGGACAGCAAGCAAAATATTATGCCGGAGCGGCAGGTCTTGCTTTTATGGTAGGCCGTTTTGTCGGGACGTTTTTTATGCGTTACATAGCGCCTTATAAGTTGTTGGCAATATATAGTGTCGTTGCCGCATTGCTTTGTCTTGTCGTTGTATATGGTGAGGGGATGGTGACTTTATATGCATTGGTGGCTATCGCATTCTTTATGTCCATCATGTTCCCTACCATTTTTGCGATGGGATTGGAAGGGACTGGTGCGGACACCAAATCAGCTTCCAGCTTAATTGTTATGTCAATCGTCGGCGGGGCAGCAATCCCACCTTTAGCTAGCTGGATAACGGATATGACAGATAATATGCAGCTGTCCTACTTTGTTCCGTTGTTAAGCTTTGTGATTGTGCTGCTGTTTGCATGGAGTAATAAAGGAATCAAGATAAAAGAATAAGGATAGAAATTAAATCTAATATCTCACATCTAAAATACTAATATCTGAAATATGAAAAGATACGCATTAGCGTTGGATTTGGTGGACGATGCAACCTTGATAGCAGAATATGAAGCTTATCACCAAGAAATATGGCCAGAGATTCATGCTTCAATAACTGGAGCTGGTATTCAAAATATGGAAATATACCGATTTGGTAATCGGTTGTTTATGTTGATGGAGGTAAGTGATGACTTTAGCTTTGAGAAGAAAGGTGAGATGGATGCGGCTAATCCGAAAGTGCAAGAATGGGAAGCGTTGATGTGGAAATATCAACAGGCTGTGCCGGGAGCTAAACCTGGCGAAAAATGGGTATTGATGGATAAAATATTTGCATTATAATCAACATGAGAAGAGAACGATTATCATATTTACAGATTCACCCGAAAGATAATGTCTTGGTGGCTTTGCGTGATTTGCCACAGGGATTTGTGGTTGAATTTGAGGGGAAACAGTTTGCATTGAGAGATGCGGTTGCTGCGAAACATAAATTTACGATTTGGCCATTGGAAAAAGATGCCGATATACTGATGTACGGTGTATTAGTTGGCAGGATGAACGATGCTGTGGCAGAAGGTGTGCTGATTACTACAGAAAATCTACGTCATGCATCGGATGATTTTAAATTGGGAAATCGCAAACTGGATTGGGTGAAACCTGATGTATCCGCTTTTGTGGGTCGCGCATTCAACGGTTTTCACCGTAGCAACGGAACAGTTGGAACGGCTAATCATTGGTTGGTTATTCCATTGGTATTCTGTGAAAATAGAAATGTACTGACTTTAAAATCCGCATTAGAGGAGAAGTTGGGCTATCAGGTAGAGTCCAAGGACTATTCGGATGAGGTTGATGTGCTGATCGCTAAATATCAGGACGGCGCTTCCATCGATGAATTGATGGGGGTAGACCTGTCGTCAGTGAAAGCGAACAAACAGCAGAAACGTTTGTTCCCGAATGTGGACGGTGTGAAGTTCTTGAATCATGATATGGGCTGCGGAGGTACGCGTATGGACTCTGATGCTTTGTGCGGCTTATTGGCCGGTTATATTGCCCATCCGAATGTGGCAGGCGCTACCGTTTTAAGTTTGGGATGTCAACATGCACAAGCATCTATTCTTAGGAATGAGATAGCAAAAAGAGATCCGAATTTTGATAAACCGCTTTATATCTTCGAACAACAGTTTGAAGGCACAGAACAAGAATTGATGCAAAAAGCGATTAAAGCCACATTTGCTGGTTTGACACAGGCGAATGCTTTGACGCGCCAACCTGCTACTTTGGACAAGCTTTGTATAGGTTTGGAATGCGGGGGGTCTGATGGGTTTTCAGGTATTTCTGCCAACCCTGCCTTAGGTTATCTGTCGGATATGTTGGTGACTTTGGGTGGTTCGGTCATCTTAGCTGAATTTCCGGAATTGTGCGGTGTGGAGCAAGAGTTAAGTGATCGTTGTATCGATGAAGCTACTGCGGAAAAATTCATGCACCTGATGAAGACGTATAATGCCAAAGCGGAAGCCGATGGATCGGGTTTTTATATGAACCCTTCTCCGGGTAATATTCGCGATGGATTAATTACGGATGCCATTAAATCGGCAGGAGCAGCCAAAAAAGGCGGTACTTCCCCTGTAGCAGCTGTGATAGATTATCCAGAATTGGCTAATGGGCCAGGGCTAAACCTATTATGTACGCCTGGAAATGATGTGGAGAGTACAACAGCAGAAGTGGCTGCAGGAGCCAATATCGTCTTGTTTACAACAGGTTTGGGAACACCAACTGGTAACCCGGTAACCCCAGTTATCAAATTGTCTACCAATACGAAGACTTTTGAGAAAATGCCAGATATTATTGACATCAATTGCGGTACGATCATCGATGGAGAGGAAACGATAGAAGAGGCAGCTCATCGTATTCTGGAATATGTTATTCAAGTGGCAAGTGGTGAGATTGTTCCAAAATCAGTTCGTTTAGGACAGGATGATTTCATCCCTTGGCGCCGAGGTGTGTCATTGTAAATAATTTGGAAAATGAAAAAAGAAATATATATAATACTCTTACTTTGTTCTGTTTTTTCGCTGAAGGCGCAATCCCCTTATGTACCTACAGCTGAAAATTTGGAAAACCGAGCTTGGTTTGACCAGGCAAAGTTAGGTGTTTTCATTCATTGGGGTGTTTATAGTGTAATGGGAGATGGAGAATGGGTGATGAATAATCAGAATATGGGGCTAGCGGAATACGCGCTTTTGCCTAAATTCTTTAATCCGGTAGATTTCGATGCTAAAAAGTGGGCCTCCTTGTTTAAATCGTCGGGAGCACAATATATTACCTTCACGACAAGACATCACGACAGTTTTGCTATGTGGGATTCCAAAGCTTCCGACTATAATGTGGTGCAAGCGACACCTTTCAAAAGGGACATCGTAAAAGAGTTGGTAGAAGCTTGTCGGGCAGAGGGTATTAAAGTCATGTTCTATTATTCCTTGTTAGATTGGAAACGTGATGACTACTTGCCGTATGGCAGAACAGGTCGTGGAATCGCAGGACGTGATGAAAGTAAAGCAGATTGGGGGCGTTATATTCAGTTTATGAAAGATCAATTGACCGAGTTGCTGACCAACTACGGCCGTATAGACGGTATCTGGTTTGATGGCGATTGGGATAAACCTGATGCAGATTGGCGCTATGATGAGATATATGGTTTGATACATCGTTTGCAACCACAATGTTTGATTGGGAATAACCACCATTTGGCTCCAAAAGAAGGAGAAGATTTCCAGATGTTTGAACGTGATTTGCCGGGAGAGAATGTTACAGGTTATGGTACGGATGCAGCGCATGTGGGCGGATTACCGAAGGAAGTCTGTGGCACGATAGCTGGTTCATGGGGTTTTGATATCAAAGACCGCAAGCAGAAATCTTTTAAGGAAGTATTGTCCTATCTTGTAAAAGCGGCAGGCTATGGTTCGAATCTTTTGTTGAATGTCGGCCCTATGCCAAATGGGGAAATTCAAGATTATCAGCAGGATAGGCTTCGTCAATTAGGCGAATGGTTGAAGGTGTACGGTGAAAGTATATACGGAACTGAAGGCGGCTTCGTGAAGCCTACCGATGATTATGCCTTAACAAAAAAAGGAAATACGGTATACTTGCATATAATTAATAAAGAGATGAAGACCGTTATCATTCCAGAAGTAAAATTCAAAATATCATCAGCTACAACATTTGACGGGGGAAAGAAATTGACTTACAACCAGCTAGAAAAAGATTTGTTGGTCGTTCAGATTCCGGAAAATGTAACTGATGAAAATGATTTAGTATTGAAATTAACTGTTAAATAAAATGTCAAAATTAGCGAATAAAGTAGCCATTGTAACCGGTGGCGGAAGTGGAATCGGAAAAGCTATTTCAGAGCTTTTTGCGGCTGAAGGGGCTTTCGTACACATATTAGATCTAAATGCAGAAGGCGCACAACCTGTAGTTTCGGCTATCGAAGAGGCGGGAGGAAAGGCTAAGGTTCACGCTTGTAATGTGGCTAATCAAGCGGATGTGGTCGCTATTGTACAAAATATCGGCAAAGTAGATATTTTGGTGAATAATGCTGGAATTGCTCATGTAGGTAATCTGGAAAAATGTGCTCCGGAAGATTTCGATCGCGTATTTAATGTGAATGTAAAAGGGGCTTATAATGCCTTGTCTGCCGTTGTCCCGGTGATGAAAGCCAATGGAGGAGGTGCGATATTGAATTTAGCATCAATTGCTGCTGTTGTGGGAATCACGGATCGTTTTGCTTATTCGATGAGCAAAGGTGCTATTTATGCGATGAGCATGTCCGTAGCACGCGATTATATGACGGATAACATCCGTTCCAATAGTATTTCCCCTGCGCGGGTACATACGCCATTTGTGGATGGATTTATTTCTAAAAACTATCCCGGACAAGAAGCCGAAATGTTCGAAAAGCTTTCGAAATCACAACCTATTGGGCGTATGGCAAAACCTGAAGAGATTGCTAAATTAGCATTGTTCCTATGTTCGGATGATGCTGGGTTTATCACAGGCAATGACTATCCGATTGATGGCGGGTTCATTAAGTTGAATAATTAAGTCCCCTCCCGACCTCCCCAAAGGGGAGGAGAATGAGCGTGGAAGTGTAAAAAATAACAAACTATAAATTAATTCCCCTCCTTTGGAGGGGTTAGGGGAGGAATACAAAATATGAAATTAATACGTTTTGGTGAAGCCGGTAAGGAGAAAATCGGTGTACAGATTAATGGTATAAACTATGACGTTTCTGCTTTTGGTGGAGACTACAATGAGCAATTTTTTGCAGAGAATGGATTGGCCCGTTTGGAAGAGTTCGTAAAGGCAAATGTTGGAAAGCTTATCGAAGTGCCTGCCGGGACACGGTTGGGTGCGCCATTTGCTCGCCCGTCGAAGATTGTGTGCATTGGATTGAACTATAGAGACCATGCGGAAGAAACAGGTGCAGCTATTCCGGCCGAGCCTATTATTTTCATGAAGTCGACAACTTCGTTAGTTGGACCGAATGATACGATTGTTATCCCGAAAAACTCTAAAAAAACAGATTGGGAAGTGGAATTTGGTATCGTTATCGGTAAGAAAGCAACTTATGTAGAAGAAAATGACGCATTGGATTATGTGGCAGGTTATGTCTTGCACAACGATGTTTCGGAGCGTGAATTCCAGATTGAGCGTGGCGGTACCTGGGATAAAGGTAAAGGCTGTGATACGTTCGCACCGATGGGGCCTTATGTAACTACGGCAGATGAAATTCCGGATATTAATAATGTGCGTTTATGGTTGAAAGTGAACGGAAAAACGTATCAGGATGGTAATACCAGCAATCTGATTTTCAGCGTACCTTTCATTATTTCGTATGTATCCCAGTTCATGACTTTGCTTCCAGGGGATGTGATTTCGACCGGGACTCCAGCAGGAGTAGGTTTGGGCTTTAACCCACCTATTTATCTACAAGAGGGGGATGTGGTAGAACTTGGTGCAGATTATCTGGGTGAATCTCGTCAAGAGGTTGTCGCTTGGGCGAAGGGCTAAAGACAAAAGAATAAAGAAGCAAGAGCAAAGATTACTCAATACGTAATACTCACTACTCAATACTAAAAAATGCGAATAGACGCTCATCAACATTTTTGGATATTTGACCCTGTGCGCGATGCATGGATTAATGATGATATGCTTGCCATACGTCATAACTTCATGCCAACTGATTTGGCTCCTCTGTTGAAGACTAATGCTTTGGATGGTGTGATTGCTGTACAAGCAGACCAATCACATCAGGAAACTCAATTTTTGTTGGATTTATCGACCATGTATGCCATGATTAAGGGCATTGTGGGGTGGGTGGATTTACAATCGGAGCAGATTGCCGATCATTTGCAACATTTTAGCCAATATCCTTTGATTAAGGGCTTTCGGCATATCGTGGAAGGTGAGGAAGATGCTGATTTCTTAATGCGTCCGTCCTTTCAACGAGGGTTGAAGTTGTTGACCTCCTACGGTTATACGTATGATTTGTTGATACGTCCTCGGCATTATCAAGCAACTTTAGCCTGTGTGGCGGAAAACCCAAATCAAAAATTTGTGCTGGATCACATGGCTAAGCCATCTATTCGGACAGGTGAGTATGATGAATGGGCTGCTTTTATTGAAAAATTAGCAGCTTATCCGAATGTATGGTGTAAGATTTCGGGATTAATGACCGAAGCGGATTGGAAAGCATGGAAAATCGAAGATTTTACGCGTTATATCCATCATGCTATAGCTTGTTTCGGAAAGGATAGAATTATGTTCGGTTCTGATTGGCCGGTATGTTTATTGGCCGGTAGCTATGAAGACGGGATACGTATTGTTAAAAGCTTGACAATGGATTTTTCTACAGCGGAAAAAGAAGCATTATGGGGCGGAAATGCGGTTGAGTTTTATAATATTAGATAATAGATGTTAGACAATAGATATGAGACGATAGATAATCTCACATCTCTGTACTCATATCTCCATACGCACAAAAACATGGATTTAAATTTAAAAGATAAGGTTGTGGTGGTTACGGGCGGTGCGAAAGGTATCGGTCGGGCAATCGTGCTGGCTTTAGCGAAGGAAGGTGCAATACCTGTTATTGTTGGTCGTAAACAGGCAGACAATAATCTGGTTAAGGCTGAAGTAGAAGAGTTGGGGGGTAAAGCCATAGCTGTTGAAGCAGAACTATCCAAACCGGAGGATTGTAAACAGGCTATCCAGAAAGCTTTGGATACTTTTGGACGTATTGATGGTTTGGTAAACAATGCTGGACAGAACGATGGTGTAGGATTGGCTTCCGGTAGCTATGAAGGATTTGTCGCTTCTTTGCATAAGAACCTTATTCATTATTACCTGATGGCGCATCATGCGCTGGATGCTTTGAAAGCTTCTAAGGGAAGTATTGTCAATATTTCCTCCAAAACCGGGGAGACAGGGCAGGGGAATACTTCTGCCTATGCAGCTTCTAATGGAGGACGTAACGCTTTGACAAGAGAGTGGGCCGTAGAATTGCTGCCATATAGTATCCGTGTCAATGCTATTGTGGTTGCGGAATGTGCTACACCGCAATATGATTCCTGGATACAGACATTGGATAACCCTGAGGAAACTTTAAAGAAGATAACGGATCGTATTCCCTTAGAAAACAGGATGACCACAGCAGAGGAAATTGCTAATACAGCGGTATTTTTGTTGTCTGATAAATCCAGCCATACCACTGGTCAATTGGTCTATGTTGACGGCGGTTATGTGCATTTGGATAGATCGCTGATAAAAGAATAAATAAAAAAAGCTGTCATCCGAAGTTTATCTTTGGATGACAGCTTTTTTAGCTAATTGCTTGTTCAGACCGTATTAAGTTTTTCTTTTCTTTACCCGTTGTGCATTATGATTTAGAGAAAAAAGGATAAAATAATTTGTTTATTGTACTGATAATCAGATTGTTGTTTTAATTACAAAACGATTTAGAATGAACAGCTTATCTGCAAATTACGAAAGAACATTGGAAGTTTTGAGGAAAATATCAACAATTTAAAAATAAACATTATTTAAAATGCACAATGGGTTAAAATAATGAATTTTTAATTAAGGGGAGAGCCATTGCGCGACTTTCCCCTTCTTTGGATCATACGGCAATAGCTGTAATGATATCGCTGTAGTTCGGTTCAGTATCCGTGCCGATGTACGTTGCTCTGAATTCGTAAAACTTCATCATTTCAAGATCACGGATTTCCAGCACCGACTTGGTATGGAGAATGGAAGTCCACTCTTCCGTTCCTTTCACACGGTACTCGTATCTGTAGAGACGCGCATGTTTCCAAGCCTTGACACGAGCACGGAGCTTGCCTGTGCCCACTTGTACATTCTCAATACGTAGATTTTCTGCCTGTGGTGTCCTGCCGATACGGTTGGTGCTAGGACTGCTCGGGATGAACCCCGCAGCCACGATCAGCTCGGTGTCTCCCTTTGCGATGGAATCCACATACTGGGATAATCTGTAGATAGCTTCCTGCAATTCCCTGCCGGCCTTCCCTTTGATGATCACCGCCCGCTTGTCCCTGAAATTCGCTTCGGCATAAGCATCCCGATACGTGTTCAACAGGCTTTCGAACGTGGGTAGATCAGGTACAGGGTTTGCAAAAAGATCTACATTCTGTGTCATCTTTAATAAGATGCTCTCTGCATAGCGCAGCATCCCGGCTGCGTCAGTGCTTTTAAAATTTGGTTTTGCCATTTTTTTGACATTTAAGTAAAACAAATATTTAATTAACTATCACAAGGATGGGCTGGAAAAACGGCCAAAAATTGTAAATATGTGCCAAAATTCAGCATATCGAAAAAATCTTTTGGCACGATTTTACAATTTTTTAGGTGGTTTTAGAGAGCATTATTAAGGTGAAAAACAGGGTTTAATCTGTATTAAACACTGTTTTTAGCTTGAATAACAGCTTAAAATATCAATAAACAAACTCTAGAGTTTCTGTAGAAAACGCTACCTTTTTTGTCAGACACGCTAGCGTGTCTGACAAAAAAGGTAGCGTTTATCTTCTATAAGGTAGCTTTTGAAACAGGCGCTCTAGCTTTTCGGATAGAGAAGGTAATGTTTCTTTTGCGACCGTTAGCGTTTGGGACCTACTCCCTAGTGTTTTCAACAGAAAAGGTAGTTGTTCTATTAAAAACGTTAGCGTTTTAGCTCTACACGCTAACTTTTCGAACGCAAAAGGTAGGGCTTTAGCTGTAGACGCTAGCGTTTGCATTGTACTGGCTAGCTGTTCTAACGGAAGAGCCCATGTGTCCAGCAAATCTCCTATCCCGTTGTTTTGTGAAAAAGGCTAGACAAACTCAGCCTGAAATTGTCAAGGATAAACATGTCGCTTCAATGTTGCATCATCCCCACAAGCCCAGAATGATAATTAGGATGCCTGCTGTTTCATAATGCACAACGAGTTTTCTTTATAGGGATCTATTTTATATAAGGACTTGAAAAGTTCAATTTTTTCAATCCCTCCTGTACATCCGGTGCGTTCATAAATAAATCCCAGATAAAGCTGTCTTTGTAGTTTTGTATCATCACTACAATCGGCCCCTGATCAATGGCGAGATAACGTTGTGGAAACCAATCCTCCGTTTCGCTATAGGCATCATAAAAGCCATATTTTCCCCAGACCTTGTCACCTATACTGTCCTTGAGGTAATGCATGAAACTGATGCTTTCTTTCGGTGTGTACGGCATAGACGATAAGGCTGCGGTAGGTGAGATGACACCAGTCGGGTCATTATCCGGATGGTGTGCATTATACCCATTGGTTGAATAGCTTGCTGTCCAACCCCAACCTTTAACACCACCATAACCCTTAAAATTTTGGGGATTCTTATCTGCGTAGGCAATATTAATTTTTGTATGATTGGTGACGACATCCTCATAATTAGCATACTGATCACTAAGTCCTTTGGGGTTGAGACCGAGGAAAGAGTAATGTGCCCAGAATAAAGGGCCTACTTCACCTTCTTTAGCATTGTGCTTCAGCAAGGTAGGAATATCGTATTTTTTTACATCGGAACGAATGGCACCATCTCTTGCCCAACCTTTATGGTAGGTGTCTGCAGGGATAGGATGTGTGGGTGAGGAAGCCGCCAGAATATAGGCAATCATACATTCATCAAACCCTTGGATTGCATGGTTCATACCCCAGCCATAGTTCGGGCTCCAATGCCAGTATAGCACATCTTTGCCATTCCGGTAGAAGTCCCAGTTGATGCCCTTCCATAGCTCATCTGCTTTTTTGGCTATCTGTTTTTGGTTTTCTGTACCATCTTTATAAAATTCCCGGATAGCAATAAGTGCTTGTGCCATAAAGGCTGTTTCGACAATGTCTCCTCCATCATCGTTTTTGCTAAAGGCTTTTGGCTTTCCGGTAGGCCCGTAATACCAGTGCGACCAAACACCTTGGAAACGCTCAACAGAATCTAAGAAATGCAACGCTCTCATTAACCGTTCTTCGCCTTGTTCTGCTGTGATAAAGTTGTTGTGTATGCCCACAATGACAGCCATTAACCCGAAGCCACTGCCGCCTATAGTAACTACATCTTCGTCGTTCTGTGGGTATTCGCCATCGATATGGATGCGCTCTCGCGCTAAACCAGAAGTAGGCTCAGCGCCTTCCCAAAAGTATTGGAAGGTTTGTTGCTGGACGATAGTGAGCAAGGAGTCGTTGTCATCTTGTGCACCAACTATGCTGTTTCCAGTATTTGTGTTGTTGTGACATCCTGTGGCTGCGAAATAGATTAGTGCTATAAGTATACTAAAATGATGTTTCATAAATTAAATGTTTGGAGATGTGAATTTTAATGTTTGCAATGCTTTTTTTATTTCTGGAGCTTGCATAAAATATTTCCATAATAATCCTGTGCGGTGATTTTCAATGCCAATAATGATGGGCCCTTGATCAATAGCGAGATAAGAATCAGCAAACCAAGGCTCAGAGAGGGAAAACGCATCTTTAAACCCGTATTCTCCCCAGATCTTATCACCTAATTTGTAGTAGAAAAATTCTAAAGCTTGCATAGATTCTTTCGGTGTATACGGCATAGAACTTAATGCTGCGGTAGGTGAGATAACTCCATTGTCATTGGTAGGTGAATGTGCCATATAACCATTGATATCATCACTTGCTGTTAATCCCCAGCAGTTTTCACTATACCCGGCAAAGTTTTTTGGATTGGCGATGCAATAGGCTCTGTTGATAAGACTGTGATTTTTCACTTGTTCTTCGTAAGAAGCATATTGATCTTGTAATCCAAATGGGTTTAGACCTAGGAAGCTATATTGCGATAAGAAGAGAGGACCACCATTTTCTGGCCCAAGAGGTAGGGATATACCATAATAGGACTTTCCATTGCGCATAGCACCCGATTTTGCCCATCCTTGTTCATATACCGCCGCTGCTATACTGTTGTCTTTTGAGCCTGCAGCTAATACATAGGTGATTAAGGACTCGTTCCAACCAGTTATGGGTAAATTAAGTTCCCAGGCATAATTTGGGCTCCAATGCCAATACAGTGTGCTCTGTCCATTGCGGAAGAAATCCCATTCTATAGTCTCATATAAGGTCGTAATGTCTTTTTGAAGTTCAGCATCGTCGAAATATTCACGAGCCGTCAGCAACCCTTGAAAAAGCAGGGAAGTTTCCACTAAATCAGCACCATTGTCTTTCTCACTGAAAGGTAATGTCTTGGCTGTATTTCCATTGTACCAATGCGAAAAAGCACCGTGATACGTGTCTGCTATTTTCAGGAACGAAACGATTTTCTTTATCCTGTTCAGCCCGTCTGTCCTTGAGATAAAACCACGTTCCGCACCAACGATTATTGCCATGATACCAAAGCCTGTGCCACCAATCGTAACGGTTTCATTGGATGTGTTACGCTCTCGTATCATACCGTATGCTGGATGGGCATGATCCCAAAAGTATTTGAAAGTTTGTTGTTGTATTTTGGTTAAAAGCGCTTCAGAAGAAATACGTTCGTGCTTATCGCTCAGGTCGATAGTCGTGGTCAGCATATAGCTGTATTCCTTATCTAACTTCCTGTTATCTGTTGATAAGAGCGTATTCCGAATAATTAAGGTATAACTGCTCAATGGTTTTAATGAAGCAGAGGGCAGTAGAGTAACTGTTTTTTTATCCGCCGCAACTTGTGTCTGAACAGGTATTTTTGCTCTATCGGCATCTAGTAATTCAAGATGTGTTTGTAAGCCTTGTTCAGTAATACTACTTTCAAACGTAATTTGAATACGAGCATTCAATTTGACATCCTTATGCTGAGCTGTAAGCTGTTCTTCGTTGATAAGAATTTGACTTATTTTGAACGTAGGGTTATTGGTTGGAGAAGGGTTGCTTTTCTCTTTACTACATCCGGCACATAAATATAAAGTTATGAAAGCAAAGGCTAAAAATTTCTGCATAATGATTGTATTTGAAAGGGCATCGTACTGGACTACGTCAGTTGAGCGTTTTCCAATACGATGCATCCTTTTTTGTTCCTGGGGTATTACCACCCTGTGTTTTGTCCCATTTCCGGAGTCTGTATTAACTGATTATTCGGAATCGGGAATAAATAATGCCTATCATTAAAAGGTTTTCCATTTGCTTCCATAGCTGTTTGAGCCTGCCGGGTGCGTACCAAATCAAACCAACGGTCATGTTCAAATGCCAGTTCTAACCTTCTTTCTTTCCAGATAAGCTGACGGAGTTGCGTCTGATCGGTGGTGCTCACATCATCCAGATTCACACGTTTACGTATGATATTGAGATTTTCTCTTGCCAAACTGGAATTTCCGATTTCGTTGGCTGCTTCGGCAAGGATCAGGTAAATCTCACCTAAACGTAAATAGCGGATGTTCTTGTCTGTGTCACTTGCTCCTGCATTAGCAGAAGAGTATGCTTTCTCGTTATACATTGGATTCTCAACACCTTCGCTGACTTCTCTTCCGTCATATAGTGTTTCTCCTCTAAAGATAATCGTGGCGTCTCTACGGATTTCATCACCCTCAGCATTGAATGCATCCAATAAGTTTTGAGATGGTGTATTAAAGCCCCATCCCCAACCAGATTGACCTCTTGCCCCTTGTGTTTGGGAATATTGTTGCACACCGTGAGCGATTTCTTCTCCTCGCGCCTGAAACTCAAACAATGATTCTTTGCCATTTTCTGTTGTCTCTCGCCAGATAGTTGCATAATCAGCTTCCAGAGCATATTCGCCTGAGCCTAATACAGCTTGTGCCATTGTCACGGCCTCCTGCCACTTGCCTTGATAGAGGTATACTTTTGCCAAAAGCCCTTGTGCAGCTCCTTTGGTTGCACGACCTAAATCTTTGGCTGAATAGCCTGATTTTACTGGTAAGTTGTCAATAGCAAACTGTAAATCTGCTTCTATATGCGCGTAAACTTCGGACGCTGGTTTACGTTCTATAAGATCGATTTCTTGGATAGGAATATCTCCCCAACCACGAACGAGATAGAAGTAGTTCAATGCACGAAGAAAACGCGCTTCTCCGGTTAATCGGTTTTTGTAGGCGGCATCTGTCAGGCCGAACTCTTCAATGTATTCAATGGCTTGGGATGCTCGACCAATGGATTTGTACCAATGTTCCCACATTGCGGCGAATGAACCTGCTGTGGAAGTGTACGTCAAGTTATCTAGAATGTCCTTGTCTGAACCTGAATCTGTGGGCGAACTTCCCTTATCGGCATTGTCAGAAATAATTTCTGTAATACCCAAGAATGAGAAACCATAGTTCCAGTCTGAAAACATCCCGTATATACCGTTGACGAAAGCTTCCGGTTCGTATATTTCATCACTGTCTTTCGCTTCGACTTTCTCCTGTGATGGCACATCCAAAAAGTCCTTTGTACAGCTGTGGGCTAATAAGCCGGTAGCTATTAATACTGCTATATTTAATCTTTTGATATTCATGTTGATTTCTCCTTAATCGTTAAAATTGTAAGTTCAGTCCAAACAAAAAGTTTCGGGTGGTAGGGTAGGCGGATAGCTCTATGCCTGTTGTTCCTGAAGGTGCACCGGTGTCGGTCGCAATCTCCGGAGAGAATCCAGAATATTTTGTGAACATAAATGGATTCTGTGCCGAAACATATAAACGTAGTTTGGAAGAGGATGAATATAGTTTGTCAAATGTATAGCCCAGCGTAATGTTGTTGATACGGAAGTAGCTGCCAGATTCCAAGTAATAGCTTGACGCATAAGCATCACGGGCAGCTCCAGGGTGTACATTGGTAGAACCTTCGCCTGTCCAACGCTGTTGGAAAGTTTCCTGTGTGATGTTCTCACCACCGTCAATCCGTGTCCCTTTCAGCGCATTGTATATTTTGTTGCCTGCAACACCATAACCATACACAGAGAAATCCAATGCTTTGTAGTTGATCCCGACATTGATACCATAGGTCGAAGTAGGTATATATGAACCGAAGAATATCTTATCCCGGTTATCTATCACGCCATCCTCATTCTGGTCTTTGTAACGTAGGTGTCCTGGGATAGGGGAACCATATTTCGCATTTTGGCCAATCTCTTGAGCATTCTGCCATACCCCTTCAGCTTCCCACATCCACCATCCGTAGATCGGTTGTCCAAGACGTAGTTGTTTCGTGATTTGACCATTAGCTAAACTACCACCAATTGCACCGTCGTAAGCCGGAGTAACCTCTGTCACTTCGTTTTTGTTATATGAGTAGTTTACACCGACGGTATAATTAAAGTCTTCGTTGACAAACTTATTCCAGTTTAACATTGCCTCGATACCTTGGTTCAACACTTTAGCGCCATGTGCATAAAAGTTCTGACGGTAAGGAGAACTCAATGTAGGTGTCACATCAAGGATGGTATTGGTGTTCATTTTATGGTAATAATCCAAGGAACCTGATAGCTGATTGTTTAGAAAAGCAAAATCAAGCCCTACTCCGGTTTCGTGTGTTTTTTCCCAACCTAAGGGTAGGGCAGGTGTTCCGAAAGATGCACCGTATACAAAATCCTGATTCGGGCCGAATACGTAGTTGTTGTTATTGGAAATAGGGGAAGTCACAATCTGTGAAGTATTCACAGGAATATCCTGATTTCCTAATACCCCGTAGTTACCACGTATTTTTAATAGATTCAGCCATGCAACATCTTGCATAAAGTTTTCGTTGCTCACTGTCCAGCCAAGACCTACAGAAGGGAAAGTTCCCCAATATTCGCCAGTCTCACGGAACGCACTGGACCCGTCACGACGAATGGTCGCTGTTAGATAATATCTGCTATCATAATTATATTGAACACGACCAAAATACGAAGCTAATGCTCTTGGTGTATAATAGGTGTGCTCAACTGTTTTTTGGTAGTTAGATGATGCTGCGCTATTGGCAAGATCAATATTCCAATATTGCTCCTGAGCAGGTACGTCATATCCGCGAGCGGCAATTCTATTACCAATACCAAATTTTTCTCTGGACATACCCAATGTTGCCTCTACATTGTGCTTGTCAAAACTTTTTTGGAAAGTTAGGAAGTTTTCCCATACCCACCGGAATGTCTCATTCTGATTGAAATTTAGGGAATTATAAGCATAGGAGGCTGCTTCTGGATTTGCTGTTCTCAGCGTTTCAAATTCAGCTTCTGTACGAGTAGGGTCTGCATTCAACCACCCGTCGCGAATGTCGTTAAATGCACGACCTTTGTAGAAATATTTGGTAGCACCTACACGTGAGTTGATTGTTAAGAAGTCCGTGATTTTATACTGTCCTTCAAAACCACCTTGTAACATCGTGCTTTTTTGCAGTTCATTGTGTCTGGCAATTTCGTATACTGGGTTGCCAATAGAGTTTAATGAGCCTACTGTTTCACCTGCTTGACGCTCATAAGTGACTACACCTGTGCTTCTGTTGACAAAAGGACGACCTGATCGACCATTCGGATAGAATACAGGAACTAAAGGCGACTGACGATAGGCTGCGTTAAAGCCGTTAAATGGTTTTGGGGTGCTCTCAGTAAAAGTCAGGTTTAGCGTTTGGTTAAATCGCAATTTGCCATCCAAGAATTTATAGGTATTGTTATTGCGAACCGTGTTTCTTGTGAATCTTGAGCCATCTATAATACCGTTGTCTTTAAAGTTATTGAAACTCAAGAAATAATCAATGTTTTCCGAACCACCTGATAGGTTTACGGCATTGTTGAATACCGTTCCTGTTTTTAGAATTTCATCATACCAGTCCGTTTCGTAAGGTTGGTTTTCCGATAAACTCCAGGTCTGGCCAATAGCCGACAGATTTTCATTTAGGTACTGTCGGAATTGATTGCCATCAGCCATTTTTACGCGATTCAGGATGTTCTTCATCCCTGCATAACTTTCGTAATTGATTCTGAACATGCCTGCTTTACCTTTTTTTGTGGTAATGATAACAACCCCGTTTGCTGCCCTCAAACCATAAATAGAAGCCGAAGAGGCATCTTTAAGGACATCCATTGATTCGATATCCGAAGGGTTGATGTTGTTTATGTTTTCTACTGGCATCCCATCGACAATATATAGCGGGTTCCTTCCGCCCAATGCTGTACCCAATCCACGGATAATAACATTTGGGGCCGCACCTGGGGCTTCAGAAGCAACGATATTCAAACCGGCAACTTTTCCTTGAACAGATTGCATTGCAGACATGGCAGGCTGCTTGGCGATTTCTTCTGCCCGTACGGAACCGATAGCTCCGGTTAAATCGGCTTTCTTTTGTGTACCATAACCGATGACGACAACTTCTTCCAAAGATTCGTCGGCATTGTCAAGGAAAACATCTACCTGATCCTGGTTATTGACAGCGACCGTTTGCTGTATGTAACCGATGGACCGGAAAATTAAAGAACCTGTGGCTCTGACTTCGATAGAATACTGCCCGTTCTCGTTTGTTTGGATACTCTGACCCGATGATGCGGATACTGTTACCCCGGGTAAGGCAGCTTGCGACTGGCTGTCCCTTACCGTCCCGGTAACTGTTTTAACCTGCGCAAATCCATAGGATAGGATGGAGGTCAAAAACAATAAGAGTGTAAAATACTTCCTCATAGAACTCAATTGTTATAGTTTATAATGTAATGACATAATACTGGCTCTCCTCAACCAGTGTTTATAATTATAACAAATATGTGATGTATAGGTTTAATGAAAGAAATATTCTATTTCACATTACTACTTCACGTAATATTTATTGCTACAAAATGAATATTTGTTTTTATATTATTCATTTATTATCAATGGTTTATGTGTATTGTAATCTTGCTCAATTATTTTTTCATAGTGTGTTTTGTACACTAAATTGATGTAGTAGTAATGATGTAGTATTTTATTGTTCTAAAAGAAATTCGGTGAGGTTTTTCTCTGTTGGAATATCGAATTTTTTGCGTAATCGGTATCTTCTAATTTCCACACCTCGCGTCGTGATATTCAATAAAGAAGCAATGTCTTTGCTGGACATATTGAGCCTTAGGTAAGCACAAAGTTTGAGGTCGTTGGGTGAAAGGTTTGGATAATCTTGTTTGAGTTTTTTGAAAAAGTTCTCGTGGGATTCATTAAAGCTACGCTCAAAAATATCCCAATCTCTTTCGTCACTGCGTGCATCGTCAATAAGTTTTTTTACCTTTTGTAATTGATCGTTAGAAAGTTTGTTCCCCTCTTTGTCTTTAACATTTTGCACTTCTTGGTTAAGGTTGTTCAACAGTTCGTTTTTGTACACAATATTGGCAGCAGCATTGGCAAGCTCCCGGTTTTTAAGTTCAAGCTCTTGTTGCAACTGCTCATTTTTCAAGGCCATGAGCTTCTTTTCATTTTGTTCGGCTTCACGACGTAGAAGCTCTTCTTGACGAAGACGTAATCTTTGCCTTAACTGTATTTGGTTATGCTTGATTTTCTCAATCACTCGTCTTCGGATAAGAACAATTGCCAATCCTATTATTAAAATGTAGCATATCAGAGCTGGCCAGCGTAGGTAAAAAGGAGCTAGGATTGTAAATCGTAGCTCGCTAATATCTGATATTTGCCCATCAGTGGTTATTGCATGGACCTTGAAAGTATATGTACCCCAAGATAGATTGGTGAAATCTGTGTAAGGCACTTCGGTTGGCAACGACCATTCCTTTTGATAGCCTTCTAAAATATATTGATAGCGAAGCGGTGTGTTGGTATACCAGGGAGACGAAAAAGCTATGCGGATATTGTTCTGGTTAAATGGAATTGGCCTATCAGGATCTAGGTAAAGTAATGAATCGGTAGATAGACTGCTAAGATTCAATAATCCTTTGATTAAGGGGCGGTGAATGGATACTTTTTCCTTAAAATGGCTATCATATACAGCAAAACCATTATCTAATGCGAAAAGGAGCTTATCATCAATTGTTTCAACATGTTCATAGCCTCTGATAACCATGTCTTGCAATGGATTGAAAGTCATTGAATCTATCGTGAGCTTATCTTGTCGGAATTCAATATAGGCAAAACGCCCCTGATTGGTAAAGATATAGCTGTTGGAAAGGATAGGCTTAATATGTGTTGCATTTACAAAAGAGCCTAATGTCTTGTCTAATTCCGTATAGGTAGAGAATTTTCCTAATACATTATCATAGTGAAATAGACCTTTGTCGGTGCTAAAGATGATGTTGCCTTGTAAAGCAATTGGTACAATGCGTTGGATATTTGGAAAATCCTTTTCAAACAAGAAATTTTTTAACTCGGTAATTTCCTGTTTGACAGGGTTGAATTCCATGAGCTTGATACTGTTGCTGAATGTAGCCCAGAAAGTCTGATTATTTTGCGGATAGAGTGATAGCACACTCTCTTTAGGGAATTCAAACTTATGTTTAAGTTTCCAACCTTGCTGATCTTCGAATAGAGCAAGGCCGGTATAATTTCCTTGAATGAAAAAGGATGGATGTGCCTGTAGCTGCATGTTTTGCCAGCCTCCGGTCCATTCGGAAATTCGTTCCATAGAACCACCTTTGATAATAAAAGTGCCATCATTGTGTCCACAGATTAACTGATTATTCAATATATCAAGTGACCATACTTGTCCCTGCGAATTTGAGATAAACCGAAAACGTAAATCGTGGTGGGAAGTGTTTGGTGACCAAGGGCTGACGAACAAACCTTGATTGGTGCCTAAATAAATATTGCCTTGAAAAACCTTTATGGCATAAACTGTTCCCAGCTCACCCAAAATATCTTTGTGGTAATAAAAAGGTGAGTTGATTTCTATACGGTCGATTCCGTTGTCTAATCCAGCCCAGATATTGCCTTGTTTATCCAGCGAGAGACTTAGTACGGTATTATTCTGTAAACCATTGCGCTTGTGGACATGTTGCAAAAGTTTGCCCGTTTTGTCCAGAATAAATATACCATTTTTAATGGTGCCGAGGGCAAAAGTATGCTCATCGATCCTGATACCATTATTGATTTGAGATTCCTTCAGTAGATTGTTGATGGTTGGGTTTAGTGTCCAAGGGGTTATACTTCTATTGTCTTTCAATACAAATAGACCATTTTTTGCTGTACCTACTAAAGTTTCATGTTCAAAGGGCAACATAGTCAGTACGTTACCTAATGTTGGTTTTAAGGGGTAAAATTTGTCGTTCTGCCAAAGTTGCAAACCGCTGGGGATTTTCTCTATCCACACTTCATTTTTTACTTGATGAGCAAAGAGAAAGGGTTCGCCATCACCATAATGTATTGTTATATTTTCGTTACTATAGCGATAAAATTTAGAGAAAGATTGGAATATAATGGCGTTATCTAAAAATAGGATTTTCCATATCTCGTCGTTTTGCAACATTTCCGACGGCACGAGATGTGTCAGTGAATGATATTTTAATCTGTTTTTCTGCTTTTTGAAATACCCAAATTCTGCTTTCCCGCCTACAAAAATATTTCCGTTTTCGGCAATGCGTACACTTCGAACACCTTCTTTATGCGGAATAGGGTATAGTTCCCAATTGGTGCCGTCAAAGATGAGTAAACCATTGCTATTGGCCGCATAGATCAGCCCTTCCTTATCTTGGTCTAAACTCCAGTTTTGGTTACCGGCTTTGTATTGCGATTTACTGAAGTTTTGTACGTAGGGCACACCTATAGATGGGATGTTTTGTCCCCATAAGGATATGGATAGTAAAAACAGAAAAAGTAATACCGTTGAATGTCGAACCATGTACGCCTCAGCTTATTTGTGCAATTTACAAACTCCTGTGTTGTTTAGCAACAAATCTGTTGTTTCCTTCTTTTCCCTTTCTAATCTTTTCCAAGATGATTATTATTGTAGTATGATTTCATACGCAAATGCCAAAGTTAATATAGGTTTGAATATTATCTCCAAGCGAGAGGATGGCTACCACAACCTGGAGACGATATTTTATCCTTTTTCGTGGTACGATATCCTTGAGATTACTGATGCACAAGAGGAGGTAACAAGCCTGGAGATTTCAGGCATGGATTTGCGGGTGGAACCTGATAATCTGTGTTTGAGGGCTTATCGTTTGCTGAAGGAAGAATTTGACATTGATCCTGTACATATACATTTGCACAAGCAAATTCCGTTTGGTGCGGGGTTGGGCGGAGGATCTTCGGATGCTGCAGTGGTGTTAAAGATGTTGAACGAAAAGTTTGGATTATCGCTCTCGACATCTGAGTTGGAGCAGCGGGCTGCTTGTTTAGGTGCTGATTGTCCTTTTTTCATCCGTAATGAACCAATGTATGCCGAAGGTATAGGGACCATATTATCGCCAATTTCTTTAGCGTTGGATGCATATAAGTTAGTGGTGGTCAAGCCGGATGTATCAATTTCTACCCAAGAAGCATATCGTGGTGTCTTCCCCCAAGTGCCAGAGCACAGCTTATTGGAATTGATAAAATTACCAGTGCAGGAATGGAAATATTACGTGCAGAATGATTTTGAGACTGGAATATTTGAACAATATCCCCTCATCCATAAATTAAAGCTTGCTTTATATAAGGAAGGGGCTATTTATGCATCCATGTCAGGGTCTGGCTCCGCTGTGTTCGGGATCTTTGATAAGGATGCAAAGGTTACAGGATTAGAAGATTTTGGACAGGTTTATTATCCCGTTGAATTGTAGGGACGTAACATGATTACTTGTAGAGACGTAGCATGCTACGTCTCTACAAGTAAAATCCCTTACAGAATTTCGGCAAGAAAATTACCATCTTGATGGATAATATTCCGCTTATCAATGATTTCCTGCAGTTTTATATGGCCTATAACGTATTTGAAGTCCTCTCCGTAGAAACGTTCTGAAATACTATTAAAGGATATTTGATCTAAAAGAGCCTCGTCAGCATAGCGCAAGTAGACCTTTAACTCATAATCAGTTGTGTATTGTACTTGACCAGCATTCAAATGCTTCTTGTATTCATAGCGATAGTCGTAGCGTAAGGCTGTGATATCGGATAATACGGCAGATCCTGTTGGGTGTCCCCCAGCACCTTTTCCATAGAAGAATTGCTCGTCCGCAAAGGCTGCTTTCACCAATACACCATTATTTTCATTTTCTACATTGGAAAGAATATTGTCCTTAGTAATAAATTTAGGCAGCACGTAGAGAACAACCCGATTGTTTTCAATTTCTTTTGCCAGAGGGATCAATTTGATTTTGAAATCTTTTTCTCGTGCAAAACGGATGTCCTGTGCTCCTAATTTATCAATACCAAGGTTTAATATGCTATCGGGGTTTACATAAATGCCATAAGCGTGCGAAGCCACAATTGCTAGCTTGTATTTAGGGTCATAACCACCCACATCCAATGTCGGGTCAGTCTCAGCAAAGCCCAATTCCTGTGCTTTCTTTAAAGCTTCGTCATAATTTTGGTTTTCATTGAAAACCTTAGAAAGGATATAGTTGGACGAACCGTTGAAAATACCGCTTACGGAATGTAAAAGTTCATTGTCATAATATTCCTCCAGATTACGGATAATTGGGATACTACCACATACAGCACCTTCATATAACAGCGAAGCGCCATGATTCTGTTGAATGTCAGCAAGTTCTTCGAGATGTGTCGCTATCATTTTTTTATTGGCAGAGACCACATTTTTTCCAGATTCTAAGGCTCTTTTTGTGATTTGAAATGCTGCATCTGCATCGTCTATCAATTCCACAACAGTATTGATTTCCGGGTCATTCAAAATCACTTCTGCATCTGTTGTGAACAGATCTGCCGGCAAGCTACGTTGCTTGTTTGCGTTTTTAATAACAAATTTCTTGATTTCCAGATTTAAATTTTTTGTCTTGATAATATCATACAGCCCTTGTCCTACGACACCAAAGCCAAATATACCAATGATTAATTTTTTACTCATGTTTTTTTATTTGCTTATAGCTTACCGCCTATAACTTATTTAATTTTCTCAAATGCTTGTTCCAAATCCGTTTTGATGTCATCCACATGCTCAATCCCAACTGATAGGCGCAGCAATCCTGGGAATACACCTGCTGCTTTTTGTGCTTCCGCAGGTAACTGTTGGTGTGTTGTAGCTGCCGGGTGTATGATTAATGTTTTCGCATCGCCAACGTTTGCCAAGTGGCTGATAAGTGATAGGGAATCGATAAATTCGTTTGCTTTTTCGGCTCTGCCTTTAATTGTAAACGACAATACGGCTCCATATCCGTTTTTAAGATATTTCTGCGCATTATAGTGTGAAGGATGGTTTTTTAAGCCTGGATAGCTTACTGATTCTACTTGTGGGTGTGCTTCCAGCCATTGTGCAATTTCCAAAGCATTGTCTACATGGCGCTGTACGCGTAACGAAAGCGTTTCTAACCCTTGTACCAAAAGGAAAGAGTTGAAAGGGGAAAGGGCTGGGCCGAAATCACGTAATCCTTCCACGCGGGCGCGAATAGCAAATTGTATATTCCCAAAAGGGCCATCAGGTCCAAAAACCTCGGAAAAGACAAGTCCATGGTACCCTTCAGACGGTTCAGAGAACTGTTTGAATTTTCCATTTCCCCAATTGTAATTTCCTCCATCAATAATGACGCCTCCGATACTGGTGCCATGTCCGCCAATCCATTTCGTAGCAGCTTCCACTACGACGTGTGCTCCATGCTCAAGTGGTTTGAAGAGATACCCACCAGCACCGAAAGTATTGTCTACAATAAGCGGTAAATCGTATTTTTTGGCCAAAGCAGCAATTTTTTCAAAGTCGGGAATCGTGTAACTTGGGTTGCCGATGGTCTCGATGTAAATTGCTTTTGTTTTATCATCGATAAGGCGCTCCATGTTTTCTGCTTCATCGTTTTCTGCAAATCGAGCCTCAATGCCTAAACGTTTGAAAGATACTTTGAACTGATTGTACGTGCCTCCATAAAGGTTTGCTCCGGAAACAAAGTTTTCGCCACTTTCTAAGATATTAGTGAGGGCAATGAACTGTGCAGCCATACCGGAAGCAACTGCTACAGCTGCTACCCCGCCTTCCAATGCCGCTATCCTTTTTTCAAAAACATCTGTCGTCGGGTTCATGATGCGGGTATAGATATTGCCGAATTGCTTTAACGCAAAAAGGTTTGCCCCATGCTCTGCATTTTCAAATACGTATGAGGTGGTCTGGTATATGGGAAGCGCTCGTGATCCGGTGGTCGGGTCAGCTTCCTGACCAGCATGAATTTGTAAGGTCTCGAATTTTAAGTTTTTTGTTGTTGACATAATGGATGTATGTTTTAATATTTTAATAATCTATTCATGTTCCTAATATCGTTCGAGGATTGGTCGTTTAGTGCCTTGATAAAATGGGGATTGTCGGTAGGAGGAATGACAAACAATCTTATCAACAAACGACTATCGCATTCGAAATGAACATACACAAAGTGTGCTTGCTGCTGGAGAGAAAGGAAAACGTGTTGAAAATTGCTTTTTTGTAATCATATATTTTATTCATTTATATGCTCCAAAACGATATTGTTTTGGACAGGATTTGGCACCTTTTCAACCCTTGTTGAAGGTTGCCAGTGGGTCACAGAGCCAGTCTCTCGCCACTTCTTTATAAATCAATACCTCTCAATGATGACCGGTTTTGATTAGCGTACTTGTTAACTGTTAAGTACGATGACAAATCTATGTTTTTTTTTGCGGAGAACAAAGAGTTAAGTTGTTTTTTTAAGGAGAGTTATCAAAAAAGGATAGCTTTTTCAGCTATCCTTTTTAATCTAAAAAATTGAACAATGTTATTGTTCAATTTTGAGATCGTCAAATTCGACTAATTGCTCGCCAATGACACATAAACCTACTCCACTTGATTTGATGTCTATATATCGAGCCTCAATCGCTAACATGTCGTTTACCTCAAAATATAGTCCTTTAAAGTTTCTTGTCAATTTTAAATTGACTTCAGCCTTCTTCTCTTTCTTTAGCTTGATACCGTTTTTTATAGACCCAACAACTTTGCCTTGCTGTACACGTGTCATGATGGCGACGCCTTCCCATACTAGAAAGGATGTATAGTTCCCATCGTCGATGTAATCAACAATAATTCCGAATTTACTCTTGTCGTTGATTTTCTTCACAGTAGATGTACAGGAAAAAACAAAATTCTTATTCGGATCAAAGTCAAGAAATGTATGGGAAGTTAAAGTATCCTTAGAATTTGATTTTATACGAAGAACACCATCTGTTACTAATGTTTCTCCAGAGTTTAGTATCACCTCGGTCCATCCGTTATTATTTGCATCAAAACTATCATGAAAAGATATTTGCGCTTGACCTGTAAAAGGATAGATCAAAAAAAGACTGATTAATGCGATTAACTGCTTCATGTTTTTATAATTTATAATGATCCGATTCTTGATTGAAATTCGGGTATAAGCTGTTCGTATTGCTTTAATACCCTATCTGTATTGACATATGATTCTTCGCGATTGGATGACAGCGGAGCTTGTTGAGATTCAATTTTTATAGAATAGGTGAGTTTTCCGCCCAGATTAGCCTCTTTTACGGTAACACGGGTACGTACTTGCGTATTGGCTTCGCCAAAAGATGTTTTACTCCATGGTGTCTGAACAAAACCAGATAACATATCAGAAGTGGCTATTTCACTATAATAATTCAATAAGATCTGATGAATCATTTTCCAGACCAAAAGTGAGGCTTCTTTTTCGTTGCCTGCAGCTTCGATATATTTTTCGGAGACCGTGACATTGAAAAATTTATTGGCGTTCGACGATTCTGTAGAGGAATCAAAGAAATCATCCCTTTTTAAGATAAACTCATAGGCGTTGCGCTTGTCCTTGAAATAAATTTTTGTCTGTAAAGTGACATAGCCCGCATGTTCAATCTTGACTGCCAAGAAATCTTCTTTTTTCCGTAAGGTTGTCGTGACGATACCATCGCCCACATAAGAGCCATCTACATAAATCTTAGCTGTTGATGGAACAGCTACAATCTTTACTTCTTTTGCTATAGCAAAGCTTGAAAGAAGTAGTGAAATAAATAAAATACAAGTATTTTTCATTGTGTTATTTGTTAGTCATAACAAAGGTATTTACAATATGAGCGTGAAAAAATACCTAATTGTAGGTATTTTTTTGACAGGCTTTATATGCTACTTTCGTTGTAATAAACTAATTAATTTAATTCAAAATTGCTATGAGATCTTTATTTATTTTATTTGTATGCGGGTTGTTGAGCCATACAGTTATTGCCCAAGAAGGGTGGTCATCGAAGTATATTAATTTAGGGTTTAATTCTACAAAATTAAAAGTAGAAGACTTTGATGAATCGATTAAAAGTAAGTTTGGTATCAATCTGACTTCCGGACGGACTTTCTTTTTTAATAAAGAACCAATTGCTGATATGCTCAGATTTGGTTTAGATTGGAGTTGGGTAGATGCGCATTATTCCAAGTTTACCGATGAGGACTTTGATGAAGAATTCTCTATGCAGAAGTTGAACCTGGGTATGCAAGCAGGCCCATCTGTAACGGTGATGCCTGTGGATAATCTGAAAATTAAAGCACATCTCAGGTATGCACCCTCATATTCATTATTTTATGATGCTGATGAAGAGCTTTATACTGCTTTTGAGAATTATTTTATTCCTGGACTTACTGTGTCTTACGGAGCTGTTGGTTTAGGGTTGGAATACAGGGGTGGTAGTGGAAAGTATGATTTTTCGGGTGAAGAAGAAGGAGGAGAAAAGGTGAAATTAAAATCTTCAGGTATGCGTTTCTATGTATCTTTCTCTTTTTAAGAGTCGCGGGATGATATAGAATAAAAAAGTGAAAGCCCTCAAATTTTGAGGGCTTTCACTTTTTGTGGTGCCAGCTGGATTCGAACCAGCGACACAAGGATTTTCAGTCCTTTGCTCTACCAACTGAGCTATGGCACC